>Ga0315282_10008143_pt1 | contig 17013 bp, 11 predicted proteins | sample YL17G07_20_MG_FD_203693 | JGI IMG/M metagenome (GOLD analysis project Ga0315282, IMG submission 203693) | Sediment microbial communities from Yellowstone Lake, YNP, Wyoming, USA - YL17G07_20 | ecosystem: Environmental > Aquatic > Freshwater > Lake > Sediment | place: USA: Wyoming | collected...
ATGGAACCCGCCGGGCCGGATGCCGTCCTCACGGATGGGATTGATTACGTCTTTGTGCCAAGCGTGATGAACACAACAGATGTCCAGTGGATTGTCGGCAAGCACCGGATCTGGGTGCAGAAAGAAAGACAAAAGATCGGATGGGACCGGATCGTTCCTGAGGCGTACATAGTCTTAAATCCCAACTCTTCTGTAGGAATGGTGACAAAATCTGTCTGCTCGCTTTCCGCAGAAGAAGTCGCTGCCTACACGACCGTCGCTGACCATTACTTCCATTTCCCGATCGTATACCTTGAATACAGCGGTATCTACGGTGACCCGGCAATTGTTGCGGCTGCATCAGCAGTGCTCGATAAGGCAATTCTCTATTATGGCGGTGGGATAAATTCAGCGGAGAAAGCCAGAGAGATGTCAGCATACGCTGATACTATTGTTGTCGGGAACGCAGTCTACGACCAGGGTGCCGCAGTCCTGAAAGCAACGGTGGATGCGATCCAGTAATTTTTTTATGCCAGAGATCGATATCGTCCTTGTTGCGCCCCTCTACGAAGGCAACGTAGGATTTGCCGCACGGGTGATGAAGAACTTCGGGTTCACCCGGCTTGTCCTCATCGATCCCTGCCCGCTCGGCGATGAGGCGAATGCCCGCGCTTCCCACGCACAGGACGTGCTTAAGGGAGCAGAGTGCTGCACTATTGAGGATGTCTTCGCCCGGTCAAATATTGTGATTGCAACAACCGGGGAAGTGAGTAAATCGGTCTGCACACCGATGAGGATGCCCTTTTATTCCCCGAAAGAATTACGGGAACGGATCGGGGATGTAGACGGGCGGATCTCGATATTGTTCGGGCGCGAGAACTGGGGTCTCTCCAACGACGAGGTGAAACGAAGCGACATCATCTGCACGATCCCGACAGACGCGAACTACCCGATCCTCAATCTCTCCCACGCGGTCGGTATCGTCTGCTACGAACTGGCAAACTTGCCCCGGAGCAGGTACGCGCTCGCATCACCGTACGAGATGGGATACCTGTACCGGCACATCGACCGGTTCCTTGACGCGGTGGAACACCCGAAGTTCAAGCGCGACAACACGATGATCATGATCCGGCGGATTCTCGGGCGGGTAAACCTGACAACACGGGAAGCGAGCACACTGCATGGATTGTTGCGCCGGACCGAGTGGCATATCGATCCGGCACTCCTTGACCGGGAAAAGCAATCGCAGATCCAAAAGGATGAGAGCGATAAAGAGGAATAAGCGCCTATCTCTATTCCAATGATTCTTGTGGACTGGCAGCTCCTCGATCGTATCCGGCGGGGCTCCATCAAAATTGATCCATTCGACCCGTTACTTGTACAGCCCAACTCGGTCGATATCCGGCTCGGCAACCACTTCGTCTGGTACAACGCAGGCAGTGATGTCATCGATCCGTACAACAAAGAGAGCGTTACTGCGGATGTGGACGAGACTCATGCAGACTATTTCGTCCTCCACCCCGGTCAGTTTGTGCTCGCGGAGACGTTCGAGTGCATTGAACTCCCGGACAACATCGTTGCGACGATTGAAGGCAAATCAAGCATCGCACGGCTTGGCGTTACCCTTCACCAGACCGGCGGCTGGATCGATGCCGGGTTCCGGGGCACAATAACCCTTGAGATGTGCAATGTGAACACACGCCCGGTGAAGGTGTATGCAGGCATGCCAATCGGGCAGCTCGTCTTTTACACAACCGAGCGTGCAGAGAACCCATATAGCAAAAAAGGCGACGCAAAGTATCTCGACCAGCGGCAGGCAACCCTTTCACGGTACCATGTGAACAGAAAATCACCCGGTGCCCCGGGGCAATGAGGGTATATACCCAAAGAACTCATTTTATAAGGATAATCGTTACGGAATGGAGATGAAATTATGCGACTTCTTCTGATTCATTCAGATTATATCGAATACGAAGCAAAAAAGAAGACAAAGATGGCGGAAGAGTGTTCCGTCCTCTCGGACCGTGAGGACGAGGCACTCGTGGTTTTCTGTGCGGTAGAGTCTGTTGACGAAGAGGATCTTGCGGGCGTCATAGATCAGGCAGTACAGGAGATCAAGGGAACCGCCGGGCAGGTTCATGTGAACAAGATCGTCCTCTATCCTTACGCCCATCTGTCCAGTGATCTCGCCCGCCCGGACGTTGCCGTGAACACATTGAAATCCCTCAAAGAAAAACTGGATGATGAAGGATTTGCCGTCAAACGTGCACCGTTTGGCTGGTACAAGTCATTCAAACTTTCCTGTAAGGGTCACCCGCTCTCGGAACTCTCAAAGACAATTGTCCCCGGCGGCGAAGAGGGCGAAGTCAAGAAATCAAAAAAGGAGGTTACCCACAACTGGTTCGTGATGACTCCTGATGGTAAGACCCATGACTGGAAGAAGTACGCAGACAACTCACCGTTCGGCTGTCTCGTGAAAAAGGAACTGGGCGTTGCGGAACCGACCGGCGGCGACCCGGCACACGTTGAACTGATGCGGGCGAAGGAACTCGTGGACTACGAGCCGGCGAGTGATGTAGGCTGCCTGCGCTGGCTGCCCAAGGGAAAACTCGTCCGCGATCTCCTTGCCGATTACGTTCTCCAAATGGTTCTTGATTATGGCGGAACACCGGTTGAAACCCCGGTGATGTACGACCTTGGCGACCGGGCAATATACGAGCACGCGGAGAAGTTCGGCGAGCGGCAGTACCGGTTCAAATCCAACAACCGGGACATGATGCTCAGGTTCGCAGCCTGCTTTGGCATGTTCTCGATCATGCGGGACATGCACATCTCGCCAAATACCCTCCCGATGAAGATGTACGAGCTCTCCACCTACTCCTTCCGGCACGAACAGAAGGGAGAAGTGATCGGGTTGAAGCGCCTGCGTGCATTCACCATGCCGGATATGCACTCGCTCTGTACTGATATGCCCGAGGCGATGAAATGCTTCGAAGAGCAGCTGGCGATGGGCTGGCAGACAGGCAGAGACTTTGAAACGAAACTCGTCGCAGCATTCCGGTGCACGAAAGACTTCTACGATGCAAATGAGGCATGGGTCAAAAAGATCGTGAAGGACTCGGACTGCCCGATGCTTATCGAAATCCTTTCCGAACGTGTCCATTACTGGGAGGCAAAGATCGACCTCGCCGCGATTGACGGGCAGAACCGCCCGATCGAGAACCCGACCGTGCAGATCGATGTCGAGAGCTCGACACGGTTCAACATCAAGTACCACAAGGATAACGGTACCGTAGTCCACCCGCCCATCCTCCACTGTTCGCCCACGGGAAGTGTCGAGCGGGTGATCTGTGCAATCCTCGAGAACATCTCCATGCAGAAAGTCCCTGCCCTCCCCACATGGCTCTCACCGGTCCAGGCACGGGTCATACCGGTTGCCGAACGCCACACTGCATTTGCAGAAGAGGTCTGCACCACCTTAAACACCGCACAGGTCCGGTGCGATCTCGATGACCGCGAGGAGAGTGTGGGAAAGAAGGTGCGCGAGGCCGGTATGGACTGGGTGCCCTACGTGATTGTTGTTGGTGATGAAGAGATAGCAAACAAAAAACTCACGGTCACGATCCGGAAGAAGTCGCAGCCTAACAAGCCGTACAAGGAGCAGATGACCGTTGATGCTCTCGCTCTTGCGGTGAAAACAGAAATTATTGGCAAGCCGTTCCGTCCGCTCTATACTCCCCGCAGGTTGTCGAAGAAGGCACGGTATATCTGATCTTTTTAACACACTTTTTTTAGACCTTTTATTAAAATGTGAGTTCAGCCCATCTCAATGGAGTTTCGCTCGGCCGCAGTCAAAGATTGTCATCTTCTCCAATAAACCCTCGCTTGAGAGATTACATTTTTTGATTTTCCGGTAATTGATCCGCCACGGGAGCGCACTTGTTATGCCCGGATAGGGGGGACCTGCACGTCCTTTTTTTTAGGGGGGGTTGGCCGACAATCCTATTTTGATTATTTTTCAAAAAGTCTTGACTCTCCCAACCGCTGCTGGGATGTTCGCGGTCGACCCCCTGGCTCACTATTACTCGCATACAATGTCTCCATCAAAAATCCCCACGTTGGTACCGGTAAAAACGGAACATATCCTGAGAAAAAAATGTACGAATACGGTTAGTGAAATCCCCGGAAAATGCCAAATCCCGTGAAGGGCGCATGGGCAGGGATGTACTATTCAGAAATAATACGGAAAATATGCACATGCCGAATTTCTGAGCAGATTCATTTTTATATAGTAATATTTGATAATTATGTAACATCCATCAAAAGTCAGATCAAAGAGAAGTTGAAATTTAATAACTGCTCCGGCGGATTTGCCCCGCTACCGAAAATAATTAAAAAAAAGTCTCACTCTATGCTTACATACCATCTTTAGGTTATTGGTATACTATCGCAATCGTTTAATATTTATAATATTTTTTACAATCCGAAACAGATAAACAGGAGATCCGCATTTTCTATTTCGTGGAAAAACGGTGAAAGCGGAAGATCTGCCTGTTTTTGGCGGATTTTTTGGTTCAAATTTTGAACCATCGGCATGAGTTTAAGTAAACTAAAATACTTGATCTTTTGATCGAAAAGATCATCTGGAGGGCTACTACATGAAAACAAAAGTATTGATTTTGACTGGACTTCTGATCATCGCATTTGCGGCGATGGTTGCGCCGGTGATGGCGGCGGCTAGCAGTTCAGGAGGTTCCAACATTACCGCCAATCCGAGTCCGTATCTCAGTCTCACAGCGGCCGGAAACATCACGTATTTCCAGCTTGCAGTGGGTGCTAACTCTTTCGGAGGTGCGACAGGTGGTGACCTACCTGGTTATATGTCAAATCTGACTCTCACATCTAATTCTAACTATACGGTTACCGCTACAGACGCCTTGGATCAGAGTAAACCTGCCGCTACCGCGGGTAAATTATCTGAATACGACACCGTTCACGGGACATATAATACGAGTGCTTATTACTATCTGAGTAATGCACTACATACCGTTGTTACTACCAATATGACTTCACAGGCAGGATACGTGACCGGATTCGACGTAACATTAGATGATACTCAACAGTCTCTGGCAACCGGAGGTAATGTATCCGGTGGGGCCATTCCTGTTGCGTTTACACAGCAGGTCACAACCGGGGACCTGCGTCTGCCAACGAATTTGTTTTATCGTATTGTCGTCACCTTCACCGGCACTGCGATTTAACTGGCTGTGGTTATGATTAGACAATCTTTTTTAAGTTTTCTCGTAGCATAGCGTATGAAAGGGCAAGAATATGAGACACCATTGTCAACGGTTCCGTACGATGCAACGAACGATTATGGCGATCGTTATTCTGGTGGTGCTGGGCACTGCACTGGTGTCTGCGCAGACTTTTAGTATCACGGTACAGGGTAACATCACCGACTGGGCGCTTACACCAGGGATCGACAACATAGATACTGGTACGACCACACTGACCGTGGTCGCATCTGATCCTGCCCCGTGGAGTGTGATTGTGAAGGACGGTAACGACGAGGGAAAACCTTCTGGTCATGAAGGGTCTCTGGTGGAATATAACATAACAAATTCAGGATATGTTAGTAATCCAAGGGTTTTGGCATCCCCCATAAAGGTTATGGGGTATGGTGGGACCGGGCTGACAAATTCCACGGTAACATTAGGTCAGACATCGCAACCAATTGAGACCGGGACGACGTCCGGCACATTCGGACCTGTCCAGATTGCATTCGTGCAGACCGTTACGTACAGCGACCCTCATCTGAAAAATGGAAATCTGTACAAAATCACAGTAACATTTACAGGGGGATATAATTGAATGACCGGAAGCCGCAGTACATAAAAACATTCTTATTTTTCGCGGTCTAAAGTCATCCAGAAGTGGTGAAGCATGACATATCATTATCAGAAATTCAAGACGATAACAATTGGAATTGCCGTATTTATGCTCGTAACGTTGCTATGCATGTCGCCGGTATCGGCAATCAGTGTAGACGGAGCAAAATATTCGGGAAGCATCAATCCCGGCGGTTCAGATTCTCATAGAATGAGGATTGGCATTGCGCCGGGTGACAGTCCGACCGATGTGAAGATAGAGGTGATGGGATTCGGCCAGAACATGGGAAAAGTCTATGTACCGCTTGATCCAACAAGTGACACGAGTCCCTATTCTGCCAGATCGTTCATCTCACTCACCAACAACACACTCCATCTCGAACCCGGGACAACAAAAGATGTGACAGCTGTCATCACACTCCCGGTGAACGTTGGGGCAGGAGGAAGATATGCACTTATCTATATCCATGCCCTTCCCGGGGCGGGACAATCGGTGACGACTGCCATCACTGTTCCGGTGATGATTACGGTCTCCGGAACAACCCCGACCCAGACCGGGAGCATTACCGGCCTTGACATGGGTGAAGTAATCATCGGACAACCAATCACGATCACCACCTCCTTTAAAAATACGGGTAATTATCACTATTATTACGCCGTGAATACGGTAACGATACGTGATGCAAGCGGGAAAACCATCATAAATGTCTCACTACAACCATCGCCGTTCGCCATTATCCCGGGAAACACGGTACAGTTCATTGTAAAACCTGACGTGAAGAACCTCCCCGTGGGGACCTACACGGTCGATTCAACGTTACTCCTTGAAGGCGGTCAGGTTCTTGATAAAAAGACCACCACGTTCGAGATAAAGAAACCGTACATACCTCCGGTCACCGAGTCCAGTTTAACACTCACGCCGGGAGGCTCAGGTACCCTGACTTCTCCTGACGGCCGGTACTCGGTCTCGTTCCCTCAGGGTGCGGTTCTGGGTGATGCTGTAGTAACCCTGAAACCATATTCCAAGGAAAAACTTTCCTCCGCACCAACGGGCGCAAAGTTTGGGGCAACCAGTTTTGAGATTACCGGGCTTTCCGGGCTGCTTAGCAAGGACGCCACGGTACGGGTCACCTATTCGGCAGACGATCTTGCCGCGGCTGGCGGGGATACATCCCTGTTAAAACTCTCCTACTATAACGCGGCCCAGGGCGCATGGGTCATATTACCCACACAGATAGATGCCGGAAGCACAACGCTGACCGCAACAACAAACCACCTGAGTGTCTGGGCAGTTATGGTCTCATCGTCAACCACCAGTGGCACGGCACCAGGTGCATCATCTACGAAGAGTCCTGTTCCATTGACTGTGATTCTCACGGCCCTCATTATCACGGTTATTGCAGCTGGGAATAGTATCGGGAAAAAGAAATGAATGAAAAATAATCTCTTTGTTTTTTTCGTCATCTGCTTCTCTCTCTGTTTAACTTCAGGATTTCTTTTGGCCCCCGCAGATGCGGGAACCACAGGAAACGTGGTGATTGCGGGAAGAATCTCTCTTTTTAGTTATAATATATCGGCCACCGAAATCGGTACCAATAACGCCACGATCACCTGGAAAACGAACGGTAATGCGAACAGCACCGTTGAGTACGGCACTACAACCGGCTATGGCTCAACGAGTACAGACGAAGTGATGGGAACCTCGCATACGATCCGGTTGTTCAGCCTCTTGTCAAACAGGGTATACCATTACCGGGTTATATCCACAACTCTTGATGGGGAATCCTCTACCAGTTCTGATGCAACATTCACAACCCTCGGAACCCTGATCATAAATAACATCACGGCCACCGAAATCGGTACTAACAACGCCACGATCACCTGGAAAACGAACGCTGATGCGAACAGCACCGTCGAATACGGCACCACAACCAGCTACGGCTTAATCAGTACAGATGGGGTGATGGGGACCTCGCATACGATCCGGTTGTACAGCCTCTTGTCAACCAAGGTATACCATTACAGGGTTAAATCCACAACTATTACGGGGGAATCCTCTACCAGTTCTGATGCAACATTCACAACCCTCGGAACAACAACCGAAACCCTGACCATAAATAATGTGACGGCCACAGAAATCGGTACAAACAACGCTACGATCACCTGGAAAACGAACGTCAACGCAAATAGCACCGTCGAATACGGCACCACAACCAGCTACGGCTTAACCAGTACAGATGGGGTGATGGGGACCTCGCATACCATTCATTTGTACAACCTATCAGTACACAAAGAATACCATTACCGGGTCATATCGAAAACCAATGATAACACATCCGCAACCAGTTCTGACGCGACCTTCACAACCCTGTACCCCACCGCCACAACAGTCGCCACTGCAAACTCGGTAACCACCTTTACCGGGACCACCACTACAACAGTTGCCGGCGTCCAGCAGGTCAGTCTCAACCTTTCGACTACCACAGGGACGACCAGTGTTTCCGGAAACACGGTTACTATCACTAATCCGGGGAATGGCTGGTCCAAACTAGAATATACCGGAACGAATGTGATAAACGACGGGAAGAACGTTAGTATTGACGCTGTACAGAACGTTGTCATGAAGAGCGATCCGGTCACTGCGGATCTCGGCGGGGATATCGGGACGATCACCACCCAGATAGATGTCGCCCTGACCCAGATCGTCTCCGGTGTTTCAATCCAGCAGAATGTCATTGAGGGTGCAAGTGCTTCTGTTACTGATGCCTTCCAGCTTGCAGCAACAGGCAGCAACCTCGAGGTTAAGTCTGTCGCTTACACGGTCGAATTCACGAACACCGAATCCCTGAACGCCAACCTGGGCAGTGCCGGAGTGACGCTGGACCTGAGCGTAGATCATGCCTGGGTTGTTGCGAATGCTCCGGACGGGGACAGAAACAATATCAGGATCCTGCGGTTCGGTAATGACGGTACAAAAGAAGTCCTCAATACACAGTATACCGGCAGCCTAGGTTCCACCGATAATTTCAGAGCTACCTCGCCCCACGGGCTCTCGGTCTTTGGCATGACTGCCGTTGCTTCCGGAAGTAGTGGCAGTAGTAGTAGTGGTAGTAGTGGCAGTAGTAGTGGTAGTAGTAGTGGTAGTAGTAGTGGTAGTAGTAGCAGGTCGGTAGGCCTCTCCACGGCTCAGCAGGCAGTCCAGGCGCAACAGGGACCATTTGAAGAGAGTGCAGCGACGACAACCCGGTCCCTCTCTGTTGCAGGATTGACCGCGACCACCGGACCTGCGGGGATACAGACCATCCGTCTCGACACTGCGCGCGCGGAACAGTCGGGAGCAACTATCTCCTTCCCTAAGGACAACGTAATCACCATCGGCCAGCCGGGCTTCATCCTTACAGTAGTAATAAGCGGCACTCCGATCAAGGAGAATGGAGTAATATCTGGTACCGTCCAGAGCGTAACGTTACGTACTACCCCTGCGTATGCAGACACGAGTGTTGGTACGGTTTCCATCTCTCTTGATACACCGATGTCTGCAATTCCTGAAAATGCAGCAATCACAACCATCATTTCAGAAACCGTGAACAATGAAATACAGGATGCGTTCCGGTCGGCTGCACAGAGCAATAACCAGCAGGTCGATGGAATAGCGTACAGTGTCTACATCGGGAAAACCAACTTTGTGGCAACCGGGCCAGCGATTGTAATCCTGACCATCTCTCCTGAATGGGTTACGAATCACGGAGGAATCCAGTCGATAGGAATTGCACATCTCTCTGATGAGGGGATCTCCGCCATGCTCAAGACCGACTATACAGGATCCGATGACAAGGAAAATATGGTCTTTCAGGGGACATCTCCACAAGGATTATCTACCTTCGGCCTGATCAGCCTGAAAAACCTGACCGGACCGGCACGGATACCGGTTGGAATCCCGGTCCCGGCACTGGTACAGGTTGGAACCCCGGCTCCTGCACCATCATACCCATCAGAACCTCCGGAAGAGATCATTCAAAACCTTGCAGGAGGCATCGGGAAGTTTATGGCAAACAATATTGTTCTCGTAATCGGGGGATGTGTCATCATCTTTGCAATTGGAACCGGTGTTATCCTGTATAACGTCCGGTCCCGTAAAAAGAACAACCGGAACGGGAAGAAAGGGCGATAATCTCTGGCAAAAAGGGAACCATTTATTCTTTTTTGTCCTTCCCGTTGATGCCAGCATCTCTGTCTGTCATATCGGCGAGGATGTGATGAAAAACGGATTGAAACTCATTCAGTTTATGCCGGATATACTTTTTCCCGGTTTCTGTAGGATAATACACTTTGGACTTCCCCTTAGTTCTCATACATAGATATCCCATCTTCTGGAGAGCATATAAATAAGTGTAAACCCTTGCCTTGGGAATCAATATGTTATAGCGAATCTGAATCTCGCGCAGGATATCATGTCCGGATATCGGTTTATCGAGAAGTGAGAGAATCACCGGTTCCAGCACTTTTTTCACGGTCTCATCAAGGACATCCTGAGAGAGAAACGAGAGATTTTCTAATGGAAACGAATGATCCGGACAGGATATTACCGTCCCCCAGCTGGTTGTCACAATGACTTTTGGTATACTAAGCGACAGCGCTTGTGTCAGATTGTGATCGTTGGTTCCGACCGCCAATGCGATTATTCCGGAAACCAGCACTCCTTTTTTCCGGATTGCCAGAATCAGATCCACTGCGGCAAGAATATCCCCTTGATCAAATCGTTCGGAAAAATCAATGATGACCCGCAGGGGAATCGGATCTGCGACATCTGATCTTTCACAGTAATCTGAAAGAGTTTCAATAAGGAGGGACATTTCCCCATTATTAATCCGGCAAACCTTCATCTTTCCCTGCTGGATCTCATCCAGGAAATTCCTGTGGGCTTTGGACACGGAATAGGCAAATAGCAGATTCTCCCGGTTTTTCAGGCTTCTCTCAATAAATGAGGTGAAGACCGGTTCCTTTACCTCAGCGGTGGTATAGAGAAGAAGGACAATATCATTAATAAAATCCTTGAGGAGCAATGTCCTGATATCCGGGAGACTGGCATATCCCCTGTTTTTCTCATCCTTTTTTTTGACCCCCCCCGCCGGGTTAACCGGCTCATCTTCTTGTTTTTTTCCCTGTTTATTCAGTATTTCAGCAGATTTCCGGGATAGCGCGATCTCAATTGCCACTTTCAGGTCCCGATCTGTGAATGGTTTTACCACATATCCGTAAGGATTAACCAGTTTTGCTCGCTCGATAATTGCATCATCCGCAAAAGAGGTCACAAATATTACCGGAATATTCAGTTCCTGTATAATTATTCTCGCCGCCTCGATACCGTCCATCGTGCCGGGAATGCCTATATCCATTAAAACAACGTCAGGCACATACTCGCGTGCTCTCACAACAGCCTCATCACCTGTCCTGACAGTACAAAGTGGATAATAGTGCAGATTCTCAAGATTCATCAGAATGTCCATGCTGATGATCTCTTCATCTTCAACTACGAGGATTGTCGCGTGTTTCATAGAGGACCTGCCCCTAGTCGGAGGAATGGCAGCATTTGCCGGTTCTCAGACAACGAACTGCACGAACCAGAATCCGATGTATAAAGCGAAGTATCCCAGCGATTATGAGATCCTTATTGGCCTGGAATATCCAGATAGTCCGGGATAGTCTTCGGGATCCTGCCCGACTATAGGTATCCGGTACCAGATCTTTAAGGAAGTTTTCCAGCATTATCACGTCTCACTAGTCCAATCGACAATTATTCTGGTTTCTCAGGGGGAATAACCGGATTTCATGGATTCATGTAAGGTGGGAACTGAATTGGAGGAATAAATCAGAACATCCGGGAAATCTCTGCCTGTTCTCCGGAGATTTGTATGATTTGGATGGGAGGATTCTTGGTTTCCCGGATTATCCGGTATAGAATGAAAATAGTTTTACAGGATTAAATCATTGCTGTTTAATGCTGGCGTGAGGGAAGATCATGATATCTGATTCCGGAACCCCGGTAGACATGACTGATAACCGGCAGGAGCCTCGTGGGAACGGGGTCCGGAAAAACAGATCCCGGCTGACATGTGCTCCCCATGCCAAGAGAAATTGTCCCGGAACGAGACCGTTGCCGTTATGAAAGAAACTGTTCAATCCCCCTTTTCAATTCTGATGGGGTAACTGGCTTATAGAGGACACCCAGTCGCGGATCGTTCTTCTGTGCCAGCCTTTCCATAACCGTGGCCGAAGCGGTGAAAAGGATGACAGGGATCTCTTTGTGTGCAGGTTCTGATCTGAGCCGCTCTAAAAATTCCCAACCGGAGATGGGTGTCATCATGATATCAAGAAGGATCAACGCAGGCGGTTCCCTTCTTACCATCTGGAGCGCATCAATCCCGTTTTCAATCAGGACTGGTTCATATCCCAGGTTTTTCAAGAGGAGTTCCATGAGCTGAAGGATGGGCTGATCGTTCTCAACCACCAGGATTTTAGGTCTCATGGGTGTTCAACTCCGACCGGTTTATGTTTCGGGAGGTGTATAGTGAATGTGCTCCCGATATTTTTGATGGAATCTACACTGATATATCCACCATGCATCTGGATATATTTTTTTGCAATAGATAAGGAAAAACCCACCCGGTCGTACTTTCGTCTCTTTTTGTGCGCGTCGGCAGGCTGAATCGGCGTGAATATCTCATCGAGCTGGGAGTCGGTGATGCCAATGCCGTTGTCCTGGATCTCAATCTCGTGGAACGGGTGCAATGGCGCGACGCGGTATATGATCCAGACTTTCTTTGGGGGTTTTGAATAGGTGATTGCGTTTGCAATCATTGCATCGATCACCATGGAAATTTTCTGGACATCCGCTTCGAATGTGAGATCTGGCGGGACGTTAATGTTGATCTCGGCTTTAAGGACATACCCGCTGGTATCAATAATCTTCCTGATAAGATCCAGAACGGGAAATACCGAATATTCGATGGGAGTCTCTCCGGAATCAAGTACAGATAACTCGAGCATCTGGTTGATGATCTGGCGTTCCTGGTCAACGCATTTGGCGCACCGGTCTATGATCTGGCGTGTCTCATCAGTAATACCGAACGTTTTCGGGTCCTGAATGAGCAGGTGAAGATATCCCATTATCGGCTGGAGCGGTGTGCGAAGTTCCTGTGCCACGGTTTTTATCATGTCGCGTTGCTGTTCATGTGTCTGCCGGGTACTCCCTTTCAGCCTCTCCCATTCCGTGTTATTAACAATATTTACGAGAACCGCGGGGTGCCCGTTCCGGATGATAGGTGTGAAAAACAACATCGCGAGCTTTGTTCCCCCGGATTTTGAGATAAACCTGAATTCTGCAAGATGGGGAGGGGTTTTTTTTGTCTCCAGGGGATTTGAAAATGCATGGAACTCTACCATGTCCTCGGAATGGATGAGAGCTGAAAGTTCTGTCCCGATGATCTCGTCAGTCTTGTACTCAGAAAATGCAGAAAAAGCCGGGTTGACAAAGAGTATCTTCCGGTCTTTTAAGATGACAATTCCAACCGGTGAATTCTCAGTCACCTGTTCGTACTGGGTATAGGTATCATCCGCCACTGTGCGGGGGAGCAGGCACTCGTTGATATCAACAGCGGAGCAGCTCACACTGTTCTCATCAATCATGCTCCACGAAAGGATCACATGGCAGGGCTCTCCCGTTTTTGTCACAAGAGCGGTTTCAAAATTTTTAATGTCTTCGCCAGATCCGAGCTCGGCAAAAAACCGGTGCTGTTCGTCATGGTTCTGGAACAGTGTGGAAAAATTCACGCGGGCGAGTTCATCTGCGGAGTATCCCAGCAGAGTCTCGAACCGGGTATTGGTAAGCCGGATAGCAAAATTGTTCTTGTCAAAAATGACCGCGCCGTGGAGCGCATTATCGAAAATGCTATGATAACGGGTTTCAGAGATTTTTAATTTTTCGATAAAATATGCCACTCCTGTGGCAACACATATAAAGAGGATTGCCTGGAATGTAGTAGATCCTAAAGAGAATGCATTTGGGATGAGATACATATAGACAAGAGCTTCATACGCCACTGCACACACACCGGCAACGATGATGCCGCGCCATGTGTAAAAATATGTCGCGTAGAGAATCGGGAAATAGAAAATCTGGGGATATGCAGTCTCGATATGTTGTAAGAACGAAACGGCAGTGATGATGATGCAACAGAATGTGAGCGTGACAATAACCGACAGGTGGATGATATCCTGGCGGGAGAACCGGTATCCCCCGTTGGCACTATAACGCTCCATGAATAACGTTGATTAAATTTTTGAGTTTATAAATGTGCTATCTTGTTTGCACCGGAACGCCCGTTAAAAAAAACACCTATGAAATCTGCATCCCAGGCTCAATCGCAAAAACATTGCGAATACCGATTTTCATATCGCCAATGAGCCGAAGACATTTCAAAAATACTGATATAAAAACTGTGTAATCCGTTTTCTATGAAATCACGTATATCAACTGACAAGCGGTGCGAGTTTTTCGATGACCCGCTCGATCTGCGCGACAGAAGTCCCGATGTAGGCATCGGGAGAGAGAAGCGAGGTGATATCACTTCTTGAGCAGTACCGCACTACTTCGTTGTCCATCCCCAGCAGATCGGCAAGCGGGCGCCCTTCGGCAAGTGCCTGCATGCTTGCGAGCCGTACCCGTTCATGGGCATCCTGCCGGTTCATCCCGCGTTTTGTCAGTTCGATCATGACAGACTCCGCCATGTTGATCCCGTGGAGAAAGGCGAGGTTCCGGCGGATGGCCGCCCGGTTGATAACAAGCCCGGAAAGGACGGTCGTCATGAGCTGTATGCAGTGGTCCGTGAGGATCGACGCCTCTGGAAAGAGCACCCGCTCGCAGGAAGAGTTAGTAAGGTCCCGCTCGTCCCAGAGCGTATTGTTTGCAAGCGCTGGTTCAACTGCGGAGCGGATGATTCGGGCAAGCCCGCAGACCTGCTCGCTTTTTATCGGGTTGCGCTTGTGTGGCATCGTGGACGAACCCACCTGTTTTGCACCGAACGCCTCTTCGACCTCCCCGATCTCTGTCCGCTGGAGGGACCGTATTTCAACTCCGATCTTGTCGAGCGTGGTTGCAACATTCGCAAGGAACATGAAATATTCCGCGTACCGGTCACGGGAGATTACCTGGTTTGATACATCGACCGGGACAAGACGAAGATCCTTCATCATCGTCGCCTGCACCTCCATGGCTTTCGGGCCCATCGCTGCCTGTGTCCCAACTGCTCCGGTCATCTGCCCGACACACACCCGGGGGCGCATCTGTTCGAGGCGTTCGATGTGCCTGCCTGCCTCGCTCGCCCAGATGGCAAACCTGAGCCCGTAGGTTGTCGGCACGCCATGCTGCCCGTGCGTTCGCCCGACGCAGACAAGCGTCTTGGTCTCCCCCGATCGCTGGAGAAGGACACCGAGAAGGGTGCGCAGTTTTGCATCGATCAGGTCAAGCGCCTGCACAATCTGGAGCCCGGTTGCCGTGTCGAGGATATCGTTCGAGGTCGCACCGTAATGGATCCACCGCCCGGGTTCGCCGCAGACTTCTGAAACAGCTTTCACGATTGCCATCATGTCATGGCTGATCTCTGCCTCGATCTCTTTTGCCCGGGCAAGCGATGCGTTCTTGGCATTTTTTTCAATCTCTTCCGCTGCAATTACCGGGATCATTCCATGCGCTGCTTCTGCTTTTGCTAGCGCGACTTCTGCACGGACGATACAGGAGAACCGGTTCTCCTCGCTCCAGACGGCACGCATCTCTTTTGTTCCGTACCGGTACTCGATGGGGTGCACTGCCATGAGAAAAGATGGGTTGTTGGTGAATATAGTGTTTGATGATCGAAAAAGCCAATGCAGAATTGGCACTCATATATCAGATCAATGTTAGTGAGGTCCAACCGGCCCTTTACCTGAAGTCAATAAGTAATCAGGTTCGGAGCGAATCGTATGCACCGGTTCCGACGCCCATAAAACCCTTTAGCGCCAACAATATCCCAATGGATACGTTCGATGCCTACTTCCCTTATGCGGAATACCGCCCGAACCAGCGGAGTATGCTCCAATTCGTCTCGCAGGTTGCCCGTACCGGTGGCATCGCGATGATTGATGCCCCTACCGGCAGCGGGAAATCGAGCGTTGTTGCCTCACTCCTTGCAGAACGTAATGGCAGGAAAGTGGTGATTGCAGTCCGGACGGTGAGCCAGCTCACCACATTTATCCGGGAACTGGCACTTGTAAAAAAGAAACAGCCGAAACTGAAAACCGCGTACCTTGTCGGCAAAAAGAGCATGTGCCCGCTCGGCGGTGAAGGAGATGTATACCGCAGGTGCGAAGGAGTGAAGGCATTCTCGTCATCGCTCATGCGTGACCGGGCGGAGAAAGGGGCGCTCGTTCCGGCAAAAGACCCGTTTATCCTCCAGCAGATCCGGCGCATGGACCGGGAGCACCCGATCATCTGCCCGTATTACATCCATAGCAGGCAGTTCATCCCGTCAGATGTTGGCGGTGTAAAGATGGTGCCGTCAACGAGTCTCCGCACGAAATCCGATCGCGTGCTTGAAGATCCGGTTCTCCCCCGTGATCTCACCGGTTTCTCCGGTGACATCTGCCCGTACGAACTCTCGATGCATGCGGCAAAGAGCGCGGATGTCATCATTTTAAACTATCACCATCTCTTCAACCGTGATATACGGGATCAGCTCTACGGGAACCTGAATGTCGAACCACAGGACGTGCTCCTGCTCATCGATGAAGCGCACAACTGCGGAGACGCCATCCAGTCGATAGAGAGCATCGAGCTTGCCGAACGCGACCTTGAACAGGCGTCCCGCGAACTTTCGGGCATGAAGAAACGCCACAAGGGAGCAGAAGCAGTTCAGCATGTGCTGCCGCGCCTGACTGAGTTTATCCGGGGTATCGGGAACTCCACCGAGACCGAAGACTGGTTTGATCCTGCGATCTTCGACCGGATAATCGTCAAAGGATCTTTGTGGAAGAACATGGAAGAGATTGTCGATGAACTGATGGGGCTTGCAGAAGCGATCCGCGACAGGAACCAGAAGGCAGGAGAGTA
>Ga0315282_10008144_pt1 | contig 17013 bp, 14 predicted proteins | sample YL17G07_20_MG_FD_203693 | JGI IMG/M metagenome (GOLD analysis project Ga0315282, IMG submission 203693) | Sediment microbial communities from Yellowstone Lake, YNP, Wyoming, USA - YL17G07_20 | ecosystem: Environmental > Aquatic > Freshwater > Lake > Sediment | place: USA: Wyoming | collected...
TGAGCGCCGAACTGGGCGGCGGTCATAGACCGCCGCTACAGCGATTACCATTTCAACTCCGGAAGCTTGCGCACCAGCACGTGCGTGTCGCGATTAACCCCGGTCGGACCCCAGTAGTTGAAGTGAAAAGTGAATTGGCCGTAGCCGCCCATCATCAGATTCGGCTTCAGGCGGACGCGCGTGAGGCTGTTGTGCCCGCCGGCGCGCCGATAGCCGCGCAGCGGCGAAACCGGCACGGAATACGTGCGCTCCGGCGTGTGGTACTGGATGCAGATGCCGCGCGGGATGCGCGCGCTCACCGCGGCGCGCGTCACCACCACGCCGTGATCGTTGTGGACTTCCACCCAGTCGTTGTCTCGGATGCCAAGCTCTTCCGCGTCTTTGTGATTCATCCAGAAGGGCTCGACGCCGCGCGAGAGCGTCGTCATGCGCTGGTTGTCGCCGTAGGTGGAGTGGATGTGCCACTTGCCGTGCGGCGTGAGGTAGTTGAGCATCATCGTGCGGCCCGCTTCTTTGCTGAAGCGCAGGTCGGCATATTGAGTTGGTGATGGTTTGGGTTTGTACGTCGGCAAATGCTCGCCGAACTGCAGATAGCCCGGATGGTCGAGATAGAAGTGCTGGCGGCCGGTCAGTGTCCGCCAGGGTACGAGCATCTCGAGGTTGTAGGTGAAGGGCGAATACGCGCGGCCGTCTTCAATTAGCCCGGACCACATCGGGCTGTTGATCAACCGCTCGGGACGCGCCTGCAGGCCCTTGTAGCTCATTCGCACGCTGCGGCCTTTTTCGCCGAGCCCGGTCAACGGCAGGCCGACCTTCTCTTCCATGTTCTTGTAAGAGCGGTAGGCAAGCTCGCCGTTCGTCACCGTGGCGAAGCGCAGGATCACGTCGCAGACCTGCTCGTCCTCGAAGAGTGAGGGATAGCTCTTGCCATCCCAGGCCACCACGGGATGGTCACGGAGCGCAGCGTCGTATAAGTCTTCGATCGCGTAGTTTGTGCCGTGTGCACCGAGGCCGTTCGCCCGCACGAGCGGGCCGTAGGAAATGTACTGGTTGTAGAGGTTTTTGTAGTCGCGCGTGACGACGCGTAGCCCGGGCATGGTCTTCCCGGGAATCGCCTCGACCTCATTCCGCCGCCAGTCCTTCAGGTCCGGTTGGGCGATTTCGGCGGGGGTATCGTGAGCGAGCGGCGACGCAACCAAGTCTTTCACCGGCTCCGGGAAATGCCGGGCGGCAAGCTCGGAGAATTTGCGCGCGATGGCACGGAAGATCTGCCAGTCGCTCTTCGACTCCCAACAAGGCGGCACCGCAGCGGAGAGCGGGTGGATGAAACTGTGCATGTCCGTGGAGTTGAGGTCGGCCTTCTCATACCATGTCGCCGCAGGCAGCACGATATCCGAGTAGAGCGCCGAGGTGTCCATGCGGAAATTCAGGTCCACCACGAGGTCCATCTTTCCCTGCGGAGCCTGCTGGTGCCAGACGACTTCTTTCACCGCGTCGGCCGCCAGGTCTTCAGCGATGGTATTGGTGTGCGTGCCAAGATAGTGCTTGAGGAAATATTCGTGGCCCTCGGCGCTCGCCATTAGCGCGTTGCCGCGCAAGATGAACCACACGCGCGGCCAGTTCTCCGGCGCATCAGGGTCCTCGACTGCGAACTCGAGCTTGCCAGCCTTGAGCTGCCCGACGGTGTGCGCGACGACCTTTTCGGGATCATCGGCGCCGGCGGCTTCGGCGTCTCGCACGAGCTCGAGCGGGTTCCGGTCGAACTGTGGATAGAACGGCAACCATCCGCTGCGCACTGCGCGCGCCTGGATATCGACCGTGTGCCCCTGCGCGAGCGAGGCGTTCGACTGCCCCGCAGGGATCGTGTGGTAGTCCGTGAATCCCTTTTCGTAGCGCCACTGGTCGCTGTCAACGTAGTGCCAGCTCGGCGCGTTCTGCAGGCGCACGGCCGGAAGCCAATCGCGCGCGAAGGCGATCGACGACCACGATTCCATGGGCGCGAGCTTCTCCTGCCCGACGTAATGAGCGAGCCCGCCGCCGTTGACGCCCACGCACCCGCAGAACATCAGGGCGTGAATTGCCGCCCGATACATCAGGTTGTTGTGGTGCCAGTGGTTGACGCCGGCGCCGATGATGATGAGGCACTTGCCGCGCGTCAGCTCCGCCGTCGTCGCCCACTCGCGCGCGAAACGGGTGAGCACCTCGCGACCGATCCCGGTGTGTTTCTCCGACCAGGCAGGCGTGTAGGGTGAATCCTCGTCGTCGTAATCCTTCGGGTACTGGCCCTCGAGCCCGCGCGGCACGCCGTACTGCGCCATCAGCAGGTCATAGACTGTCGTGACCGTCACGGTCTCGCCGGTGGCGGTCTCGAGGCGCTTGGTGGGCACGCCGCGCGCGAGAATCCGCCCTTCCCCGAAGTCGTCGAGCTTAACGGGGACGACAGCGGCGGAGTTCCCGAGGAACGTCAACGCCCGATCGATGTCCGTGCCGTCCACTCCATCGCGCAGCAGCAGGTTCCACTTCCCTTTCTCTTTTCCCCAGCGAAACCCGGAGCTGCCCATGGGCATCTTGGGCCGACCGTCCTTCGCGTCCCACATCAGGAATTTCCACTCGCCGTTTTCCGTGCCTTCGTATTGCTTCAGGCAGCCCGCGCGTAGCAACTGGCCGGCGCGGTAGCCGCCTTCTTCTTCGTGCAGTTCAACGAGATAAGGGGCATCGGTGTATTTCTTCGTGTAGTCGATGAAATAGGGCACCGGTTTCTCGTGGTGGAATTCTTTAAGCAGGACGTGGTTGACGGCCATCCACCAGGCGCCGTCCTGGCCGGCATATAGGCTGACCCACTCGTCGGCGTACTTAGAGACCTGGCTGAAGTCCGGCGAGAAGACCCACATTTTGGAGCCGTTGTGGCGCGCCTCGGCGGCGTAGTGGCAATCCGGCGTGCGCGTCATGTTGAGGTTCGAGCCCATGACAGCAAGCAGCTTGGCGTTGTACCAGTCGGCGGACTCGTGAACGTCCGTCTGCTCACCCCAGGTCTCGGGTGAAGCCGGAGGGAGGTCGCAGTACCAGTCGTAAAAGGAGAGCGAGACGCCGCCCAGGAGCTGAAGAAAACGCGCCCCCGAGGCGTAGCTGATCATCGACATGGCCGGAATGGGAGAAAACCCGGCGATGCGGTCCGGACCGTGTTTCTTGATGGTGTAGATGTTGGCGGCGGCAATCAGCTCGAGAACCGTGTCCCAATCGACGCGCCGGAAGCCACCCTTGCCTCGCGCGCGTTGCCAGCGCGCCCGCACTTCCGGGTTCTCCACCAGCGACTTCCAGGCCTCGACCGGGTCTTCATGTTTGCGGCGCGCCTCGCGCCATAGGTCGAGCAGCGCGCCGCGCCCGTACGGATACTTCACCCGCAACGGGCTGTAGAGATACCAGGAGAACGAAATCCCGCGCTGGCAGCCGCGCGGCTCGTAGGGCGGCAGGCCGGCCTCGAGCGAGGGATAATCCAGCGCTTGCATTTCCCAGGTGACAATGCCGTCCTTGACGTAAATCTGCCAACTGCAACTGCCCGTGCAGTTTACGCCATGGGTGCTGCGCACGATTTTGTCGTGCTGCCAGCGGTTGCGATAGAACTCCTCCCAGGAGCCCAGCTTGGGATTGGTTTCGTCCTTGATCCAGCCGATCGCGCCGTTCGACTTCTTCATCGTTCACCTCAGTTCCTCGCCTCGCACCAGCGGCCGCCGCACGGCCCGAAAGCGGCTTTTCCAGGTGGCATCAAAGAAGACCAGCCCTAGCACGGCGCCACCCAACCCTAGAAGGAAGAAGTTCAACGGGGCAGCGGGATTTTCTTCGCCGCCTTTCCTCGCCGCGTCCTCCATGAAGGCGACGAGTGGCAGGACTTCCTCGTTCTGGAGAGGCCTCAGCCGGAATATGGGCTGCATCGTTGGGCTCGCCGGAGAAACCAACCACGCTGCCAGGCCCTTGCGCCCCTGTAGACGTTCGTAAACGCGGGTGAGATCTGGGCCGAGCTTGCCACCACCGAGACCTCCGACGCCCTTCATCGTGTGGCAAGAGATGCACGAAGGCCCGCCATTCGCGAGCCGCCTGTCGCCGAGAAATATCGCGCGCCCCTCGGCGATTTCCTGGGGCGTGAAGGGCCGGTTGCTGATCTGGAGGCCAACAAACTGGGATTTCGCCAGCTTGGATTCCGCTTCAATCAAGTCCAGGAGAGCCTGGGCACGCGCATTGGTCATTCCGGCGACGGTCGGCATCACCACGCCACGCGCTTCCTGTTGCAGCTTGAGAGCGTAGGGATCGCCGGCGTCGATCATCGCCTTGGGATTGGTCACGAACTGTTCGAGCCACGCGCGGTCCTTTTGCTGCGTGACATTTTTGAGATCAGGTCCCGTCAGGCGCCCGCCCCCAATCGTGTGGCAGTTGTGGTAGTTCTGCCGGAAGAAGGCCGCCGCTTCCTGCGCGCGCGCCTGGGGTAATCCGAGTAGGAGCATTACGATGGCGACGGCGACCAGCGAGAGCGCCCACCGCGCAAACGCGACTGCGTGTCGCCGGCGGGTAGCCTCTTCGGTTCCCATTCGTCTCAGCTCGGAAAGCGTGGAATTTCGATTTCGACTCACTGCCGTCCGTCTCCCCTCTGCGGCCTGGTCAGACTCACGCTGCCTGCTCGCGGGGACAAAGCCTCAAAAGGTACTCATCCCTCTATTGCTCCAGTGGTCCGGTTATTCCCACGACCCCGTCGGCCCCAGCTGGTCCGCCGCGCCCGTCATGACGTTGGCGGGCCAATACCGCCAGCGTGTTCCGCTCGAGAAAACCCCGCAACTGTTCGCGCATTGCGCACCAGGGCTGATGGAGCAGGCATTCGCCTTGAGTCGAACACTCGTGGTCCTCCAGGACGCAGCGCGTAAATGTCAGATCTCCCTCGATGCAGTGGACGATAGCGAGCAGGCTGATCCGGCCCGGGGGCAGCGCCAACTCGTATCCGCCTCCGATGCCTTTATAGGAACGGAGCAGCCGGCCGCGGCGAAGCTGCAGAAGCACTTTCGGCAGGAACGACGCGGGGATCTTTTCCTGGTCGGAGATCTCGCGCGCTCCGGAAAGTTTCCCCGGCGGCTGCATCGCCAGGTAGGTCAGAGCGCGAATCGCGTATGAACAAGGTCGAGAGAACATCGGAACCCAAAGGACTAGCGGATTCGCTGGTCCACAAGTCCGGCATTCTTCCACGATTCCGCCATTTCTCAGTCCGACAGTTGTCCTATCGCATGAGACACATGTCACATGCCTGCGGAGAGAACCATTAGGGCTGGCTACGGCTCGAGGTGGGCGCGCCAGAGGCCCGGCCAGGCTGGCATGTCAGACCGTGACGCGGAGAGCAGAGGGCAGGATTTCCAGCGTATCACAATGGAGGGTCAGCACTTCCCCATCCACCATGACATCGACAGGGCCATCTAGGGCGAAGTCCACGCGGCGGACGGGGCGGCGCGAAGCGAGTGGGTGTTGGATGTGAGAACCGTCGTAAAGCGTGCGAAGGTTGGCCACGAGCCCGAGGCGGCCGATGGGCCCCCAGCGCACGTATTCGATCAGGCCGTCGGCGGTGTCGGCGTTGGGCGCAATCATCATCGTGCGGCCGGTGAATTTGCTGTTATTGAAGGTCAGAAATAGACAGGGCCGGCGATCGAATTCCGCTTCGCCGTCGAGGCGGTGCGGGAATGGACGGCGATCCAGGCGGACCAAGCACGTAAATACGCCGAGCAGATAGCCGAGATGGCCCCAGCGTTTGTATTTCCGGTTGGTGACCGCCGCCGCATCCGCGGCGAAGCCGACACTGAGGAGATTGATGTAGTGGATCACGCCGTCGCGATGTTTCATCCGCAGGACATCGCAGGGTCGTGAGCGATTCTCGAGGATCGCCTGCGTGGCGAATTCCACCTCGCGCTCGGTAGTGAAATCACGAAGGAAGGAATTCCCGGTGCCGAGAGGCAGCATAGCTAGTGTAGGAGGCGTCCCCTCCTCTGCTCCGGGAAACAGCCCATTGACGATCTCGTAGGCGATGCCGTCGCCACCGACGGCGAGAAACCGCCGGAAGCCCTTGTGATAAGCGTCTCGCGCGAGTTCGACGCCATGGCCGGCGGCCCGCGTCTCGACGGCTTCCAGCAAGATCCCGGCAGCCCGCAAGCGGTCGAGCGCCGGGCCGGCCAGCCTGCCGCACCGGCCGTGACCGGCCACCGGATTGATGACGGCGAAGAAGGTCTCACTCACAGCTTCACCACGGCTGATGTGCGGTCGACCTTGCTGCGGATAGCCTCGGCCAGCGGCCCGCGTTTGATCTTCATGGAGGCCGTGCGCGGGAAGTCCTCCTCCCACACGACGTAGCCGCCGATGCACTTGAAGTCAGGAAGCCGGCGATTGCGGCTGACGAGCTCGCTGATCAATGCTGCGTCGATCTCCTGCCCAGTATCGGGGTGCAGGACGGCCACAAGCTCTTCGCCGCCGAGCGCACGCGCCGGCCAGATGTAATTGGCGGCAAAAACGCAGACCTCCTTCACGGGCAAGCCCTCGAAGGCGTTTTCGATGTCCTCGGGATAAACGTTCTTCCCGCCCTCAGTGACGATCATGTTTTTCACGCGCCCGAAGAGTTGTAGGTGGCCGCCCGCGTCGATCCGTCCCAGGTCACCAGTCATCAGCCAGCCGTCCTTGATCGTCTCCGCGGTCAATTCCGGGTCGTCGAGGTATTGAGACATCACCGTCTTGCTACGAATGGCCACTTCGCCGATGCCGTCCGCGCCCGGATCTACAATGCGGATTCCCATTCCGGGCAGCGGCTTGCCCACGGTGTCGGCGCGGAAGGGCTTGAAGTCGTTTACCGTGATGGCTGTCCCCGCCTCGGTAAGCCCGTAAGCATTTGCCACCGGAATTCCAAGGTCATAGAAGAATTGCAGTGTCGAAGGGTCCATGAACGCCCCGCCCACAAAGAGCGCGCGCAATTTGCCTCCGAAGGCGGCATGAACTTGGCGGAGAAGCAATCGGCTCAGCATCAGGTTGGGGCGCCGTCCGGTGAGGAAGCGATTGAGCGCGATGAGCGCGTTGAGCATTGCCCGCCGATGCTTCGGCAGCGCCTCGAACCGCGCTCGCAATCCCCTCTCAAGATTCTTAAGCACCAGCGGCACCAGGGTCATGTAAGTAATCCTGTAACGCGGGAAAGCGTCGCGAACATATTCTGGCCGCAGCGTGCGCAGATGCACGACCGTCGCCCCGCAGGTGAACGGCCCGATGAAGCCCACCATGAAATCGATAGCGTGGTTGGTGGGCAGAACACTGAGGTATCGCACTCCCGGCCAAAACGGATAAAGCGACGTCAGCGCCACACACTGCTCGAGGTAGTTCTCGTGGGTCAGCACGCAACCCTTGGGCCGGCCGCCGGTGCCCGACGAATAGACGATGCATGCCCAGTCCTTGCGCTCGCGCGCCACAAATTGCGGCTCACCACCTCCCTTGGCCTCTTCCCAGCGCTGGGCCCCCGCCAAGTCTGTCTTTGCCGGCGCTTCGGTCACGAGCACCGTCTTGACTCTCAGATCAGCAAAACCCTCAGCCTGGGTGAGGGAGCGCCAGAGATGGTGCTCGACGATCAGAACTCGTGCCTTTGAGTGCGCGAGCTGTTGCAGGTGCTCGCGCGCGCTCAGCTTGTAGTCGAGTGGCACGAGCACACCGCCTGAGTGGAAGACCGCATAGGCCGAAATCAGCCACTTCGACTGGTTGGTCATGATGATGGCCGCACGATCTCCGGCCGCAAAGCCGCGGTCTTGGAGAAAGCGTGCCAGAAGCAGGGTGGCTTCCTTGAATTGACGGTAGGTGAGCCGGCAATTTTCGCGCTCGCGGTCCGCCTCGATCAGGCAGACCTCATCGGGCCAGCGCTCGGGCGCGTCGCGCAGCGCCGCTCCTAGAGAGTTGTACTGGCTGAGATCTAACATGCCCGGAAGGAAGTTGCCTTGCCCCTTCAATGGCTCAATGGCCCGATCACCCGATCACTCAATCCCTCTGTGTCTCTGTGGCTCTCACAGACGGGCCTGGATGCGCTCGGCGAGGGTGCGAAAATCACTGACGCCCTGCATTTCGTAATCCGGCAATTCCACGCTGAAGTGGTGCTCGAGTCGCGTCAGAAGTTCGAGGGCCTGCAAGCTGTCAATCTTGAGTTTCTTGAACAAATCGTCGTCCGGCGAGAGCTGCTCGCGCGGGACTTTGAAGTGCGTGGCAGCGAGCCCGAGGATTTCCTCGATGGTCTGATCGAGCGTCCGCATCCTTCCCTTCCCTTCAAATTAGCCACAGAGGCACTGAGTCACCAAGACTGCGAGAAAGGCAAGAACATATTCGCGGCTCAATGGCCCGAGCGCTCAATGATCCTGCCCTCTGTGTCTCCGTGTCTCTATGGCCATCTTTCACGGCAAATACGGCAGCGCATCGGCGCTCTCGACGAATTTCCGCAACCCCTCGTCCACGGCGGGGCGCGCCAGCAGTTCGCAGAAGAGCTCGATCTCCTGGCGAAGCTCCGCGTAAGGAATCGGCTTCGTAAAGCGTTTGGCGGTGGCGCTTGTCTTGCGATCAAATTTCCTGATTTGTGCGGCGGTGGCGCGCGCTACACTTAACGCCTGACCCTCGGCCACAACCTGGCTGATCAGCCCGACGGTTGCCGCCTTGGAGGCGTTGATGCTGCGCCCGGTCAGCAGGAGGTCACGCACCATGGCGTTGCCGAGATCGCGCTTCAAGCGCGGAATCCCGCCGAAACCGGGAATCAAACCCAACCGCAGCTCGGGAAAGCAGAAGCGGGCCATCTTATCGGCGACGATCAGGTCGCAGGCGAGCGCCAGCTCCAAACCGCCGCCGAACGTGACGCCGTGCACCGCGGCGATGGTGGTGAGCGGCGAAGCATCGATGATGTTCAACACGCGGTGAATGCGCTCCAGGAACTCGCGCACGCGCTCGACACGCTCAGTGATGGCCACATCGCGCGAGCGGGAGTACAGCTCCCGCAGGTCCGCCCCGGCACTGAACCCGGACGTCAGTTTGCTATAGATGATGACCGCGCAGTTGTCCTCGGAAGCCACTTCGAGCGCCGACGCGAAGCGCTCGAGATCCTCGAGCATTTCCGAGCCAATTTCGTTGCACGGCTCGCGGTGAAGCGCCAGCTCGCAAACACCTTCCTGCCATTCCCACGAGAGTGTTTTGCCGGCGTAATTCGTCATGCTTTGATTCCGGTGCATGTTAGAGCTCAGGAGGCCGCGCCTGCCTGCCTGTTCGCAAACGATCCGAGGTGCGCTTCGCGCTCCGTCAGCATTTCGCAGCGCGCGTCGATCGCCTTGTATTCGTCGGGATGAGCGGCCCGGAACGTCTCATACGCTTCGCTGGTTGTCCAGCGATCGACGGTGACGTACCGCCCGGGCCTGTCCTGATCGCGCCACAGCTCTGTCCCCAAATAGCCGTCACCGCTTCGAAAGAACTTCGCCCACACGCCTTCGGGGCCATAAGCCCGTTCGAACTCGGCCTCCTGACCGCCTCGCGCCTGAAATTCCCAGAGGATGACGTGCATGGACTCGTCCTTGGTGAGGCTCAAGAAGCCTTCTGGTACATCGCCTCAATCTCCTGGCGATAGCGCGCCGCAATCGCGTCACGCCGGAGTTTCCCGTTGGCCGTGAGCAAGCCGTTCTCAATAGTAAACGGCTCCTTCGAAAGATGGAAGGCATGAACGCGCTTGTAATGCGGCAACTGGGCGTTTGTTTTTTCTAGCGCCGACTGCATCTGCTCGCGGGTCGCCTCGCCCGTTACGAGCGCGGCGAGATGCGTCCGCCCATTCCCGACAAGCATGACCTGTTTCGCGCCGGGCAGAGTCCGAAGGAGCATCTCCTCGATCGGTTCCGGAGCGATGTTGTGGCCCGAGGCGGGAATGATCAGGCTTTTGACTCGCCCGACGATGCTCCAGTTGCCTTCGTGGTCTGCTTCACCCTGGTCGCCGGTTCGGAACCAGCCGTCGAGAAAACCCTTGGCGGTTTCCGCAGGACGATTCCAATAGCCAGGGAAGATGTTGGGGCCGCGCACGAGAATTTCGTTCTCTGGCCCCAGTTTCATTTCGATCCCCGGAATGGCCGGTCCGACCTTCCCCGGCGCCACGTGGCCAGGGTCGTCCATCGTGCAGATGGCCGTCGTCTCCGTCAAGCCATAGACCTGCAGAACCGACAGGCCAAGCATCATGAAGAAGAGCTGGGTCTCCTTTGCTAGCGGCGCCGAGCCGCAGATTAGGGCCCGCAGATTCGGACCGAGGTACTTGCGAATCGCACGAAAGACCAGCGCCCGTGCCAGCGCCAGCGCCATATCATCGAGCGGTCCGGCCTCGTTGGCAACGCGGCGCAACCAGGCCAGCTTGCCGAGAGTGAACAGCGCTTGCGCGACCCCGCCTTGTTTCTGGATCTGCTCCTCGATCCCCGCGCGAAACCTCTCCAGGACGGCTGGCACATTCAGAAAGTATTCCGGAGTCGCCAGCTTCAACTCGTCAGCGAGCTTTGTCAGATCGGTGGAGAGTGTGAGGGTACTGTTCCGCGTCAGGCAGGTCAGCAGCAAAATCCACGAACCCGCGAAACAGGTGGGCAAGTAATGGAACACGCGGTCGGGGACTCTGCGCTCTCCCATTAGCAGGTCCAGCCGGGCATTCGTGCAGAAAAGCATGAAGGTGACATTGCCGACATTGAGCACCACGCCCTTCGGTTCGCCCGACGTCCCCGACGTGTAAATGATGGTGACGGGATCTTCGCCCAGGAGAGCAAGCGGGCCGCTCTCGGCCGCACCCGGCGGCGCGGGCGCGGAAAAAACCTCGTCGAACACGCAAGCGCGCGGCGCCTCGGGCCAGTCCTCCAATACGGCGTGGCGGAGGTTCTCGTCGCCGCAGCAGATGAGAGCCGGCGTGCAATCCTTCATCATGCCCACGAGTTCCCGCGCAGCCTGGCGCGCATAAAGAGGCACCACGATGATGCCCTCGGCCATCAGCGCCAGGTCCAGGGCGGTCCAGCGGATGCTGTTGGGGGCGAGCAGCGCGCAGCGGTCGCCTTTCTTGAGTCCGGCCCTCCGGACAAACTCGCGCGCCGTCTGAACCTGAGCGAGCAACTCCCCAGAGGTGACCGAAACGATCCCCCCGTCCCGGACCTCTTGCAGGACCGGTCGTTCAGGCTTTTGTCCCAGACGCTGAAAGATGTCTTCGAGGAAATTCATCGTCCAAAGCCACAGAGACACAGAGGCACAGAGGCGCCAAGGGTCCGACGGATTAAGTCATTCATCCGAACCATCACGCCATCAAGAAGGGAAAACAGCGGTTCCTCCGTGTCTCTGTGCCTCAGTGGCTGCTTCATACTCCTCCAGCAGCTTGCAGAGGTTCGGGCTGAGCGGAGGCAGATAATCCTCCCAAGAGTGCACGCCCGTTCGAACCGGAAACTCCGGATAGCGGCGCTGCAGGTGCTCTTCGAAAAAGACACCCATGCGCGCCATGACCTTGAGATTTCGCGCCACGGTGCGCCCGATGCCGTCTCGGACGGCGCCCGCATCGCGCCGCAAGGTTTCCAGGATCTCAAGCAATTTACCTTCGAGCTCGACGTCATCCACCTCGAGGAGCAGGTGCTCGTGCCCGCGCTCGCGCATCAGGTTGCGGATCCGCTCATCCATGGTCACGCCCGCAGAGGCGACAAGCCCCGGCATGGCCGTGACAATGCCATGATAGCGCGAGGAAACCATCAGGTGGCAGGCGCGCAGAATGCTCACGAGCTGATACATGTCGTACTGGTCGGAGGTGAAGACGGGCACACCGCCCAGGCGCTCGGCGAGTTGACGGCACGCTCTCGTGTCGAGCCGTTCCATCGCCACGAGAACGACCATCAAACCGTGCTGCTTGCGAAAGGCATCGACAGCTCTCGCGATCGAACCCAGATAGTGGTCATAAGCCGCCGCGGCCTTCGGCCCCCAGTGGTGGAAATAGACCGTGCGGTACTGCGTCTGCTTGTAGGCTCCCGTCAGCGCGCAGGCCGCAGCCTTGAACAACGAAGCCCGCACCGGCCAAAAGAAGGGATTGATCGGACACACGACCAGGATTGGCCTCTTCCCGTCCCAGCCCGCCTCGCGCAGCACCTTCTGCCCGTACTCCGGCTCAAGAGGCTCGAACGTCCAGGCCGTGTCCGTCCCGAGTTCGGTCGAGACGCCGAGGTTTCGTAATACCCCCATGGATTCTTCATTGCGCGTGATGATGAGTGACTCGCCGCAGAACCGTCGAACCATGCTTTGCAGCAACGGATCCATGTGGCCGGCTTCGGCGCCGTAGCCCACCGAGAGCTTGTTCATGGCGGAAGCGATTCCGAGCGACTCGATCATCATCGCCGTCAGAGCGTTGGCGAACTTGCTTTTGAACATCGAGCCCTCGCAGGCGACGACGCCGTCGTAGCAAGGGACTTCACGATAGATGAAGGGCGGGAAAATGTCGGGGAGCTTTACTTGCCGCGTCCCTTGGAAATAGCCGCGGGAGAAATCGAAATTCTGCGACAGCACGCTCAGCTCGGCGTTGTCGGCGCCCAGGACGTGGCGGATCTGACGCAGCATTTCCTCGACGCGCACGTCGGCGCCGGTATTCCGCGTGCCGTTGTAGCCGGCGAAGAGCAGCTTGAGTTTTTCTCCGGGCTTCCAGGAACGGCCCGAGCCCAGGACCCACTTGAGCTTGGAAAGCTCAATGAGGCCGCCCACCCAGGATTCCAAAACCAGATCCATCATGCGCAGAACTCCGCGCCGCCCGCTCTGCCGCTTCTAGCCGGTCGGCCAGCTTCGATAAGGGTACGTGAATCGCCCCTTTCTGGAGAAATTGAAAAGCGGGTAGCAATACCGCGAAAAAGGAACCGGGGCCCGGCCGGTTTCTGTCACCACGCGGGCGTTGTCGAAAACCGTGTTGTAGGTGAGATACGGCAAAAAGACTTTCATCAGCGACGCGCCATAGCCCACCGTGGTGCCTCGCCGGTCCGCGAGCCAGTTCACCAGAGAACGAAACGGCGTCTCAAGCCTCGGCGCGAAGAGCGGTGGAAGCCAGCGGCGCGCCCGCGCCAGAGTAGCCGTGAGTTCACGATAGGTTTGCGAGGCCGTGCCCGAGGAAAGATGATAGCAGTCGTGGTCCGGCTTCTCCTTCTGGTGCAACGTCACGATGGAGTCGGCGACGAAATCTACGTTGACGATATCCAGCCGATCCTCCGGGCGGAAAGGCAGCACCGGGAGGCCGCCCAGGAAAACAAAGGCACGGACCATGTCGAACTGTGTAGTTTCGCCGCGTCGGCTGTCCCCCAGGATGATGCTGGGCCGATAGATGGTGAAGGGCAAATCGGGCAGCAGCTCGCGCACCATGTGCTCGCTGAATTTCTTGGTGCGCGCGTAGGGATCGTAGTCGGAGCGGTTCCAGTCGATCGCGTCGCCTTCGCGAACCACCTCGTCCTGCCGATGGCCGGCCACTGCCACCGTGCTCACATGGCTGAAGCGCCGCAAGCCGTGGTGGGCGTGGGCGCGCCGGGCGAGGTTGATGACCTCGAGCGTTCCGCGCAGGTTCACGTTCAGGCAGCTCTTCTCCGATCTGCGATTGAGCGACGCGGCGCAGTGAATCACCGAGTCGGTGGACTCCGCCAGGCGACGATAGTCGTCCTCCAGGAGACCAAAGCGCGGGCTGGTCAGATCCCCGCGAAAAATGTGGATACGCGATTTGAGGAAACCGTAGAAGCGGTCGAAGTCAAGGTGCAATTGCAGCGCCCGCCACAGACGGACTTCGGCCTCTCGGTGATCTTTGGCGCGGACGAGGAGGTTCAGCGAATCGGTGTGCCCGGTCAGAAGATTCGCGGTAACGTGAGCACCCAAGTAGCCGGTGGAACCGGTGATGAAAACGGCCATAGAGTAGCTGTGTATTTTAGCTTGAAGCGCCGCGGCACAGGCTTGATTTTTGCGATGGGGAGGACCCTTCGGAACCCACGGCGGCCGGGAACCCTATGCCGCCCGGCTCTTCCTCCACCGGCTGCGCGATGAAGGGCCGACTAGCTCGATGCAGTCTGTCGATGAGCTCAGCCCACCACGCCCAGGGAACGAAGAGCCAACCTGCGAGCGACACAAGGGCGAGGGCGCGCGCGTTGGGCGCCGGCGGGCCCAGCAAGCTGACCCCATAGAGGACGGCGAGCGTGGCAACGAGCGCCCAGAATACGTACTGCCCGATGCGATCCCGCGCCGCAGTAGACCGCACGTAGAGAGCAATCCCGGCAATGAACAGACCGAATTCGACCGCCACGGTCGCGGGAACGGAATTCCATAGCCCCAAGCCGACGAGAGTTTGCCCGCCCGGATAGAGCGGCATATCGGGCCGGTGGCTGAGGGCGTCCAGAACCCAGTGGCTGAGGACGCAGCCCCCCAAAACCCAGGCTCCGCGGGCGTAACGTCGCAGGGCGAAGTAGAGCAGGCTAAACCCGGCCGCCCATGCCACCCCTGTGAGAAGGCTGTGGGAAATGGGGTAATCGTAGAAGTCCAGCGGCGTGACAGCGGTGTTTCCTGGGTCGATACGAACGTGTTCGACCCCCAAAAGCAGGAAGACGGGCCAGATGAGGTCCACGAACTGAGCGGAGGCAAGCAGCGTGGCGAGTGAAGTCTTCGGCGCCGCCTTTTTGGCCGCCAACCCCACGGCGAGATGTCCCAGGAACATTCAGACTCCAGTTTGAAGAAGCCAGCCCGTCGGCTGCAATACCGGCGTGGTGTTCGGCGACGATATCCGATTGACCGACGTCTTCAATCGTACCTGCCTGAAGCGCACGTAAGAATCCCGCCGCCTTGCCGCCCCCGAACCCTCGGCGACCGTTAGACGCTTGGACGCTCCGCAGCGTCTTCATAGAGGAAGATCCGGTACACCTTTCCAGGAACATCCATATTCGAAGCGTGCGCAAGGCAGGTGAAGGCGCCTCCGGTCTTCGTGCGGCTGGCGAATTCTCCTGTCCAAGTGCCTCGGACGCTCACGCACTCCAGAGCCTCCTCGAAAAACCGGGTCCCCTCCTCCCGCGAAGGGTGCAGGGCGGTCACGTGCCGACCCACCAGCCCGCCGGGTTCGTAGCCGAACAGGGTGTCCGCGGCGGGGTTAGCGTAGAAGATGAGCCCCACATCATCCATCAGGCAGAGAGCCATGGGAAGCATTTCAACGACGCGAGAGTAAAGCCTTCGCTCGATCCCTGACCACTTGCGTGCCCGGGCGTCCCGGTAGAGGAGCAGTGCGGCGAGCAGGACCAACCAGACACCGAGTGCCGCGCTCAATGGGGTCAAATAACTGGCCCTCCCCACAGTGGCCTGGGCTTCACTCACGCGTGTCGCAAGCTTGTCCACCTCCCCCTTCCTGATGTCGGAAAGGACGGCCAGGACAGCCTCCATCTGCGTCTTGCTCTCGGCTTCCAGAGCGATCTGCTTGTCAGGAGGGATTGGCCCCTTACTGCGAAGGTCAACCGTTCTCTGGAGAAGATCGAGTCTGCGCGTCACCAGGGGCTCCAGCTTGCGCGCGCGCGCCTGAAGTTCGGCATTCCCTTCCGTGAGCTTGAGCAACTGCTGGACGCTCTCCCTGGCCTCGGCGACCTGAGCCTGGTACGAGGGCATCGCAGCAGGGTCTCCGCTGACCAAGAATTCGCGCACCGCCGCTTCTGCCTCGCGCAACGCGGCTCCGGTTTCCGACACCTCCACCAGCATTCTCATGGACTGGGCGAGATGCCGGTGCGAGCTTACAACTCCCTGCACACTGAGGAACTGCACCACATCCGCCACGACGAGGACGGGGATAGCCAGAATAAACGCCAGCGCCGCTTTTCTGCCCTGAACAGGATTCATGGGGCCTCCAGTTCGAAATCTATATCACAGGATTCGGTCAGTTATGCGCGTGATGGAGAAAAAGATGACACAAAGTCGGTTTCCTCAGGGGGTGAGCCCCGCGCCCACGCGAAGCGAACCCTCGACTCGGAGCCCCACCCTCCAAACGTGAGTGGACCAAGGGATGGCCGAGGCCCGACCAGCAAACGTGGGTGGAGGGGATATATTCGTGGGGCGGCTGGTCCAAGGCTTTTCTCCGGCCGTTCCCCACAAAAAGAAGCGCCCGCGAGAGCGACGGGTCTGGCGTCCCGTCGCCCTCGGGGCTAGCCGCAGGTTCAATCAACTACAACACACCGCCGGTTCCCTTCCTTTCGAACCGGCTTGTTCAGGCAATCGTCCGAAACGATCTCCCGGCACCAAAGCGCCGGGGCGCGATGGTCCAAAGGACCGCGCCAAGCCAGCTAGGGAGCTTACATGTCGAATCCTTCGATACCCGTCCCCATGAGCAGGCACTGCTCCCGGACCTCCCGGCACTCCGGGCAGTCCGGATTGAACTTGACCCAACCGCAGCGCGGGCACGGCTCAACGGCAACCTCGGCGACGGTCTTGGTTTCTATCATGTCCTTCTCCCTTCCAGCAGGCACGACCCTAGAACCTCCTCTCCCGCTAACTGACGGCACAATTCTCGGATAGCTCCTTTCAAGGGACAATAGTACGGGGGTCGCGGTACCAAAGTACTGGGTCGGCGGAAGGCTCGGCCAAGGCCGCGCCCGACAGGCAAGTGTCACCGATAGAGAGGGCGCCGGCCGAGTGGAAGCGCGAAGTATCGCCCTTGATTTGAGATAGTTACAGATATCCCAGCGAGGAAGACCGGAGAGTTGGGAGAGCCCAGAGGGGCCAATCCGCAGATGGGAGACGCCGCTTTGGCCTCCCGACTCTGCAGGACCAGCGCGGGTTGAGGGCGGAAGAAACTTCTCCTACGGAGGTTTGAGCCCGCCGGGAATCATGTTCAGGGCACGATCGGGGATTCATTGGCTTCGAGGTGCCCTTCGTCAGAAGGGACTCACTCGGGGACTAGTTACTCGGCGCCATAGTCTCCGAGCGAGCGTCGAGGCGGAAGTTGCGGGTGGGGCG
>Ga0315282_10008145_pt1 | contig 17012 bp, 13 predicted proteins | sample YL17G07_20_MG_FD_203693 | JGI IMG/M metagenome (GOLD analysis project Ga0315282, IMG submission 203693) | Sediment microbial communities from Yellowstone Lake, YNP, Wyoming, USA - YL17G07_20 | ecosystem: Environmental > Aquatic > Freshwater > Lake > Sediment | place: USA: Wyoming | collected...
GCCCCACCGTGGATGAAACGCCATCGATGTGGGGCCGGGCATGAAGCCCCCGACTTCGCCGGATGAGTCCCATTTGTGCGGAGCCCCGAGGATCATCCTGGCCCGGGGACTCCAGGGGGTGCGTTTCCTGTTACCTATGAAGATGGCTGCGCCCTTTTCACACGCGACTACTGAGAAGCACGAGGGGCCGTAAAAGCCCATGTCGTACTCGGCCAGAATCTCGGCAGGCGACCACGCCAGCCCGTCCTCGCTTTCAAAGCGAAGAAGTTGCAAGGGCACGCAGGCTCTGGGGTTTGAAGGATTGTTCCCCAGAATCGTGAACAGCTCGATCCGCCCGCCGTCTCGCGGCAGCAGCCCCACCTGGCAAGTTATTCGTGACTCGGTGTCCTTAGACGCAACGCTCATCGGGTTCCACTGGAGGCCGTCGCGGCTGGACAGAATCTCGGTGCCTATGGCACAGACCAGCCGGCCGGCAGAGTCCATGACGATGTCGTATGTATCACACGACCGGTCGCTGATCATTGCCGGCTCGCTCCAGTTGACAAAGTCGCGAGACCAGCAAAGATACGCCATGCTCCGGTGCTGCCCATCACGGTCGGAGATGAACGTGAGCACGAAACGTCCTGACTCGTCACGCAGCAGGCGGGGGTCGCTCTCATCCCAGGCGCTGGATACCGGCTGAGGGAGTTTTCGCGGCGTGCTGAACGAGTTGCCGTCCGTGCTGATGGCCGACCAGAGGTCGCCGCCGCGCGACCATACCATTCTGATCGTCCGGTCGTCCATCTGGATCGCAGGGGCTGACCACGATGGGGACACTCGGAGGTCATAGCTGTCATACCGGTCGCCGACAAGGGCGGTGACGACGGTATCCGCCGCCTTGCAGGGCTTCCATGGCAGCCGGCCGATGACTCGAGTAACCTGGCCTGCAACGACAGTGGCCTTTGTCGTCCACTCGGTGTAGGGGGAGTTTGGCTCGGCTGGTCGGAACGTCAGGGTATGTTCGCCGGGCAACAGTAGCCCGACAGGGCCGGGCATCCACCGGCCGAAGGCGCCGTCAACGTCGACGCGGAAGTTGTACGTGTCCATGCACTGCACATCTATCGTGCCGCGCTGCGTCAGTTTCTCAAGAGTTGCGATGATGTCCACACCTTCGATCAGTACGGATCTGGACCTATCATCCTTCGAGCGGATCGAGCACTCCGCCATCAGCATGCCCGTCCGCGGCAGTGATCGAAATACCAGCCCATTCGCTCGCGAGTCCTCAATGGAAGCCGTTTTCGGTTCCGCTATATCCTTGGTGAGGCCGACGATTTGCAGCGAAATAACCATGGCCGCGTCGTTGCCCTGGGCGACGGGCTCGAACCGCAGGGACTTGAAGATGTACCCGGACGGCGCAAGCAGGCAAAGGCCGAAACTCACCTTGTCTTCACAGAATATCGCCTCCTTGTCGGGGTTGACTTCGCCCTGTCCCGCAATCTTGACCGGTTGCGGGAACCGGTGCTGCCGGCGCGACTTGCCAGGCTCGAAATGCACAACTCCGGTGTGGAGACTGAGCCCACCTGCCATAATCAACGATCCCGTATCTGTTGTTATGATCACGTCTTCGGGAAGGACTTCACCGGTAGTCGCATGGTGCAGCAGCATGCTCAGAACGCCCCACGGACCGCAATTGCCGCCGACTCTGTCTGTCATCGCCGGGCCGATAATCGTGGCGGATTCCCTATAACGGCCCAGTCGGCGTAGCAGTAGGCTTGACTTGATCTGCGCCCAATCCGCGCCCTCGCGTGTTGTCCCTGACTCCATAGTGCCAACATGTATGCTCGCGTTGGAAAACCGCTCCCCGAAGGCCTTGTACATCGCCAGGAGCTCTTCAGGCGAAGCACCGCTGCTCTCGAATGTATGGGCGTACTCCATCATCGCGTCGCCCATGCGGGGGTGAAGGCAGTTGAGGTACACGAACCGCTCCAGCGTGCGGCGGGCGTGGTCGTAGCGGTACATGAAGTAGTACATCTTGCCGGTCCAGTACACGGCCTCGACGTAATTCTTGTCCTCCCGCGAGGCATCGCGGAACTTCACCCACCCTTCGGCGTAGCGGCCCTGGTCGTAAAGGTGCATGCCTTCGTACAGCGCCCGCACGGCCGGGATGCTCCGTGTCCACATGGGGAGGGTCTTCAGTATCTCCCCGGCCGGGCGCTTGGTGAACCACGCCATCACCTCCGACGATAGCTGCTTCTGGAGGTCGATCACCTGGCCGGTCTTGCCTGTCACGGTCTTACGGTGCACTTCCTTGCGGGTCTGGACCTCGACGATCTGGGCCGTGATCTCCAGTTGGTCGCCTTGCACGCTGCACACGCCGGTGACGAGGTACTCGATGCTGAGTTGCGAGCGGATGCCGCCCATGACCTTGGCGTCGGTGGTGGCCAGCTCGGGAACCCATTTCATCTGCTGGGCGATGAGCTGCATCCTGTCGCGCGCGACGACCGACAGGGACCGGTCCTGGACGAGGTCCGTGGCCATCTGGTCGGCCATGAACTTCTCCAGCCAGACCCAGTCCTCCTGGCCGGTCTTTAGCTGGAAGTTGAACACGGCCACGTTGGTGGCGGCCTCGGCCTGGCGGGCCGGCAGGAGAAGCGCAAGAGAAGACAGGGCGAGTGCGAAGAGTACTGCATGGCAATTTCGCATTTTCATTTGCCATCTCCCTTACTTGGGCTGGCCGGCCGGCTTGGCGGCGTCGGAAGCTCCGGAAGCCGCGCCAGTCGGGGCCGGCTGGGTGCTTGGCCCTGAGTTTGTCGAAGGGGCGGGGCGAGTCTTGGGCATCAGGTCGGCGGGGGTGAGGCGTTCGACGGTGGAGTTCTTTTCCTTTTCGCGGGCGTCGGCGAGGAGCGTCTTGGCGAACTCGGCGTGAGGCGAGTTCGGCTCGCGTTTGAGGAAGTCCGCCAGGTCGATGGCGGCGTGTTCGGGTTCCTCGAGCCGGCTGTAGCACAGGCCCGACCAGAACAGCGTCTCGGAGAAGTCGGGGTTAAGGTCGAGGGTCCGCATGAAGCCCATGATGGCGGCGTTGAGGTTGCCGGCGTAGTAGCTGCTCAGCGCCTGGCCGAAGTGCAGGCTGGCGATGGGCATCTTGTCGATCTTGGCCGGGTCGATCGCCGGTAGCGGAAGCGACATCTGCTTGGCCATGTTGCGGGCAAGTTGCAGGGCGTCCTCGACGAGGTACTCCGGCCTGGTCGCAAGCTGGCCCGCGGCGGCGACGCGCTCGGAGGCGATGTCCATCGCCTTGGCGGTGACGGTGAGCTTGCCCTGGACGAGGAACAGCGTGCCGGTAATCACGGTGTCGGCCCGCATCAGTTTGCCGGCGGCGACGGCGTACTTCTCGCCGGTCAGCCCGCGAAGCGAGCGTGCCTGCTCGGCCGTAAGGGCGTCAAGCCGCTGGCGCTCGACGACGCGTATGCCGTCCTGCCGGCCCAACATGACTGCGATGAGGTCGCCCATTCCGGCCGCGGCGGGGTCGTACTGCTCCTGGCCGGTCGCGTTGTCGAAGGTGACGGCGAAGATGACTTTCTCGGCCGGGCGAGTGGCGGGCCGGGTGGTGGGAGATGCGGCGGACGACGCGGCCGGCGACGCGGCGCCGGACGGTTTGGCCGCCGCCGGGGCGGGTTTGGACGAAGGGCCTGGTACGGGAGCGGGTGCGGCTGCGGGAGCGGGCGCGGGCGCGGATTGCCCCACGGCCATGGCCGCGAGGACCAAAGCCGCCGATGCCACAAAGGCAATGATCGCCGATGTCTTCATGATGATGACCTCTGTGTTAGTAGCCAGTAGGCGGTAGCCGGTAGCCAGCCCGCCACAGGCGGATAGTCGGTAGTCGGTTTTGATGGCCTGTTCGCTTCAGCGAGCAGGAGCAGCGGAACCCGCGGCGCGATCCGAGACGCACCACGGCAACCCGCGGTCACTTTGTCGCCGCGGCCGACACCTTTGCGGGCGGCGGCTTCTGCTCGGCGAGTTTTCGGCAGATCTCCAGGCCCAGATGCCTGCCGGCCTGTTGGAGGGCCGTCTTGCCGGCGGTGGACTCGGCGAGGTCCACGGCCCGCGTGGTATCGCGGTCGGCCAGGATGATGGCCCCGCTGGAGCGGCTGATGACGTTGATCTCCGCGCGGGCGGTGCATGTGACCAGGTCTCCCGTGCGTAGGGCGAATTCGCTGAACGCCTCGCCGATGACGACGTAGTTGGCGTCGGCCAGGGCGGCCGGCCAGGGCTTCTTGTCGCCCTTGCCCTTCATCATGTCCCTGGCCCAGTCGGCCAGGTCGTTAAGCCCGGAGTCGACGACCTTGAACTTGCACTGGATGAGCGTGCGTTTGATCTCGGTTTCCGCGGCGGGGTCCACGACGGCCCGCGGCACGGCCCGCTCGATATGGTGCTCCGGCACGATCACCGCGACGGTCGGCCTGGGCGTCTGGCCAAGGGCCTTGAGGATCGGCGCGATCTGGTCGGCGAGTTCCGTGCCCTTGGGCAGCAGGTCGGCGGCGTGCTCTATAAGGCGCGCGACATCCTCAGCCAGCAGCATTATCGTGTCGGACAGCGGATCGCTGAGTTCGACCGTTCGAATAGTGCCCTTTACCAGCCCGGTCTCCACGCCGACGACCTTGGTGGCGATCACAAGCTTCTTGTCCATAACGAACGCCTTGCCCATGACCATCAGTTTGGCGCCCAGCAGTTTGCCCACCTTGGCGGCCTGGTCCTGGTCGACCAGTCCAACGAGCTTGAGCTTCTGCTCCTGGAGTATCTTGCTTATGCCGGAGCGCTCGACAAGCTGGAAGGCGTCCGCCACGCTCAGCCTGGCCGTCAGGATGTCGGCCATCTGAGTGCCCATGTCCTTGTTGCCGGGCGCGGTGGCCTCGTAGTCCAGCACGGCCACGGTCACGGCCTGGGCTGGGCGGCTGGCGGGGCCGAAACTGCCGGAGGCGTTCTCGGCCCGGGCGGGCAGGCACGCGCCGGCTGCCAGCAGGATTGCGACGCAAGCCAATATGGTTTTCATGTTACTTCTGCTCCTTTGGTCCCTGGGACCGTTTGAGGATCCACATCATGATCTCGCTGAGCATACACCGGCCGACGGGGTCGGTATAGCAGTCCGTCAATTGCGGCAGGACAGCGACCAGCACCACGCCCTTCTCCAGCGGTCGCGACAACACGAGCGGGTGCTTGGCGGCGGGGCCACCCCCCTTGGTCCCGCCACGTGTTTCGAACCAGACAACCGCCTCGGCGTCGCGGTTCGCCTTGAGGGCGCTGGTTAGCTCGCACGGGCCAAGGTCCGCCTCTCTTATCGTCGAGGCAAGGCCCCTGGCCATGCGGACCTGGGACTTGGCCGCCGCCAGTTCCGTCCGCCTGACGCCCAGCGCCTCCCAGCCGGCGGGCGGGTTCAGGACCAGCAGCGACATGCCCTGGCGCACCCGGCCCGCCATTTTGTCGCAGGCGGCGGCGAGCATATTCGGGTCGTCGAACCCAGCCAGGATCACGATCCCGCCGCGAAAGAAGTCATTCTCCAGTTGCGGCCGCAGGTCCGTGAAGGCAACATCCTGGGCCTTCATCGCGGCCTGGACAAGCCCGCGGGCATCCATAAGACCCAGCCCGCGATCGGCCAGGGTCGCACGGACATCGCGGAGCATCGCCGCGGGCAGGATGTCAAGGCGCCGCGACCCGGCCTTGCCGGCGTGTGCTACCGACAACGTCGCCTCCGCCCGTGCCCGCACGTCCGGCAGCGTAACGCTCGCCAGGCCGCGACCCAGGGCATCCAGCCGGGCCAGGCCGCTGCCCAGTACCAGCTTGCCGCATCGCAGTTCCCACGCCGCCTCGCCGCCAGTCGCGGCCGAGATCGCCGCCAGCAGTTGGCCGCCTCCAAGGCAAGCCTTCGCCGGCTGGGGTTCCGCCTGTGCGGCGTTTACGTCCACCGACATTACGGAGACTATCGCGGGGCGTGCCGGCCCGTTCGCCGGCGGTGATTGCCCCTCCGCGGCCTGGCTCAGCAGGCAAATCCCACCCGCCAGCCTGATCGCGGCCATCCAGTTGAGCCTTCCAACCCCGAACATGGCGTTCGCTCCTTGCCACAACCCCGCCCGGCAGGGGGCCGCATGGATCAACTAATGTCGCCTTTGAGCGAAAGGGCCTGGATAATCACCCGCAGGTCCTTGCCGGCGACCCTGAGCCAGCCTATCTCCTCGGCGCCGTTGCCCACCCGCACGCGCCCGCTGATGCCAACCGAATCCTCGCCGCCATGGCCCACGGTCAGGGCGACGCTGGTACGGCCGTCGGAGGAGTCCACCTCCATGCTCAGCGGCATGCCCCAGAGCCTGCCGGCGTCCGCCAGCGACAGCCTGCCTATCGCCTGCTGGGGCAGCAGGAGGTTGCTCTTTTCCACCACCTTGCCGTCGGCGGAAACCAGGAGCACCCGCACGACGATCGGCTGATTAGCGCCGGTCGGCCTGGGTCCGTTGACATATCCGAACTCGCCGCTTTGGCCGCTCAGGAGGATCCACGGGCTGGAGGCTTCTGTACCCTCGTCAACCTGGGCCCAGATGTTTCGCAGGCGCTGCAACTCGGCGGGCTGCAATTGGCTCGCGGGGATCGGCTCGGGGCCACTGACGCCGGCTGAGATCTGCCGGCGCAGGAGCACGTTGGTCTGGTGGACATCAATCGCCAGGAAGACGGACGCCGCCACGACCGCCGCGCCCGCCAGAGGCCAGAATATCCTCCTCCAGGCCGGCAACGCCAATCGCCGCCGGACGGCGGGGCTTGCGGAATCGGGACGCTCCAGGCCGGCTCGGGGCTCGACAAGGGCCGCGGGCAGGCCAATCGGCGGCGACCGGTCGTCCGCGGGGTACCCGTAGGCCGCCCTGGCCAACTCCTGTGTCTGGATCATCTCGGCCAGCAGGCCGCGAAGCTTTGAATCGCGGGCGATCCGCTTGAGAAGCGACAGACGCCCGGCATCGTCCAGCCGCCCGCACAGGAGGGCGTGAATCGAACGTTCCGCATCGAGTTGTTCCTGGTCAGTCTGGTCAGTCATGATATGCCTTCCGGAAAGTCCTGTCGCATGACGGTCCGCAGTTGCATGCGGGCCTGGTGCACTCGCGAGCCGACGGTGCCGACAGGCACGTTCAGCACCCCCGCCGCCTCTTCGTAGGTGTACCCGTCCACCACGGTCGCCACGAACGCCGACCTGAGAGACTCAGGCAACTCGTCTATGGCCTGTCGCAGACGCCGCATCGGCTCTTCCATGTCCGGCTGCCTCCCTGTCGGATAGCATTCGACCATCACCAGGGCCCATTCGTCGACGGCCTGGAATGGCCCCGCCGTGCGTTTTCGCCGCCAGTCAGTGACGCAGTTGACGAGAATCTGATGCAGCCACGTCGTCGGCAGCGACCGGCCATCGAAGCTGTCCCAACCGCTCAGCGCCTTTAGAAACGCCTGCTGGGTCAGGTCCGACGCGTCGTCGTGGCTGCCCGTCATCCTCAGCGCTGTCCGAAACAGCCTGGGATACCACGCGGATATCTGTTCATCGGTCGGCCTTGTCACTGCCGCATCGGCTCCCAGTCTTTCACATGCTCCCCGAATCGCCGTCCCACACCCGCTACTAATATGACGGCCGAAGATTCTCGGAATTCGGCCGATTGACGTTTTTTTTCTCCGCGAACCCGCCCCAGGGCGGGTCCGGGAATCGGGGGCCTCGGTGAGAACTGGTTCCATAGGCGGGACCGGCGCCTTTGGCGGCCGATTGGTTTGCGGCCGTTGCCGTATCCTCCACAACTTGCAGCAGCATCACCGGACACCTGGTTGCCGCAGTTCGGAAATCGTCCGCCCAACTGTATTATATTGCTCAAACTGACTGGTTTTGAAAGCCCCGAACGGGGCTCCCAAGACCGGTCAGTTTGAGTTATTGCAAGAACAGCACATTGCGATTCCAGGGCATAAGACGTTCATAACGAACCGGAGTTTTTTCGACGCTGCACCGCCACAAAGGCTTAAGCGCGGAAGGATGCATTCAGATGAACAGGCGAGTCTTGAGAGCATTGGCGTTGGTCCTTTTGGCGGTCACCTCAGAATCCTTGTGGGCTGCCGGGAAAGAACCCGTGTTGTGGTGGAGTTTTGACGAGCAGACCGCCGGGACGGTCAAAGATGCTGCTTGCGATGCCAAAGACATCATCGATGGGAACCACAAATACATGCCCGGCCCCTCCGGATCGGCGCTCAAGCCGGACGGCTTTACGACCTGCATCGAGCGCAAAGCCGCCAATGCGCCTTCGCTGGATTCCGCCTTTACCGTGGAGGCGTGGATCGCGCAGGCGGCGTATCCCTGGAATTGGTGCCCGGTGATCGCCCAACAGGATGCCCAGAACAAGGGCTATCGTTTGGCGGTCGGTCCCAACGGGGATTTCTCGCTCGAGGTGGCGGTCGGCGGCAAATGGCAAAGATGTGTTTCCGAGAAGAACCTCCTTCCGCTTCGTGAATGGACGCACATCGCGGGAACGTACGATCCGGAAAAGGGAATCACGCTCTTTGCCAATGGCAAAGACGCCGGGCATCTCGATGTAAAAGGAAAACCCGACTGGGCTCGGGACGCGAACATCCGTGCCCTGATGAATTACGAGAAAACCAAGCCCTCCGACATCCACCGCCCGTTCGGCACGCTGCCGGGCTGGTTCAGCATCGACGGGCTTGTCGACGAGATCAAGCTCTTCGACACCGCGCTTGAGGCCGAGCGGATCAAAGAGGAGGCCGCGCCGCGCGACAAGCTCGCCAGCCCGGCGCTGCCGCCGCGCAAGATGCCCTATGGCCCGGAAGGCGCGGGGCGTTTCGGCGCCTACTACTGCAAGCTGAAGTACTACGAGGAATGGGACAATCTCTGGCGCGTCGACGAGCATCCCGACATTGTCGTCCGGTTTGACCAGTCGGCGACTCGGGTCGTATTCTGGCGGGGGACCCGGTATTCGCCGGCATGGGTTTCGGAGAACGGTCTGTGGATGGCCGACCAGAGCGTCGAGACATGGAACCGCACCCAGGGCTGCTACGAGCACATGCAGGACCGGCGCTGCCGCTACTCGCATGTCCGCATAATCGAGAGCAACGACGCCCGCGTGGTGGTCCACTGGCGTTACGCCCCGGTCAGCGCCCATGACGAAATAGCGGGTGAAGACGAAAAGACCACCCGGGCATGCTGGATCGACGAGTACTACTACATCTATCCGGACCAGATGGGCATCCGCAAGCCGACCTGGAAGACCGGGACTCTCCCAAGGCCGGTCCAGTTCCAGGAATCGCTTCCCTTTACCGACTCCGGCCAGTTCCAGGACGACGTCATCAACAAGGATTTCGCCACGGTGGCCAACTTCAAGGGCCAGACGGAGACCCTCTCGTTCGTTGAGAACCCCGCAAGACGTCAGATGCCCGCCGATCTGACCATCCAGCGGTACAATTTCCGCTCGAAGAACAGGCCGTCGATCATCTTCGAACCCGGCGACAGGATGAGCAGAGCTGCGGACCGGCAAATGCCCTCCAAGGGACTTCATGTCCCCGGATCCTGCAATCACTGGCCGGTCGGCCAGGCAGCCTGTGACGGCAGAACCGCCCAGGCGCCGGATCGCCCGACGCACTTCCTGGGTTTTCCGATCTCCTATCCGCCGATTCATGAGAAGGACGGTCGTTCGTGGTGGAACGGCCTATACAGCATGACGGAGATGGACATGGCCGGCCTCGTTTTGGCCGGACGGAGTTGGGCCTGCGCCCCGAAGCTGATTCTCAAGTCAAAAGGGTTCCAGTGCCTGGACTACGACCGCGCAGAGCGGGCCTATCAGCTTTCGAAGGATAAGCCGGGCGCCGACGGGATACTGGAGTTGACACTCGATGCATCCGATGACTCGCCGGCGTTCAACCCCGCCCTTGTCGTGAAGGACTGGCATCCCCAGTCCTTGAAACTGAAGCTCGACGGCAAGGAAACGCCGCGCGGCGGCGATTTCCGCGCCGGAGCGCGGCCCACGCTTGAAGGCGAAGACGTCATTATCTGGATCAGGACGAAATCGACCAAACCGCTGACTATTGAATTGAGCGCCGAACAGGCCGGCGCTCGGTGAGCGGGGATGGACGCCCATTCGGCAACGTCCGCATAGCAGGCGGCGAGCCGGTCGAGTATAAGGTGGGCCTCGGCTGCGCCATCAACCTGCCGGTGAAGGTTCCGGCGCGCCGGATGATGTGGCTGAGCCAGTCCACCGGCGTCAAATCGCTGCATGGCGAACTGCCGCACCCGACGATAGCCTGGGCGAGCATGACGACTCGGACATCCTTGCCACCCACGAGGACGGCTCGCCCATCACGGAGACGGCCAGACCCTGAACCGCCCGGATCGAAGAGCAGGCCGAACGCGATAATCTGAAGCAGTTGGAAGACCTGGCCAGGAAACTGCCCAAGCGAAGCCGCCAATCTCAAGTAGACCGATAGCGCCCTCGTCCGGCGGATGTACAAGGGCAAGAAGGCTTACTTTCTGGCGGCCGCCTTCTGCTTGCGGCGAAGCTCGATGATCTCGTCGGCGATCTTTTGCGGCACCCGGCTGTAGCGGGCCATCTCCATCGTGAACGTGGCCATGCCCTTGGAGAGGCTTCGGACGATAGTCGCGTAGCCGAACATGTTGGCAAGCGGGACCTCGGCGCGGATCACGCAGTAGTTCTGGCGGTTCTCGCTGGCGTGGATCATGCCTCGCCGGCTGTTGAGGTCGCCGACGATGGCGCCCTGGTACTCCCTGGGCGTCTCGACCTCGACGGCCATGACGGGCTCGAGCAGGCACGGTTGTGCGGCGCGGAAGGCCTGCCGGAACGCCTCGATGGCGGCGATGCGGAACGCCATCTCGCTGGAGTCCACCGTGTGGTACGTGCCGTCGTCGAGGCACATCTTGCACTTGACGATCTCGTAGCCCGCAAGGGGACCTTCCTTGAGGGCCTCGAGAAATCCCTTTCCCACGGCCGGGATGTACTCGCGCGGAATCCGCCCGCCGCGGACGTTGTCCTCGAACTCGTAGGGCGCGTCCGCGTCGTCGGGCAGCGGCATTACCCGCCCGACGACGTGCGCGTACTGGCCCGATCCGCCGGTCTGCTTCTTGTGGCGGTAGTCGAACTTCGCCTCGACGGTCGGCGCCTCGCGGTAGCTGACGTTGGGCGCCCCGACGGTGATGTTGGCCTTGTACTCGCGCCGCATCCGCTCGACGTACACGTCCAGGTGCAGTTCGCCCATGCCCGCGATGAGCGTCTCGCCGGTCTCCGGGTCGCTGGACACGCGGAAGGTGGGGTCTTCCTTCATGAACCGGTGAAGGGCCTTGGCCATGCGGTCCTGGTCGGCGCTGCCGGCGGGGGTAAGCGAGAGGCTGATGACCGGGTCGGCCACGAAGATGCTCTCCAGCGAGTAGTTCACGCCCTCGCCGCAGAGCGTGTCGCCGCTGGCGCATTCGATGCCTACCATCGCCACGATGTCGCCCGGGCGGGCCTCGTCGACGTCCTCGCGGTCGTCGGCGTGCATACGCACGATCCGCCCGACGCGGAGGGTCTTGTTCGTCCTGGCGTTGCGGTAGACGCCGCTCTTGGCGATCCGGCCCTGGTATACCCGCGTGTAGCTTAGCTGCCCGAACGTCTCGTCGACGATCTTGAAGACCATCGCCACCGTCGGGGCCTCCGGGTCGCAGTTGAGCGGCGTCTCGGCGCCCTCGTTGTCGTGGTCGCGGGCGAAGGCCGTGCGGTCCAGCGGGCTGGGAAGGTAGTCGCACACGGCGTCCATCAGCGGCTGGACGCCCTTGTTCTTGAAGGCCGAGCCCATCATCAGCGGCACGATGTCGCGGTTGATCGTCGCAAGGGCGATCGTCTCGCGGATCATGGCCTCGCCGATGGGCTTGTCCTCCAGCAGCAGCGCCATGAGGTCGTCGTTGTACATGCTGATGGCCTCGAGCATCTCGGCGCGGGCCTTGGCCGCCGGCTCGGCGTACCGCGGGGGGACCTCGCCGCGGACGACCTTCTCCCCGCTGTCGCCCTTGAAGACGACCGTCCGCATCGTCACCAGGTCGATCACGCCGGTGAAGTCCTCGCCGGCGCCCATGTTCAACTGGACCGGCACGACGTTCAGCGCCAGCTTCTCGATCATGTCGCGCCGGACCCGCTGCGGGTCGGCCCCGGCGCGGTCCATCTTGTTGATGAACGCGATTCGCGGCACGCGGTAACGCTTCATCTGGCGGTCGACGGTGACCGACTGGCTCTGCACGCCGCCCACGGCGCAGAGGACCATTATCGCCCCGTCAAGGACCCGCAGCGACCGCTCGACCTCGACGGTGAAATCGACGTGCCCGGGAGTGTCGATCAGGTTGATCACGCAGTCGTTCCACTGGACCTGCGTGGCGGCGCTGGTGATCGTTATGCCGCGCTCGCGCTCCAACTCCATGTAGTCCATCGTCGCCCCGCCGGTGCCGCCGCGGACCTCATCCATGCGGTGAATCCGCCCGGAGTAGAACAATATCCGCTCGCTGAGCGTCGTCTTGCCCGAGTCTATGTGAGCCGATATTCCGATGTTGCGTATTCTGCCAAGCCGTTTCATAATCTCTCATGTCCAGTCTTAACCGCACCCGTCGCCCTGGCGGCGACGCGGCCTGCGGAGTGTCCGAGGCTGCTGCCGTCCTTATTCAGGGGATGAAGCAGGCGACCTCGAACCCTCCAGGGTACAAAGAATCCAGGATTATATCACAATCGGCTAGAATTGTGCAAGAAATTGATCCGCCCGCGACGAAGATTTCGCCAAAGGAACATTAAAAGGAGACCGGCCATGGATTTCGGCAAACTGCACGTGATGCTGGTGCATTTCCCAATCGCCCTTGGCCTCTCGGCCGTGCTGGCCGACGCGATCTGGCTGATATCGAAAAAAGACTTCTTCCGCCATGCCGGGCTATGGTGCCTGCTTCTGGCCGCCCTGGGGGCCATACCCACCGTCATCGCCGGCGACATGCACCTCGATGCCCAGATTTACATCGGCGAAATCAAGCAGACCGCCGAGACCCACGCGACGCTCGGCTACTGCACCATGGGCGTCCTGCTGGCCGCGGCGCTGCTGCGATGCATCCGCAAGAACCGCCTGGCCGGGGCATGGCTGGGAGTCTACGCCGTGTTCATGGCCGGCGCGGCCGCAATGATCAGCCTGACGGCCCACTACGGTGGAAAGCTGACCTTTGGCGCGAGCTACCTCAAGGGTCTCTTCGGCGGGTAAGGAAAGACAGAAGAAGAAACAGCGTGTTCATCGCAGAGACTGCGGAGAACGCAGAGGCCGCAGAGACAAATAGATAGAACTCTTTATCTTCTCCGCGTGCTCTGCGATCTCTGCGATGAGATGTTCTTCTTTTGGTTGCGGCCGAAGTCAGCGCCGGGTGCTCCGCGTTTAATCTCCTCCCCCCGCCAGCCACCAGAAGCTTTTCCAGCAGGCCCGGTCGGCGGCATAGTCGTCCACGGCCTGGCCGGGCTTGATCGTCGCGGGCAGGACGCCGTACCGCTGCATTTGGCAGATGTACGGCATCGGTGGGCGGCTCAGTCCTGATAGACGGTCACGTCCAGCCAACGGGCGCCCCACTTTTGGGCTCGTTCGTGGGACAGGAAGAACACGTCGATGCGATGGCCCTTTATCTTGCCGCCGCGGTCGAGCACGGGGATGGGCGATCCGCCGCAATAGCCGGCAATGGAAACCCGCGTGCCAAAGCCCAGCAGGCGGGTATCGGCGGCGACGAACCGCGACCGGTTGGTGTAAATGCTTTTACCGCAGGCCGTTATGCCGTCGCTGGACCCGCGGCAGCACAGCGGGCACGCGCAGTACGCCGTCACGAGCATGCGCATTGTCCGGGTTTGGCACTTGGCTGATGCCGCGGGCGGGCGGGGCGAGAGGCTTTGCCGCGGGCTTTCCGGCTCGGGCACGTCAAGAGGGCGGTCGTCGATGGCCGGCGGCGCGGAGGCTGCTGGCGGGCTGTCGGCGGCGCTGTCGACGGGTTCCGCGTCAGGCACGGTGGCCGCCAAGTAGAGCCTCTGCGGCAGTTCGGAGATCGTGCCGGCCCGATCTGACAGGTTCGCGGCCTGTCGGCGGGCATCGGCCCCGGTGGCCTCGGCCTGGCCGTCAGAGCCCCAGAGGCCCAGCCAAAACGGGGCGCAGGCCGCCAACGGAAGGAAAATCGCCCATCGCTTGAATCTGACTCTCGCGGCTCGTCGCTTCGCTCGCTCGGACACTGGCTGTGTTTCTCTTCCGCGGCACCCCGTCTCGCCGCGAACCAACTCTCGGGCCGGACATCCTTCAGGCACGAAAGCTCGAGGTCATTACAGCGACATCCGTGTCGCCGAACCGGGCAGAGCCCTGCCGCGCGTGGGGCCAACCAGGCCCGCCGCGGCGGCCGAATTGCGGAAGTATACCATCTGGCCGGCCCATTTTTCCAAGTTTTTAGTCTCTCTTACCTACCACCTATTACCTTTCTTCGTATTACCTATTGCCTTTCTTGCTTGCCGCCCCTGCCGTCCGCACGCGGGCGAGCACTCGGAAGGCCCATTCCACCTGTCCGGCCGACATGTCGGTGATCTCGTAGCGGGAGTTGACCGGGACCAGGTGGACATGCCCGCCCAACTTGTGGTAGAGCTTGCATGTCACGCCGATCTGCCCGGCAGCCTGCACGACGGCGGCCCGGCCCTCGACGGCCGGGGCACTCGGACTCAGCACCACAACGTCGCCCTGGAGGATTTGCGGGGCCATCGAGTCGCCGTCCGCGCGCAACGCGAAGGCGTCGGGGTGGCGTCGTTTGATTTCCGCGGCCGCGACGAACTCGACGGCGTCTTGCTCGTCCGGGGCCGAGAGCGTCACCAACTGCACGCTGACGGGGCTCTGGGCTTCCGCCCTGGCGCCTGGCTGCGTGTCGGCGCCGGCATCGGTCGCAACGGCAAGTCGAACGTCTTGCGGGGTTTGCCCGGCGCAGCGGGCGACGAGGTTGGCCAGTGTCGTCAGGCCGGAGACATCCTCGCATTTGCCCCAGAACCTAACCACCCCCGCGGCGGTCCGGCCGAGGATCGGAATCCACGTCTTCGGCCCGGCCTCAGCCACCTCAGCCGCCACAGCCGCCGGGGTAACCGGGGCAGCCGGGGCAGCTCGGTGCCGGGCGACCTTGGCGTCCGGCGTTTGGCTGACAAGCGGAACTCGCCCAGCGGCGACGAGTCCCCTGGCGGCATCATCTTCCGCTGACTTGACATCTTGCTCCTTGGCCGGGAGTTTGCGGGCCTCGATGAGCAGGTCCACGAAGGCCGCCAGCGGCCCGGCCACGTCCGGGCAGTCGGCCAGGAGGCTGGCTGCACGGCGCAGCACCGGGTGGTCCTCGACCCGCAGGGCCGCCGTCCCCAACTCACCCGTGAGCAACCAGTGCAGGTCCGCACCTGTGACCTCCGCGATTCGGACCAGCATCTCCGCCGATGGGGTCCGCGAGTGCTCGTAGTAGTCGTAAGTGCTGGGCGATATGCCTAACTGCTTGGCAAAGCTGGACTTGCCGCGCGGACCGGCGGCTTTGAGCCGAAGCTCCGCTATGCGGCGGCAGATCTCGCTGGCGGATTGCTCGGCGGGTATTTCGGCAGGTTGTTTCGCCATGACGAATCTAAATCTTCGCGATTGCGAATATTTTCATTGCCAGTCAAAGCAATATCGTTTATAGAGTGGATTCCGTTAGTCCAAACGATGATTGTACGAATCTGATCCGAAGGAGCAAGGGCAAAATGCCAAAACAATCGAGATACGCGCTGATGCAACTGGTGAAGTCCATCGAGGCGGACCTTGACCGGCTCGGCCTGCAAGCGCAGGTGCTGCGGTATTTTGTCCACGAAAGGCCCGCCCGCTGGTCAGCCGCCGCTGAAACATCGCATCGGGCCGATTCGAAACGCCGCATAGACCGCCCGGGGGATTTTGACGGTTGACGGTTGACCGGCGACGGTTGACCGGCGACGACCAAGGCGGCGCGAGTTGCGGGCGATTCTCCATGCCCGCCACCCCGGCTCGGGGTGATGTTCCCGGTGAGCCGGGCTCACTTCCCGCCATTCCGGCCGAGGCTCTCCAACCGGGTTTCCAACTCAGGGTTTGCTCTTGACCACCTCCGGTATGGGGATACCATTGCCACCGTCGCTTGCGTCGAGACGCGATCCCGCCGATCCATCGCATGACGGCAAGCCTATGGGAGGCTAAGGCATGTTTGGTTCACGAATGACGGCCGCTGGAGTTGTGTTTGTTCTCGCGGTCGCATTTCAGTTCGGCGGCCTTTCGCTGCTTGGTCCGCTGGTGAGCTTCATAACGCCGACACAGGCCGACGGATCGAAGGTGCAACTGATCTCCACCAATATGATGGATCCGGTTGCGACCATCATAATGTCCTTCCCAGCCGCCGGAGCAGCCATTGGGCTGGGGGCTTTGATCTGGCTTCGCTTCGCCCGCCGCGGGCCTTATCCGCGGGTGATGGCAGTGCTGCTTGGCGTGGTTGTGGCTTCGGGCCTTGTGGCGGCGGTTTGGTATCGCTACTACATCGCGGCATCCTTTGCGATGAGCAGGTCTTGGGCCGGCATGTCAGGAGCCGTTGCAATGTTCAATTCGTCCGTGGTGTTCACGGCTGCCGGCCTAGTCCCGCTCATCGCGGCCAGCGCGGCACTGCTGGTCGGCGCAGTAATGAGCGCGGTGACCGGGCGGGCGGCCCGGAGGGCCGATGGCGCATAGCCGGAGGTGACCGAAGGGAACCTCCGGAAGGTAGCCCCTACAACACTGAGCCCCGAATGGGGCGATGGCGATCCTGTGCAATGTCCCAGATTCACCACCGCCCCTGCCGGGGCTACAGCTTAAGAGAGGGTCTTCCGGATATTGCGTAGGTAGGCAGGGGACAAGACAGCCCTTCCGGCGGGCTCTTGGGGGCCCCGCCCCCAAGAGCCCGGAGTTTATCGCTTTACGGCTGCCAGCAG
>Ga0315282_10008147_pt1 | contig 17009 bp, 15 predicted proteins | sample YL17G07_20_MG_FD_203693 | JGI IMG/M metagenome (GOLD analysis project Ga0315282, IMG submission 203693) | Sediment microbial communities from Yellowstone Lake, YNP, Wyoming, USA - YL17G07_20 | ecosystem: Environmental > Aquatic > Freshwater > Lake > Sediment | place: USA: Wyoming | collected...
CCCATTCCAGGACCCATTCTCATTCCCGAAGGTTGTGAAAAGGCAGGAGATGAAATGAGAATCAAGAGAAAACAGGAAAAGAATAAATATAGTTTAAATTTCATTATAGATGCCATTTTAAATTGCTTCAGTGATCTTGAATGATTCGTATTTTAAAACATATCGAAAAGGCCTCAAAATGTCAAAAATAAAAGGGGAAGGACAAAACCTTCCCCTTCTTTTCAGGTCCATTTTCAGCATCCACGACTAATTCCACATTCCATAACCAGGACCCATTCCTTGACCACGGCCCATCATCCCGCCACGGCCCATCATACCATCATGGCCCATCATGTGGCCACGGCCCATTCCCCAACCTATCTTCCAATTAGCGATCTGTTCAGGGGAGAGGAACTTTCGAGCCTCCAACTTATATTGGATCACTTTATCCCTCATCTGGTTTTGGAGGTCTCTCAATTCTTTTTCCTTATCCAGTATAGCCTTGGAATCAGCCTTTGGATCAGTCCATAAAGATTGGACTTCCAATCTTTTGGTTACAAGGGCGCCAGTGAGTTGAGCATTCTCCTGTCGAAACTTCCGGCGCAATTCCTGGAACTGGGTTTTCTGCTCTGGTGTCAGATTGGAGGCTTTACCAGGCCCCCAACATTCCTGGGGGTGCATTCCTCTATGGCCGGGGCCAATCCCGGGACCTTGAGCATAGACGTATGTGACACCGAAAAGCATTAAGGCTACCAGTCCTAAGGTAATGATTGTCTTTTTCATTCATCTCACCTCCTTTCTTTTGGTTGTTTCTATGATTGTTTCTAATTTTTAACTATTTCGGTAATACCCTTCAACCCAAACCCTTTTCTCAACGTAATGCCCAGAGGTTTGGTGATCCTCATAATGCCCTTCCACCCAGTTTCTCCAGCGATCATAGTGACCAGGGACCCAGGTTCTCTCCCAGGCTCCTGAAACCCACTCCCGAGTGATTTCCCAATGACCTGGAACATATTCGGGTGGTGGAGGTGGAGGATAGTACCGAGGTTCTGGCGACGGATAGTATACCTGAGGTGGCTGGGTATAGAGGCGATGGGCCATCAGACCTAAGGTGACTGCTCCCAGGGCAATTCCAGCGCCATACCACATATGGCTTTGTTTTGATCCTGCCTCAGCAGAGTTAAGGATAAAAAGTGAGAAAAAGGCTATGGCCAAGATCATTGATATTAATTTCTTCCACATATGGAATCCCTCCTTTTTGTTAATTCTTTCATTTTTATAAAAGCAAGAGCTATGCCAATCTAAGAATGAGAGGTATATATCATCATTCCCACATTGATTTATCCAGAATTTTCAAGATGTTGATGTCTTTTTGAGGATCAGAATGGATTCAATCTCTCTTAAAAAGATTTCTGAATCTATCGTTTCAGAGAGGAAAGGTTTGTCGATTATCCTCCATGAGAATGAGATTTCTTTTTAGATTTCAATAAATAATCCGTTTCGACAATCTTGACGAAGAACTCGACAAGATTGTCCTGAGAGATTTTAGCCGCGCCGGATAACGTAATAATAAAAATTTTTGCTTGAAAACGAAAAAGGGAATGTGAGAAACTTTATAAAAGAAGGGTAAATTCGGGGGAAAGGAGGATCATTATGAATTCTGAGCACGAGAAGATTAATTCTTATGAGATCGCAAAGAAACAGGTTGATATTGCTGCAAAATATTTGGATCTGGACCCTGGATCAGTGGAGAAGTTGAAGCACACAAAGAGAGAGTTGATTGTCCACTTTCCAGTCAAGATGGACGACGAAACGGTCAGGGTTTTCACGGGATATCGGGTCCAGCACAATGTTTCGAGGGGACCTGCCAAAGGGGGGATAAGATACCATCCTGATGTCGATCTCGATGAGATAAGGGCCTTGGCGATGTGGATGACTTGGAAGTCGGTTGTGGTCAACATTCCATTTGGAGGGGCTAAAGGTGGGGTTCAATGCCATCCTAAGGAGATGTCGCTCCATGAAATAGAACATTTGACGCGGCGATTCACCTGGGAAATTTCCTTGCTGTTGGGCCCTGAGCAAGATATTCCAGCCCCGGATGTCTATACGAATCCCCAGGTGATGGCCTGGATGATGGATACCTACAGCATGCTAAAGGGCTATTCCGTCCCGGGCGTGGTGACCGGCAAACCGGTTGAGTTAGGAGGTTCTCTGGGAAGGTTTGAGGCCACAGGCAGAGGGGTCGTGATAACCGCTCTCGAGGCACTGAATTATTTAAAGAAACCGATTGAGGGGGCGAGAGTTGCCATTCAGGGTTGTGGCAATGTGGGAGGGGTTGCTGCAAAACATTTCGACCGTTTGGGGGCGAAAGTCATAGCGATCAGCGACTCTATGAGAGGGATTTATAATGAAAGGGGGCTTGATCTTCAGAGGATCTTAGAGTACAAAGCCAGATACCAATGCTTTGTCTGCGAGAAACAGGAGGAGTCGGAGATCACCAATCAGGAATTGTTGGAGTTGGATTGTGATATTATGGTTCCGGCTGCCATAGAGAATCAGATCACTGAGAAGAATGCTTCACGCATTAAAACCAAGATTATCGCCGAAGGGGCTAATGGACCAACGACCCCAGAGGCGGATGAGATTTTGAATGACAAAGGAATTTTTATCGTTCCTGATACTCTGGCCAATGCAGGAGGAGTGACGGTCTCCTATTTTGAATGGGTTCAAAACCTACAGGAATTGATCTGGAGTGAAGAGGAGGTACTGGACCGATTGACCCGGATCATGCAGCGAAGTTTCAAAGAGGTTTTGGAAATTTCCCTTTCGAAGAAGATCCCCATGAGAACGGCAGCCCTTGTGCTTGGGATCGGAAGGGTGGCTGAGGCCACGAGACTCAGAGGGATTTATCCATAGATCTAAGGATCAACAATTCAATGGTCAACAATCAATGAGCAGTTAAAATTTTGAAGTGGTCATTCCTACACCCTCATACAAGTTGGAGGCGATATGGAAAAACTCATCATTACCGTTGGCATAACAGGTTCTCGCATTACAAGACAGCAAACGTCATATATCCCTATTACTCCGCATGAGGTTGCCCAGTCAGGGATTGAGTCTTGGAGGGCAGGTGCTTCTGTTCTCCATGTGCATGTGAGAGATCCAAAGACAGGGCTTGGGACCCAGAATATCTCTATCTTTAAAGAGGTGGTGGATCGTATCCGAAGCGAGACTGATGTCATCCTTTGTTTAACGACAAGTGGTATTCCAGGTCGAAACCTACCCATTGAGGAAAGGCTCAATCCTCTCTCTTTAAAGCCAGAATTGGTCTCATTCGACGCAGGTTCTATTAATATGGGTGAACATGTTTTCCTCAATCTTCCAGAATTTTTAGAGACCTTGGCCAAAGAGACATTGGCGAGGGGAATCAAACCGGAACTGGAGGTCTTCGAAGTTGGGATGGTTTATACCTGTCTCCGGTATCTGGAAAAGGGCCTCCTCAAAACTCCCCTTCACTTCCAATTCGTTTTAGGAACACCTGCTGGAATGCCTGCCACTCCAAAATCACTCCTCCATCTCTCAGAGATTATACCTCAGGGCTCAACCTGGTCAGTGATCGGGATCGGCGTTGGTCAACTCCCCATGGCGATCACAGGCATGGTGATGGGAGGACATGTCAGGGTCGGATTGGAGGACAACATCTACTATTCGAAGGGTGTCCTGGCCAAGAGCAATGCTCAATTGGTTGAGAGGGTAGTTAGGGTGGCAAAGGAATTTGGAAGGGAGATCGCAACCCCCTCTGATGCCAGAAAGATCCTAAATCTCCCATCATACTGACTTTATCATCTCCTCCTCTTTATCGCTTAAGCTAATCAGATATTTGTTCATTTTCTCACAGATTCCCCAATTAAAACTTTTTATAAAAATATGACATTTATTGCCATCTAACAAAGAAAAATCAAATTCTCTTGAAGCTGATAATTCCCTTTAATTCCAAAAAGTTACAGAATTATATACCTCTTTTTTATTTTTGGCATAAGATTTGCTGTTAAATCTATGTCGGGCAAAAAACGTTTAATGTACATGATGATAAGAGAGTTAGCGTCCGTTAATCTTTTTTTGATTTTTATACTTATTATTGTAGGTTTTGGAGTTATTAAAATTGTGGAAAAAAGATTCGAAGATTAAATTGAAAGGATAGAAGAAAAGATGAACGGAAATCAAGCACTTAGTATCTGTGAAATAGAAGAAGTAAGAAGGATTGAAATTAGTTTCGAAAGAGTGACCATTTGGACCTTGATCTTCACTAATGCATTCTTCATTTCTTACTTCTTTGGAAGACTGTTGCAATGGATATAATGAGGTTTTCCATTGCTGGATTGATTTGGATAAAAGAGTAAACTCCTCCATCACAGCCTCCTTCACCCTTTGAAGGGCGATGATCCCGGCGGTCGAGATTATCGCCCTTTTTTTTCACCCATGGGAATCTTGGGGACGTTGTTCAAAATTATCAATTTCTGTTACGGGACTACTCCCTCATTATCGCCATGGCAATGGCTGAGGTACCTACACCTAAATTCTGGGCAATCTCGGCCTTGGAAATCCCAATCTCCCGACCCAAGTAATAGGCTATCCTTCCCCTCACCTCCGATACCTTTCTCCGCTGCCCCCCTGAGTTATGATCACCTTTTCGCCGGAGTAGCGACCCATAATAATTAATGATTAATTCAGTAAGTAAAACCACCTGATTTTTTATTGACTTTTTTGACAAATGATTTACCCTGCATATTAAGGATAGCTAACCAGGAGGGGGTCGTTTTTTTGTTCTTAAAAAATTAGAAAGGTGAGTTGATGGGAATAAAATCAAAATTCTTAAATGAGAATGAGGAGTTAGATATAGAGTCAAAGGGCGGAAGGATCAGGGTTCTTGTTTTTGCGAGTGGCGATCCCAAGGGTGGAGGATCTGGTTTTCAAGAATTGGTCGAATTTTCCCGAACGAATCCGCCGGTCCTTAACGCTCAAATCATCGGAGTCATTTCTAACCATCAAAATGGCGGAGTCCGTAGAAAAGCGGACGCACTTCATATTCCTTTTGAGTATTGGTCCGGGCCATTTGATGCAAAAGGTTACCGAACATTCGTCGACAAATATCAGCCCGATTTTGTCATGTGCTCCGGGTGGTTAAAGTTTGTAAGAGGACTCGATCCTGCCAAAACAGTAAATATACACCCGGGACCCTTGCCGCTGTTTGGCGGATCAGGAATGTACGGGCACTATGTACACGAAGCAGTCATGGCAGCTTATCATCGAGGCGAAATAGCCCAGAGTGCAGTGACGATGCATTTTGTTGACGACGTCGCCTATGATAATGGTCCAATTATCTTCCAAATGCCGGTACTGATTAGACCTGACGATGATGCCGTGACACTGGCTAAAAGAGTAAACGAAAAAGAACGCGCTTGGCAAAGTTATATTTTAAACTTGGTCGTCCATCGGTATATTTACCTTAGCAACGGACAGGTCTTTTACAAAAGCGATACGCCCAAAAGACTTTTTTACTAAGCAGGCTGCTGAAAAACGTCCATCTGCGGCGTTCCCCTCATCCTTCGTCGTTGCGGCGTACGTCCAAGTACGCCTCACTCCTCAGGATTTCGGGCGCCTTGCATCTGGGCATTTTTGACCAGCCGGTGAAAGAATGACTTTTCGGCAAACTACTAAGAAAGGAGGAGAGGGATGTTGCACTTTTTCTTGCACAGAAATGAAAAAATGGAATACTGCTTCAATGTAGAAACTTCCGCCCCGTTGAATTCTAATGAGCTTTCGATTTTAAGGCAGCTCTTAGCCGACGGCTTTGTATCGAAAAGTATATCTACGAAACCGATCAATCCTGACGGACACGATGTGGTGGAACTTGGTCCGCGTATGAATTTTGCGACAGCCTATTCAACAAATATCGTTGCGATTTGTCAAACTTGCGGGCTCGAAAAGGTTACTCGCATAGAACGTTCCCGGCGATATCACCTTCCTTCAGAGGTTGACAAGGGCCGCTTTATTCAAGAACATCACGACCGAATGACGGAATGCTTGTATGATCAACCCTTGCAGACTTTCGAAACTGGAATTCTCCCGGAACCTGTTTTCGAGATCCCTATGTTGGAAAAGGGTCCAGACGCTCTTTTGGAAATACCGGGTCTTGCAATGGATGAGTGGGACAGAAATCTCTACTATGATTACTTCGTGAAGGAAGAGGGAAGAAATCCGACTATCGTTGAAATAAGAGATCTGGATAATGCCAACAGCGAACACTCGCGGCACGGCTATTTCAAAGGGAAACAGATTATCAACAGTGTTGTTATGCCAGAAACGCTTATGGATATCGTCAGGTCGACTTTAAAAGCGAATCCATCAAACAGCATCATCGCGTTCAAGGATAATTCGAGCGGGATTAAAGGATATGACTGCTGGACGATTGTCCCCGAACAACCCGGGAAACCAGCGCCTTTCAGGAAGCAGAAGGTACAGTACCATATCATTTTTACTGCGGAGACGCATAATTTTCCGACCGGAGTTGCTCCTTTCCCTGGTGCTGAAACAGGCACGGGCGGAAGGATCCGCGATGTCCAGGCGACAGGAAAAGGAGGCTTGGTGGTTGCCGGAACAGCAGGATACTGCGTTGCAAATTTGCTTATCCCTGGATATGACTTGCCATGGGAAACTAAATCTTTTGCCTATCCATCGAGTCTGGCCCCTTCTTTAGACGTTGAGATAAGGGCAAGCGATGGCGCCAGCGATTACGGAAATAAGTTTGGCGAGCCGGTGGTGCTTGGTTTTACGCGGTCTTTTGACCAAAAGCTTCCCAGCGGTGAACGTTGGGGATGGATTAAAAAAATAATGTTTACGGGCGGCATCGGACAAATCGATGATAGGCATATTGAAAAAGGCGAAGCCCAAAAAGGAATACTGATTGTTCAGGTTGGCGGCCCCGCTTACGGTATTGGTGTAAGCGGAGGTTCGGCCTCCAGCAAACTACAAGGCGAGAATGAAGAAGAGCTTGATTTTAATGCTGTCCAGCGTGGCGATGCAGAGATGGAACAAAAGATGAACCGCGTGATCAGAGCTTGCATCGAAATGGGTGATAACAATCCTATCGTAAGCGTCCACGATCAAGGAGCTGGCGGACCTGCCAATGTGCTTAAGGAGCTTGTCGAAAAAGCCGGAGGCAAAATCGAACTAAGGCGTATAAAACTTGGCGATCCGACCTTATCCGTACTCAAAATCTGGATTGCCGAATATCAGGAACGATGCGGTTTCTTGATTGACCCCGAGAGAATTGAAGAATTCAAATCCATCTGCGAAAGGGAAAAAATAAATTGCGAAATCCTTGGAGAAGTGACAGGAGAGGGTCGCTTCGTTGTGCATGATGAGCAAGATGATTCAACGCCTGTCAATCTCAATCTCGCAAAGGTTCTGGGCAATATGCCACAGAAAACCTTCAAGGATGAGAGGTCTGAAGTTTCACTCCAACCCCTTGAATTGCCTGATGATTTGTCTGTGGAGGTTGCATTATCTCGTGTGCTTCGCAACCTTGCAGTCGGTTCAAAGAGATTTCTTACCAATAAGGTAGATCGAAGTGTTACCGGATTGATTGCGCAGCAACAATGCTGTGGTCCGCTTCAATTAACGGTTGGCGATGTGGCGGTGATAGCCCAAAGCCATTTCGGATTAACAGGAGCAGCCACTTCGATTGGCGAGCAACCGATTAAAATGCTGGTCAATCCAAAGGCGGGGGCTCGGATGGCAGTGGGTGAAGCGCTGACCAATATCGTGTGGGCGCAAATCAGTCGCTTGGACGATATAAAGTGTTCAGCCAATTGGATGTGGGCACCCAAACTTCCTGGCGAAGGTGCGGCCCTTTACGATGCAGTTTGCGCTATGCGGGATCTCATGATCCAGCTGGGTCTTGCGGTTGATGGCGGAAAAGATAGTCTTTCCATGGCTGCTCGAGTCGGAGACGAAATCGTGAAATCTCCCCGTGAGCTTGTTATTTCTGCTTACACAACGATGTCTGATATCACGAAGGTGGTGACCCCTGATATAAAAAACCCTGGACACAGCCAGCTCATCTTCATTGAAATCTCTAAGCATAAGGCTCGGCTTGGAGGTTCGGCCTTAGCACAGGTTTACGGACAAATCGGAAACGAATCTCCTGACGTGGATGATCCCGAAATGCTTAAACGTGCATTCCAGGCAATCCAAAAGTTAATTTCAGAGAATTTAATCCTCGCAGGACATGACATAAGCGATGGGGGCCTCATCACGACGATTCTGGAAATGGCCTTTGCCGGAAACTGCGGTTTGGATATTCGAATGAGCGGTTCATGGAGCCCTATAGAAAGGCTTTTTGCTGAAGAATTAGGAGTAGTCATCGAGTGTACATCGAGTGATGTTCGGAATGTCTTGGAAATTTTTGATTCTTTTCGTTTAAGCTCAAACATGATCGGAGAGACGACAGAGGAAAAGAAAATTCTTGTAACCTATAATTTGCAAAAGGTTCTTGAATCTGGCATGTGTGTTCTTCGCGAATGGTGGGAGGAAACTTCCTATCAAATCGAGCGTCTTCAGATGAATTCCGAATGTGCCGATAAGGAAAGAAAAAATATCTTTGATCGCAAAGGTCCCAGCTATATCATTCCTTTTAAACCCAAACCTACACCGGCACATATTTTCGAAGTTAAAGACAAACCGGAAATTGCAATTCTCCGGGAAGAGGGAAGTAACGGCGATCGCGAGATGACATCTGCTTTCTATCAAGCGGGGTTCAGCCCGTGGGATATCACTATGACCGACCTGATCAGTGGACGAATGACGCTGGAGCGTTTCAGAGGACTCGTTGCTGTCGGAGGATTCTCTTACGCCGATGTTCCAGAAAGTGCCAAAGGGTGGGCTGCAGCTATCAGATTTAATGAAAGGCTAAGGAAAATGTTTGACGATTTTTATCATCGTTCCGATACATTTTCTTTGGGTGTGTGCAACGGTTGCCAACTCTTCGCACTTCTCGGATGGGTACCGTGGTTGGGAATCCCTGATAATAAGCAACCAAGATTCGTTCAAAATTTGTCCGGACGTTTTGAGTCTCGCTGGGTTACCGTTAAGATTTTAGAAAGTCCGGCGATCATGTTCAAAGGCATGACCGATTCAACACTTGGCATTTGGGTGGCTCATGGCGAAGGTAAACTTGAATTTCCCGATCCAACACTGATGGATGAGCTCATCATCAAAAAACTTGTTTCGGTAGCCTTTGTGGACGATGAGGGACAAGTTGATGGGAAGATTTCGGAAAGCTATCCTTTTAATCCGAACGGGTCACCTTTCGGGATTACGGGACTCTGTACGCGTGATGGACGACATCTGGCCATGATGCCTCATCCGGAGCGAGCTTTTCTGAAATGGCAATGGCCATGGATGCCGGGTTATCTGAGCGATGGGCTTAAGGAATCCCCATGGATTCAAATGTTCCAAAATGCTAGGGAGTGGTGCGAGAAAATAGAAGGCAGAAGGCAGAAAGCAGTAGGCAGTAAAAAAAAGAAGGGGGATGGCAGAATGGAGGGAAATTGCTACAAGGACATAAGGATTTAAAGGTATATCAGTTGGCTTATAAATTGGCGATGGAAATATTCAATGAGTCTAAAACATTTCCTATAGAAGAAAGATACTCCTTAACCGATCAAATACGTCGTTCGTCACGAAGTGTTGCCACAAATATTGCAGAAGCCTTTCGGAAAAGACGTTATCGTAATATGTTTGTTAATAAATTATCTGATTCTGACGCAGAGGCAACCGAGACGCAGGTTTGGCTTGATTTCTCTTTAGATTGTGGTTATTTGTCACGAGAATCTTATGAAAAACTTGCAAAAGGATATGAAGAAATCGGGAAGATGTTAGGTAGTATGATGTCAACCCCGGAGAAATTTAAAATTTTATAATGCTGCTTTCTGCATACTGCCTTCTGCCTACTGATTGCAAGAGAAGGGATTTATATTGAAGAAATTGGGTTCTTATCTATTAGCCTGGTGGAAACTTTCCAGAGTCCCATTCCTTTCTGTTGGAATTCTTCCCTTGATCTTAGGATTTATATTGGCATGGCGATGGGGTTACAAAGGTCCATTCGGACTCTACTTGGTTTCATCGATGGCAGTCATCCTCATTATGTGGATGACCTATTATCTTGGAGAATGGAACGATTTGGAAGGAGATCAACTCAATCAAGATTTTAACCGGTTTTCAGGCGGTTCAAGGATCTTGGTCAAAGGGCTTCTTCCCATCTGGGTTTCGCTCCTGTTTGGATACGGATGTTTGGTTGGGGCGATGCTCACTGGATTATACATCTATCTTCGATATCAGACGGGTTCCTGGACCCTTCTCTTGGGAGGGATTGGCATCTTTTCTGGTTTTTTCTATTCAGGCAAACCCTTTCGATGGTCATACCGCGGAATAGGAGAAATTCTCATTGGTTTCTGTTATGGATGGTTACCGATCGCAACTGGATTCTATCTTTTTACCGGTTTTTTTAGCCATCAAATTTTATTGCTCTCCATTCCGGTCGGTCTCTCCATATTCAACGTGATCCTGATTAATGAGTTTCCTGATGAAGAGGCGGATCGGGCTGTTGGGAAAAAGAACTTGGTGGTCCGGTTTGGCAAAGAGAGGATGGGAGATCTTTACATTGGGCTCTCCATATTGATTGGTCTTTCCTTCGTTAAGGTAATGAAGATTTTTGGCCAAACTCCACTCTGGCTCTTTATTCTCTCAGGAATCCCGCTCCTGCTCATTCTTTGGAATCTTCTCCAGGTTTGGAGAGGAGATTATCGGGATTCGAAAAGACTCGAACTTCTCTGTCGAAATTCACTCTTCATCAATCTCTCGATCACCATGATCTTGACAATTCAACAGACAATCAATAAACTTGGCGATTTTCTGTAGCTTGCTTAAAAGACTACAGCTTAACCTCTCCTTCTCGACAGGGGGTGGGTGGGGGTGATAGGAATATTTTCCCCTCACCCTCGCCCTCTCGTCAGGGGAGAGGGTAGTCCTAATGGTTTGGATATACTGTTGAGAGATAAAGATGGAAGATATTCAGACGATCATTGAAAAGGTAAAGACAGATCTTCAGGATGGGAAATCGGATGAGGAGATTTTTCAATCCATCCTTCATCATTTTGGAAGGGATCCAGAAATCGATCGTCAAGTGGTCGAATTAATGGCAGCCATTCCTCAGGTGAAGATTGCCAACCTCCTCCAACGAATGCTACAGGTTTCCAAAGAGAAAAAGGTTCAAAAGATCATCAAACGATCTCTCTATCGGTTGAAGAGCAAGGGAATTGCCGTCACGGAGATTCTCCCAGAAAAGAAGATCTCCATTCTCCGTCCATTACAAACGGAATCACCAAAAGGATTTGGAGGTGGTTTCGATTTTCTTGGTCAACGCTTCCTTTTACTGGTCATCCCTCATGCGGGTCGAGGGTGGACGGTGATGCAGGGAGTCATCAGTGATACGGAGGGGTTGATCGATTTCTCTGGAGAGGAGATGACCCGGAAAAGGGTTAAGGGGTTCTTTGAAGAGATTCAAGAAAAAAGCCCGTTCCCGTTGGTTGAGATGGAATCCTCCTATGTGGGATTCCTTTTCTTCCAGGCCTATCAATTATCCCTCGAGAAGAAAAGGACTCTCCCTCAGGACTACCTCCACTTAAAAAATGAGATAGAGGGTGTAAAAAAGGTTTACGAGAGGCCGCTGATCTACTCTTTTTTTCAAGCCGATGAGATCTCAGGAGACGACCGGATTTTGCGAAGAGGAGGAGAACTTCTCAAGGCGGATGTGATTAACACCTGGAGGATTGAGGAAGAAGAGATCCGCCCCTACGCGGATGATGTATGGGAAGCAGAGGAGTCGAAGATCGTTCTTACTCAAACTCAGAAGGAGGCTCGATTCCAAGGAGTCTATCAAAAGGCATTGTCTGACCTCTTCACGAATGAGAAGAGATTCCTCTATCAACGAAGGTTGGAGGAGATGGCCTATATTTTTTTCAAATTGGGAAGAGAAGAGGAAGCAAGGATTTCTATGGCAGTAGCGATCGATCTTGAAAAACCTTTGAATCCGTTTCAGCCCAATCCTTTCCTCTTTCAGCTGGTGATCAAGTCTATCTTCACTCTCTTAAAAGAAGCCTATGAGGAAAAGGTAAAAGAGCCCTCTCTGATTGTAAAACCTTAACCCAATTGCGGAATGCAGAATGCGGAATGCGGAATAAAAACCCGAAATCATCAATCCGCAATCTACACTCCGAAATCCGCATTTGATATGACCCAAGTGATTGCTTGTTTCACACGTGAAGGAATTGCGTTGGCAACGGATAGTCGGGCGACCTGGTTCGACCAAACAGGGGAGATGAGGCATTTCAACCTGAAAAAGCTCCTTCGTTTGGGTTCCCACTCCGCAATGATCAGCGCTGGGGCAGGAATAGGGGTAGAGATGGGGTTGGCCTTCCAACAATTCCTTCAGAGGCAGGGTGAAGAGGATATTGATCAGATCGTCCAACCAGCTCTACCTTTTTTCACTGAACAATATGGAAAATGGTTGAGGAGGAGAGAAATAAAACATCCTCCCTTTCAGACAGAACCTGAAGCACCTCTTCCTTTTACCGGGGTCTATTTCATACTGGCGGGATATTCATTCAGGGATCGTACCCCACCCTTCCATCTCCACCTTTTGGGCAGTGGGGAAGATGGGATTTCAATAAAAATCTACCCAACCTCTCATATCATTTTGATACCCCGCTCCCTTTCCATGGAGAGGAGATTGGAGGCCCAGTGTGAGGGAGGGTCATCCCTGAATCAACTTCTCTCCCTCTGTAGATCCTTTCTTAGGAAGAGATCTGCAGAAGAGGAGGAGATTGGGCCGCCGTTCCATTTTGCTACCATCACCCCAGTTGGTTTTAAAGAGATTATGGACAAGGAGGTAGAGAGATGAAGAAGTGGGTCATCCTGATAGGTGCCATTGCTATTTTTCTCATTGGAGGATATTTTCTCCTTTCTTTCTTTGCGGTCAAATTCATCCAGGCCCGACTTCAACAGGTGGTAGGTCCTGGATTAACCATTGGCGAGATCAAGATCAAACCCACCTGCCTCTCTGTCAAAGGGATTCGATATGAAGACCCCCTTTCAAAAAGGAGAATTTTTCTAATCGAAGAGATGAGAGTCTATCCTGATCTCACCTCTTTTTTAAAAGGAACCTTAAGAATTCGGGAATGGATAGTCTTCCAGCCTTCCTTCTTCTTCTATCGTTCTCGAGAGGGTCACTTCATCGGTCCGTTGACGATAATGGGAGAGAGAGAGGAGGGCAAAGAGATTTCTGATGAGAAAGAGAGAAAGGCAAAAGAGTCCATTACTATTAAGATTGATCGGTTTCGAATCCGGAAAGGCTCCTTCGATTTTGAGGACAGAAAGATGGGAGACCCTCCCGCACAAATCCAATTGAGAGAGTTGGATTTGGAATTAAAAAACATCCAATATCCCATCATTTCTTCTCACTCTTTCATCGAATTGAAAGGGAAGATGAAGGGGAGAAAGAAAGAAGGGAGCATTTATACCGGAGGATGGATCGATCTTAAAAACATGGATATGGAAACTTCCTTTAAAGTTCGGGAGATTGAGATAAAGATCTTTGAACCTTACTATCGAAAGAGGTTTTCTGCAGAGATTGAAGCTGGTCATATCAATATGGAGGCGAAGATCGGTGTAAAGAAAAGAATGATCGATGCCCCTGGGCAGTTGGAACTGGTCGATCTTCAAATGAAGGAGGGAGGAACCCTCCTTTGGATTCCAGCGAAAATCCTCGTTTCTTTCTTAAAGAAAAAAGGGAATCGAATTCAAATCCAATTCCATGTGAAAGGGAATATGGATGATCCCCAGTTTAGCCTTCAGGAGACCTTCTTAACAAGGGTGGCTGTTTCTCTGGCAGGGACCTTGGGTATTCCAATCCAGGTGGTAGGCGAAACAATGATCGGAGGTACTGGAAAAGGAGCTGAAGGATTGATAGAGGGGTTGAAGTCGATTGAGAAACTGTTCAAAAGAAAGAAGGGAGAAAAGAGATGAGTATTCTTAAAGACCTTGGAGTTCCCGCTTTTAAGGCTGGCGGGATGCCAATGATTGACATACAAACTTATGTACTTTCAGTGGGGGGCTTGGTGAAGGGAGAACGACATTTTTCATGGCAAGAGATTTTAGCGATGCCAAAGAGCAAGGTGAACTGCCGCCTCATTTCAGTTTCCGGCTGGTCGGTTCGAGCCGATTGGGAAGGAATAAGATGGAATGACTTTCTCAGAAAGATCACGGTCGATGCAAAAGCGAATCATGTACGGTTCACTACCGTTGGGGGAGGTTATTCGACAGTCGTCAATTGTAAGGATTTGGAAAATCCGAGAATTCTTTTGGCTTATGGCGTGAATGGAGAACCCATTGAACCGGACTATGGAGGACCATTGAGGATGGTTATCCCGAACCTCTGGGGATATAAGAGTTGTAAATGGTTGGGAAGGATCGATTTCATCGATCAGATGGAGGGAGGATACTGGGAGGATAGAGGATACACCCGGTCCGGCATGATCGAGCTTGGTTTTACTTTGGATATCAATACCAAAACCCGAAGGCCCATCAAAGGAGGGGAAGTCACTGAATTTTAAGTTCGGGGTTCAGAATTGGGAGTTCGGAGTTGAGAATTATTCTCTCCGAACTGTATTATTTGAGGAGGGCGAGACTCAATGAGGGGACATAGGTGATGATCGCCAAAGCGAATAGAAGGACGCCAATAAATGGAAGAGAGGCCAGATAGAGTCTCAGTATTGTTTTTTCAAAACGGATGCTGGAAATGAAAAGATTGATCCCCAAGGGGGGAATTGAAGCCCCAATTTCCAGATTGGTAAGGATAATAATCCCTATATGAAGAGGATGGATTCCATAGGCCTGAGCGATAGGAGGGATGAGAGGGACGATGACGATCAAAGCCGAAAATGTACCCATGATGCAGCCCACGACTAAAAGAAAGAGATTCAATGCCACCAAAAAACTGAATGGGGTTGTGATATGGGTCTTGATGAGATCCATGATCTTCATCGGGACTTGTTCATCGATCAGATAATTGGTCAGACCGAGGGCAGCCCCCAGAATGATCAGGATCCCACCTACCAACACCATGCTTTTTCGCATGACCCTCGGTAGTTCCCTCCAATTGACATCTCTGTAGATGACCACTTCGATCAAAAGAACATAGACCGCTGTGATGGCAGCGGCCTCACTCACAGCGAAATATCCGCTGTAGATTCCACCCAAGACGACGACGGGAAGAGGAAGTTCCCAAATCATTCCTTTCAAAGCCTGAAACACCTCGAACAAATTAAACCGTTTTCGAGGGACATCAGAAACGATGGCTTTATAAATGCTGAACGAGGAGAGCAAGACGACAAGAAGGATGCCGGGTAAAATGCCTGCGAGAAAGAGTTGATCAATCCTCACTTTTGCCACAATGGCGTAAATGATTAAGGGAAGGCTGGGTGGAAAGAGAAGGCCCAATGTTCCTGAAGTAGTTAATAATCCAAGGGAGAACTTTTCTGGATATCTCCCTTGTAACATCGCGGGGAAGAGAATTCCCCCCAGGGCAATGATCGTGAGCCCCGTAGCACCAGTAAGTGCAGTAAAGATGGCACAGGTGACAAGGGCGATCATCGATAGTCCTCCTGGCAACCAACCTAAGATCGCATCGGAAAGTCTGATCAGCCTTTTCGGTGCTCCGCTTTCTGAAAGGAGATACCCGGCAAAGGTAAAGAGGGGGATCGCTACGAGGATAGGAGTAGTGGCCATTCGATACATCTCGATGATCATGGCAGAGGAATCAATCTGACCGGAGAATAGAAGTAGGAGGGTTATACCAGAGATGACTGCAAAGAGGGGAGCTCCGAAGAACATCAGGAGGATGGTGATGATGAAAAGAAGGGTCAAGTTTTTCCTCCTTGATCGCTTTTCTTACCCATCCTTATCGTCATAGAAAGGTTTTTAAAAGAACGGAGTCCAAAACGAAGAGCCATTAATCCAAAAATGACGGGAAGGATGATTTCAGGGATCCAGGCAGGAATTCCCAAGAAGGAAACGTTTCCCATCTGTGCCTCGTTTTTAATAAATTTCAATGCGGCAAAGGTGAGCAAGCCACAGATAAAAGCAGAAAAAAGCTGAGTCATGAACGCCATCAGTGCCTTTCCCAAGGGAGGCATGAAGCCTGAAATGATGTCGATATTAATATGTTTTCCCTCCTTTGTTGCAAGGGCTGCGCCGATAAAACTGACCCATAGGACCAGATTCCGGACCAGCATATCCCCCCAGGCCAGACCGGTGGAAAAAAGATTTCGAAGGACAATCTGCAAAAAGGCGATGAGGATCATGGAACTTAAAAGGGTGACGAGGAGAATTTGTTCCAATTGATCTATGATCTCATCGGCTCGTTCCCATCGATCCATTATTTCTCTCCCCTTCGATAACCTTCCAGAAGGGAGGTCACCTCATCCAGGGTCTTTTTGGAGAAGGATTGACTACCTAGATGGCTAATTGCTTTATTGGAGAGCCTCTTGAATTCATCGATTTGATTTTTTGAGGGCGTCACAATCTTCACCCCTTGCTTTGTCATCACCTTGATCGCCTCTCGATTTTCATTACGGGTCACATTCTTCAATTGATCGAAATGGTTTTGGAAACTCTCCATGATAAAATTCTGAGAGGATGGAGGGATCTGTTTGAATGCATCGTTTCTCAAAACAATCCCACCTACTAAATAGGCAAGTGGAACATCGGTCAAATATTTTATTTTTGTGAACCATTGAAGGGAGATGGCTCCTGTTGGAGGGGCATAGACGACATCGACCAGTCCGGTTTGAAGACCAACCATCACATCAGGAACAGAGAGCGGTATGGCCTTTACCCCAGCCTCATCGAAG
>Ga0315282_10008148_pt1 | contig 17002 bp, 17 predicted proteins | sample YL17G07_20_MG_FD_203693 | JGI IMG/M metagenome (GOLD analysis project Ga0315282, IMG submission 203693) | Sediment microbial communities from Yellowstone Lake, YNP, Wyoming, USA - YL17G07_20 | ecosystem: Environmental > Aquatic > Freshwater > Lake > Sediment | place: USA: Wyoming | collected...
CTCTTTAGGGTTAACGTTGAGCGGTACATTGTGGTAACCCGTTTTCAAGATGTACGGGAGATTTTTCCTGGCCCATGAATTTCATTTTGCCCCTTGACGCAGTCAGCCCTCAGCACCGCAAGGTCGTGGGCGGCAAAGGCTACTCTCTGGCGGTGCTGAAGCGAAAAGGCTTCCAGGTTCCCCGCACCTGGTGCATCACCACCGCAGCCTACCAGCACTTCGTCTCGGCCACCGGCCTCAAGCCCCGCCTGCTCATGGAGCTCAACCGCAAGAAATTCAAAGACCTGCGCTGGGAGGAACTGTGGGATTGCGCCTTCCGGATTCGCTCCCTGTTCGCATCGGCTGACATCCCGGAAGACCTGGCGGCATCTGTCATAAGCGCCCTGGCGGCGGAACTCCCCGAGCGCTGCGTGGTCAGGTCTTCCGCACCGGGAGAAGACTCCCGAAAGACGTCTTTTGCCGGGCTCCACGCGTCGTTTGTCAACGTGGTCGGCCTTCAGTCCATACTGGAGCACCTCAAACTGGTGTGGGCTTCCCTGTGGTCCGATGGCGCCTTGCTGTACCGCCGGGAAATGCGGCTCAACGTGGACCGAAGTTCCATGGCGGTTCTCGTCCAGGAGATGGTGCCCGGGGAAAAATCGGGCGTCGCCTTCGGGCAGAATCCCCAGGACGCTTCCCAGGCGGTTATCGAAGCCGTGTATGGACTGAATCAGGGCCTGGTAGACGGCACCGTGGAGCCGGACCGCTGGCTCCTGGACCGGGATTCCGGCAAGATCATCTCTTACAGAGCGGTAGAAAAGGACAAAGTGGTGCTGCCTTCCGCCTCGGGAGTCCACTTCGCGTCCCTATCCACGGGGGATGCGCACACCGCGCCCTTGTCGGAGGCGGAAGTGGCAAGGGTCTTCGACCTGCTGTGCACCAGCGAAGCTCTCTTTGGCGCCCCCCAGGACATGGAATGGACGTTTTCGGGCGGTCAGCTCTCTGTGCTGCAGTCCCGGCCCATCACCACCTTGCGGCAGGCTGCCAAGGGGGACCAGCGTCCATGGTATCTCAGCCTCAGCCGCAGCTTTGGGAACCTAAAGGCCCTCCGGCAAAAGGTCGAAGACGAACTGATTCCGGCCATGCAGACTGAAGGGAACCAGCTGGCGGCGGTTGACCTGACGGTCCTTGCCGTCCAGGAGCTCAAAGCGGAACTTGTCCGTCGGGCGAGAATCTACCGGCACTGGAAGGACGTTTATTGGTCGGATTTTATTCCTCTGGCCCACGGCATCCGCCTGTTCGGAATATTCTATAACGACGCCCTCAAGCCCCAGGACCCTTATGAATTTATGGATCTCCTGGGAACCGGCAGCATGTTGAGTGTGGACCGCAACCGCAGACTTGCGGCCATGGCGGCTCTCATTCGGGATAATCCCGGGCTTTTAGAGGAGGTCCGTGGTAATCGGGTTACGGACCCCGCCTTTCAACAGATGATGGATCAGTTCCAGGGAGAGTTTGGGGACCTTTTCTGCGGGGCGTCATCTTGCCCCCAAGGCCCTGGAGCCCTGGCAGATCTGCTGGAGGAGATGGCCAAGCATCCACTCCGGCTGGAGAGCGTTGCCTCACGGGATATGAAGGCGCTAACCAAGCGCTTTATTTCCCACTTTACCGGTGAAAAACAAGCCGAAGCTGAAGATGTGCTCGATCTGGCCAGAGCCAGCTACCGGTTCCGGGATGATGACAATCTTCACCTGGGTCGCATTCAGGCCCAACTTGTCAAGGCGGCCGAGGAACTGCGGCATCGGGGTCCGGCTGGAACCAAAGTCTTACGCCGACTTCCCCCAGACGTCCAGGAAATGCAGGCGGATTTTGAGGAAACCTCCACGCCGATTAACCCCGAAGGGTGGCAGGCTGCAGTGGGGCGATTAAAAGCCCGGCAAATCGTGGGACAGCCGGCGGGGCCCGGCCTGGCCCGTGGTCCGGCCCGGGTTATCCTGAGCCCCTCTGACCTCTTTCATTTCAAAACCGGAGAAATCCTGGTCTGCGACGCCGTCGACCCCAATATGACCTTCGTGGTTCCCCTGGCTGCGGCCATCGTGGAACGGCGCGGGGGCATGCTCATCCATGGCTCCATCATTGCCAGGGAGTATGGCATTCCTTGCGTCACCGGTGTACCTAACGCAGCAACCCTCATTCATACCGGTGACACCATTACCGTGGACGGGTACCTGGGAATTGTCACTGTTGGCTGATTTTTATGATTTTTAGTGAGGCATCAATTACTGTCCTGATCTGAAACTTAGCACAGAGTCAAAAACTTCCTAGATCCTGAACATATTCACATTTTACTTCAATAAGTTAACAGCGGTGTCTGTCCTACGTAGCGATTCGCTGCCAGTTCCTCCACAATAAAGTGGGCCACGTCAGCCCGGGAAATCTTTTCAGAGGTGACGCCCGTCACATCGGTGATCACCTGATATTTCTTAGTTGATGGGCCATTGGTGAGAAAACCGGGCCGGACGATGGTCCACTCCGTTTCGCTGGCCCGGATCAGGGCTTCTTGCCGGTCTTTGTCTGCATAGATGGTTTTAAGGAGGAGTGGATTAAAGAGACGGTCATAAAGAAAGCCGCCGTGCCCTTTACTGTCTCCGGCCCCAATGCCGGTAATGCAGATAAGGCGCCGGACGCCTTGCCGTCGCATCGCTTCGAGTACATTCCTGGTCCCTTGGGAGAACACCGTCACCGGCTTCCAGGTTATCCCGATGCCGATGGTAACGCAAACGGCCTCCTGTTCGGCCATAGCCGATTGAACCGACTCCAGATCAAGGATATCACCCTGAATCACCCTTAACCCATCATGCTGTTTTGGCATTTTTTGAGGATCTCTCACCAGGGCGGTGACGGCATGCCCAACCTGCAAGGCCTGCTCGAGAAGTTGCAATCCTATCCCACGGGTGGCGCCGATGATCAAAAGCTTCATGGCTAAGACCTTTTAGTGAAAATCGAAAATTTACAGAATGGTTATTTTGATACCCAAAGCATATCAAAATTTTTTCTGCAAATCCTTTAAGTTATTTTCATGGCAAGCTGTCATCCAAATCGTCCGGTAATATATTCTTCGGTTTTCTTATTAGAAGGATTGGTAAAGATCTTTTGGGTATCGCCGAACTCGACGATGCGGCCCTGGTAGAAAAAGGCGGTGAAGTCGGAGACCCTGGCTGCTTGCTGCATATTATGAGTAACGATAATAATAGTGTATTTGCTTTTCAGCGAATTGATCAATTCTTCGATCTTGGCGGTGGCGATGGGGTCAATGGCAGAGGTGGGTTCATCCATCAGCAATACTTCCGGCTCTACCGCCAGGGCCCGGGCGATGCACAGCCGCTGCTGCTGGCCGCCGGACAGGGCCGTTCCCGGCTGGCGCAGAATATCCTTCACTTCATCCCAGAGAGCTGCCTTGCTCAAGGCCTCTTCCACCCGGTCAGCCATCTCCCCCTTGCTCAAGCGGTAATGTAATTTTAGGCCAAAGGCGACGTTCTCAAAGACGCTCATGGGAAAGGGAGTAGGCTTCTGGAAGATCATGCCCACCCGGCGCCGAAGTTCCATGAGATCCATGGCCGAGTCCAGGATATTTTCCCCGTCCAGTAAAACCTCGCCGGTGGCCCGCTGCTCGCCGTACAGTTCGTAAATGCGGTTGTAGATGCGAATATGGGTGGATTTGCCGCATCCCGAGGGGCCGATGATGGCCGTCACCTTATTGCGATGAATCTCCAGATCGTTCTCGAAGAGGGCCTGATGCTCCCCGTAGAAGAAGTTCACCTGCCGGGCGATGATCTTAGCGCCGACGGGCGCGGCGGCATACGCGGCCGGGACAGCCGTCTCCAATGCCAATGATTGATCAAGGGCAACCGGGTAGGGGAAGGCCATAGTCGTGGTTTTCATGAGTGTTTCTCTCCCAGGAAAAAGCGCGCCGTCAGGTTCAAGGCCAGGACGCCGCAGGTAATGAGCAGGGAGGCCCCCCAGGCCATCTGCTGCCAGTCGGGATAGGGGGACATGGCAAAATTGAAGATGGTCACCGTGAGATTAGGGGTGGGGCCGGCCAGGGAACTTTCCCAGTAGGGGCTGTTGAGGGCGGTAAACAACAGCGGCGCGGTCTCGCCGCTGACCCGGGCCACCGCCAACAAGATGCCGGTGAGGAGACCCGGTTTGGCGGCCCGGAACAGGATGGCCAGGGTCACCTTCCAGGTGGGCGCGCCCAGGGCCAGGCCCGCCTCCCGGAGGGTGTTGGGGAGCAGCCGCAGCATATCCTCGGCAGTGCGGGCCACCACCGGCAGCATGATGATGCCCAGGGACAGGGCCCCGGCATAACCGGAAAACTTGCCCCGGGGCAGCACCAGGATGGCGTAGACGAAAACGCCGATGATAATGGATGGCATCCCCATCAACACATTGGCGGCGAAGCGGCTGTGGTCGGCCAGTCGGGATTTCTGACCGAACTCGGACAGGAAAACTCCCGCCATCATGCCCACTGGCACCGCCAGGAGGGTGGCCAGCCCGGTCATGGCCAGGGTGCCGACGATGGCATTGGCCAGGCCGCCGCCGGGAATCCCCGGAGGATTGGGGAGACGAGTGAAAAAATCAACATTGAGCGCGCCCACCCCCCGGCTCAGAACTCCCAAGAAAATCCAGGCCAGGGCCAGGAGACCTAACATGGCTGAGGCCGCGGCTAACCCGCTGACGATCCCGTTGATGATGCGGCGGCCGATGGGGGGACGCAGTTTCATAATCCCGCGCTCCAGGACCGGTAGAGGCGCCGCAGAAGAACTTGCGCCAGGATCTGTACCAGGTAGGTGATGAGAAACAAGACCAGGCCCAAGGCGATTAAGCTGCTGACATACATGGGCTCGGTGGCTTCCGCAAATTCATTGGCCAGCGTGGAGGCGATGCTGTTGCCCGCGGCGAACAGCGAGGCGGAAATCCGGTGGGAATTGCCGATGACAAAGGTTATGGCCATGGTTTCCCCCAGGGCCCGCCCCAGACCCAGGAATACCGCGCCGATGAGCCCCACCAGGCCATAGGGGATCATGACCTTGTACATGACTTCCCAGGTGGTGGCCCCCATGCCGAAGGCGGACTCCCGGATGGTCCGGGGCACCAGGAGAAAGACATCCCGGGCAATGGCGCAGATAAAGGGCAGGATCATGAAGGCCAGAATGATCCCGGCGCTCATTATGCCGATGCCCATGGGCGGCCCCTGAAACAGGGGGAGAAAGCCCAGGGTGGAGGCGAGCCAGGGCTGCACGTGGGCCTGCAGGAACGGAGCGAAGACGAAAAGCCCCCACATCCCAAAAATGATGCTGGGGATGGCGGCCAGCAGTTCAATGAGAGTGCCCACCACCCGGCTTACCGCCGGCGGCGCCAGTTCCACCAGGAAAAAGGCGATGGCCAGGCTGAGGGGTACCGCTAGCAGCATGGCGATGAGGGTCGAAACCACGGTACCGAAGATGCTACTGGCCGCGCCGAACTCCTGGGTTACAGGGTTCCATTCCGGGGACACCAGGAAGCCCACGCCGAATTTTTTTATGGCCGGCAGGGAGTATATCAGGAGCGCCAGGAAGATTCCGCCGATGAGCGCGGGCACCACGAAGGCGCACCCCCGGCTCAGCCAACGGAAGATCACATCTCCCTGCCGCCAGGTTTGCGTTTTGGCCGGAGTTTCCGGTAATGCCAAGTCAGCCATGGTTTTGTGCCTGAATCCACGGTGTTTGGTCAGAGAGCGAGAGGACCCGGCCGATTCCGTGGTCCCCCCGAGATGAGGCCGCGGTGGGGCCGCGTTTACGGCCAGACAGGTTGGCCATCCGCTTTAATCTCTTTGGCCCAGGTGGCCTGGACCAATTCCACTACCTTCGCGGGCAGCGGCACATAATCCAACTTTTGCGCCATCTCGGCGCCGTGCTTGTAACACCAGTCGAAAAATTTCATCACGCCCTTGGCCTTGGCGGCGTCCGCCTGCTGCTTGTGGACCAGAATATAGGTGGCCCCGGTGATAGGCCAGCTTTGGTCTCCCGGTTGATCATTGAGCACGATGTAGTAACCCGGGGCATTCTGCCAATCGGCATTGGCACAAGCCGCCTGGAAGCTCTCGATACTCGGCGTCACAAAATTCCCGGCCCGGTTTTTCAGCACCGCAAAGCTCATCTGGTTTTGCAAGGCATAAGCATATTCCACGTAGCCGACGGCCCCCGCCACCTTCTTCACGTAGCTCGCCACGCCTTCATTGCCTTTGCCGCCCACGCTGTTGGGCGCAGGCCATTTGACCGATTTGCCCACCCCTACCTTTGCCTGCCATTCCGGGGAACTGAGGCCCAGGTAATGGGTAAAGAGCCAGGTGGTGCCGGAGCCGTCGGCCCGATGGACGATGGTGATGTTCAGGTCCGGCAAATTGAGCCCGGGATTAAGGTTTTTGATGGCAGGATCATTCCACTTGGCGATTTTCCCCATAAAGATCTGGGCCAGCAGGTCGCCGGTGAATTTGATCTGGCCGGCAGCGATGCCCGCCACATTGACCACCGGGACCACGCCACCTACCACCATGGGAAACTGCACCAGGCCTGCCTGGTCCAAATCCTCCACCTTGAGGGGCTCGTCCGAGGCGCCGAAGTCCACGGTCTTGGCCTTGATCTGGGCAATCCCACCGCCGGAGCCGATGGACTGATAATTGATCTTAGCTCCCGTCAGTTCATGGTATTTATGCGCCCATTGGGAGTAGAGGGGATAGGGAAAGGAAGCACCGGCGCCGTTTAACGTGAGGGATTGTGCCTGCGCCCCAGCCGCCAGCGCTAAAGTGACTACCGTTATCATCGCCAACCAGATTAATTTTTTCATATGCTGCGAGTCTCCTTGGTCCATTTAACTCCTGAACTTTCCTTGGGTGCAAATATAAATCCCGATTGTTAGAATTTGATTAGCAGGGAGTTAGAATTTCGCCAGGAGATAAAAAGCGCAGGTTTTGAACCCTTCTTAATAAAAAACTAACAAATATTTAACTTGGATTTATTAATTTACGTATAAGCTCAGGGCCAATGGAAAAGATAAAGCCTTGGGGACCTAATCTAAGCAATCTATGGAAGGAAAAATTATGCTCTCATACATTATGATTTTCCTGGCTGGAGCTTTGTTGGGCAGTATAATTATGGGTCTATTTGTGGCCTTCGTAAATTTTAGAGATGTGATGGATAATTGGTAAACTAATCTTGCGGTAAATAATACCTGAGTTAACCGCATCATTAGATTGCAATAAGAGTTTAAACCAATGTAAAATCATGCGAGGTTAACTATGGAAGGAATAAATCACAGTAGGCTATCTTACGTTTGGCATTATGATGAGCTTTGCCAGGCTCTCGCTGCGCAAGTTGCTTTAATCCATTGGCAAGTCTTGGAAGAAAATCAGATTGCCATCCGTTTTGAGAATGGTTATGGCGTGACCATTCTCCCGGTCTCGCTGGAGGAAGAAGTTTTTGAGGTGCTGGTTCTCAGTTTCTATGGGGCGGGAATCAATGATTATCAAGTGGCGCAATACGCTCCTATTCCCGAACTTAACCGCGGCGATTTTGACGAAATTATTGACTTGTGCAAGGAAGTAGCCAGGTTGCCGATAAGTAAGGCAAGAACAGGTACTCCCGGCCAGGCGCAGGAACAAATGAGAAACAAATAATTGGCAAGGCGCTGCAGTAATTTTCTCAAAATCTTGCCACCTGTTGAGCCGGCCCCGGTCTTGCGCCCATCATCGTTGTTTAGGATTTCGCCCGAAAAAGCAAGAAGCACACATCTTCCTCATGGCCCGGGGACTTGCTGGCCTATTACCCAGTCCGGCGCCTCATTACCCCTGGGGTATCATTATGGAGAACGTGCTGCCCTCTCCGGGAGTGCTGGACACCGTTACCCGGCCGCCGTGGGCCTGGGCGATGTGTTTGACGATGGCCAACCCCAGGCCGGTGCCGCCCACCTTGCGGCTGCGGCCCGCATCCACCCGGTAGAAGCGCTCGAAGATCCGTTCCAGGTGCTCCGGCGCAATGCCGCCGCCCTGGTCCATGACCCGGATAATGATTTCCGCCCCGGTTTCCTGGGCCTCCACCCGGACGGTGGAGTTCGCGGGACTAAACTTGACGGCGTTGTCAATCAGGTTGACCAGGGCCTGCTCCAGTAAAAGCGCATTGAGGCTCGCCCTCAGTGCGTCTGGACAGGTCACCTCAAGGCTGATATTCTTGGCTGTGGCTTTGGCCTCACACACCTGACTGGCTGCCTGCAGCACCTCTTTGAGGTTTCCCCTGACAAAAGCGATTTGATGGCGTTCCGCCTCCTGCTCAATCCGGGAGAGGCTCAAGAGGTCGTCAATGATCTCATTGAGACGGTCGGTTTGCTGGGCAATGATGCGGAGAAATTTTTCCGCATTTTCCGGCTCATTCAGCGCCCCGGCCAACAAGGTTTCCACGAAGCCTTTGATGGAGGTAATGGGGGTTTTAAGTTCATGGGACACATTGGCCACAAAATCCCGCCGCGCCGTTTCCAGTCGCCGCAGGTGGGTGATGTCGTGAAACACCACCAGGGTGCCGATCACCATGCCTTCAGCGTCTCTGAGAGCGGTCCCGTGAACCTGGAGAACCCTTTGGCCGTCAGTTTTTAGGGTTACTTCGCCTTCGATGGGCTCCTGGGCAGACCGGAGGCGATTTACGAACCACCGCAGTTCCGGGTTTGTCACCACTTCCTGAATAGTGAGATTCTGCACCGCCTCCGGATTGACCCGGAACATCCTGGCGCCCGCCCGGTTAATGGTGATCAGGCGACCCTCCGTATCCAGGGCCAGGACCCCTTCCACCATGCTGGCCAGGATGGCCTCTTGCTCCTGGCCTTGCCGAATGAGGGTGCGGATGCGTTCCTCCAGTTGCTCCGCCATGTGATTCATGGCTTCGGCCAGGCTCCCCAGTTCTTCGGAGGCGGGTACCGGCAGCTTGCGTCCTAAATCCCCCCGGGCAAAACGGCGCGCCCCCCGCTCTAAATCCTCTAAGGGACGGGTGAGACGTCGGGAAATAAAGAGGCTCAGAATTGCCATCATCAGGACAATGCCCACCGCTCCCAGGGCAATCTTGAAATAAAGGGCCCTCAAGGCCTGGGCAATGGCGGCCATGGGGAGCGCAGCCCGCACCACCCCGACAACCCGGTCCTGCTCCCTTACCGGCACCGCCACATACATCATATCGTGGCCCAGGGTGAAGCTAAACCTGGTGGAGACCCCTACGCCGCCCTTCATGGCTGCCTGAATCTCCGGGCGGTCCCCGTGATTATCCATCCGGGCCGGGTCCTCGTCCGTATCGCCCACCACTACCCCGGAAGGCAAAATAACGGTGAAGCGGGTGGCGCTGAGCCGGCCCAATTCTTTGCACAACTTGTCTATTGGCGGTCCCCCGGCCGCGAGTTTGCCCCGGAGGTGCGCCTCTACCAGGCGAGCCCTGGTCTCCAAATCCCCGGCGGTTTCTGTCAGATAAAATTGTCGCCAGGATCTGGAGGCATACCAGGTCACCGCCAGCAAAGAGACCAGCGTGATCAGCAGATAAGCAGGGAAAAGGTGCCAGATCAGCCGCTTCCGGGCCATGGCCTAGTCCTTGAACCGGTAGCCGATGCCCCGCACCGTTTCCAGATACTTGCCGCAGGGACCGAGTTTCTTTCTAAGGCTCACCATCTGTACATCCACCGCCCGTTCGGTGACAGAATAATCATCCCCATGGATCTCATTGACAATCTGGCTGCGGGTAAAGACCCAGCCGGGGCGCCGGGCCAGCAGGTTCAGGAGGCGAAATTCCGTGGCCGTCAGGTCCATTGGCCGGCCCTGAACCAGCACTTCATGCCGCCCTGGATGGATCACCAGCTCATGAATGGTAATAGGAGCGGTTTCCGGAAGCGGTGCGGCGCTTCGCCGCCGCAGCACCGCCCGCAGCCGGGCCAGCAAGACCCGGACACTGAAGGGCTTGGTGACATAGTCGTCCGCCCCCAACTCCAATCCAGCCACAATATCAGCCTCCTCCCCCTTGGCCGTAAGCATGACGATGGGGAGGTCCCGGGTTAGGGGGTCCTGTTTGAGGGACCGGCATACTTCCAAGCCGTCCAGCCCCGGCAGCATCAAATCCAGCAACACCAGGTCCGGCATTGCAACCCTGACGACCTTCAAGGCTTCTTCCCCGGAAGCCGCACCGGTAACCCGATACCCCTCTTTGACCAGGTTATACCGCAGCAACTCCCGGATGTCGTCCTCATCTTCCACCACCAGGATGCTCTCTTTTGCCATTATCCTCATCCTTTGCAAGTCCATCCTGCTAATCTTTATTTTAGATACCAGAATATGGTTTTTTTAGGAATAGGTTCCCATTGCCCCAACCAACGGGGTAGGTCTATCGGAAATGAACCTCAAGGCCGTTTATGAGGGCGGGGCGTTTGCTTTCTTGAAATCCGGCGAGATGGCTCGGCCAATGCCTGCAGCGACAAAGGCCTGGACGGTGGTTGCCAATTGTGAAGGTTTTTTTGGAGGCTTAAACGCAAATTATTTTTATAGCATAGATCTGCCCTTTATCCGCTCCTTTGGGTCCTGGCAAAATGCTTCGATATTCTATCCATATGTGCTTTGTTGGCTGACCCCGCCGCTTTCTCGGTCTTTTTTCGGCTCCCGTTGTCCCCACGCCCGTGGGGGGGGTGAAGTTCCACGGTTATCGCGCCCAGAGCGCAGGCGCACCCTCAGCTTCAACGGCCCTGGGGGATAGGTTCGTCTCCCTCGGCACAGCCCCCCAGGTGCCCCGCCCATTCAAAATGGACCCACCCGGTTTATTGCAACGTCGACAGAACAAGCCAGCCGCAGGCCGGGTCCCGCCCCCATCTCTCGTGCAATTGCAACCCTTTTCCTATGAACCAAGCGCGACCGCGACCGCCCTCTGTGTTTCCTCTCAGTTACATCCCTTTGCTTTCGTCGCCTTTCACATAGGCTCCGGTTGTATATCGCCGCCCTATTTTTTCCTTGCCTTGTCGAGTGTCGGCAAGCCTTTGATCGTTTCACAGGAATTTTCTTCGGCCCGGCGCAGCTCATAGATTTTCTGGAGGTTCAGCCAGAACTCCGGGCTCGTTCCGAAGAAATGCCCAAGGCGCAAAGCCGTGTCGCCGGTTATGGCGCGCCGGCCGTTCAAAATCTCAGTGATGCGGTTTGTGGGCACCTTGAGATTACGCGCCAATTCTGTGGCGCTCATGTCCAGTTCTGCGAGCTGTTCGGCGAGATGTTCGCCGGGATGGATAGCTGTGCGTGCCATGATGCACCTCTCAATGGTAATCGACGATCTCAACATTGATCGGGCCCGGCGACCCCTTGGGCCACCCGAAGCAAATCCGCCATTGGTCATTGATGCGGATGCTGTATTGACCCTTGCGGTCGCCTTTCAGCGCTTCGAGACGGTTGCCGGGTAAGTCCAGATCGATCAGCGACATGGCGGCGTCGAACTGATCGAGCCTCATTTCCGCCTTGCGTTCAAACTCCGTGAAGGCCTTGACCCGGTTTCCTCCGGCGAATTCGCGTGTTCGCTTGTCTCTGAAGCTAACGATCATATTTTATTTTAGGCTTCATTATCCGTTACGTCAAGCATAATACTTTTCCCTAATCCAAAATGCACCCATTTTGCTCCCTTGTCGGAATTCCCTGCCCCCCGGATAATGGCCCCAGATAGCTTAACACTCCATATCGGGATGCTACTTTGGGGCTCATTCGCAGGGGGGTCAATTATGCGCAAAGATTAGGCGGCTTCGGAGCGGGGCGCCAGGCACCTGACGTCCCTCTATCCGGTGGCCCCTCTTTCCCCGATGTAGACCGCCTTTTCTTCGCCCAGACCTTTAGTGGTTGGAACTCGCCGTTTGGCGGGGTCACGCACCCTTACAAACAGCACGTTTGGGTCCATGCCTGCGTCAACGCCATTGCCCAAAACATCGCCGGGGTCCCGCTCCTGTTTTGCACCGGCAACCGCAAGAACAAAAAGATCGTGGAGGCCGGGCCCCTGGTGCAGGTCATGGAGACCCCGAACCCCATGATGTCTGGGGCCCAGCTCACCGAGGCCACCTATGTTTTTCTGGGGATCACCGGGGAGGCCTTTTATATTCTGGATCGGAGCAACATCACCGAAGTTCCCAGGGAGATTTGGACCTTCCATCCCAGCCGCTTCCAGCATGTCGTTGATGAAGGCTCCGGTCTGATAAGGGGCTGGGTTTATTCCAGAGGTACGAAGCGAATTCCCCTGGAGCCTCACGAGGTCTTGTTCTTTCGCTACTTCAACCCGGACGATGATTACCGCGGCCTCTCCCCGCTCCAGGCGGCCAAGCTGGGAGTTGATCAGGATTTCTGGGCCGCTCAATACAACGCCAATTTTTTTCGCAATGGGGCCCAACTTCGGGGATATCTGGAGACTGATGAAAATCTGAGCCCAGATGAATTTGATCGAATCCTGGCGCAGTTTAATGACCGGCACCAGGGAGTCTCCAAGGCTCACCAGATTGGTCTTTTGGAAGGTGGACTCAAATACAAGGAAGCCGGCCTCTCTCAAAAGGATATGGATTTCCTGGAGGGCCGGAAATACAACCGCGAAGAGGTCATGGCGGTCTACAAAGTCCCCAAGAGCGAACTGGGGCTTTACGAGCAGATCAATTTCGCCACCGCCAAGACCATGGACCGGGTCTTCTGGACCAAGACCTTGCTCCCCAAGATGTTGCTCTTCGAGAACATCGTCTGGTCCCAGTTTCTCTCGAAACTCGCCGGTCCGCAGACCTGGGCCGAGTTTGACCGTACCGCTATTGACGCCCTGAAGGAGGACCTGGCAACCCTCCTGGAAACCAGTCAGAAGTTTTGGGGCATGGGCGTCCCGTTTAACACCATCAACGAAACCCTGGGGCTCGGCTTCCCCAAGATCGAGGGTGGAGACACCGGTTATCTGCCGTTCAACATGGTGCCGGTGGGAGCTGCAACTCCGCCGGCGCCACCTGCCACCGCACCCGCACCACCTTCGAGGTCGGCCTTGTTACCCCCTTTCAAGGCCGCCTCTCTCCAACTCCCGGCCCCGGCTATGCGTGACGCCAAGAGCTACTGGCAGCATTACAACCAGCTGCGCACCGCCCTGGAAGAGAAATTCCAGAGCAAGATCAAGCGCTATTTCTTCGACCAGCGCAAGCTCCAGTTGCAGCTTCTGGCCGACAAGCTGGGCGGCAAGGCCCTGTTTAACCAGGTCAACACGACCAAAAAGATTGATCCCGATGACCTCCTGTTCGACCTGGACGAGGCCAACGCCAAGCTGAAAAAGATGGCCTGGTCCCTCTACCTGAATATCGGCCAGGAAGCGGGGCAGGCCCTTTATGCCGAGCTGGGAGTCGACCCGAGCGATTTCGTCATCCAGGACAGCGCCGCCCTGGAGGCGCTCAAGACGAAGCTAATCAAGGTGGTGGAGATCAACGACCTCACCCGGGAGATGCTTCGGAAAACCCTCGCGGAGGGGTTGGCAAATACGGAGTCCGTGAGCGAGTTGCAGCAGCGGGTGCGGGACACCTTCAATTTTACCGAAGCCCGGAGCCTCACCATCGCCCGCACGGAAACGGGCCAGTCCATGGGGGCGGCCCGGGATGCGGCCATGGACCAATTGAAGGTAGAGAAAATCGAATGGGGCACCGCCGGGGACGGGGAGGTGCGGGACACCCATACGCTCAATGCCTCCCTGGGGCCGATCAAGCGGGGCGAGCTTTTCCCCAATGGCTGCGCTTACCCCTGTGACCCGGCCGGCGCCGCGGAAGAAGTGATCAACTGCCGGTGTGTGGGTATTCCCGTTTTGGAGAAGGATTGAGGTCATGACCACGAAGCTGGGGGTGAAGATTTCGCCAAGGGTTTTGGAGCTGCTGGTTCGGGTCGGCGCCAGAGTTACCGGTAGCCATGATTTTGCGGCCCGGCTGACCGAGAATGGCATCCCGGAGAATTACCACCTGGTGAACAGTGGCGTGGACCGGGAAACCGGGGACTTCTTCCTGGTCTTTGCCGAGCACCACAAAAAGACCCCGGGCCCGGTGGCATGGCAGGCCCCGGTTTACGAAAAGGAGGATGACCATGAATTTGAAGCATAAGGCTTTAGATTTTCAAGTCCGGCAGGTTGGCAACCCCGAGGACCGCACCCTGGAGTTTATCGGTTCCACTGCCGCGGTGGATCGCTACGGCGACATCATCGAACCAGCCGGCTGGGATCTGAAAAACTATAAGAAAAACCCGGTTTTCCTCTGGGGCCACAATTATTCGATGCCGCCCATCGGCAAGGCGGTAAGCGTCAAGGTCACCGATGACGCCCTGGTTTTCCAGATCCAGTTTGCCACCGCCGAAGAGTACGCTTTTGCGGACACGATTTACCGGCTCTACCTGGGCGGCTTCCTCAAGGCGACCAGCGTGGGCTTCCAGGACCTGGAGCGGGAACCGATCATCGATAAGAAGAACGAAGGCCGGCAGACCGGCTGGCACTTCCTCAAGCAAGAGCTTTACGAACTGAGCGGCGTGACGGTCCCGGCCAACCCCGACGCCATTATGATGGCGGTCCAAAAGGGAATTATCACCCAGGAAGAGGCGGCTGGCTTCCCCAAGGAAGCTCCCGCGGATCCTCCCTTGGGCGATATCGACCAGCGGCTGGCCAAGCTGGGCCTCCCCCCTCTTGAGCCTACGACCGACCAAGCCAAGGGCTTCGAAGGTTACGACTTCAGCAAAACCATCTCAGACCTCTGCGATCTGGTGGAACAACTTCAGGAGCGTTTGGCCGAGGTCCCGGGCATCGGCCTCAATCTCACCCTCTCCGATGAGCAGACGGCCCAACTGCAGGCCGCGGTGGAGGCTGCCATTGCCAAGGCCGGCGCCGTCCTGAACGCCAAGAATAAGGAGGCCCTGACCCAGGCCCGGGACCTGATCAGCCAGGTCCTGGCTGCGGCCGAAAGCTCTTCCTCCGACGGCCTTGGCGCCACTCCTAACCAAAGCATCTACTCTCTCGCGTTGAACCCCGGCCAAGAGCCTCATGGGGGAAGACCAGCGGGGGATTCTGTCAATCTGGCCGAAATCCTGGCAGGCACCAAAGAATTGCACCAGCTTACCTGCCCGTCCACTGCGGGCTAAGGAGCGAGATCATGCCGAATACAGCACTTGCGGAACAGATCAAAACTATGCTGGAGGAGGTCAAGGGCCAGCTCGAAACCAAAACCGAGGATGGGCAGGTCATTAAACTGCTCGACGTCTTCAAGATGTTCCCGGCGCTCCAGGAGAAATACACCTCCCTGGAAAAGCGCCTGGAGGAGTTCGAGAAGCAGCTCAAAACCCGTAAATGGGCCACCGGCCTTGCCGGCCTGGAACTGGAAAAGGACAAGTTTTCCCTGTGCCGAGCGCTACATGCCATGCGCACCAACAATTGGGACAAGGCCCAGTTCGAGGCCGACGTCTTCCGGCAGACCCGGGCACTAAGCACCGGCGACGACAGCGATGGCGGTTACCTGGTGCCCGCCCAAGCCATGCCGGAGTTCATCGAAATGTTCCGGGCCGAGGCGGTTTGCATCCGCATGGGGGCCCGGGTCATCGACGGCCTCACTGGGGCCCCGGTGACCTTCACCCGCCAGACCGGTGGGGCCACCGCTTACTGGGTCGGCGAAAACAAGGAAATCACCGAAAGCGCCCTCACCGTCGGCCAGTTGAAGATGATCCCCAAAAAGGTGGCGGCCTTGACCAAGCTGAGCAACGAGCTGATTCGCATGTCCAACCCCGGCGCTGAGGCCATGGTGCGCCAGGATTTCGCTATTGCGCTGGGCCTGGCCGTCGACCTGGCGACCTTACGCGGGTCCGGCTCCGAGAACCAGCCCCTGGGGATCGCCAACACCCCTAACATCAACACCGTGATCTTGGGTGACAACGGGGCCACGCCGGACTTCGACACCTTCGCCGACATGGAATACGAGCTGAGCGTGGACAACGCCCTCCGGGGGAACCTGGGGATCGTCTTCCATCCGGCGATCCGTCGCCTTCTCAAGAAGCTGAAGGTCAAACAGTATGCCAACGACCCCGCCGGCGAGTATGTCATCGCCCCCTTCAGCGATGCCCAACTGGAAGCCTACCTGGGCTACAAATTCGGCATGACCACGCAGATCCCGACCAACCTGCCCAAAGGCCAGGCCGCCAACTGCACCGAACTCTATTTCGGCAACTGGGCCGAAGTGCTCATCGGCCAATGGCTGGGGTTTGAAATCCTGGCCTCCAACGAGGCGGGGACCGCCTTCGCCAGCGACCAGACCTGGGTTCGCATCATCTCCCAGGTGGACATCGCCCTGCGCCATGCGGCCAGCATGTGCCTGTGCAGCGACGCCAAGATCGGTTAACCCGATAACCCCAACGGGGCGGGGACTATAGATCGGCCAACCTCGCCCCCAGCCCATAAGGAGAATGATCCATGAGAGGAAACAAGAACATCAGATCGGCAATCGGGATCGATCCCCAGGTCATTACCGGGGCCGCGGCCCCCGGCACCGTCGTGAAGGGCGCCGCGGTCGATCGCCGGGGTTTCGAGGAGGCCCTGGTCACCTTGCAGCACGGGGCGGTTGCCGCTGGCGGTACTCTAGCGGTGAAAGTTCAGGAATCTCCCACTACCACGGATGGCGACTTCGTCGACATTACTGACGCGGCCTTTGCCCCTGTGGCCGGCGGCGCCCAGGTAACCTCCGGGGTCTATGTCGGCCGCCTCAACCTGTCGGGGCGGCAACGGTATCTCCGGGTGGTGGCGACGGTAGTCGGCGCCGACAAAACCGCCCTGGTCTCCGCCCTGCTGACTCTGCATCTGGCCCGGGAGTTGCCGGTTTCCCAGGTCAACGCCCTGGCCTTTGAGGTGAGCTGAGCCATGGCCTTATACCGTGTCCGGGAAGGCTACGTGGTCCACCTGGAAAACAGCAAGAC
>Ga0315282_10008149_pt1 | contig 17002 bp, 10 predicted proteins | sample YL17G07_20_MG_FD_203693 | JGI IMG/M metagenome (GOLD analysis project Ga0315282, IMG submission 203693) | Sediment microbial communities from Yellowstone Lake, YNP, Wyoming, USA - YL17G07_20 | ecosystem: Environmental > Aquatic > Freshwater > Lake > Sediment | place: USA: Wyoming | collected...
TGCAGCGAAGCCAGATAATCTTTGCCGGCCTGAAATAATTTTTTGGTCACCCAAAACCCAAGCATGCCTTGGGTGACGTTGGTGACGGCGAATAACATCACCAACCATGTAGGAATATTATGATCGCTCGCATGCATGGTCTCCCAACTCGGGAAAGCCCACAAAAGACCAATCCCTGAAGGCGCGAACAGAGCCGCAAGATAAATCACCGTGATTCCGAAGAACTTGTTTCTGAGCAGAGAATCGTTATCATCTTGATTATTGCTTGCTGACTTTTTCGCTCCTGCCGCCATCTGTCTCGAAGCAGCAGCCGCAAAACCCGCACCAATTGCATAGCTCCAAAAGATATCGACTTGCACCATTGCCTTTTCTCCATTGAAATTGTACTAGTTTATCTTTATTTGAATAGAATTCAACTGAAGTAAACATGTAAATCAGGGCGACCGGAGGTTTCGAGCGCTAGTAAGTTCAGAGATCATAGATCTGATATCATACTCCACTGCCCTCTCCCTCTCGGAGAATCCCGGGAGGAGGCCGGTCTAAGTCCAGGATTGTGCGCGGATCATGCACCATCCAAGACTTCCCTGATCTTCAGCGCAAGGGTTTTGGGTGTATAGGGCTTGCCGATAAAGTGAATGCCTTCGCTCAAGACGCCATGATGGATGATGACGTCTTCCGTATAACCTGACGTAAAAAGCACTTTCACTTTCGGTCGAGCCGTTTTGAGTTCTTCGGCCATCACCTTGCCGTTGACTCCCGGCATGATCACGTCTGTCATCAGAATATGAATCTCGCCTTCGTATACCTTGGCTGCCAGGAGCGCCTCACCAGCATTCAAGAAATGCAAAACCTTGTAACCGAGCATCTTCAGCACCCTGAGCGCCAATTCCTTCACAATCGGTTCGTCTTCAACCAGAAGGATAGTTTCTGTACCGGTCGGCATGGCTTGCGATAGCGCTGATTTTGATAGCGGTTCCGCTTTTTCATCTACTTTGGGCAAGTAAATCTTAAATGTGGTCCCCTGGCCAAGTTCAGAATACACTTCGATGGAGCCGCCTGCTTGCTTCACCACTCCATAGACAGTAGCCAAGCCTAGGCCGGTTCCCTTTTCTTTAGGCTTAGTGGTAAAAAACGGCTCGAAGAGGTGCTGCTTGACCTCATCGTTCATACCGCTTCCCGTATCAGATACCGCCAGCATGACATAATCTCCGGGAGTGGCATACGGATGACTTTGGCAATAGGTTTCATCCAGAGCCACATTCGCCGTCTCAATAGTCAGCGTGCCGCCATCGGGCATGGCGTCCCGGGCGTTTACCGCAAGATTGACAAGTATCTGTTCGAATTGTCCGGCATCCACTTTCACTCGTCTCAGACGTTTCTGCGGGATCGTCTGAAGCTTGATATCCTCTCCGATCAGTCGGGCCAGCATCTTATGCATATTCGAGATGAGCCCGTTCAGGTCGATCACCTTCGGATCAATGATCTGCTTGCGCGAGAAGGCCAGAAGCTGACGTGTGAGATTGGCGGCGCTGTCAGCCGCATTGTTTACTTCGATCATGGTGGCGTGCAGTGGATCATCCGGATGCAAATCCATTAATGCAAGTGAAATATAGCCCATGATTCCGGTCAGTAGGTTGTTGAAGTCATGCGCAATCCCACCCGCCAAACGGCCTATGGACTCCATCTTCTGGGATTGGCGAAGCTGGGCTTCCAGTTTGGTCCGTTCCTCCTCGGCCCGTTTGCGCTCGGTAATATCCTCGATCATCGACAGATAATAAAGCGCGCGCCCCGCAGCGTCTTTCATAAGGCTCACCGATAAATGTCCATAAACAATATCGCCATTCTTGTGGATGTAACGTTTGTCCGTCACATACTGATCAATCTTCCCGGCCGCCAGCATCCATGCATGCTCTTTATCGGCGTCCAGGTGATCCGGATGTGTGATATCTATGAAAGTAAGCGAGGCAAATTCTTCTTCAGAATACCCCAGAATGCGACATAGTGCTTTGTTTACGCGAAAGTAATGATAGTCGAGCGAGACAAGGGCGGTCCCGATGTGCAACTGATCAAATGTCTGCCGAAATCTGGCTTCGCTCTCTCGGAGCAAATCCTCCGCACGCTTGTGGTCCGAAATGTCCCGCGCGCTGAAGAGCATCTCCCGCGGATTGCCATCGGCGTCCAACAGAAACTTGCCGATGACATCCAACCAGGTGTAGCTGCCGTCCGCGCGCAGCAGACGACATTCAGCTTTCTGCGCCTCGAGAGTCTCTTTTCCCGCAGCGATCTTCGCCAGAATCTCGCTCAGATCATTCGGATGCGTTACATCGAAGATGGTGCGCCCCAGCAGAGACTCCGGTTCATATCCCAGCCAGGTCTTGTGGGCCGGATTGACGTACTGAAACTTCCCGTCCAATCCGGTGATGGAGACCATGTCCGACATGTTGTCCATGATCTCTTTCAGGCGGCGTTCGCTTTCGCGCAGTGCTTCCTCGGCCTTGCGGCGTTCGGTGATGACACGTGTAGTGCCCTGTAGACCGACCGGGCGATTTTGCGCATCTCGCAGGAACTTGACCGTGGTTTCGACCCAGATGGTGGAATCGTTCTTGTGACGTATCTCGAGCTCCAGAGTCCGTGTTCTTTGGAGATCCATCAAACCCGTCTCTTCTTTCATCATCTCGTCTTGAAAGACTTCCACGGCTCGGCGAAAGGAATCGGGAGTAGTCTTCTCCTGCATGCTTTGGGTCAGCCCCTCTTCGACGCTGAATCCGAAAAAGTCGGTGTAGGACGGACTCAAGTAAGTGAACTTCAAGTCCATGTTCGTGGTCCAGATGATGTCGGTTGCATTTTCCGCCAGCAAGCGGTACTGCTCCTCGCTCTGGCGCAGGGCATCTTCGGCTTTCTTGCGTTTCGAAATGTCTCGGGTCACGCCCTGCACACCGATGGGTTTGTTCCGTTCGTCCAGCAAGAATTTCCCGTTGACCTCGGTCCAGATGGTGGACCCGTCCTTGCGATACATCTCCAGCTCGGTGGTCATACTTTTCATGAAGTCCTGTCGCTGAGATTGAATCAACTGCGATTCTCTGGACAGGATTTCGGCGACTCGCTGGAGTGCCCCGGGCGTGAGCATCGCGCTCAGCGGCATTTTCAACCGCTCTTCGGCAGTCCAGCCAAAAATGTCATTGCAGGAGGGGCTGATGTAAGTGAACTTGAAGTTCAGGTCCGTGGTCCAGATGACGTCGGAAACGTTCTCGGCTAGCAATCGATACCGCTTCTCGCTCTCGCGCAGAGCTTCCTCCGCCCGCTTGCGTTCGGTGATGTCGGTAGCTACTCCCACCCATTTAAGCGGTCTACCCGATTGATCCCAAATCAGGTTCCCTCCGCCGGACCATACCGCATATGCGCCATCCTTTTTCCGCACGCGATATTCAATGCGATAGAGTGTGCCTGTCTGGAAATTATTTATGATCGCTTCGACAACATGTGGAACGTCGTCTGGATGAATATAATCAGAAAACGTATCAAACATCTGTGGAAATTCTCCCGGAGCATACCCGAGATTCATGCCGACATCTCCGAAGAATCGGGTACGACCGGTTTTAAAATCTCTTTCAAAAATCAAATCGTTCGCTATATTTGCAGCAATACGGAATCGTTCCTCGGAAGTCCGCAGGGCCTCCTCCGCAGCCTTGCGGTCTGTGATGTCCAGCCATGTGCCAATAATCTCTGAAGGTTTCCCTTGCTCGTCAACAACAAGAGCAGCTTGGTCCAGAAACCAACGGTAAGATCCATCCTTGCATTTCCAGCGATAATCATAGTTGCACCTGCCATTGACCAGCAGATCGTTGGTATTTTGCATTACCCGTTCGTGATCATCCGGATGAATCCCTGAAAACCAGAATCCGGGTTGATTGACAAACTGGTCTGGTTTGAAACCCGTCAGAATCTCTACATTGTCGCTTACCCATGTTGCCCGAAAGTCGCCATATGACTCGCTGGCATATAAGCACATAGGTACAGAACGGAGAATGAGAGCTTGGCGATCTAAAAGTTTCCTTAGCTCTTTTTCCGCCTGCTTGCGTTCAGTGATATCGTGGGTAAAGCTGCAGCAGTATTCCTTGCCTTCGAACTCTACATAATTCGCGGTGACCTCTACTTGAATTAGACGTCCATCCTTGGTTCGATGCAGGGTCTCAAAAGTGGCAGGGCCAAGTCTTTTTAGATTTTTCCATCGATTCGTCGCGGCCTCTCGACTAAGATTAGGATCGATGTCGGGAATGGCTAAAGAATGCAGTTCTTCGCGGGAATATCCCAAAAAATGGGACGCTGCCTCATTGGCATAAACGATTCGCCCATCCGACTTGAACCATATAATGACATCAGCAGCGCGATCCATGGAGAATTGGGTCAACCGAAGCGCTTCCTCTGCCCGCTTTCGCTCGGTGATGTCGCGATTGATACCTCGGAAGCCTGCCAGATCCCCCTTGCTATCGAAAAACGGCACGGCATTTAATTCCATAAAAAGCAGCCGCCCATCTTTGGTGTAGCGTCTGTTTTCAAGTCCCACAATCGAAGCCCCGGTATTAACAGCTTCGGCAAATAAAGGCTTCTGTCTTGCCGCTTCTTCCGGCGGTTGGAAATCAAAAGGTGATTTTCCGAGTATTTCCTGCTGAGCATATCCTAACAACTTTTCAAACTTCGGGCTTACATATGTAAATAGGCCTTTCTTATCTACTTCCCAAATCAAGTCGTTGCTGGTTTCGACGATTGCGCGGTACTTAGCCTCGCTCTCATGCAAGGCTTCCTCGGTTCGCCGCCTACGCAATGAGATCGCGGCCATATGGCCAAACGACCGCAAAAGCTCGGTTGACGGATCAGGTTGGCCGGTTTTAATTGCCAGCAACGATGTTCCAAACAGTTCGCCTTCGACCACGTAACCTATGCCGATGAAATGATCGATACCCATCATAACCTGGATGGCAGTGCTGATTATCTGCGGAACGGCTCCGAAACTGGCTTCGGTCAACGTCCGCCTGGTCCCAACCACGTCGCGGATGATTTCGTTATATACCTCCTCGCTGACCGGCGAGCGCACTTCATCTACCCGTTTTCCCAACTTATGGACGATCTTCTCGAGCATTCCCGGCTCCATTTCCAGATGCCTGCTGACAATCGTCCGATCGCTTGGATCATAATCGGCAAACGTAACTGCGGCCGCATTGGTAATCTCTTTAAGCCTTTTTGCAAGAAACTTCTGGAGGCTCTCGTCAGACGGCAACGACGCGAGTTCAATTGCCACCAAGTTCATGACTGCAAGTAATCTGTTTTGCTGCTCCAGAGCCTCTTCCACTCGCTTTTTTTCAGTGATGTCCTTTGAGGTGCAAAAAGCCGAAAAAATCGAGCCGTCTTCCTTTTGAAGCGGCTTAATACTGGTTAGACAATAGCGAGTTTCGTCGCCTACTTCCTCCTTGACTTCGATAACCTTGGGCCGGCCGCTCTTAAGCACCGCTTTGATCTCCGAGAAACAATGCTCTGCATAATCCTCATGGAAAATGTCCCATATTCGGCATCTCAAGATCTGCTGCGGATCCCTGCGGACTCTTTCGGCATAAGCTTTATTCACGTAGTCGTAGCCCCCCGTCTCATTGATAATAAAAATGGGATCGCTCGATTCATCGAGAAGCGTTCGATATTTCTCCTCACTCTTTCTGAGGGCATCCGATATCTCTTTTTGTTCGTTATCCAATCTTTGCAGGTCGGCTATTTGCTCGCGCAAAAATGATAATTCATCAAGGAGTTGTTTATTTGTTTTTGTCTCGTCATGCTGTGTACCCATCACCTGTTCTCCTTCAGCATGCCATCCATCGGTCGCTCTCGGTATTGATAGTTGAGACCGATGAAATTAAAGGTTTTCAGAATGACCGGTTCCAAAATAGCCAGGCAATATCTCTCGCCATCCGACAGGTTTTTCGTCCAGAAAGCTTACCGCTCTGCACGAGCTTGTATACTTTCCGTATCGGCAGCTATAGATACCCCAAAAGCTAAATAATATTCATGCCATGCCAGGCTTTGTTTCCATCGGACAAGATCTGTCCGATGCGGTCATCAATAAATATAAGTATAGCAATTGTTGCCGCAAATTATGAATAACGTCAACAACTTCGTCGATAATGACAATGATATTGTCACAAATAAAACAACAGGGCTTATGTTGCAAAAAGCAGATAGCGGGTTCGGGGCGAAGCGGCCCTGCTTGGCGGCTATCCTGAAACGCTGGAATAAACGCCGATAGGTTCGAAATTTATAAAAAATTTGTGATTACCTTGAAAGAATTCTATTCGTTGGACAGCACGATCCGTTGTCTTAATGCGGCCTCGATCTCGGCACGGTTGAAAAGAAATTTTCGGTATTTTCCTTCGATGTAGTCGTCATTCGCGGTAAGGGTATCGACGCTTGCAGGATCGGCAATGTTTCCAACGGGATAGTTCACGTACACCTCGGGGGCTCCATCGGAGGCAAACGTCCCAATCGTGCGTTCCACTGAGACATAATTGCTCACCCACTTGTCGGCATTCTCCTCGAAGGAAATATTGGTGCTGACACAGAGCGTATCCTCGCCGCCATCCGTAGGCCGCTGAAAGACCGGCATCCCTATTCCAAATGCCTCGTCGAAGGATGTGACTTTCATGTCTCGGTAAGAATAGGCGGTCGGGTCTACGCCGCCATAGCGATTTTTGATCCACTCTGCGGCTTTTGAAGCTGCTCGCAGCAGAATCACGTCTTTGCCCTCTTGCAGAACGTAATCGCCTGTCGGGTACTCTCCTTGGATGGCCATGGCAGCGACCTTGACCACGAATAATGTCATCAGATTTATGGCGGTATTGTAAGCCAGCGGTATATCGTCCTTAAGAGCTCCTTGCGTCATAAAGTGCATAAACAGTTGCCAGGCCAACGCTCCGGATGAATTCCGCGCCATATGGCGATCCCATTCCACGGTGAGCAATTGTACGATCCGGTCGAGATCCGCGTCATTGCGAAACTCGGCCAAAGAATCGTCGGTCGGAATCTTGCTGTGGGCTTCCGCCAAAAGAGGAAGCAAGTCGTCGCTCATTAGGCTGTGAGTGTCCATTTGCAATATCTTCATGTCATCCAGTTTAATATTGCCCCGCAGCACAAGCCGGGTGATCTCATCTTCGATGCGCTGCCCGCGGTAGCCGGCATCGAAAAAGGATCCGTAATACCAGGGATCGTTGTCGACAACACCATCGGCGGTGAATCCCCAGGGGTCTGTATTGGCCGTGGCCAGCCAGCCTCGTTCTTTAGCGCGGCCGCGGGGAATCTGATTGCGCTCAAGCATCTCCCCTGTCCACAGGCTTTGGGCGTCGCCGCCGTCCATGGCCTTCCAAGGCGCGCGTTTACCTGAGACATCGGCTCGCATTGGAACATCCAGTCCGACACGATAGGAGATTCCATTGATGTCTGCTGCAACCAGATTGTAAGACATCTCCCTCATCCGATCTGTTGTTTCCTCGAAGTCGTCGATCGATGATATGCGGTTGAGTTCCATGAACCATCGGGCGGGCCTGCCTTGGAAACCGGTCCAATTCAATAGGATATTTCCGAGGATCAATGGGGCTCCGGGGATCCCGATGATCTTGCCGGGTAAAATGACTCCATAACCTGGGACATCCTCGTATGTCATGGTCACGATGCGTCCTTGACCGATGGGATTGCCCGGTTTGCGAACAATGATCTGCTCTGTGCGCTTGTTAATCACCTGCCATTGGTCGCCGATCTTTACCTTGCCAGACCGTTTGGTGACCTTCCAAATGTCGCACACATCACCCATGGCAGTTGTGGCTGTCCAAATCATCTTATCGTTGAATCCCAGAGTTATTCCAGGAGTCCCCGGGTAGGCGAACCCAGCCACATTGTAAGTGCCGCCGCGATCCTTGCTGTTGATTTGCATCGGGTAAGGCGCACCGAAGAAGCCGAATGACAAGTGTGGATCGCCTGCGATGAACGTGCGCCCATTTTCTGTGAACCGCCCTTCTATAGCCCAGTTGTTGCTGCTCATGGGACCAGGCATTGCCTTGGCGAACTGACTGAGGCGATTGAAGATATTCCGAACTTCTTTATCTGTAAGCTTATGCATTTTGGCGGCAGTTGACTTTGAAGCGGAGGGCCGGTTGTGTATCGACTTGGGGCGATCCTCAGGCGGAACCCCGAAGTACGGATGGGCCGGCTTGAAAATCTGGACGTGACTCATTGCATCTGCATAGATTGCATACACCAGAGTCAAGGCCACCTCGAACTCCACGGTTTTGTCATTAGCGAATCCAGCGCCTTTGAGTATTATGTACGGATCGGCCTCGTCCCAGTACTCGGGCAGAAAATCGTATTCTTCCTGCCGATAACCAAAGGGAAGAGGCGCCAGCTCGGAGCGAACTTTCTCTATTCGCTTGTTGATCCCCTCTACCCAGGCGTGAATCAGGTCGGCGCGTTCAGGATCCTCTTCCTGTGTGCGAACTAAATCCTCCCTGCCCCATCGCGGAAAATCGAATGTGCGAGCCTGCATGTCGCGCATAAGCCCATCTTCGCCGATCACCTCGGAAAGGCGTCCCAGCGCGAAGCGTCGCAACATTTCCATTTGGTAGAGGCGATCGCTCGCGACCATGTACCCGGCTGCGAAGAAGGCATCTTCATCGGTTGCAGCAAAGATGTGGGGAATGCCCATGTTGTCAATCAGGATCTCGATGTCAGTTGAGGCGTCATCGTCGGAAGTATCATCATCAACGGTATCATCATCAAGAATATCATCATCGGCGATATCTTCATCGCCGCCACTACCGCCGTTATGGCCGCAGCCGATCATCATACCGGTCGCGAGCATCAGCATAAAAAATAGAAAACTTCCTGAAATACGCATTAGAGGCTACCCTACCGTAAAAAAATACTTAGAAATTGATCAGCAGCCGCAGCCGCCTCCACCACCACCGCCGTTGTCGTCATCTCCGGTGCTGTCGTCGTCGCCCTCATTGTCATCATCTGCCGCATCGTTATCCGTCGCAGAGTCATCATCTGTTATTTCGTCATCCGCGACACCGTCGTCTGCGCTGTCACCATTAGCGGAATCATCATCAACCGTATCATCGTCGGTTATGTCGTCGTCGAATGTATCGTCATCGACCACATCGTCATCACCTGTATCATCGTCGGCTGTGTCGTCATCTGCGGCATCGTCGTCGGCTGTGTCGTCATCTGCGATCTCGCAGTTTACGATTACTTCGTCTATCGTAAAAGTGCTGTCAGGGTATGGCGGATATCCTGGTATCCGGAAATAGCGCCAACGCAAAAAAATCGTGTCGCCTATATGATTTGAAAGATCTTTGTGCGCCTGGTTCCAATCACCGTTTCCCGTAAAAAGATATACCAAAGGAATCCAGGTAATCCCATCCGTACTTGCGGACACAAGGAGATGGCTATAAGTCAGCTCAATTAAATTTTTCCAGAAAAATGACAGATCCGCCTGTTCGCAGGACGTCAGGTCTATGGCGGGCGAAATCAAGTCGGCAATGCAATAGACGTTCGTGAAACACCCTGCTCGCGCCGCGCCGGATCCGATGTACGGATCATTCCACTTGAGCCATTGACATGCAGAGGGATTGCTTGAATCCATCCATCCATCGGGAGGGAATAGCGCGCCTTCAAATCCTTCATCCAATAAGACCGCGGCGGATGCAGATGAAACAAAAAGCAAGGCCATAAAGAAGCCATAAAAAGTTTTCATGCTTCCTCCTTTTTGTTCCGTGATGATTTGAATTTATATAATATCCCAGAATACTAATTTCAGGCTATCCCCCCATAAAAAATGCAGATTACAATTCGGTGCGGCGGATGGTACAAAAGATTGCTCTCAAGGATAGGTAGCCATCCGCCGCTAAGATAAGGCTGAATCAACAGGCAACTCGAACCCTTATGGTCGCGGTTTCGTCAAATATGCGGCCTACGCCAAGTTCTATGTCGGACCGGCGGTTTTTCACGGAGTCAGCACCGTCGCGCGGAACATGTAACCGCCGGCATAACCAGGATACAGGTTCTCCCAAGAGCTGATATCGGTGCGGTAATTCCAACTTCGGTCGGTTTCAGGTGAGTCCACATCCCAATTCCAATAAACCTGCGCATCTGTGTGGTTCTTGAAACAGCAGTAAAAGTCACCTGACGTCAGCGGGTTCGCAAGGCCAGGGACGCCCGTGAGGTCTATGTCGTAGAACAGATCGCTGCCGCTGGGCGTGAACGGATCCATCACTGAAATCGCACCGGAGATGTCCGGTGGCGTCGCGCCGTCATCGGAATCATACAAGATCATAGGTTCGACGACTGCTCCTGGATCGAACGAATTAAAAGAATAGGTGAACGTCTTAATGTACGCCGGGTACGCGGGCGGCGTTATACGCAGGCAGGAGAAGCTTCCCACACCGTAGGCGCTCGTGCAGCCCTCCGCCGTGCCGTCATCATACTGGACGACGCTGGGGCCAATGATCCAGAAAGCGTAAAGAGTGGTCGGCGCGTCCGCCGGATCCGTCGCAACATTATCAGCCGCATCCGCTGCGCGGACATAATATTCTATATAGTCGCTCAAGTCCTCCGGCGGGATGAACGCAGAATAGGTCGTCGCAGTTTTGTCGGCGCTCATTGCGACTTCAGTGAAATCACCTCCGTTGACGCGATAGAATAACGAGACGCTCGTCACGTCAACGTTATCGTCCACATCTGTGTGAACGGCAAACGGTCCATAGCTCGTCGAGTCGGGCAAGCGATCCGTGTTGGTGATGACCGGCGGCTCGGTGTCCACGGTGTCATCGTCGTCATCAGCATCGTCATCCACGTCGTCATCTGCGTCGTCATCTATATCATCATCAGCATCGTCGCCCATATCGTCATCAACGGCATCATCATCAAGAATATCATCATCTGCGATATCTTCATCGCCGCCACTACCGCCGTTATGGCCGCAGCCGATCATCATACCGGTCGCGAGCATCAGCATAAAAAATAGAAAACTTCCTGAAATACGCATTAGAGGCTACCCTACCGTAAAAAAATACTTAGAAATTGATCAGCAGCCGCAGCCTCCTCCACCACCGCCGCCGTTGTCGTCATCTCCGGCATCATCGTCGGTAGCGGCATCATCATCAGCGGCATCATCATCAGCGGCATCGTCGTCGGCAGCGGTATCATCGTCCACGTCATCATCGACATCATCATCCGCAGTGTCGTCGTCGGTAGCGGTGTCATCGTCCACGTCGTCATCGACATCATCATCCGCAGTGTCGTCGTCAACATCATCGTCGGTTGTGTCGTCGTCCACCGTGTCGTCATCGACGCTGACGATGGTCACCTCGTGCTCTAATACCTTGCCGAACACATCGTCGTTTTCTGTGGCGACTGTGAAGAAGAAATACTCCCCCGGCTCGGTGATGTTCACGACGCCCGACCAGTGACCGCTTCCGCTATCATAGGTCATCGGCGTTTTAACAAACTGACGGCCGTAATCGTTCTTCAGGCGGTGAGCGAGGTACATTGTGGAGTCGCCGGCGTCGCCGGTTTTGTAGTTGTTTGAGGCCGTCACTTCAATGTCTCCGCCTTCGGGCGGGGCATTGAAACTGATCATTGTGATGGAAAAAGAGCTGTCCGTCGGCGTATAGTTTTCGTAGGTCAGGCCGTCCTCCACAACCCAATGCGAATTCAGGCCTTGGTGGAATTCGACGTCGCCACTCGTAAACTCGAAATCGAGATTGTCGGTCCCGGAGAGGATGAGCAAATCCTGGTTGTCGGCCAGGTATAAATAGTTATACGCGGAGCTATCCGAATTGAACAGACCATCTCGGAGGATCAGCGCGGCGATCGGGGAGATGATGCAACCGAACGTGTAACCGTACCCGTTTGGCTCCGCGGTGGTGAGTAGCGGATTCCAGAAATCTGTGCCGGCCGATCCCGCATCGCCATTGAATCGGTCTCCCATTTCATAGTTGGTTTTGTCGTCGCCGAAAAAGTTGATGTACAGATCCCCGCCGCTGTTGTTAATCCAGGAAAAATTGTCCATCTCCGTGACCGGACCAATAACGTGAGCGAATTCCTTCACTGTCAATATCCCGACGCAGCTCCAAGCGAACGAACCGGCGAGCCGCATCTCCCAGAAGTTGCGGTCGTAGTAACCGAGAGCAATACTAGTATTGAAGCTCCATGAGTCGCCGGTGTTTTGCAATATAGTGGCCGGTCGAAGGGCCCATTTTTCCGGATTGCGAGCCTTGAACCAGAGCATGGCGTCGTCGTTCAGAGAATCGAGTTCGGGCAGTTCGTCGTTAAAGGAGTATCCGGCCCAGGCATTGGCGAAAAACAGGGAGCTTTCCATCCGCCACCAGGTCACCTCGGTGCCCACCACCAACTCGACGTAGGAGGCGTACAGCTCCTGCACCATGATATCGAGGTATCCGGTTTCACAACTGTCGAACACCACATTGTTGCCGACGATTTTGTTAAAGGAACTTCCGGCGTTCATGGTGCAGGTGGTCATGATCGTCAGGGTGCCGTTGTTTTCCACAGTGCCGTAAAACACCTCTGCGACGTGAGCCGGGGTGCCGGTATGCGCATCGCTGCCCAGGCTGAGGATCTTGGCGTTTGGCATCATGGCGTGAAAACCGAGGATCTTGACCGCCTGGTCCGTGGGCGTGACGCTCATATCGAATTCGAAAACAGCCGGATTATCGCTGGTAATGATGAAAATATCGTATGGCGTATAGCCCAGGTCGGTATCCAGGTAGATCGTGCCCGGGCTTGTTGTGTAGTCCGCCGCGTGAACGGCGACCTCGATATTATATTGCGCCTCAATGACGTCTTGGTAGGTGTTCCCGCCGAAAGTCGTGGCGAAGGTCACGGTCTCGCCGGCGGAGAAAGGAAACACATTGCCTTGGATGGCGGGAGAGCCGTTGACCGTCAAAGTGACGCCCGCGTCGAGAGGGCCAATGGTAATGTCCACCGCCATGGCAGGCATCGCCCAAAGAAGCAGCATCAATACTGTAAAGAGAGATATGTTTTTCATCTCTTTTCCTCCTTCGTGCTCTAACGGTTTTTTCCTGTTGCAAGGGGAGGGAGATTCAGGGAACCACCCATCCATAAGGTTCATTTTTCGCGATTGGCAAATCCGATATTTCCCTAATTTCGGCATGTGTAGTCACTTCCCCAAAGGCCTGGCCTTCGAAAAGCCATCCTTCAACGGGGCAAATTGGGTTACTCCCTAAGCAGTAATTATGTATTGTAGTCTCGGCTCCTTATTGGAGTCAAGGATCGTTGACGATAAAACCTGCGTCTGCGGACGCTTATCGCTAACATGGAAACGACTCCTCCCGACTGCACCGGCCGCTTGGTTCGGTGCGGGAGCGTGGGGCACGGGTTTATCGCCGACGACAGAATGAACCGTGCGGGGAAGGTCGCTAAAATACCGTCTGTCTATTTCCAAATGACTTCTACTCAAAGGTCGTCAACCCGCCCGGCTCAGTGCTCAAGTTCAATAACAAGGGTCGTTTGGGCTTGGTATTCGTCACTCCACGCCTCGGTTAAAACACGACAAGACACAACGCGCGCCTTAATGATGTCGGTCCATTCCAGGTCGGATCGCGGCGATAATGGATAATCGTGCGGTGGAAGGGGTACGCTGCTTAAACCCAGAACTTTCATATAGTGGTCCATATGGCCATATTCAACGCCGGTATCCAGATCGCGTATGAGCGGGAGGTAAGGGTTCAGGGCCTTTTGCTTTTTAAAAACGCCTTTTTCTTCCATATAAAAATGAAGCTCAACTCTGTGGCCCACAGGTATGGGAGCCACGTACGGCACAGTAATGGTTTTTTTATCCTCAAGCGACACGTTATTTCCTCCTCTTTGTGAACGGAATGAAAGTTGTGTATGTCCGGTTTTCAGGGAGCAGACCAAGACCTCCTGTTATTTTGTAAGAGTAGTCTTTAGTAATATATCCCAGAGTTCGCATTCTAGGCTACGTCAACCGATTCCCAATCGTCATTGCGACAAGCCACTCAGCAAAGAGGCGATAGAATCTCCGTGGTACGGTCATGGCCGAGTTGATTATTATCACGGCAGGAAGCTTACGATCAGGCAAAGGCTCAAACAGCGACGCACTCAAGGCAAAGCCATCATCAGCGGGAATTGCAAGAGAAACCGGCTCATTTGACGGCTCGAGTTGAAAAGACACTGCTGGCTCCAAATAATTTATCAGAGTTTAGATTGAGCTGTCCTTCATTGTCAAAACCAAAAATGGCTTGCTCATCTTGACTCTAAAGACCTTGATTTTAAAAAAAATAAAAATCACAGGCGAAGGCGCCTGTGCTACAGGATTCAGTTGCATTTTTCGGGCTAATTCCGCTCATTTTGAGGCGCGCAGCGGATAAAAGGACATTATCTATATTCTCAAGCGTCGTTTCAGGTCATAAGAGGCAGACGAGCGCCCATTGCTGTAACCGGAACTATTTGAAAATCTGTCCGAAGAATTCCTTCATTTTCTGCCAGGATTCGGCGTCAGCCTTTGCGTTATAAGCCATACCCTTCGACGGATCGTCGCCGGACTCCTTCATTGTGAAGCCGTGGACAGCGCTCGGATAGGCGATAAACTCGTAGCTCACATTAGCGTCCTTCATCTCTTTCTTGAAGGCCGCGACCTGGTCGGCCGTGACATACGGGTCGTCTGCGCCATGCAGTACAAGCAAACGAGTCCTGATGGCTTTCGCGTCCGCCGGATTGGGTGTGTCCAGATTGCCGTGAAAACTGACGACGCCGGAAAGTTCCGCCCCGGAACGAGCGAGTTCGAGAACCGTCCCGCCGCCGAAGCAGTAACCTATGGCTGCGATTCGCCCTTTATCCACCAACGGCTGGGCCTTGAGCGCGGCAAGCGCCGCTATTGCGCGGGCTCGCAGAAGCGACCGTTCGGCGCGGTACTTTGCCGCCAGCTCGCCGGCCTGCTTTTGATCCGTGGGACGCACGCCCTTACCATAGATGTCGGCGACAAAGGCCACATAGCCCATCTCAGCGAGTTGCACGGCCCTGCGAAGCTCATAGTCCGTCGGTCCCATCCACTGATGGACAACGAGAACGCCTGGTCGCTTGGCTGTAGAGGCGTTGTCGTAGGCGACCTTACCTTCGAACTTCAAGCCGCCCTGTTCGTACTCAACGCTTTTTGTCACTATTTCTGCTCGCGCTCCCGCGACCATGATCATCACCACGATAACCGCCAACACCAGCGTTTTCATAAAATCCTCCTTTGCGTCTCCAGCACTTGGCATATCTGCCTTCGCTTGCGCACGCTATAACCCTAATCAGGCTCATCTATATATAAAATACATACACGCAGCCTGTTTTCCATCGGGTTTTTCGCTGACTGGTGTCGGGCATTCCCCTATTTCCAGTTAAAAAGAAACCCTTTTGAGTGAATAAATTTCTTGCGATATGAGTGCCGCAAAGCTAAAAAAATATTACTGTAATATGAATTTTATTTAAGAATCGAGTGGAAGAGCAGTACATCGTTCGTCCAAGAGGGAGAATGCATATGGAGAAGTCAGCAGCGCTCGTCAAGGAAATTCGAGAATATTGCAAAGCACATGCGGACGCGCAAAAGGCGAAGAAGTGGGAGCGCTACTTCAAAGAAGGCTACGACGCCTGGGGTCTGTTGGATAAGGAAAACCCTTTGTGGAACGAGAAGCAAGCCGAGTGGCTGGAGAAGTATCGGGGTCTCGGCGTTCAAGGATTCATGAAAGCAGGCGAATTGTTGTTTGCCGGCGGTAAGTATGAAGAAGGCGCTTTGGCCATTCGATTTCTGAAAGCGCGGAGGGCTGAATTGGATTCTAAGGCGTTTGTTTTGCTGGGCAAATGGTTTGAGAGCGGAATCGCGAATTGGGCGCACACTGATGTGTTGTGCGCCGAGGTGCTGGTGCCGTTGGTGACAAGCGGGCAGGTAACCGTAAATGTTCTCGAATCGTGGAGGGCATCGAAACACAAGTTTCAGCGAAGGGCATCCGCCGTAGCGCTGCTCGATCTGGTGAAAAAGGGCGGCAACATCAAGCAATTGGTCGAGTTTGTCCGACCTATGATGTCAGACGGCGAGCGCGTAGTGCAGCAGGGAGTGGGATGGTTCTTGCGTGAGGCGTGGAAAAAAGAGCCGAAACCGGTTGAGACATTCCTGCTCGAATTCAGGGACACAGCGCCGCGGCTCATCTTTCAGTACGCGACAGAGAAGATGACCCCTGGACAGAAAGCCAAGTTCAAAAAGGAAAAAAAATGAACGCGCAGAGCTTGTCGAACCATACCTATCCCGCATCTTCGATCTGACGCTGCTCGCGCCGGACATCGTCGGGGCGATCATGAATGGCGAGGAATCGAGCGGCCTTTCCCTGGAACGACTCACCAAGCCGTTCCTGGTGCTTTGGGATGATCAGCTAAAGATATTCGGATCCCCGATTAAAAAAGAATAGTTTTGGCGGCTCATTTACGAGGCTTCTTGATTTTCGGCTTGACTGGAGCCGCCTTTTCTATCGTTGACTCCAAAATTATTTCTCGCTTCAAATCTGTGAATAATTCGCGTTCGCATTCGTATTGGATTGTGCGCGGGACTTGTCCATCCTCGTGAAAGATTCGAAAGCTCTCTCTGTGGCCCCGATTGAATCCCTTTCCGTACCATAACAGATTGGAGTCGGCGATTTTTTCACGGAGGAACTTGCGAAGTTTTCGATTAGGACGGTCCTTCTCGTCCCTCAAATATTCCATGATTTCGGTAATCGTCTTATTCAGTGATTGTGCAGCCCCAGCCGCCTGTTCCTTTGACATGTTTTATTCTCCTTTCATATTAAAATCGTTTCTTGAAGCCCGTGCAATCGACAGTTTGATTACTTTGACATTCTGGTCTACAACATAGGCCTTTCAGTCCACTCTGCGCCATCTA
>Ga0315282_10008150_pt1 | contig 17002 bp, 17 predicted proteins | sample YL17G07_20_MG_FD_203693 | JGI IMG/M metagenome (GOLD analysis project Ga0315282, IMG submission 203693) | Sediment microbial communities from Yellowstone Lake, YNP, Wyoming, USA - YL17G07_20 | ecosystem: Environmental > Aquatic > Freshwater > Lake > Sediment | place: USA: Wyoming | collected...
ATCACAAAGGAGTTCGTTCCAAGCAGAACGCCGTACATCCCCCAGTGATAAAAGGCCAGTACGTATCCTAAGGGGACCCCCTTCACTCGAACGAAGTTGCCAATCACTATAGGGATGCAGCCCACGCAGAGGTCCCACAGAAAAATCCGGACGAAAGTCTCCGTCGCGTTCTCCGCCATTATCGGGACATAGTACACGCCGGAGCTTCCTTGAGCAACACCCTCCGGAAGGACTCTAAAGCTGAAGATCCAAGCCAGGAGCAGAATCATAAAGCCTGCAGCCCACATGGTGCCCAATCGTATCCACATGTTGTCGCTTCTAATGGTCTTCAACTTGCAGTCTCCAAAACTTCCCGTGTTACCCACTTTATTTATAGCTGATGGTTTCCTCTTAGCTTGCAGCGTGCTAATATACTGCTCGCGAGAGCGATATAGCACAGACAAGCTATGAGGTTGAGAAGCATGACAGCATTCGAGGAAAGAATAGAAGCGTTAAAGAAAAATGGCAAGAAGGCTGGAATCGACGCTTTCCTTGTTGTCTCTGAAAGGAACATGCTCTATCTGGCCGGCTTTTCGGCCTTGGCCATAGAGAGGTTCGCTGGGATAGTCATTCCAGTTGAGACAGGTGTTCCGATGGTGATTGTTCCGAAGCTCGAGGAGACAAAGGCAAGAGAAAAGTCTGCATTCAAAGAAATCTTCAGCTATTCTGACTCGGAGAGCCCTGCCCTTCTGCTCAATCGGGTGATAAAAGAGCTAAAATTGAAGAAAGCCATCTTCGGAGTTGAAGGCACTCTACCTTTCAGGTTCTACAAGATGTTGGTTGCCGTATCCTCAGAAATAAGGACAGAAGACACTTCGGCCCTTTTCAGTCAGCTCAGGTGCATAAAATCTGCCCAAGAACTGGGAATGATAGAAAAAGCCGCAGGTATCGTTTCTGAGGGAATAAGAGCGGGAACAGAATTCATTAAGCCAGGAGTTACCGAGTTGGCGATTTCCTGTCAAATAGAGCGAACGATAAAAGAAAGCGGCGGGGAAAGCATTCCATTCTGCATAGTGCTTTCAGGGACAAATTCAGCTTTTCCTCACGGGGAAACGTCGAACAGGAAGGTACGCGAAAAGGACATCGTGTTGATGGATGTTGGAGCGGTTTACGGGGGCTATTATGGGGATCTCACCCGAACCGTTTTCGTTGGAGAAGCAACGGAAAAGGAAAGGAAAATTTACCGTGTCGTGGCCGAAGCCCAAGAAGCAGCCATTGCAACCGTGAAGCCGGGCATTAAAGCTGAAAAAGTTGACGCTGCCGCCAGAGCCGTCATAGAGGAAGCTAGGTATGGCGAGTACTTCACTCATCGAACGGGCCATGGATTGGGCTTAGAAGTGCATGAAGAGCCATACATAACTCAAGGCAACGAAACGGTTCTGAAACCGGGCATGGCGTTCACCATCGAACCCGGAATATACTTGTTCGGAAAGTTTGGGGTCAGAATCGAAGACAACATAGCCGTTTCAAAGACGAATAGAAGAATGCTAAGCCACATAACAAAAGAACTCATAGTTGTCTAGTTCTATTCATAGAACGCGCTCACCGCGCGCTAAGTGAAATGCGAAAGCGCGGAGTAGTAGTCGCTTCGACAATTGGACCGATAAAGGGCCAAGGGTTCAGAGTAGGCCACATGGGAAACGTGAACCAAAACGATATATTCTCCACGATAGGAGCCGTGGAAGCAACATTAACACATCTGGGCTACAAGCTCGCCCTTGGGACAGAGGTAGCAGCAGCTCAGGACAAGCTTGCTTCTTCTTAATCATTCTCACCATTGAGAACACCGACTCGGAAATATCCAAGATAGCAGTCATTAAATTGAAACGGACGTTTGTTCCTCACAAGCCTCTGAGACGTCAGGGCGAAATTGATGAAGAAGCCTTAAGAAAGTGCCCGTTTCTTGTCAAGACGCGGCCCGCGTTAAACTGTGGCTTGCGAGGCGAAACTCTTTTATTGCAAATGTCAAGTTTCTAGTTTCCCGATTCAGGCTAACTGCTAGAGGTAGAATGATTTGAAACGCATAATTGTCTGCCTAAAACAGGCGGTCGACGTCTCACAATTGAAGGTTGACCCAGCGACCAGACAGTTAATCACCGCTGGCGCGCCCAAAAAAATAAGCGACTTTGACAAAAACGCCTTGGAAGAGGCGATAAAGATCAAAGAGAAACTCGGCGGGATTGAAATATTCACTCTGACCGTCGGCTCCGAGGATGCCAAAGCCGTCTTGCGAGAAGCCCTTGCAATGGGGGCCGACAAGGCCTACTTTGTTAATGATCCTTCCGTTGAGGGAATCGACACATCGGGCACCGCTTACATTCTAGCTCAAGCAGTGAACAAAATCGGAGAATTTGATTTGATACTTGGCGGCGAAGCTTCTCTGGACAGTTTTTCCGGACTAGTAGGTCCAAGGCTGTCAGAACTTCTGGGTTTGCCCATAATGACTTCCGTGAGAAAGCTTTCAACGGAGGGCGAAGCCGTCGTTGCGGAGAGGGCGCTTGAAGACGCAAGCGAGACTGTGAAAGCGAAAATGCCTGCCGCCGTAACCGTCACGAGAGAGATAAACCAGCCCAGAATTCCTTCTCTAATGATGATAATGAAGGCTTCGAAAAAGGAAATAGTCACATGGACACTGGCAGACATTGGCGTTCAGAAGGAGAAAATCGCCTCGAAAATCGACGTCTTGGAGGCCTTGGCGCCAAGGATGGAGCGGAAGAAAATCATAATCAAAGGTGAAACAGTGCAGGAAATTGCGGAGAAACTGGCCAAGGCATTGATCCAAGAAGGAGTCATCGGAAGGTGAACAGCATGAGCGAACACAAGGGAATCTGGGTCTTCTCAGAAGCTTACGACTTGACGGTTGAAATACTCGGAAAAGCCAGAGAACTCGCAAACAAATTGCAGACCGAGGTTGCAGCTGTCCTGCTTGGAAACAGCGTGCAGGACAAAGCAAACGAACTCATAAAGTACGGGGCAGACAAGGTCTACGTGGTTGACAACCCTGCTTTAGAGCGTTTTCAAGCTGAACCCTACCTAAGCGTTTTGCACAACCTGGCAGCAACATATCGCCCCGAAATCCTGATGGTCGGATCCACCAGAAACGGGAAACCCCTCGCCGCCAGACTTGCCACGCGCCTTGACGCTGGATGTATGCCCGACTGCATCAGGCTCAGCCTTGACGACGGCAGAAGGCTAATCGGTGACAGGATAACCTACGGCGGAAACGCCGTAGCAAGGGTGGCTATCAAGTCGAAGCCCCAGATAGTGACTGTGCCTGCGAGAGCATTTGAAAAACCAAGCCCTAAAGAACGAACTGGGCAGACGGTGAAGTTAGACGTGAAGATTGAACCGCCGAAAGCTGAGATTGTCGAGAGAAAACCGCTCGAAACCTCCAGCATAAGAGTTGAGGAAGCTGAAGTGATAGTCAGCTGCGGAAGAGGTCTAGAAAAGAAAGATGACGTTGCACTGCTGGAGGACCTGGCCGAGGTTCTAGGCGGCCAAGTTAGCTGTTCAAGGCCCTTGGTTGAAGACAGAAAATGGTTCTCAGAATGGATCGGGCTTTCAGGACACAAAGTCAAACCTAAACTGTACATAGCCTCCGGGGTTTCAGGAGTAATTCAACATGTAGCTGGGATACGCGACGCCAGAGTGATAGTGGCCATCAACAAGGATCCAGAAGCACCGATATTCGAAATAGCGGACTACGGAGTCGTCGGCAACCTGTACGAGGTTCTGCCTGCGCTGAAAGAAGCCCTGAAAAAACAGCTCCAATAATCCTCTCTTGCTTCAGATAGGATAAACAAAGGCAGGAAGTTAGCCTACTTGTAGGCTATGAAGTCCTTGCCCAACAGTTCTCTGGCTATGACCGTTCTTTGAATGTTGGTTGCGCCCTCAGCGCCCACGCAATAGGACATTATGCCTCGCAGTCCCATCTCCAACGGACATTCTTTCGTGTAGCCGTAGGCTCCAAGCCAAATCATCGCGTGTTTGTAGATGTCAAACGCTAGGTGAGGCGCGAGGAGTTTGCAGGCAGCGATCATTTTGGTCACTTCAAGCGGTGTGAACTTGTTCTCTTTGTAGCGCATGTCCATCATCCATGCGGTGCGGAAAGTTAATGACCGCAAAGCCTCTAGGTGCGCCCAGTCGTCTGCCATTTCAAACTGTATGCCTTGGAATTTGCCGATGGGTCTTCCGAAGGCTTTTCGTTCTTTCACGTATTCCATTCCGGTGTCTAGAGCACGTCTCGCTGCTCCCGTGCACACGGCTGATATCAGTACGCGGGCAGCGTCGAAACCTTCCATCGTCAAGTAGAAGCCCTTGTCCACTTCTCCCAGACGGTAGGAGTCTGGCACTTTAACGTTTTTCATCAAGAAGCCGCCGGTTGAAATTGCCATTCTTCCCATGTCTTCGTAGCGCTTGTTGATTTCAACTCCCGACGCGTTCATCGGAACGTAGAAGCCTGTCATTCCCCGGTGTGAAGCTTCTGGAGGTGCGGGTGAGGTTCGTGCAACGACGAAGTAGCCTCCGCCCAGCTTCTTGGCCTCTTCAGTACCGCTAATATAGGTTTTTTCGCCGTTGAGAACCCAATCGTTTCCCTGTTTTTTCGCCGTGGATCTGAAGGCTGCGACGTCTGAGCCTCCGCCAGCTTCTGTCGAGCCTATACCTATGAACGCGTCGCCTCTTATCGCCTTGCGAATCACCGCTTCACGCACTTGCTCACTTGCGTACCTGTCGACAACGTAGCCCCACGATGACTCCACAAGCCAGAGCACAGGAACCGCGATGCTTACGTCAGCGTAGCCAAGTTCCTCCGCGGCGATGCACGCTGTAATCCAGTCCGCGCCACTTCCCCCGTGTTCCTGCGGAGCGGTCATAATTAGCAATCCCATTTCACCCATGCTTCGAAGCAGTTCCTGCGGAATCCAGCCCTGAGTGTCCATTTCTCTGATTTTTTCCATCGGCAAGTTCTTCTCGCACCATTCTCGTACAGCCTTACGGAAAAGCTCCTGTTCTTCTGTGAAACTGAAATCAACCATCTGGTCCACCTTTTGGAAAGGAGTTTAGGGCTACCGGCATAAAAGTTGTTTGGGCGTTTAGGCGCAAATCTTAGCCTGAAGTTGGTCAACCGGGCTTTGGTTCAAATCCAAGCCCAGCTTCTTCTCGTCAATCCCTAAGGCCAGACCGAGCAGCTGCGTGTAATAGACCACTGAAACCTTGAGTTTTGCTCCGACAGTTGTTCCAGCGTCTTTCTGCTTCGCGTCAAACATCAACTGGCAATCTGGGCAGGAGACAACCATGCCGTCCGCCGGGAGATTCTGCACGGCCTTGAGTTTGGAGCCTGCGAGCGAAAGCGCGGAGTCAGGGTGGCTACGCATCAGAGCCGCGCCACAACAGTCCAACTTTTCAGCGTAGTCCACGGCTTCCGCGCCCAAGGCCTCTATCAACTCGTCCAGTTTCTTCGGATTTTCAGCATCGTCAACTCTTCCAAGGTCAGTGTACCGAATGATCTGGCAGCCGACGTGGCTCGCCATTTTCAAGCCCTTGAGCGGCTTCGTCACAGCCTTCTTGATTCTTTCGAGCCCAACATAATCATGCAAAAGATCGATAGTGTGCCACATCTTGATGTCCGGGTTATACTCCAAGCCTTCCTCTTTCAGCAAGCCCAGGATTTTTTGACCTATCTTGGCGTTGCTTTGAATTGCTTTCTTCGCTTCAGAGATTGTGAAGTGGCAGCGGTTGCACGGAACGAGCAGGTTTTCCAAGCCTGTCAAGCTTACCAAGGATAGGGCCCTCGCTGCAAGATAGTTCGCTGTGAAGTCGTTGACGCTTTTGATGGGATCGCCGCAGCAGGTAGCCTCATGGAGATCAACCAAGTCGATGTCGAACTTAGGTAGAACTTGGCGGAGTGACATTTCATAGGCGTACTGGCTTGTTAGTATGCAGCAACCCCAGAAAACTGCCGTCTTCAAGCTGTTCTTTCCTCCATGGTCTTCATGAAGACAGCCTGAAAGCTTTCTTTCGGGGCGCTAATCTTGGGCAGTTTCAGGCATTCACGGTCAACAGTTTCCATCTTCCTAGTCACGATTTTCTGGTACGTGTCCACCTGTCCTGTTTCCAATATTTGTGAGACTGCTTTCAAGTATCCCTCGGGAACTTTTGCTTCCCTTTCAACGGCAAGATTTCTCAGAGCTATTATCACGTGGTAGGGGGACGCTTTTTGAGGGCATCTCTGCACACATTTCAGACAGGTCACGCACGTCCAGATTATGTCCGAAGAAGGGAGTTCGTCAACGAAGCCCAGGTTCACGAGCTTTATTATTTCATGCGGCTTCAGTTCCAGAAGCTTCAAAGCGGTGCATCCGCTCGTGCATTTTATGCACTGGAAACAGTTCACGAGTTCTTTCCCGCTAAGCCTAGCTAGAATCTTGTCCCGTGCTTCGATGTTGGGTTTGGCCATCGACATCAAATCGATGAGGCCCAACTCATTTTCCTCCTTCAGCACAGGTCTCAGCCAAGGCCGCGTCAACCTGGGTCATTACTTGTTTGTTGTTGTACTGCTGTATTTTGATGGCGCCTGTCGGACAGGCTGAACCGCAAAGACCGCAACCCTGGCACACGGCCTCGATAACCTCGGCCATGGATTTCTCTTTTCCTTCAACGATGTCAGCTTTCATTTCTATTGCCAGGAATGGACAGACTGACACACAAATCCTGCATCCGCTGCAAAGGTCTTCGTCAACTATGGCCCTTAAGGGTTCGAGCTCAATCTCGCCTTGTGACAGCAAGTCCAAGGCTTTCGCCGCGGCTCCGCTTGCCTGTGCCACCGTGTCCGGTATGTCCTTGGGTCCCTGGCACGTGCCCGCTAGAAAGACCCCAGCCGTGGCGCTCTCGAGTGGTCTGAGTTTCGGATGTGCTTCCAACAGAAAACCGTCTGCGCTCCTTGAAGCGTGGAACATTGCGCTGATGTCTGCAAGGTCACTGTTCGGAACAAGTCCTGCTCCAAGAACAACCAGGTCTGCGCGTATCTGCAAGAGCTTGTTCGTTCCCTTGTCGTAGACGTCGAAGTAGAGTGAACCGTCTGAGGCCGCGTGAATCTCAGAGGGCAAGCCCGCTACAAAGTCTATGTCCATGTCCCGGGCGCGTCTGTAGAACTCGTCGTAGCCCTTGCCGAAGGCTCGCATGTCGCTGTAGCAGACGTATATCGTTACGTTTTCATGGATTTTCTCTCTTGCCAGAATCGCTTGTTTCAGGGTTACCATGCAGCCGACTCGGCAACAGTATTCGTGGAAACGCTTGTCTCGAGAGCCGACGCACTGGATGAAAGCAATGGTCTTGGGCGTCTTACCGTCCTTCGGAGTGACGATCTTGCCTCCTGTCGGCCCAGACGCGTCTGAAATCCTCTCAAACTCGCTGTTCGAAATGACGTTCTTGAAGCGTCCGTAACCGAGTTCAGCCATTTCTGAAGCGTTGAAAACCTCGGAACCCACGGCTAGGACCACGCCGCCCACTTTGACCTGGATTGTTTCAGGCTGCTGCTCAAAGTTTATGGCCTTAGCCTCGCATGCCTCTTGGCACTTGCCGCAAACGCCCTTGTCATGCTTCAGTCTGAGGCAGTGGTCCGGGTTGATTGTGGCGATTTTAGGCACGGCATGTGCTGAGTAGATGGATATGGCACGTTTTTCAGTAAGGTTTTCGTTAAACCTGTCTGGAACCTTGACTGGACAGGCTTTCGTGCACAGTTCACAGCCCACGCATCTTTTTTCGTCCACGTATCTTGGCTTCTTGAGGATTGAGGCTTCATAGTTGCCGACGAAGCCCTTAACGTTGGTGACCTCAGCGTTCGTCAGCATCGTGATGTTCGGATGTTTAGCCACGTCAACCATTTTGGGCGTCAGTATGCACGCGCTGCAGTCGAGAGTTGGGAAGGTTTTGTCCAGTTGTGCCATGCGTCCGCCTATGCTGGGGGCTTTCTCCACGAGGTAGACTGGAAACCCTGCGTTAGCAAGGTCCAGCGAAGCCTGTATGCCCGCGATTCCGCCGCCTACAACCAAGACGCTTTTCTCAACGCTCACTCTGCGCCTTTCCAGCGGCTCTAAGACTCGAGCGCGGGCCACACCCATTCTAACAAGCGCTTTGGCTTTTTCTGTCGCCTTTTTAGGCTCATGAGTGTGCGCCCAAGAAACGTGCTCTCGCAGGTTGACTATTTCAGTCAAATATGGGTTAAGTCCTGCTTCTGCAACTGCTCTCCGGAACGTTTCTTCATGCATCCGGGGCGAGCACGTTGCGATGACAATCCTGTCAAGCTTTTTATTCCTTATGTCTTCCTGAATCATGTGTTGTCCATGTTCAGAACACATGTAAGCGTAATGTTTGGATACGACGACATCCTGCATGGTTTTGGCGTATTCGGCAACTTTTTCCACGTCAACGACTCCGGCGATGTTCAGGCCGCAGTGGCAAACGTATACGCCAATTCTGGTCATCAGTCAGCCGTCCGTGGCTATGAATGAATAAGCTGCGCTTGAAGTTCTCTATTATCCTTTCTGTTAAGAACGTGGGTTTTTGATGTTTAGACCCTGTGAAAGCTTGACAACGTGAAGTGTGTTTAGATTCGTAACTTTGTAGGTGCCACTGTTGGCTTTTTAGTAGATTGAAACCTTGGCCACTCCTTTTACGTTCAGCAGTTCTGGAATGAGTTCTCCAGGGATTTTTTTCTCAACAATCAATGTGAGTTTGGGTTCGGGTGAAAGTTCCGGGTCGTCAACGATTGCCTGTCTTATGCTTAGGCCATTTTTTGCCAAAATCATGGCAGAACCTGCTAATATGCCAGGAGTCTTTGCGTCCAAGGGTGTTATTTCAACCACACCGAGGTTCAGGTGCTTGGCAATTTCCTTCAGCGAATGCCCAGCGGACCTCATGTCTTCAAATACGAGTCGAAGTTCACGGTTGGACGCAACGGCCTTTAACGTCTCTATGACCGTTCGCCTATCCACTCCGGCAGCCCGTGCAACGCGAACAGGCGGGATTTCAATTTCGTTAAGATAGATTTTCCCGTTTCTTACGGCCAGCCCGTTTTCAATCAGTACGCGGGCTACCTTGAGTCTCTCTGGATGACCCTCGAAATATTTTTTGACGTTGTTCCACATGTTACGGTTTCCTTAATGTACATTTTTGTGCAATAAAGTATAAATATGTTCTTGCATTCTAGTTCGGCTAATAATATACACAAACGCACATAAATGTACAATGGTGAAGTTTAAATGACACAAATGAGCAAAAATAGAGAACACGTAACCCCGCTAGATCCCGACGAAATACCAACATCTTGGTATAACATACAGGCAGATCTTCCAGAACCTCTGCCACCTCCATTAGATCCAACAACGCTAAAACCTATAAGCCCAAACGTTCTCGAAAGAATATTCGCAAAGGAACTCGTGGGACAAGAAGTGTCAACTGAGCGTTACATCAGAATACCCGACGACGTGCTTGACGCATATCTGAGACTACCCCGTCCAACACCACTCTACCGCGCCAAAAGATTCGAGAGATTCCTCAAGACGCCAGCCCAGATATACTTCAAGTGTGAAAACTTCAGTCCAGCAGGCAGCCACAAAACCAACACGGCCATCGCGCAAGCATACTATAACAGAAAACAAGGAATCAAAAGACTGGCCACCGAGACTGGCGCTGGACAATGGGGCACAGCCTTGGCGCTGGCAACCGCGCTCTTCGGGCTAAAATGCCGGATATACATGGTTCGCGTGAGTTATCAGAACAAGCCAGGAAGAAGGACCATGGCTCAGTTGTACGGAGCCGAAATGTTTCCGTCACCGAGTGACCAAACAGAATTTGGCAGAAAGCTGCTTAAAGAGAATCCAAATAATCCAGGAACACTAGGTATCGCCATAAGCGAAGCCGTCGAAGACACTGTGACTCATGAAGACACGCGTTATTCTCTGGGATCTGTCCTAAACCATGTTCTGATGCACCAGACGATAATCGGGTTAGAAGCAAAGAAACAGTTTGAGCACATAGACGTGAACCCGGATGTCGTCTGCGGCTGCATAGGCGGCGGCTCCAACTATGGCGGCTTCTGCTTCCCCTTCATGATGGACAAGCTCAAGGGAAAGACGAACACAGAGTTTGTGGCCTGCGAATCGAAAGCCGTTCCACACACAACCCGAGGGGTTTACACCTACGACTATGGAGACACTGGCAAGATGACTCCGCTCATCAAAATGCTGACGATAGGGCATGACTACGCGTGTCCACCAGTCCATGCGGGCGGCCTGAGGTACCACGGCATGTCACCGCTCATCTCGTACTTGATTCACAAAGGGTATGCCCGTTCAGTGGCTTACGATCAAGCCGAGGTTTTCGAGACTGCTAAACATCTAGCTCAGACGGAGGGCATGATAGCGGCTCCCGAAACCGCCCACAGCCTGAAGTTCGTGATGGACGAGGCTTTGAAATGCAGAAAGACGGGCGAAAAGAAAGTAATCGCCATGAACTACAGTGGACACGGCCTGCTCGATCTATCAGCCTACGAACAATATCTCTCGGGTAAACTCGTAGAGTACGAACCCGAAAAAATCGAAGTTCCGACCTTCAATTACTGAAAGGTGAATCATGTGACGTCCACGGTCTTGAAAGTCGACAAAACGGACGCAAAAGTGACTTTGCTGCGAGTTGACCAGCTCAAGCCGCATGAAAAAGGTTCCCCGCTGTATCTTGAGCTTCTGAGAAAAGAAATCCTCAAAGACGGTGCACTGAAGTATCCGATAATAGCCGATGAAAAGACCCATGTCATCTTGGACGGGATGCACCGCTGGCTCGTACTGAAAAGCCTCGGCTACGAGCTGATACCAGTCATTCTCGTCGATGTCTTCAAAAACCAGAAGATACACGTGGGAAAAAGGAGAATACACCGATACACAGGTGGAGTCGACGAGGAAATAACCATCGAGCAAGTCATTTCGGCTGGCGTCAGCGGCCACCTGATGGAACCACGCTCAACCAGGCACTTCTTTCCCTTCTCAAAGTTTCAGGAAATTAACCATCCACTACACGCGCTGAGGAAGAATGCCGCCCAAGATGTCTCAAAATACCTCTCAAAAATGACTGACAGAGAATGCAGCTTTGCCATGGAACAGTGGCTCGAAGAAATATCTGAAGAACTCGCATTTCTGTCGAAAAGGATGGAAGAGGTTGAAAGAGAAAAAGAAGAGTTCCTTAACAGAGTAAAGAGCTCAGCGAATGGATTTTAACCATCTTTTAGACCTGCAAACTCGAGCCGAGAAGCAGAGTAGAAGTTATTAGCACAATACCGATATAGTAGCTCGAAGGCGCCATGATGATATCGATCAATGCTCCGCAGATTGGCAAGGAAGAGATTGAGGCCGCCGTCAAAGTCATGAAGAGCGGCGTGCTCACGTCCAGCTTGGGTGCAGGCCCGAAGGTTACAGAGTTCGAGAACGCTTTTGCCAGATTTGTAAAAGCAAAACACGCAGTAGCCATGAACTCGGGAACGGCTGCGCTTCACTCGGCTCTTGTAGCGGCGGGCGTCAAGGCGGGTGACGAGGTCATTTTGCCAAGTTTCACGTTCGTGGCCACAGCCGAGGTTGTGGTATTCAACAGAGCGAAACCAGTCTTCGCGGACATTAACCCGGACACGTACACCGTTTCTCCGAAGGCAGTTGAAAAGGCTGTGACGAAGAAGACCAAGGCGATGATGCCGGTTGACCTGTATGGCATGCCAGCTGACATGCAGCCGATAAAGGAGATTGCCGATAAGCATGGACTCAAGATCATAGAGGATGCCGCTCAGGCTCACGGCGCCTCTTACAAAGGAAAGCCTGCGGGAGCCTTTGCTGACGCTGCGTGCTGGAGCTTCTACGGAAGCAAGAACATGACAACAGGCGAAGGCGGCATGATAACAACGAACAACGACGGGATTGCGGAAATGCCGCGGTACATTCGCAGCCACGGAGAAAAAAAGAAGTACCAGTCTCTCATGCTTGGACACAATTACCACATGCCTGAAATAGCAGCCGCCATCGGTGTCGAACAACTCAAAAAGCTGCCGAAGTTTGTGGCCAGAAGGCGTCAGAACGCAAAAAGACTCACTGAAAACCTTGAGAAGGCAAAGAGTCTCCAACTGCCGAGCGAACCGGAGGGCTTCAAGTGCTGCTGGTACCTCTACACTGTCCGATTGAAGAACGCAAAGAGGGAAAAGAGAGACGACGTTGTTGAGAAGCTGAAGCAGAAGGGAATAGACGCGTTCATCTGTTACATTAACCCGATACACCTCATGCCGTATTATCGCAAGTTCGGCAGATACCGGCTTCCAGAGACAGAAAAAGCCTCAGAACAGGTGCTCTCGTTACCAGTCCATCCAGGAGTCACGGCGAAACAAATAGACTACATAAGCGACAGTGTCCTACAATTGTTAAAATAGGCTTGCAACGTCAAAGTTTATATGGAATGCGCGCGCTAGTATTGAACCCCTAGGCTTGGGGTTTTAACGGAGGATTTTATCATCCAGAAAATCAAGGTTATAATAATGGGCGCCGCCGGCAGAGACTTCCACAACTTCAACGTTTACTTCCGAGACAACGACGCGTATGAAGTTGTCGCCTTCACAGCCACTCAGATCCCTGGGATAGAAGGGCGCAACTACCCGACTGAGCTTGCCGGCTCAAAATACCCGAATGGAATACCAATATACTCGGAAGAAGAGCTGCCTGGACTGATAAAAAAACATGATGCTGACCAAGTTGTTTTTGCCTACAGCGACGTTTCACACGAGTATGTCATGCACAAGGCTTCCCTCGTTCTGGCAAACGGCTCAGATTTTCGTCTGATGGGGCCCAAAACAACTATGCTAGAGGCCGAGGTCCCCGTCGTCTCCGTGTGCGCTGTAAGAACAGGGTCAGGCAAGAGTCAAACCTCCCGGCAGGTTGCAAAGATCTTGAAGAGCAAAGGTCTGAACGTTGCAGCCGTTAGACATCCGATGCCGTACGGAGATTTAAGGAAGCAGGTTTGTGAGCGCTTCGCCTCATACGCGGATCTGGACAAGTATGAGTGCACGATTGAGGAGAGAGAAGAGTATGAGCCGCACATTGACAACGGAATAATCGTCTACGCAGGAGTCGACTATGAGAAAATTCTGAGAGAAGCGGAGAAGGAAGCCGACGTAATAGTGTGGGACGGAGGCAACAACGACATGTCGTTCTACAGGCCTGATTTAAACATCGTCGTTGCCGACCCGCACAGGGCAGGAAACGAGTTGACATATTACCCTGGTGAAACCAACCTGCGAATGGCGAATGTCGTAATAATAAACAAGGTTGAGACTGCCGATCCAGAGAAGGTGAAACAGGTCAGAGAAAACATAAAGACTGTTAATCCAAACGCCACAGTATTGGAAGCGGCTTCGCCCATAACTGCGGACAACCCGGATGCCGTCCGGGGAAAGAGAGTTCTGGTGATTGAGGATGGACCTACGATAACGCACGGTGGCATGCCCTATGGGGCTGGTGTCGTGTTCGCGAAAAGGTTTGGTGCGGCCGAGCTGGTTGATCCGAGGCCGTACGCCGTGGGCTCGATAAAGGCCGCGTACTGGAAGTACCCGCATTTGGGGGCTGTTCTCCCTGCGTTGGGTTACGATGAAAAACAGATTGAAGAGCTCAAGGAAACCATCGATCAGACACCCTGCGACGTTGTGGTCATCGGGACGCCCATCGACCTCAGAAGAGTCATAGCTATTAACAAGCCAACTGTAAGAGTGAAGTATGAGCTCAAAGTTTTAGGGCCAGTTTCGCTTGAGCAGATACTGGATGAGTTCATTCAAAGAAGCAGGAAAGAAAAATGAGTGAAGAAAAAGCAGAGATATCCCGGGTAAAAGTGAAGTTTATAGTCGAAGGCTTAGGCGAGGCAGAAGGAGAACTGGTTCGCTTTTTGGCGCCCAGGACGGTGGATCTGATAGTCAGGAAACTGCCGATAGAGGGCAGGGCGGCTCAGTGGAAGGAAGAGGTGTACTTTGAAACACCGATTAAGATGGGAGAAGAGAAGGCCAAGGGCACCGTCGATGTCGGCACCATCGCGTTTTGGCCGATGGGAAGCGCTATATGCATCTTCTATGGCATCTCGCAGCCTTACAGTCCAGTGAGCATCCTGGGCAAGATCACTGCGAACCTTGAACTGTTTAAAAAGGTGAAGAGCGGAACAAAAATCAGGGTTGAAAGCGTCTAATACACCCAGTAACCCTCTCTCCACAACTTCAGGATTCTCTCACACTCTTCTATAACCTGCTTTTCCTGACTCTTGGCTTCTAACACTTTGAGAAATTCTATGCGTTTCTCGTCTGACCTCTTTTCTGCTGCTCCACCATAGTAGAGCTTGCCCTCCAAGTATTCCATCATTTGGTTGGCTTTTTGCACAAAAAGGCTGGCAGCGTCAACGGGATTCTCTACAGCATACATGTTCGCCCATATCGCCGCGTCTGCCTGTCTGAGCTGGGTCAGGCCGTCAACCTCCTTTATCGCACGAATGTACGTTCTCAAGAAATCGTAGTACCCAGCAACCTTAACAAGCTCGAGTGCTTCTTTCAACTTCTGCTTGAAGGCTAAGCTTCCTTCAGATCTCAGACTGTGTTTGTATCCCATCTCAACGAGTTCTCTGGCCTTGTTGACTTCTTCCTCCGTATAGATTCTCCTGGGAAAATCCAAGCAGGTCTTAGCCTTCTAACAGTAAATCAGAGAAATGCACAGACGAATGAGTGCTAGGCTGTGGAAGGGTTCAGTCTGCCTTGTATATTTTGATGTTGTGACTTCCGGAAACGAGTTGAATCGTGCCGTTTTGTTGTAGCTCCTCTAAGAAATCCTTGGCGGCGCTTATTCTTATGTTGTAACGAGTGGCAACAGCGAACGGGGTCAAAACGTGCATTTTCTTCAGCTCCGCGATTATCTTGTCGTTCTTCGCGTCTGGCGGAACCACTGCCGAAGCCCTCTTTTCTTTCGTTGCTCCCCCTTTTTCTTTCTTCTTTTCTCTATCCTGCTCGTCCTTCTTGTCCTGCATTCGTTCCATCTGTTTCAGGTTGAGCTTCTTTTTTCCACCCATGCTTCATCAGCTTCCTATATTGAAGTTTAGTTTGAAGTTCTTAAGGGTTTTCCACGTCAGAAACGTGTTCGATTGTACTAGCTCATGCCGGTTTTAATAAAAAGAAGGGAGAGGCTTTGAAAAATAGGTTTATTTGCCCATGACTTTTCTGGCTGCGATCTCGATATCTTCAGATTTTATCGTTTTTCTTCCAGCGTGCATCGCGAAGTCTAGCGCTTCTTTGGCGATTTTTACGCCGATTTCCTCTAGGACTTTTGCAAGCTCTTTCGCTGCTGCTTCGCTTACTCTGTCAGCTCCAGCCTTTTTGCACAGTCTATGCATCGGGGCGACAGCCAACTCCAAATCAACCACAAAGAGTCCTCCGTAGCCTCTTTTACTATTTAAAGCCGTATTTAGCGTTTTCGATTCAGAATTTGCTGAGCGCTTAGATATTAGGGATTCTGATTCAGCATTCACAAAGCCCATAACAAATGATCTATAATGTTGGCATGGACTGAAGACTACTCGGACATGTCTACAGGCATGTATTTTGAGAAGACTTCCCATCCTCTCAGACCCGGCAGTCTTCAGTCCATTACAACTAGTGTAATATGTGAAGCCCAGCTCTCGATATTTTTCTATGTAGCGCGCGAAGTTCTTGTGACGACTCAAGCTAAATGTCAACGTCTTTGAAACGTGCATTTACAGAGTAAAGTTGGAAATAATGGTGTGTATCCATGATTCTGCAGTGTGCTTTCTTCATTTTATTATCATTGCCTTTTTCAGGAGAATATAAGTCTGCATTTTGGGCTTTCAGGGAGAATTCTTAAGAGCGGACACAGCGTGAGTGGTGTTCAAAGTGATCGTCAAATGAAGTTCGTTGATGCGCACGTCCATCTTTCAGATGAAGAATACGTGGGACGTGTCGATGAAGTTCTGACTGAAACTAAGAACTCGAGTGTGGTCGCTCTGGTTTCAAACTCTATGGATTTGAAAACCTGTGTGGGAACCTTGGAACTGGCCAGGCAACATCCTGAGATGGTTTATGCTGCGTTGGGTGTTCATCCGTGGGCTGTGAACCGTCTGGAGGAGGATGAGCTTCGTCAAGTGTTAGAGTTGATTTCAGCACAGAGGGGAAACAAATCGTTTGTCGCCGTGGGTGAGATAGGGCTGGATTCCAAGTACACGGAAATATGGAATGAACAATTGAGGGTTTTTGATTCGATGCTACGCTTGGCTGAGAAACTCGGTCTGCCCGCCATAATCCATTCACGGGGCACCACTACCCAGATTGTTGATATGCTTCCCTCTTACAAGCTGAAGAAGGTATTGCTGCACTGGTTCAGCAATCCTCTAAGCGACCTTGTCAAGGCTGTCGAAAGAGGGTATTACATCACTGAAGGGCCGCCGGCAGCCTATTCAAATGGCATACGTGACGTGGTCAAAAGGGTGCCTTTGGCCAACCTGCTAACCGAGACCGATGGGCCTGTTCGCTTTTTCAAAGCACCTTTTGGAGGAAAAAGAACAACACCTGCTTTCATCCCCATGGTGATTAGGGCCTTTGCAGAGGTTAAGAATATGGACGTTGAGGAAGTTGCGGGGCAGGTATTGAGGAATTTCCAAGATTTCTTCGAGGTGAAGGTGTAAGAGTGGAACGAATCCTGTTGGATTTCAGGCTTCTTGGCTTTGCGCTGAGGGCAGAAGGCTGCCGTCCGCTTGCTATAGGTGGCGGAGGGTTCTGAGTTACCGTGGATAGGGCATTTTGAGTGTTCTGTGGGGTAAGCTTAAATTAGTATGGTTGGTTTATGACAGTTCAAACTGGAATTTACTTGCGTTGGAGTGAGTAAGAGAAGCCAAGAAC
>Ga0315282_10008151_pt1 | contig 17002 bp, 10 predicted proteins | sample YL17G07_20_MG_FD_203693 | JGI IMG/M metagenome (GOLD analysis project Ga0315282, IMG submission 203693) | Sediment microbial communities from Yellowstone Lake, YNP, Wyoming, USA - YL17G07_20 | ecosystem: Environmental > Aquatic > Freshwater > Lake > Sediment | place: USA: Wyoming | collected...
TCAGCGAAGCCATCCTCCGGGAGCAGATTCCTCCGGGATACCACGATGCCATCCGGAAATACTTCGACAGCATGGAGGAGAAGAAAACCGGTGCGGAAAAGAAGTAGTGGTTTGGCGGCTCGCGGGGGACGTGTCTGGACCGACCTGCTCCTGCGCGTCGTCGTTCCGCTTGTCGTGATCGCCGGGCTCCTCCTGGGCTACCGCTTCCTGTGGGTGGGTCCGCGCGACCGGCTCGTGGTGTACTGCACCCACGATTCGATCTACTCGAAGCAGGTCCTGGAAGAGTTCGAAGAGCGGAGCGGCATCGCCACCTCCATGGTGTTCGACACGGAGGCCACCAAGTCGCTGGGACTGGTGGAGCGGCTGATCCGCGAAAAGAACGCCCCGCGCTGCGACGTCTTCTGGAACAACGAGCTGCTCGGGACGATGGACCTCGCGGAACGGGGGATGCTGCTCGGGTACAAGGGCTCTGGGTTTGCACGCATCCCCGACGCGTTCAAGGACCCCGAGGGGCTGTGGGTCGGATTCGCGGCGCGGATGCGTGTCATCATCGTCAATATCGCCAAAATGCAGCCGACGGAAGGCGCCATGTCGGCCGCACTCGACGGCGACTTGTCGCGTGCCGCCATCGCAAAGCCGCTCTACGGCACCACGCTCACGCACTACGCCGTCCTCTGGGACCATTGGGGGGCCGAGAGACTCAAGTCGTGGCATCGCGACATCCGCCGAAGGGGCATCCGCGAACTCACCGGCAACGCCACGGTGAAAAACCTGGTCGCGGAGGGCGTCTGTGACTTCGGGTTCACCGACACGGACGACTACTTCGACGCCAGGGACGAGGGCAAACCCGTGACGATGTTCCCGGTGAGACTGGACGACGGACGGGTCATCAGCATCCCGAACAGCGTCTGCATCCTGAAGGGCAGCCGGCGGGTGGAAGCCGCCAAGAAACTGGTCGATTACCTCCTCTCCGAGGAGGTGGAACTGGTGCTGGCCGATTCGAAGGCCCGGCAGATCCCGTTGGGACAGGTCGCCGGAGCACGCCTGAACGCCGACGTGCGCGAGCTCAAGAACTGGGCGGAACAGGGATATCCGCTTCCCCGGCTGGGCAAGGCCCGCACGGATTGCCTCGTCTGGCTCAAGTCCGAGTACCTGAAGTGAACCTGACGGCAGAATGCGCATGGGGACTCCTGAGAAGTGCCGCGGTCGGCGTGCTCGCAAGCGGCCTCGCCGGTCCCCTCTCGTCCCTCATCGCCAACGCCCGGAAGACCGAGCGGCGTGCGGCATGGGTCCTGCTGCTCCTGCCCTACCTCATGCCCGTTGTCCTCGTCGGATACGCGTGGTCGAACTTCTCCCTCTCCCTGGTGCACCACCCCGTCCTTAACGAACTGCTTTACGCGGTGCTCTTGGTGGTGAAGCTGACGCCCGTCGCGGTGCTGGTGCATTATTTTGCGCCTTCGTATCTCTCAGGCGAGGCGATACACTGTCGGCGGCTCCTCGCACAGGGAAGGCAAGAGAGACGCCCGCTTCGCGAGTCCCTCTCGTTCTTCATCCATGGACCCGCACGGAAGACGTGTGTCGCTTTCGCCGTGGTCTTCCTCTTTGCGTTCGCGGACTTCGACCTGGCAAGTCTCCTGAACGTCCGGACGTGGACGGTCCGGCTGTTCGACGCGCAGGCAGGCGGACTTGCACTGTCGGCGTCCCTCCGGCTTGCGGCACTCCCGTGCGTCTCGGAAACCGTGCTTCTGCTCCTCGTGATGGCGATGCTGTTCGGAAGTCGCGGGAGTCCGCGTCTGGCACTCGATCATCCGAAGCCGCCGGGACGCACGAGGCGATGCCTGCGGTGGGCGTATCTCCTCTTCGCCGTGGCGCTCGCGACGGTCGTGCCCGCGGTCGTGGTGCTGCGCGGAACCCTGAGCGGATTTCGCGTGATCGCCGAGAACCCCGCTCTCGGCAAGGACATCGGGACGAGCATCCTGTTTGCGGCGTGCGCCGGGGGAGTCTCGTGGCTGGCGGCGGGCTGGTTCTTGACCCGGGCGGAAGCGGGCCCCAGGGCCAAAGGAAGGCTTCTCCTGGCGTTCCTGCTTTCGCTTCCGGGACTTCTCGGGGCGCTTCTCCTTGCACTCCTCGTCCTGAGTCTCTTTCAACTCACCGCACTCCGCGCGGCATACGACACGCCTCTCCCGCTTTTCCTAGCACTGGTGCTGCTCCTTTTCCCGTTCGCGGTGCTCCTCAGGGTGCTGCTCAACGTGTTCCAGGGCGGAGAAGGTCTGCATGCCGCCCGACTGCTGGGGAGGTCTATCGACCCCCGGGTCCGGCGGAGTGCAAGAAACCTCATCTGGGACATGAGGACGCGCGGACATTTCCTGGTCGCGGCGCTCCTCTTCTTCTGGGGATATTTCGACGTCGTGAGTTCGTCGCTTCTTGCACCGTCCGCCATGACGCCGGTATTCGTTCGGCTCTACAACCTGATGCACTACGGACAGATCGCCGGGCTATCGGCGATGGTGCTGGTGGCTTTGGTGGTGCCGCTGGGTCTGGTGGGACTAGCGGCGAGCGCCCGGAAGCTCTTCATCCGACTGGCAAGTCATGGATAAGTTGCTGTGGAAACTGGAGAACGTCACGCTGTCCGGGAGCCCGCTCGAGCGGCTCCGGGATATCACCCTCGAGATCCGGCGCGGCGTCACGGCCGTCCTCGGGCCCTCGGGGGCGGGAAAGACATCCCTGCTCGACCTCCTGGTTGGCTTTGAGAAACCCGATGAAGGCAACATCACGCACGCGGTGGAGAGAGGGTCTCACGCACTGCCGGTCTACTGGGTCCCGCAGACGGGGGGTTTATGGCCGCACCTGAGGGCGCGCGAACACCTCGAACGGGTGATCCCGTTTCGACGAGAGGAAAAGGGGACAGGAGCCTTTTGTGCGGAGCACCCTTCCGGGCCTACAGGCAAAAGGCTCCTGTCCCCTTTTCCTCCCGTCGGGGGGCCGACGCACGCTTCGCAGGCGGACGTTACGAACATGCTCGCCTCGTTCGACCTCTCGGACAAGTGCGAGTCGTACCCGGACCAGCTATCCCAGGGGCAGCAGTCACGCCTGGCGGTCGCGCGCGCGCTCCTTGCGGATGCCGCGGTGCTCGTCATGGACGAGCCGCTGGCCCACGTGGACACCGCTCAGGCCGCTAGATACTGGGAGATCATCCGAAGCCGCCTGGACGCAAGCGGGACGTCGCTCGTCTTCGCCACGCATTCGCCGAAGACGGTCCTGGCGGAGGCGGAGCACGTCATCTGCGTCCGGGAGGGTCGGCTGCTCTACGAAGGCGAACTTTCGGAGCTCTACCGGCGACCAGCGACACGGGAACTCGCCGAGTGTCTCGGCGAGACGAACTGGCTCCTCCCGGAGGAAGGACGCCTCTGGTTTAACGAACAGCGGAAGGAGGCGTTCTGCCTCCGACCGGAGCAGGTCTCCATCACGCCGGGAGCCGACTCCGCCGTGGTCGTCCGGCGGTCCCGGTTCAAAGGCGACGTCGCCGAGGTGGAGCTCGAGCACAAGCCGACGGGGAAAGTGAGGCGGTTCTACCACCGTCCATCCGGAGACACCCTCCGCGCGGGCGACCGCGTCCTCCTCAAGGCGCTCTTTCTCTTTCTTCTGCTGTTTCTGGTGAGCTGTGGAGGCGCAAAGGAGCCGAGCCTAGCGGTCCGTGAGGTGGGGTACTGGTCGATGCCCGCCGACGGCGCGAAGATCCCGGCCCCGCGCAGCCTGGCCATCGGGCCCAACGACGAGGTGGTCGTGGTGGATACCAGCGGCCGCGTGCTCGTCTTTGCCTCCGACGGCACTCTCCAGCGTCAGTGGCGGATGCCCGAGGTCGAGGTGGGCAGGCCGGAGGGGGTCTGCGTGCTCAAGGACGGAAGGATCGTCGTCAGCGACACGCACTACCACCGGATCATCGTGTTCGACGAGAACGGCAACACGGTCGGCAAGTTCGGCGGCTACGGCAAAGGTCCGGGAGAATTCATCTACCCGGTCGGCGTGGTCCGGGACGACCAGGACAACCTCTACGTGTGCGAGTATGGCTCGAACGACCGGGTTCAGAAATTCACCTCGGACGGGAGATTTCTCCTGGCGTTCGGTTCGTTCGGGACGGAGCCCGGACAGTTCCAGCGTCCGTCCGGGATGGCATGGGACGATGGAAAACTCTACGTCGCAGACGCCGTCAATAACCGGATCCAGGTGTTTTCCGATGGCGGCCGGTTCCTGGGCGGACTCGAACCGTCGGGAAGGGGGGAGTCCAAACGTAATGAGGGGGACGCCAAACCCGATTCATCGGGTTGGGGGACCCCGCTCGCGCTGGATTTCCCGTACGACCTCAAGCTAGCACACGACGGGGCGCTCTACGTCGTGGAATACGGGGCCGGCAGGGTCTCCAAGGTGGCACTCGACGGGAGACTCCTCGGGCGCTTCGGGAGTCCCGGAACCGGCGAAGGACAGTTCAGAACCCCGTGGGGCATCGCCATTGACTCGAAGATGCGACTCCTCATCGCGGACACCGGCAACCGACGGATCGTGGAGCTGAAGCTGTGAACGTCAAGCGGCTCATTTTGATTCTGTTTCCGGCGCCTCGCCGACCGGTCACGTTCCGCCGGGCACTCCCGCTGATCGTTTTCCTCGCGCTCTTCGTCGCCTTGTGCCTCTTCCTGGACCTGCGGGGGATTCTCCTCTTTGCCCGGCCCGCGGCGCTCCTCCTGATCCTGGTGAGTCCGTGGGTCTGGTGGATTCACGCGCAGGGACTCAGCGGGCTGACCGGGATGCGGGGACTCGTCGCGCTTCTCGTGCGACTCTGTCTCGTCGGCGTCTTCGTCATGCTGATGGCCGAGCCGCGTGCCGTGCGCAAGAGCAACATCCTCTCCGTCGTCTACGCGCTCGACCTCTCCGATTCCATCGGCGAGGGGGCGACGGATGCGGCTCTGCGATACGTCACGAAGACGGTCGCCGGCAAGCCGCAGAAGGATGAAGCGGGGCTCATCGTCTTCGGCCGCGACGCCGCCGTCGAGATGCCCCCGAGAACCGTCTTCCCGTTCGAGGCCGTCAACTCCCGCATCGTCAAGGACGCCACGAATCTCGAAAAGGGACTCTCACTCGCCGGGGCCATGCTCAGCCAGGAGAACACGGGACGGATCGTCCTCATCAGCGACGGGACCCAGACGGAAGGGGGCCTCACGAGCATCCTCGATACTCTCAAGTCGCGCGACATCGCGGTGGACGTGCTGCCCATCGAGTACACCTACAGCGACGAGGTGTGGCTCGAAAAGCTGGAACTCCCGAGGGAGGTGAAGACCGGCGAGACCTACGAGGCCTCCGTCATCCTGTCCTCCCTCAAGGCGGGACGCGGGAAGCTGACGCTCCGCGAAAACGGCAGGGTCATCTACGAGGAGAACGTCGACTACGCCGCCGGCAAGAACCGGTACGTGCTGCCGCTCTATCTCCGCGAGCCGGGATACTACGAATACGTCGCCACGATCGAGTGTGCGCCGGGCAAGGACGGCTGGCGCGAAAACAACACCGCCATCAATTACATCTTTCTCCAGGGCGAAGGGAAGGTCCTCGTGGTGACCGACCCGGCGGGGGATGATCGCGACTGGCGGCACCTCGTGGATTCGCTGAAAAAGGCGGAGCGGCTCACCGAGACCTCCACCGCTTACGAGTTCCCCCGAGACGCCCTCACGCTTCTGCCGTTCGACTGCGTGATCTTCGTCAACGTCCCGGCGGACGCCTTCGACATCGTGCAGTTCCAGGCCCTGCGCGACGCCGTGTACAGTCAGGGACTCGGGTTCCTGATGGTGGGCGGGAAGAACAGCTTCGGCCCCGGGGGCTATAACCGCACCGCCGTCGAGGAGGCACTCCCCGTGACCATGGACATCCACCAGAGGAAGGTCCTGCCCAAGGGAGCACTGGTCGTCATCCTGCACACGTGCGAATTCCCGGAGGGGAACACCTGGGGGAAACGCGTCGCCAAGGAAGCGGTCCGCGTGCTCGGGGCACAGGACGAGGTCGGGATCCTGGTGTACGACTGGAACGGGGGCGAGAAATGGCTGTTCAAGCTGACACCCGCCGGGCAGTACGAGCGGCTCGTCACCCTCATCAACCAGGCGGAGATCGGCGACATGCCGAGCTTCGAGAACACGATGAAGATGGGACTGGACGCGCTCAAGGCCTCGGACGCCGCCACCAAGCACATGATCATCATCTCCGACGGGGACCCGGCGCCTCCCACCCCGGAACTCGTCAAGCAGTTCATCGCCGAGAAGGTGAGCATTTCGATGGTCGCCATCTACCCGCACGGCGGGCAGGACATATCGGTCATGCAGTCCATCGCCGGGGCGACCGGCGGACGGTACTACTTCCCGCAGGACCCGAATCAGCTTCCCTCCATTTTCATCAAGGAGGCGAAGACGCTCCGACGTAGCATGATTCAGAACAAGGTCTTCACTCCCGAGACGGAATTCCCGTCTCCGATTCTGAAGGGGATCGACGCGCTGCCGGAGCTTCGCGGCTACGTCCTCACCACGCCGAAGCCCCGTTCGACCACGATCCTCAAGGGGCCCGAGACCGAGGAGATGGACCCGGTGCTTGCCACGTGGCGGTTCGGTCTCGGGAAGACCGCGGCGTTCACGTCCGACCTTTCCCCCAACTGGGGCGCCGCCTGGGTCGGGTGGGACAAGTACCATGCCTTCGTCAAACAGCTCATCACCGACATCTCGCGCACGGAACGTACCAGCGACCTCCGCGTCCAGTCCTTCGCCGAGGGAAACATGGGCATCGTCGTGGTCGAGGACCACCACAAGGAGGAAGCGTTCCTGGAGGTCGAGGCCCAGGCGGTCAGCGGGCAGAAGGTCCAGAAGGTCCGAATGCAGCAGGTCGCCCCCAGACGCTACCAGGGCGAGTTCCCGCTGTGGGGGAAAGGGCGGTACCAGGTGGTGGTCGGCGGGATGGGCGCCGGCCGGAACGAGCGCGCGGTCAGCGGCTTCGTCATCCCGTACTCCCCCGAGTACCTCCGCTTCCGGTCGAACCCCATCGTGCTCGCACAGATCGCCGAGAAGACCGGAGGACGACTCCTCACCGCTAGCGAGAAGGGCCAGGACATCTTCGTCAAGGAGCGGAAACCCCACGCCAGCTCGAAGTCCATCATCGACTGGTTCCTGCTGGTTCTCGCGTGTCTGATTCCCCTGGACGTGGGGGTCCGGCGGGTCCAGCTCGACTGGTACGTCATCCGCGGATGGCTGGGCATCGAGGGCAAGGGAACATCGGAAAAGACGCTGGGCGCGCTCCTCGAGCGCAAGAAAACCATCGAATTCGTCCCGCGGGGAGAAAAACCGAGAAGGCCGACCGTAATCGAGGTCCGACGGGAAGCAGCTCCGTCCCTGGCGGAGAAGACGCCCGTCGAGCGCGAAGTCAAACCGGTCGAGCCGAGAACCGAACCCGGCGAGGAGGCCCGCAGGAGCATGTCCACCACCGAGCGTCTCCTCGCCACGAAAAAGAAATGGAAGAAAGGCGAAGAGTAGCGGAAACGAGGAGACACGGCAGGCGGTGAGGCCGCATTCATTCTTCGGAAACGGAGGACCCATGACCAGCGAAGAGATGCTGCAAACGGAAGCCGGACAGTTCAAGGAGGACTTCTTCCGGATTCGGCAGGAAGTCGGGAGAGTCATCGTGGGACAGGACCGCGTGGTCGAGGCGACGCTGACGGCGATCGTCTGCGGGGGCAACGTGCTCTTGGAGGGGGTGCCCGGACTGGGGAAGACGGAACTCGTGAAGACGATCGGCCGGGCGCTGGACCTGGAATTCCGGCGCATCCAGTTCACCCCGGACCTGATGCCCGCCGACATCATCGGGACCACCGTCATGACGGCCGACCCGGACGGGAGATACCGGTTCGAGTTCCGGAAGGGTCCCATCTTCACGCAGCTTCTGCTGGCCGACGAGATCAACCGTGCGACCCCGAAGACCCAGTCGGCACTCCTCGAAACCATGCAGGAGATCTCCGTCACCGTGGGCGGCACCACCTATCGTCTCAAGGAACCGTTCTTCGTGCTGGCCACCCAGAACCCCATCGAGCAGGAGGGGACGTACCCGCTGCCCGAGGCCCAGCTCGACCGGTTCATGTTCAAGGCCTACGTCCCGTTCCTCAACCGCAGCGACCTGAACGAAGTGATCACCCGGACGATCCTCAGACAGGCCGTGGAGATCGAGAAGGTCATGGACGGCGCGAGGATCCTCGAGCTCCGCCGGATACTGGACAAGGTGGTGGTGGCCGACGTGATGCGGGACTACGCGGTGCGTCTCGCGCTGTCGACGCACCCGGACTCGGAGTTCTCCCCGGACAAGGTGAAGAAGTTCGTGCGGTGGGGGGCGAGTCCCCGGGCGAGTCAGGCACTGATCCGTGCGGCACGCCTGAGAGCACTCGCCGACGGCCGCGCACACGTCTCCTTCGACGACGTCCGCTTCTACGCGAGGGAGGTCCTCCAGCACCGCGTGCTTCTCAACTACGACGGCCAGGCGGAAAACATCAGCGTGGCGAAGCTGGTCGAGGAACTGCTCGAACACGTGAGCGAAGAGGGATGACCATGGAAGGCGCAACCGGCGAACCCCAGGTGACCACGCTCCTGGACAACAGGGTCCTGAGCCGTCTGGAACGGCTGCGGATCCACTCCATCCGTCGATTCACGGACAAGAAACGCGGCGAGCACCTGGCCGGCCGCAGCGGCTCCAGCAACGAGTTCTCCGACTACCGCGACTACGTCCCCGGCGACGACGTCCGCTTCGTGGACTGGAACATCTTCGCCCGCCTCAACCGCCCCTACCTCAAGCTGTATTACCAGGAGGAGGAGATGCACGTCGCACTGCTCGTCGACGCCTCTGCCTCCATGACGTTCGAAGGGAAGCTCGAACGGGCGAAGCAGCTCGCCGCGGCTTTCAGCGTGATGGGACTGCTGGGAACGGAGCGCGTGAGCGCCGCGGTCTTCAACAGCGCCGGCCACCACCCGGCGACACTGGGACCCTGCACGGGACGCGCGAGTCTGCTCAAGTTCTTCACGTTCCTCGAGGCCGTCCAGGGCGGAGGAGACGCCCCCCTGGAGGAAGGCATCGAAGCGTTTCTCAAGTACCGCGTCGGCCGGGGCATCGCCATCCTTCTCTCCGACTTCCTGACCTTCGGCGACATGAAGCGGGGCTTCAACCGTCTGTTCAGCAGCGGGTTCGAGACCTTCGGCATCCAGATCCTCGGAAGGGCGGAGCTCGACCCCGAGGTGGCCGGGGACGTGCGGTTCGTGGACTCCGAAACCGAGAAGACCCTCGACGTGTCGCCCGGCGAACTGCTCGGGATCTACCGCGAATATCGCGAAGCATTCCAGAGGAACCTGGCCCAGCTCTGCCGACAGCGCTCCGGCCGGTTCGTTTCCATCTGCTCGGAGGACTCGCTCCAGTGGGTCCTGTTTGACCTGTTGAGACGGAGGGGATGGATTCGATGAGGCTCTTCGGATTCTATGCGCCGTCCATGGCCTGGCTGGCACTGCTCATCGTCCCGCTGGTGCTCTTCTATTTTCTCAAGCTGAAGCGTCCGCGCGCGATGATTCCGTCGCTCGTCCTCTGGCAGCAGGTCATCAACGACCAGAGGGTGAATTCCCCGTTCCAGCGGTTTAAGCGCAACCTGCTGCTGCTGCTCCAGCTCATTCTGCTGGGGGCGGTGATCGCGGCGGCGACGCAGCCGTTCTGGCGAGGAAGGGTTTCGCGGATCTCGCGACTGCCGATACTCATCGACTGCTCGGCGAGCATGGCGGCGCTCGACAAGCCCGGGGGGGTCTCGAGGCTCGACGCCGCAAAGCAGAAGGTGCGCGAGATCATCGGCGGACTTCTTTCCGACCAGGAGGTCTGTCTCATTTCGTTCGACCGGACGGCCCGCAAGTGGACCGACTTCACGGGCAACCGGAAGATTCTGCTGGAGGCGCTCGCGCAGATCGCGGTCCAGGACGTCCCGAGCGACGTCGAGGACGCCCTGCGGATGACCGAGGCCCTCGCCCGGAGCTACCCGTTCGGCGAGGTCCTGCTCTTCTCCGACGGGAATTTCCCGACCCAGGCGGACTTCGAGCTGTCGTTCTCCCTGAACTACCAGAAGCTCCCGCCGGCGGGACCGAACGTCGGGATCACCTCGCTCAACGCCAACCGCACGCCCGACGGAATGTGGGACGTCTTCGCGCGCTTCGAGGGCTCGCCCGACGCGGAGACCGCCGCCACGGTCGAGGTGACCCGCGACGAAGCACCGGCGGGAAAGGAGAACGTGAGACTGGCCAAGGGACAGTCGGAGCGCATGGTCTTCCGCATCAGCGGAGACCGCGCCTCCAGCGTCGAGGTGAAGCTCTTTCCCGACGGATTCGACTCGCTCGGATCGGACAACCGGGCGCTGATCGAGCTTCCCGCACTCCGCTCGCTCTGGGTCTTCGCGGCCCCGTCGCTGGTCTCGTACCGCCACGCCCTCAGCGCACTCCCCGCGATACGGCTCTTCCCGGACGAGCAGGGGAAATGCGGCGAATCCAGCTTTGACCTGGTGATCACCGACCGCGCCGAGGACCTCGCGCTCGAAGGACGAATTTCCCTCTACGTCGGACTGGTGCCGAAGCCGCTGAGCCACCTCCTCACCGTCGGCAAGGAAGGGACCGCCGTCGTGGACTGGCGACGCGATTCCCCGATCCTTCAGCACATCGAGATGAAGGACATGGTGATCCTCGACAATCCGCGCTCCGGCGAGAACGTGCGCGAAGGCGACTACGAGAGCCTGGGCTACGAGGTGCTGGTGCACGGCGGGAACGGCCCACTGCTCCTCGAAAAACGCTCGGGAGAGAAGCTCGCTTACTCCATGCTGTTCCACAGCGACCGCTCGACGTTCCCGTACCGCATCGGCTTCCCGATCCTCATCTCCAACCTCGTGCGTCTCGCGATGCAGCAGACGGGACTGGCGGAAGTTAGAGCCAATCCGACGGGCGTCCTTCCGCCCATCGGCGTGCGGTCGGAGAATTCCCTCTGCCGGGTCGAAGGCCCCGACGGATACACGAGGGAGGAAAAAAGCGACGGGAACCGGAAACTCTCGGGAATCCCGGCCCCGCACGTCGGACACTACTCCATCTTCGAGCAGGGGACGAAAGTCGCCGAGGTGGGGGCAAGTCTGCTCTCGGCGCGCGAGACCGGGCTCCTGAGCATCGAGCAGATCCAGTTCAACGAAGGACTTTCGGTGACGGCGGCCTCGGGCGGGCCCAAGATGGACCGCTCCCTCTGGGCCCTGCTTGCGATGATCGGCTTCTGTGTGCTGTTGGTCGAGTGGCTCTACTACCACCGCTCACCGGGATGGTTTGCGGGGGCTGGAAACTAGAGACTGGAAACTAGCAGGTTGCTAAAGAAGTGTAGTCCGGGTCCCTCGTGGCCCGGCAAGAGCTTCGCGGCGCCCCACGAGGGGGGCGCACTACACCCGGAATAAGGGCGTGTGCGACTTCTTTAGCAACCTGCTAGAGACTGGAAATTGGAAGGAAGAGAAGGCCATGCGGGAAGGGCGGGAAAAATCCGCGTTGCGACTGGTGCGTGCCGCTTTGGCGGTCGCGGCGACGGGACTCGCTTTGGCGTGCTGGGACAGTCGTGAGGCATCGGCACAGGCGCGGCCGCCGCTCAAGCTCCGTGTGCAGCCGGCGTCGATGAACAACCGTTCCGGCGGACCCATCCCCGTGGAACTCACGTTCGATTGGTCCGGCTCGACCGTCCTTCAGGGGAAGCTGGAGGCAACCTTCGGCGAGGGAGCGCAGACGGTCGCACGGTACCAGGGCCCGGACATGGCGCTAGCCGCCGGCGAGCAGAGGTTCTGGATGCTGTTCCCCGGCGTGAGCGCGTCCTACCCCGGCCAGCAGATGGAGGTCAGCCTGGCCTTCCGAACCGCGACGGGAGTCCTGGACCTGGGAACATGCCCGCTCCTGGTGCCCTCTCCGATGCAGCGATGGCTCTCCATCGGCGTGAGCGATCCGCGCGAAGGCCGGGACGGGTCCACGAGCGCCATCGCCCAGAGTCTGAAGCTCGACAGGTTCGTCCGGACGACCGACGAAGGGACCGGCCGAGTGTTCTCCTGTGCACCGGTCCACGTCGAGCCGGAAAACCTGCCCCTCTATCCTCTCGGGTACTGCTGCTACGACGTGGTGCTGCTCAAGGGACGCGCGTTCGAGCTGCTCCGGGAGAAACAGCTCAAGGCGCTCCGCCGGTGGGTGGAAGCGGGGGGAAGCGTGTGCGTCATCCCCCAGGGCGGTCTCAGGTCCTACCACGTGGATTTCCTGAACGGGCTGTGCGAGGCGAAGTCGGCGAAGTTCCAACTGACGCCGGACGGAGATCTCGACGTAACGGAGGGTCCCGGCGGCGGGGGACTGCTGTGCGTCCGCTCGGGCTTGGGTCGGACCGTGGTGGTCACGGACTTCGAGCAGAGACTCCTGGATTCCGACAGGTGGCGGGAGGCGGTGTGCTTCCTGTGGAAGACGCGTCTAGCGGTCCAGAAGGAGATCGGACGGACGGGCCGGTTCAACATCGACATGTCGGAGACCTACGGCGGTCGGCAGTTTCAGACGACGGGCCAGTTCCTGCGGGGTCTCTTGCCGCCGACCGCCAGGCTCATCCCACTCTGGCTGATCGCTCTGCTCCTGGCAGTGTTCGTGCTCGCCGTGGGCCCGGGCGATTACTTCCTCCTGGGACTTGTCAAGCTGCGGAGACTCACCTGGGTGCTGTTTCCCGTGTGGTCGGTCGCACTGACTCTCTTCCTGGTCTACCTGTCCGGGCAGTACCTGGGCCGGAGCGACCGGAGCAGGTCGATCACGTTCGTGGACGTGGGCCGCGCGGGCCGGGTACTCCGGACCAACCGGTACGAACTCCTCTTCGCCGCTCGGTCGCAACAGACGGTGACCGAGTGCAGGGACTGCTTCTTCGCGCCCGTCAATCTTGAAATGATGGATCTGGGCGGATACGGCGGCCCGTACTACTCCGTCCAGGAGAAGGGTTCGCCGTGCTACGCCGGTCGGATCCCGAGCCGGTATTCGGCCTGGCAGGAGATTCGCAAGTGGACCCCGCAGCTCAACCGGATCTTCTCCATTGCTTCCGATGTGGCGGAGACCGACGAGGCGTCCGGCGAAGCAGCGACGCCCGGCGGGGACGCCAGACACCCGGCCTTGGCGACAAATGAATCGCGCTGGGGGACCCCTCCGCGGCTCAACTGGGACGCGATCGACGTGAGGCTCCTGGAGTCGGAGGCCGGCCGCCAAAGCATCAAGGAAAAATTGGTGGGGAAGGGGGCTTTCGACGGGAATATCCACGTGATGCATCTCGGGCAACGCTATAGCCCCTACCGTGTCACGCCGGAGTTCAGCGAGGAGGCCGACTATCGAGGAGGCCCGCCGCGCATGGAGGTCAACTATCGAGGAAGCATAGCGCGCATGGAGGACACCTATCCGCCCATGGCGTGGGGACTGGAGCCCTTCATCCACGAAGCGTGCGTGGGACCCTCGAAGGGACTCCTCTCGCTCGTCTCCCAGATATCTCCGACCGCATCCGCGGGCTTCGACGACCTCGCCGTCCACGACGCCACGGACCCCGGCCAGTGGCTCGTCACCGTCGTCACCCGTAGCGGGAATGATACCGTCGTGTGCCGCCGACTCTACACGGGAGAGGACTGATGGAATTCGTCGAGCTCCGAAACCTGTGGGTGCGGTACGGCAAGACGATCGCGGTGAGGGGACTGAACTTCGCGATTCCGAAGGGGGAGGTGTTCGGGTTCATCGGCCCGAACGGGGCGGGGAAGACCACGACGATCAAGGTGCTGGCGACGCTCTTGGCACCGGCGGTCGGCTCGGCGTACGTCAACGGGATCAACGTCTGCCGTCGGCCTCACGAGGTGAGGCGGATCATCGGCTACATGCCCGACTTCTTCGGGGTCTACGACGACCTGACCGTCCTGGAGTATCTGCACTTTTTTGCGGCGGCGTATCGCATGGACCGCGGGAAGAGGAAGTCGGTGGTGCACGACGTGCTCGAGCTGACGGACCTCGTGGAGAAGCGGGAGACGCCCGTGGACGCGCTCTCGCGCGGGATGAAGCAACGTCTGGGACTGGCACGGGTGCTGCTCCACGACCCGCAGCTTCTGCTCCTGGATGAGCCGGCGAGCGGGCTGGACCCGCGTGCCCGCATCGAAATCCGCGAGCTCCTCAAGGAACTCAAAAACATGGGCAAGACCATCCTCGTCTCCAGTCACATCCTCCACGAGCTGTCGCAGATCTGCACCCGCATCGGCATCATCGAAGCCGGACGCATGGTCGCCGAAGGTTCCCTGAGCGACATCTACAAGACTCTCCAGATCCGGCGCATCATCCACGTCCGGATCGCAAACGTCTCCGGGGAACTCCTGGACAGGGTCCGCGCCATCGACGGGGTGGCATCGCTGGAACAGGAAATCGACCGGATTTCCCTGCACATCCACGAGGAACGACTTTCCGTGGAGGACCTGCTCGAGCGGCTGCACGCCCTCGGTGCCCGCATCAACATGTTCCAGCCCGAAGCGATGGACATGGAAACGGTCTTCATGAAACTGACCGAAGGAAAGACGGCATGAGCGGTGCTTTCTCACGGATCGCGCGTCTCTGGCGCTCGCCGATGCCGCTTCTGAGCAAGGAGCTTCTCGAGCAGGCCGCCCGCAGACGAACCTATGTCCTGCGGGTCGTCTACGCGTCCCTCCTCTTTTTCACCTTCGCGTGGATCATGTATGACCGGCTGAAGTACGCCCTGCGCGGCGACCCGTTCTCGGTCCTGGGCTACGGAAGGGAGATATTCGAAACCCTGATCTACCTCCAGTTCACGGGGATCTTCGTTTTCCTCCCCGCGATGATGAGCGGAGTCGTCACCTACGAGAAGGAAAGGGATTCGCTGTCGCTGCTGTTCCTGACCGACCTCGGGCCGTGGGAGATCCTCCTCCAGAAATACTTCGGCCGGCTGATCCCGATGTTCACCTTTCTGCTGCTGTCGCTGCCGCTCCTGGCGATCGCTTACTCCTTCGGAGGGATCACCTCGAACGAGCTGTCCGCGGGGGTCTTCCTGATGTTCCTGTGCTGTCTCCAGGTGGGGGCGCTTTCGATCATGTTCTCGGCCTTTCACCGGACGACCGCCGGCGCTTTTCTCTCGTCGTACCTCTTCGGGTTCGGCTTCTACCTGTTTCTCGCGCTCCTCTGGCTTCTCCTCGAGGTGACGAGCCATCCCCTGAGCAGCCTCATCGACGACGAGCACGTCATCTTCGCGTTTTTCCCGCCGTTCGTCTTCGCCGACACGCGCGAAGGTCCCTTTACCACTACGGTGCTTCACAGCATTCCCATCCTGGCATCGACGCTGCTCTTCCTGGTGCTAGGGCGGGTATTCCTGGTCGCCAGGGCGTTCGCGCCCCGCAAGCAGAGACTGCTCGACCTGTTCCGGCGACAGGACCGCTTCTGGAGCCGTGTCAACAGACTGTTCGGCGGGATCGTTCTCCTCAAGGATAAGGGGGACCTGCCCGAAGACAAACCCGTCGCATGGCGCGAGGTGACCAAGAGACCGCTGGGGAAGCTCAATTACCTCCTTCGGCTGATGCTCCTGATTGAGATACCGCTGGTGCTGCTGGCGATCGCCCTGATTTCGCAGGGATCCGTCCACGGAATGCACGAACTTCTCAGCCTGGCGCTTTTCTGCCTGTGGGGAGTATCGGTGCTTGCGGTCTCCGTCAAGAGCGCCAACCTCGTGGCCGCCGAGCGCTCCAGCCAGACCCTCGAAGTCCTCCTCACGACGCCCCTCCGCGGCCCCGAGATCGTCCGACAGAAGATGAGCGGCGTGTGGCGGATGATCCTGGTGCTCCTGATTCCATTCCTCACCGTGTTTCTCGTGGAAGCGTTCCTTTCAAGGGCGTGGTGGACCTGGCCCTACCCCTCCAACGTGTATCTGGGCGGCCTGCCCTGCGTTCTGTTTTCGCTGGCCGCCGTCCTGGTCTATCTGCCGATGTTCGCCTGGTTCTCGAACTGGGTGGGACTCTGGACACGGACAAGAGCACGCGCCATCACCGCCGCCCTCATCGGCATCGTCCTGTGGAACGTCCTGCCCATTCTCTTTCTGGTCATGGTGAGTCCGGACCACGAGCCGCACGAACCGCTCTCCTGGGTCTTCCTTCTCAGTCCTGCTTCCACCCTCATCATGACGGAAGCGGGCGGGTTCGACGTGTTGTCCACGATGTCACCGTGGTCCGTCATGACCGTGAACCTCCTCTGGCACGGGTTTCTTCTTTATATATTGCGGCGGCTTTGTATACTGCACGCGGACCGATACCTGGGACGCCTCGAGGAGAAAAGGGGTCAGGAACCTTTTGTGGGCGGCACCCTCACGGGCCTACAGGCAAAAGGTTCCTGACCCCTTTTGTCAAGTGAAGGGGAGAGACCGGCGATGAACGCGCAATCCTGGAGACGGATATTGGCGGCCGCCGCTCTTCTCCTCTGCGGTCTGGTGTCTCCGGTCCGGGGCCTCACGGTCCAGGAGGTTCTCTGGGGGTTCGACGGACAGGTGGTTCCTGACCGTATCAACCTCCTGTCGCTTCTCGTGGTCAACGACACCGGGACGCCGTTCAGCGGGACACTGGAACTCTACAGGACGGACGGTCTGAAGCCCGTGGGGGCCTCGGAGGTGCAGGACTGCTTCCTCGCGCCGTTCGGCACCCGCTGGGTGCAGTTCTACACCCACAACTCCGGGGAGAACGAGGAGTGGATCCTGCGCTGGGGACGTGGACTGCGCCAGAGCATGGAACTGACCGTGCCGCGTCTCGGCGCACCGGCACGGGTCCTCCTCAACGACCCCGGCGACCCGTTCGCCCGCAGCGGCTCCCTCAAGGCCTTCCCGGAGGATATCTTTCCCGTCACGGTGGCCGCGACCGACGCAC
>Ga0315282_10008152_pt1 | contig 16998 bp, 15 predicted proteins | sample YL17G07_20_MG_FD_203693 | JGI IMG/M metagenome (GOLD analysis project Ga0315282, IMG submission 203693) | Sediment microbial communities from Yellowstone Lake, YNP, Wyoming, USA - YL17G07_20 | ecosystem: Environmental > Aquatic > Freshwater > Lake > Sediment | place: USA: Wyoming | collected...
GCGGTGAAAATGAATTGCCGGCAATCCGTTAAGTATAAAGTAAAGCGTTGACCCCAATTGCGTTAGTCAGGCGGGAAAGCGGCTTTCCAGGAGTTTTTTGGTTCTGGCCATGGGGGCTGTTTTTTTTTGTCCAGGATGAATTTGTCCATGACCAGGTAGTCCATCTCGGTTCTCATAAAGCATTTGTAGGCGTCCTCGGGCGTGCAGACAATCGGCTCGCCCCGGATATTAAAAGAGGTATTGATGACCACCGGGCATCCGGTCAGCCGCTTGAACTCCGCGATGAGCCTGTAATAAAGCGGATGGTCCTGGTCTTTAACGGTCTGGAGCCGGGCGGAATAGTCAATATGGGTGATGGCCGGGACCGATGACCGCTCGAACTTGAGTTTGTCCACGCCCTTGAGCTTCTTGGCTTCCCCGGTCTCGGGGATGCGCTTTTCCGGGTGAAGATACGCGGTGAGCAGCATATACGGGCTTTCGGTGTTGATGGCAAAATAGTCGGGAGCGTCTTCAAGCAGCACGCTGGGGGCAAAGGGCCGGAAGGACTCGCGGTATTTGATTCTGATGTTCATTATTTTTTGCATCTCGCGGTTTCTGGCGTCTCCCAGGATGCTGCGCGAGCCGAGGGCCCGGGGTCCGAATTCCATTTTGCCCTGGAACCATCCGACCACTTTGCCGGAGGCTATGAGTTCTGCGGTTTTTTGAATCAGCTCGTCCTCGGTCGCGATTTTTTGCGCCGGGGCCTGATATTTTTTCAAGAGCGGCTCGATTTCCGGCTCGGAGAAAGCCGGGCCGAGGAGGGTTGCTTTTTGCCGGTCGCGCTCCTCAATCGGCTGGCGCGGCTGGTCCAGGTATCGGTGCCAGGCATAAAGCGCGGCCCCGAGCGCGCCGCCGGCGTCTCCGGCTGCGGGCTGAATCCAGAGCTTGTCAAAGATGCCCTGGCGCAGGATTTTGCCGTTGGCCACACAATTGAGGGCCACGCCTCCGGCCAGGCAGAGATTTTTCATGTTGGTTTTTTGCCTGACTGTTCGCGCCAGCTTGAGCATAATTTCCTCGGTGACCATTTGGACGGATGCGGCCATATCCATTTCCCGCTGGGTAAGTTGTTCTTCAGCTTTTCGCGGAGGGCCGTTGAAAAGTCTGGCGAATTTTTTGTTGGTCATGGTCAGGCCGACCATATAATTGAAGTATGAGAGGTTAAGCTGGAAGGACCCGTCATGCTTGATGTCAATCAGTTCTTTTTTAATCAGGTCAACATATTTAGGCTCTCCATAGGGCGCAAGTCCCATGAGCTTGTATTCCCCGGAATTGACCCGGAAGCCGCAGAAATAGGTGAAGGCTGAATAGAGCAGTCCGAGGGAGTGGGGGAATTTTATCTCGGCCAGGATTTTGAGGTTCCGTCCCTGGCCGTATCCGTAGCTGGTGGTAGTCCATTCGCCGACGCCGTCCATGGTGAGGAAAGCTGCTTCTTCAAAAGCAGAGGGATAAAAGCAGCTGGCGGCGTGTGAGTAATGATGTTCGGGGAATATGATTTTACCGTCATAGCCTTTAAGCTCTTCCTGGATAAGGCTCTTGAGCCAGAGCTTGCGCTTGAGCCAGAGGGGCATGGCTTGGAGGAAAGATTGAATTCCAGCCGGGGCATAGGTCAGATAGGTGAAGAGCAGCCGCTGGAATTTAATAAAGGGCTTGTCGTAAAAGGCCACGAGCTCAAGGTCCTTGGGGGCAAGACCTGCCTGGCGCAGGCAAAACCTGACCGCGTTCAGCGGGAACTCCGGGTCATGCTTCTTGCGGGTGTAGCGCTCCTCCTGAACCGCGGAGAGAATCTCGCCATCCTTGACCAGGCAGGCTGCGCTGTCGTGGTAAAAGGCGCTGATGCCCAGAATATAAGTCATTGCCAGTGAAAATATCACGACTCTGTCCGGGGTTCAAGCCGGGCGATGCTCAAGGCGCTTTCCGGGAGCTTTGGGTTTGGAAAAAGCGTCCGAGCCGGTAATTGCATCTTAAGGATTAGAGCTGATTTGCTTTAGCAGGGGATTTATTAGAAAATCAGGAACCAGGGGGATTGGGAGCGAAAAATGGGGGTTAGCATTTTCCACTTGACAAGCATTTGAAAACTATGCCATAATTGTTTTGAGTAGGGAGGGGAGGTTTCTGAAAAGATTTCGGGACTATACGGTTCTTCTCGTTCCTGACCACACCTCCAAGGTGCACAGGATTAGATTAAGCGCCCGGAAAATAAGCGCTCTCATTATTTCCTGCGGAGGGCTTATTTTTCTGTTGGTCGTTTTCGGGGCCAACTTTCTGGTCAATTTAAGAACTTCATCCCGATTATCAAAGGTTCAGACCGAGAACGAGGACCTGAAGGTTCAGCTTCGCACCCTGACCCAGCAAATGGGAACCGTGCAGAACCAGCTCAACCGGGTGAGCGAACTTGACCACAAGATTCGGCTGGCAACCGGCCTGGAGATTGACCAGAACGCCCTGATGGGAGCAGGCGGGCCAGAATCTGACGGCTCGAGCATGAGCCTCATGCTACCGCCGGACGAGGCCAGTCAGGTGCGCAAGATTGCCTCCAAGCTTTCCCAGATCGATGCCATCCTGGACAACCAGGAGTTGAGCCTGGAAGAGCTGGATTCATATTTCGCCGACAACGAGTCCCTGATCACGGCCACGCCCAGCATCTGGCCTTCGCGCGGCCTGGTCACAAGCGAGTTCGGCGTCCGGGCATCGCTCTTCCATACCGGCACCACCGTGCATGAAGGCATAGATATTGCCGCTCCTCCGGGAACCCTGATCAGGGCAGCCGCAGACGGCATCGTCACCTTCGCCAACTGGGAGTCCGGGTACGGCAACCTGGTGGTGATCAGCCACGGGTACGGCCTGGTGACCAGGTATGGTCATTGTTCGGGGTTCATGGTCCGGGAAGGCCAGTCGGTGAAACGCGGGCAGTTGATTGCCACGGTTGGCTCCACCGGCCAGGCCACCGGACCTCATCTTCATTACGAGGTTATCGTTCACGGAATCAAGGTCAATCCCCGCAAATATATTTTCGAATAAAAATTTTCCCGCCGGAGCCTCTTGATGAAAATCGGCATCCTTTCCGACACCCATGACCATATGCAAAACCTCGGCAAGGCGCTGGAGATTTTCAAGGCCGAGGGCTGCGAGCGAGTGCTTCATGCCGGGGATTTTGTGTCTCCGTTTGTGTTAAGGCTGTTCAAGGAATATGAGCTGCCGCTCACCGGCGTTTTCGGGAACAATGACGGCGAGGTGCTGATGCTGGTCAAGGTCAGCGAAGGCATCGGCGAGCTCAAGAAGGGGCCGCAGGAACTTTCGATTGGCGGCCGCAGAGTGGCTCTCATGCACGAGCCGGTTTTCCTGGACGCGCTTTTTAAGTCCGGCCAGTTTGACCTTATCATTTACGGACACACGCATCAGCCGAAGCTTGAAGGGGCTGAAGGGCAAGGCCCGCTGGTGGTCAATCCCGGAGCCGGCTGCGGCATCATGACCGAAAAGGCAACCGCGGTGATTTGCGACCTGGAAAAAATGAGCTCCAGACTGGTCGTGCTCTAATCATTGGCGCATCCGCGCATCCAAACCAGGGCTTGACAGCCGAGGCGCTCCTGCTAGAATGAAAAAGAAACAAGTTTGCGCCACATCGGAGAAATGCGCTGCGTCGCGCGAGAAATCGGCGGCCCATACCCATAAACGGCCGAACAATGGCGGGGATTTTTAATAGCAAACGGCTGGGGTTTCTGCTCTGGGGGATCAGGTATGACAACATTATTTTCTTTACAGGTTTTCCGGTCCTGGGCATCCTGTTCTCCATGTCCCATTTCTCTCTGCGGGATTCGCTCAAGCCCCTTATCCTGGTTGTGCTCCAGGCACTCTTCTATACGCAACTTTTCGCGTTCAACGACTGGGGCGACGCGCAGACTGACCCTGCGGAGCCGGCTTCCCGCAACTGGCATGCTCTCAAGCATCCGGAGGTCGTGAGCGGCGAACAGGTCGCGGCTTTTTGCCTAATTCTGTCGCTCGTGAGCATCGCGGGGATATTCTATCTCTCAAGGCTTTCAGGGCTGCTCATGCTCGGCGCTTGGCTCGTCAGCCTATTCTATTCCCATCCCCGGCTCAGCCTTAAAAAATTTCCCGGACTCACAGAACTCGCCCACCTCGCTTTCGCAGCTCTCCCTTTCCTCGCTAGCTGGAACATCTTCCAGCAGCTTTCCGGCGAGGCTTTCATCCTCGCCGGCTTCTTCGGAGTGGTGCTGGCCTCAGGCAACATCGCGAACCAGGTCGAACATTTTGACCAGGAACTCGGCCTGGGTCTTCGCACCAGCACAATCTTTTTCGGCAAGCGGCCGGCCTACAGGTTGTCGGTCTGGATGTTCTTCTTGAGCGCATGCGCCCTTTTCGGACTGGCAATGCAGGGACTGGTATCCGGCTGGATAAAATGGCCTTCGCTGTTTTTGATGTTCGCATGGCCGGCTTGTGCGCTGGTCTCGCGCAAGTGGGACATGGTGAAGGAGATTAAAAAATTCAGGGCTCTGATTCGGGTGGTCTATCTGCTCTTCAGCCTGATCTTGATCGCGGAACTCTTCTGGAACAAACGCTGAACCCGGCGGTCCGAGACGGAAATCATGCCCTGCCTGGCTCAACCTGGTTTGTGCTGATACTGCCTTAAGATGCTGCGGAATATTTTTAAAATATACTCCGGGTGGCTGGCCAGGCTATTTAGGTATTTCTTGAAAAACAGCACCGGATGGCGAAAGAGGAACCCGAGGTTGATTTTCCAAAAGGCGCTGCGGTAGATTTTCATCAACTCGCCTGGAGGGACCTCGGAAAGGCACAGCTGTGGCACGAGATAGTTGCTGCTGGCTTCAAAATCAAAATCAGCGTTGAGCCTGCCGCGCTCAATCGCAAGTTTTGCCAGGGGGGTTCCGGGCAGGGGCACGTAGTTGAAGATATAGCAGCGGTCTAAATCAAGCGAGAGCGCGTAGTTGATGGTGTTCATTACCTGCTCCAGGGTCTCGGTGGGGAACCCGATGATGAAGAAGGCGTTGCTGCCGATGCCGAGTTCCCGCATCATCTTCACCACCTCCCGTGTCTGCTCCAGGTCCAAAGGCTTGCCGACCAGGTCCTTGATCACTTTCGGGTCGCCGCTTTCAATCGCAAGTGTGATCTCATAGCAACCTGCTGCTTTCATCAACTCCAAGACCTCGCGGTTCAAGGTCCAGGGCGAAATACCGTTGGGGGTGTTCCATTGCAGGTTAAGCTTGCGCTCGATTATCCCTTTGACTATCGCGCGGGCATGCCTGCCGTTGAAGGTCAGGTTGTCGTCCACAAACTTGAACTCCTCTATGAGGAAGCGCGACTTCAGTGCCTCTAGCTCGTCCAGAACATTTTCGGGCGACCTCATGCGGTAGCGATGCCCCCAGTGGATGGTTGAGCAGCAAAACCCGCAACGGTAGGGACAGCCGCGGCTTGAGATGACATTGAGGGAGCGGGGCGACCGGGACAGGGTCGCCATGGGGACATTGATTTTGAAATACTCCTCAACTTTGAACAGGTCGCGCGCGGGGAAAGGCAGTTGGTCAAGGTCCTTGATGTATTCTGTTCCCGGGTTGATGCGGATTTGGCCGTTGTCCCGGAAAGCCAGCCCGGGGATTTCAGCGACCGAACCCTTGCCGGAAAGCGCGTCCACCAGACGCAACAGGGCCAATTCGCCCTCGCCAATCACCAAATAATCCAGTTGCGTCGTTCTCAATGCTCTCTCCGGGAGCATGGAGGGGTGAGACCCGCCGGCGACCGTGATGATTTGGGGGTCCAGCTTCTTGACCATGTCCACCATAGTCCTGATCATGGGGAACTGGTGGGAAAAGATGCAGGAAAACCCCACGAGCTCAGGTTTAAGTTCTTCCACCCGCCTGGTAATGTCCTGATACGAAAGGCCGAACCGGATCATTTTCTCGCTAATTTCTTCCTTGTGATGATATCCCTCCTGACATGAATCCAGGACATGGATTTCGACCTTGTCCATCATGTACGCGGCCAGGCTGGCCACTCCGAGCGGGATCTCGCAGGCGTTGTTGGTGTAGTCGATGTTGAGCATGGGCGGAAAAACCAAAAGGATATGGTTGATCTTTCGCGCGAGAACCGCCATAAGATTATTATATAATATGAGCCTTGTTTTGTCGATTTTCCCTGCGCGGATTCAGTTTTTTCGACAAATCTATTCCGCTATCCTATAATAATATTATTGAAGTTGCCGCCGCATAAGCTTAACCGCATCCTCCTGGTCTTCCCGGCCGTCATTAACAGCAAGGCCGGGACCAAAGCTTGCGTGCTGCCGGTCGGCATCGCCAGCCTCGCCGCGTTTGTCAAGGATAAAATTGAGGTCAAGGTGCTGGATGCGGTGCTTGAGGGTCATGACCAGGAGGAGGAGGTTGGAGACAGGTTTATCCGCTTTGGTCTTCCCGATAGGGAGGTCATCAAGCGGGTCGAGGAGTTCAAGCCGCATCTCATTGGTTTTTCCTGCATCTTTTCCAGCCAGTTCCCGTTGGTCAGGAGACTGGTTGACCAGGTCAAGAAGCTGGACCCCCAGATCATCACGGTCGCCGGCGGGTCTCACCCCTCCATGCTCCCGGAGAGAGCATTGAGAACGACGCAACTGGATTATTTGGTGATTGGCGAGGGCGAGCTTGCCTTTTCCCGCCTGATTGACGCACTGCGGTCCGGAGGGCCGCTGGATGAAATCCCGGGGCTGGCCTTCCGCGAAAACTGCGGAGTTCATGTGAACGGCGAGCCGGAATTGATCAAAGAGCTGGACCAGCTGCCCTTTCCTGCCCGCAATTTGTTCGATGTTGAAAAATATTTTAGGATCAACATGCCTATGCAGACCCTGTCCCGGTCACCCCGCAACCTCGGGGTATCATTCAGCCGGGGATGTCCCTACCGTTGCGGGTTCTGCTGCTCAACCATCCATTGGGGTTACAAATATCGCACCCGAAGCCCGGAGCGGTTCCTTGACGAGCTTGAAAGCCTCAAGACTGAATTCGGGACCGAGGAAATCAAGTTTCAGGACGACAACCTGACCTTCAACCAGGGGCGAGCGCGCAAGCTCTTCCAGGGAATGGTCGACCGAAAACTGAACCTGATTTGGAACGCGCCCAACGGGATTTCGCCCTGGACACTCGACGGAGAACTGTTGGAACTGATGAAAGCATCCGGCTGCTATGAACTTTCCCTCGCCATCGAAAGCGGAGACCCCTGGGTGCTCCAGCACATCGTCAAGAAACCCGTGGACCTGGACCAGACCCGGGAGGTTGTCAAGCAGATGAAGAAAATCGGGATTGAGACCGGGGCCTTTTTCATAATCGGTTTTCCCGGAGAGACCCGCAAGCAGATGGAGAACACCATCAACTTTGCACTCTCGCTGGATATCGACCGTTGCCAGCTTGTGCTCTTCACGCCCTTGCCCGGAACCCCCCTGGCAAAGCTCTCAATCGAGCAGGGAAGGCTCAGCCCGAACTACGACTTCGAAGACACGGACAACTACCTGTTCTCGCGCTTCCATATTTCCGAGGTCCCACCCGAGGAGTTGCGCAAGATTCACCGACGGGGTTTTTGGAGCATCAACCTCGCTTTCCTCTACAAACACCCGTTCAAGTTCTTTGAGAAATACCGGGCCAGCCTGGCCAGTCACCCTGAATTTATCATTAAATTCTTCCGCTCCCTCAAGCTGTGAACCTCTTTGGATTTTTTCAGGTCCACTTCAGCTTATCAGCCCTAAATGGGACCGGCCCCATCAAATACATAGATTGACAAATGAGCTCGCTAATCATAGGAAAGGAACCTGGATGCCTGCTTCCGCAGGCAGGACCAAAGGGCGGGCCTTTGGTTGTCATTCCCGCGAACGCGGGAATCCAGGTTGCGGGAAAATGTCATCTAATAATCGCTCCGAGTAGTAAATTCTGAAAATTCAGGCCCTGGAAATTGCCGGGCCAATTGGCCCGGCAGCCGTCGCCCCGGCCGAGCCGGCCGCAGGAATTATCGCGCTAAAATCAGCGGAACAGGGAATAGCGGAAAATGCACCAGAGCGCGGTCAGCCCGTCGCGGTAGCGTATTTTTTTGCCCTCCAGATAAGTCCGGCCGTTGTAAGATACCGGCACCTCAAACACGCGCAGCTTCAACCGCGCCAGCTTGACCGTGATTTCCGGGTCAAAGCCGAACCGGTCCTGCTTCAGCTCAAGGGACTGGATGACCTCCCGCTTGCAGACCTTGTAGCAGGTCTCCATATCCGTCAGGTTCAGGTTGGTTAAAAAATTGGACACAAAGGTCAGAAACCGGTTGCCAAGGTAATGATGAAAGTAAAGCACCCGGTGCTTGCGGCCGAGAAAGCGCGAGCCGAAAACCACATCGGCCCATCCTTTTTCAATCGGCTCAATCAGCTCCGGATACTCCTCCGGAAAATACTCCAGGTCCGCATCCTGGATAATCACAATCTCCGCGGTGCAGTGCTTCAGCCCGGTCCGAACCGCGGCCCCCTTGCCCTGGTTGCGCTCGTGATAAATGACCTTAATCCCCGGCTCCTGGGCAAGACCGGCGAGCCTCTCCCGCGTGCCGTCGGCGCTGAAATCATCCACGATGACCAGCTCCTTTTCCAACGGCACCGCGCGCACCCGGGCGATAACATCCAGAACGGTCTTGGCCTCATTGTAAACCGGCATCACTATGCTTAGCCTCGCCAAATTCCTTTCCCCCAAAAAGGTTTGAATCCTTATAGCACAATTCTTCCCCTTTGCAAAGTCAGCCGGAACGGCTGCCGGAGATGCAAATTTGTTAATCGCTCCGAATCGTGCTAGAAAATAGGCGATGCCCAAAAGAAAAGAACTCGGACAAATGCTCTTGAGCGACGGCCTGATCACCAAGGAGCAGCTGCAGGAGGCGGTTGCCAACCAGGTCATCTTCGGCGGCCGGCTGGGGACCAACCTGCTGGAATTCGGGTACCTTGACGAGGAGACCCTGGCCAAGTATTTAGCCCGGCAGCACCGGGTCAAGACCGTGCGGCTGGTTGACCTCGCGGGTCTGAATCCCGTGGTGATAAAAATCATTCCCAAGCGGCTCGCGGAAAAATACCAGGCCGTGCCCATCCGGCTGGACCAGAAAAAACTCTATGTGGTCATGTCCGACCCCAGCGCCATGGGAGCCATCAGCGAGTTGAGCTTTGTCACCGGCAAAATCATCGTGCCCCTGGTTCTGCCCGAGGTCAGGATTTTTGACCTGCTCAATCAGTACTACGGCCTGGGGAGGGAACTGCGCTACATCAACATCGCGATGATGGAGGCGGAGCGGAGAAAAAAGGCCAAGCCGGTGGCCAAGATTACACCGGTGAAGAAGCGTCCGGGCAGCCCGGAAGCCATCAAGGAGGAGTTGAAGGAAAAAATAGTTTCCAAGGGCGGCGGGGAGCTTTCCACCGAGGAAGACTTTGAGAAGATGACGGCAGTTTACCAGCAGAAGGAAGCCGCGGTGGAGGAAGAACTCGGCCGGCAATCAATAAAGGACATTGCCCAGCCGGAGGCGGAAGCGCCGCTCAAATTTCCGCCTTTGCAGCCGGTTCCATCTTTGCCCATCCCCAAAGCTCCTGAACCATCGCCCCCAAAGCCCGGGGCGTCTGGGTCTGGTTTGCGGCCTGTTCCGGCTGCTGGTCCCAAGCCGGCAGCGGCTCCGGCACGGGCTGCAGCCGAGCAGCCTTACAAGCAGGTTGCGCGCGCAATCTATGACGAGCTGTTGAAAGTCGGCCTGGGCGCGGAAATCCCGACCCAGCGGCTCAAGGAATTTCTCAAGCCCTATGTCTTGAGCGAGCTTAAGGATTTCGCGCTTCCGCTCAAAAAGCTCTACGGCTTCCTGGTGAAAGAGCTGGGCACGCACGCCAAGATGGTGGACCGGATAATGGAAAATATTCAAGGCCTCGAGTCCAGGCTCATGGTCAGGATAATCATGCCCGGAACTGAAGCGGCTCTGGCCAAGCCGGCGCCGGCGCCCGAAGCTGTGTCATCAGCCGGGCCTGAAGAGGAAGTGGTTGAGTTGGAGGAAGAAGTGATAGAGCTTCAGCCGCTTCCCGCGGAACCGGAGGTGACTTATCTTCCGGAGCCGGAGCAAATCCCGGAAGAGCCGGTGGCGGAGCCGGAGATTCCCCAGCTGTCCTTTGCCCAGGCCACGAGCGAGTTGATGGAAAAAACCCAGAACCGCGACGACCTGGCCAAGGCTGTGCTCGGCTTTGCCAAGGGCTTTTTCAAGCGCGCGGTTCTGTTCACGGTGCGGGACAACATTCTTTTCGGATGGTTCGGAACCGGGCAGGGCATCAAGAACCAGCAGGTGCAGAAGCTGCTGATTGAAATCAAGGAACCGAGTGTGTTCAAAACCGTGGTTGAATGCTCGTGCCATTACCTGGGGCCTGTGCTCGCCCAGCCGGTCAACCAGCAATTCCTGGAGGCCATGGGAGGGGCCAAGCCCAACAGCGTGTTCCTCATCCCCCTCCTCTGGCAGCAGAAGGTGGTCTATCTCCTTTATGGGGACAACGGCGACGGCCAGAATGTCACCTTTGACATCGGCGAACTCTTGATCCTGGCCCAGAAACTCCCGGCCGGCATCCAGCGCCTGATTGAGGAAAAGAAAAGGCAGTACCAGGTTATCCAGGGAGGCAAGCAGTAAGCAGGAATCAGGAATTACTACTCGGAGCGCTTAATAAATGACATTTTCCCGCAACCTGGATTCCCGCGTTCGCGGGAATGACCATTGAAGCGGCGCGCTTTGGTCATGCCTGCCCCCATTTTCATGAGGGTGAACGGAAGCAGGCATCCAGGTTCCTTCCATATGATTAGCGAGCTCATCAGTAAGCGCAAACTATTTAAAGCTCCGAGTAATAGGATTCAGGAATCAGGGAGCCATTGTCGTTCTGGGAGTTTATCAGTCAAATTTTCTGGGGTCATCAATTCAGTTTTCGCGCGGTTTAACTACCACCTGGCGGTCGGGAGGGATGTCTTCGCTTTCGGTGAAGACCTGGGGGTGGTCCTTCAAGGTCAGGTGAATGATTTTTCTTTCCTCGGAACTCATGGGCCCCAGGGCGATGGCTTCCCTGGTGTCAGCGACTTCAGCCGCGGTCTCTCTTGCCAGGTTTTCAAGCATGAGTTTGCGGCGCTTGCGATAGCCCTCGCAATCCAGCTGGACCCGCTTCAGGGAATTGGTCTGGTGCTGGAGCATCCTGGCCAGCACAAACTCCAAAGCCTGCAAGGTCTGGCCGTGTTTGCCAATCAGGATGCCGGACTTGTCGCCATCAATTTCCAGCAAAACTTTTTCAGCTTCTTCCCAGGCCCTCACCCGCGGGGTTTCGAAGAGCGGGAAAAATTTAAGCAGCTGGATGCAGAGCTGCCGGGCCTGTTCCGCTACCGGCTGCGGGCTGTCCTGTTCCTGGTCCGGAGGTTTTTCTTCTGCCACTTTATCCGCTCCTGTCATGGATTCGATTTGGCGGTCTGGGCTATTTTGGCCGCCTGGTCGAATTTGTTCACATAAATCTGCTGTCCTATTCCAATGATATTACTTACCGTCCAATAGAGCAAAAGCCCGGAGGGGAAATAGACGAGCATGAAGGTGAAGATGAGGGGCATGAGTTGCATCATTTTCATCTGGGTGGGGTCTGCGCCGGCAGTGGGAGTCAGTTTCTGCATCAGATACTGGCTTAAGCCCATGAGCAGGGGCAGGATGAGGAGTGGGTCTCTGGAGGACAGGTCAGGAATCCATAGAATCCAGGGAGCGTGCCGCAGCTCGATGGACACGATCAGCACCTTGTAAAAGGCAAAGAAGATGGGAATCTGCACCACCATGGGCAGGCAGCCGCCGAGCGGGTTGATCTTGTATTTGCGCTGGAGCGCGTAAATCTCCTCCTGCTGCTTCATCTTATCGTTCGGGTATTTCTTGCGGATTTTTTCCATCTCCGGCTGCAGCTTTTGCAGCTCTTTCATGGACTGCTGGCTCTTGCGCATGAGCGGGAACATGGCCATACGCAGGATGATGGTCAGGATGATGATGGACCAGCCGAAATTCTTGACCGCCTTTTCCGTGTATTTTAGAGCATACATCAGCGGTATGGCAATGGGCGCGAGCCATCCGTAATCAATGGCCAATCCCAGGCTGGGACGGGATTTTTGCAGAAGCTCCTTTTCCTTGGGCCCGAAATAAAGCTGCAGCGCGGCCAGGTTGTGCGCGGCAAGCAGCCGGGAATTGGGATGAAAGGTTATATCCAGGGAATACTCTTTGTCCGAGTTTTTGTCATTGAGCGCGGCCGGGTCCCCGCTGTAATAGGCATGATAAGACAGGGGAGCGTCCGTGGGCGCAAGCAGCGCGGTCAAAAAGTAGCTGTCGGTGAAACCGGCCCAGTCCGCGGTGCTGCCCCTGGCCACATCCTGGTTGTAATTCGGATTTTCCAGCCGGGTCTTGGCTTCCTTGTTCAGGTCGTTAGTGGAGGTTCTAACAGCTTTCTTTTGCGGGTCATAAATGATAGGTCCGTGGAAATTGATGCGCGCGAGCCTGCTCAAAGGCTCAAATATGTAGTTCATCCCGAAGTCAACCTGGCATAGGCCGGGGTCAGCCTCGGTGCCTTCAAACTCGATTTTCAGGTCAGCCTCATATTTGTCCGGGTAAAAGGTGTAAATCTTCTTGAGCGCGATTCCCTGGGCAAGGGGCAGCGTGAAGGTCAGGCTGGCCGGAGAATCCTTGACCGAAATTTCCGTGCGATCCACTTTCCAGGCGGCATCCTCCGGCACCTGGAGATTGTTGAGCATGATTTTGCTCCGGAGCAGCGGCTTATTAGCCAGTCCGGGATTGACCAGGTCAATGGGCACAGGCTCAAATTTTGCCAGCTTCTTGAGCGGCGGCCATTTCAGGCTTATCTCAAGGGGGAAATAGACCCGGTCCAGATATTTTTTCAGCTCCCAGCTTGTCGGCACCGCGCCTTTGGTCGTGAATTTTATTTTATAAAGCTGGCTCTCAACCAGGACGGCTTTAACCGGGAACTCGGGCGCGGAGGCAAGCTTTCCTGAAGGCCTGGTCAATGTGGCAGGCGCCTTGACCGTTGCTCCCTGGCTCAAGGCCATTGGGCCGGGCTTGGGAATTTCTGCACCCGGAGTCGGCGAGGGTTTTCCCGGCTGCCCGGGCTGCTCGGCCGGAGGCTTGGGAGGAGGATTTTTTTTGGTCTGAAATTTTCCAAAAAAATACATCCAGCCGAAAATAAGCGCCATGGTCAGGACCATGAAGATCAGGAAATTGCGCTCAATGACCGGGTCTTTCTCTTCCATCCTGCCTCCGCCGGCTCATGGCACCGGGTCATACCCGCCGGGATTAAAAGGATGGCAGCGGGCAATCCTTTTCGTTGCCAGCCAGCTCCCTTTGAAGAAGCCGTATTTTTGCAGAGCCTGGATTGCATAATGCGAGCAGCTTGGCTCAAACCTGCAGGCTGGATGCAAAAGCGGCGAGATGAATAGCTGGTAAAGCCTGACCAAAAATATGGCAATCTTGCTCATTGCTCTCCGATTCTCCTTAGCTCCTTTGCCAGGCCAGCCATCAGCTCCTCACGCGCCTCCTGGTAGTTGAGCTTTTCCGCGCCCGGATACGCCACGAACACCAGGTCCGCGCCGGTGTCCCTGCCCAGGGCCTTTTGCAAAAGCGCTGCAACCTGCTCCCGGTTGAGCCGGAAAAATTCCCGCACCAGCCGCTTGGCCCGGTTCCGGCTGCAGGCGTTTTTCATCCGCGATGAAACCGTGATGCCCAGGCGCAGCCTCCGGTCCTCTCGCAAGAGGTAGTTGACCAGGAAATTCCCTGCGCGAAACCGTTTGCCATGCTTTTGTATCTTTTGAAATTCAGCCCGCTTGCGGACCCGGTCCAAGGGGCCAAGCCGAAATCCGGGCATCACCGTTTGCTCGGAACCGAGACCGCAAGCCGGCGCCGGCCCTTCTGCCGGCGGCGCTTGAGCGTCTTCCGTCCGCCCGCGGTTTTCATCCGTTTGCGGAACCCGTGCGTCCGGCTTTTATACTTATTGTGCGGCCTGAAAGTCAACTGCGCCATGACTGCTCTCCTGATTTAAAGTTGCAAATATTTTAGCTGAATTTCCCTCAAAAGCAAGATTAGCCGGGAGTTCGCGCAATTCGTGAGATATGGGGAGCGAGAAGGGCGCCCGGACACTGCGCAGCTCCGAGCCGGCATGCGCTCTGAAGCCTTGGCGAAGGAGAGTGGCTCGCCCAATTACCCCACCACTATTTTTTGCGCCGGGAACGAGGGAGGGGGCAGGTCTTCTCCGGGGTATGGCTCTTTGGGGTCGTCAAACAGGGCGAGGAAAAAGGCGATGGTTGAGAGATGGTTGACGCCGATTCCGAAATCGATTCCGCGCTGGTCAATCGAAAGCCGCACTCGAAAGCCCTGGTCAATATAATTTTTGGCCAGGCCAAAGGCTTGGCGAATCAGGGCTTCGCGTCCGGGAGAATCCGGCTCGGGCCGGTTCCTTGAAACACGCAGGCTGATGATGAGCGCCTGCTCGGACTCCCGCTCGGTCTCCTCCACCAAAAGCTGCGAAGTCCTCGCGCTGGCTTTCCAGTCAATCCAATGCGGATGGTCCCCGGGGACATACTCCCGGAACCCGAACAGCTCGGACCCGGGGCCTTTCTGCCCGGGACGGATGACGCCGGCCAGGGAGGAGCTCATGGGCGTTTCCGGCTCGCCGGAAATGGGCGAGGGCAGGACCACCACCTGGCCTTGCAGCCGGGCCTTCTTGTTTTTTTCAAACAGGCCGAACGGGAAATAGGTTTGAATCAGGAACTCTCTGAATTCAAATTTTCCGCGCCGGCTCAATCTCGCGGCTGCGTATGCGGTTTCCTCGGCCCCGGGCCTGACCATGCTGAAATAAACCCTGACCCGGTCATTTCCGGCCTGCTCGATTATTTCGACCCCGGCGCAGGGCCAGAATCTGCGCAGGTTCTTCAATTTATAGACGAGCATGAATTCTTCCCCCGAAGAAACCGTCTCGGGAATTTCGCGGGAAAGAACAATCTCGGTCAGGTTCATTTCCGAGAGCCAGAAGCTGGCAAGCATCATCCCGATCATAACCGCGAGTATGAGGTAAAGAAGATTGTTCTGGGTGTTGATTGCGGCAAAGCCGAAAAGCAGGACCAGGCCGTTATACAGCCAGCCCGAGGCCGTGAGCCGGACCCTCCGGTTCACCAGCATGCCGGGGAACAGAATTTTCCGCAGGATTTTCATCCCCGGCAAAAACCGAGCCTTTTGCGCAGCGCCTGTCATCTCCTGTTATTTTAGATGCGTTAGCCGGAATTGAGAAGTTAATGACCGACTCTGTCATTGGATTATGATATAATCTTCATCAGAGAAAAATTGAGCCGGGGGCGCCCTTGGAGGAGGAGCAAATGGCATGGTCAATAATTTTAGCGGGACTGGGATGCATCAACCTGGTTCTGTTGTTGGTCCTGTTGTTTCGCAGAGGCCTTGGCGAGTCGGTCAAGGTTGAGTTGGCCAGGTTGGAGGAGCGCTTTCAGGGCTTGAATTCAAGTCTCTCCAAAACCGAGCAGTCAGTATTCGGCTTGACCCAATTGAACGAGCAGAAGCTGGAGAACATCCGTCAGTCAGTGGAGAAAAATCTGAAATCGATTCAGGAAGATAACAGCGCCAAGCTGGAGCAGATGCGGGCCACGGTTGACGAGAAGCTGCAATCGACTTTGGAGAAGAGGCTGGGGGAATCCTTCACCCAGGTGAGCGAGCGGCTGGAAGCCGTGCATAAGGGTCTGGGCGAGATGCAGAAGCTGGCGTCTGAAGTCGGTAATTTGAAAAGCGTGTTGAGCAACATCAAGACCCGGGGCATGCTCGGGGAGATCCAGCTGGAGAAAATCCTTGAGCAGATCTTAAGCCCGGAACAGTATGAAAAGGATGCCAACATCTTGGGCAAGAATAAAGTGGAATTCGCCATCAAGCTGCCGGGCAAGGATGAGGGGGCGGTGCTGCTTCCGGTTGATTCCAAGTTGCCGCTGACCGAATACGAAAGATTATGCGAGGCCCAGGAGCAGGCTGACAAGGAGCTGGTCAAAGGCTGCGGCGACCGCCTGGAAGCCGCGGTCAAACTCCAGGCCAGAGACATCAGGGACAAGTACATCCAGCCGCCCAGGACCACGGATTTTGCAATCATGTTCTTGCCCATTGAAGGGTTATATGCGGAGGTTATGCGCAGGCCGGGCCTGTTTGACTCTTTGCAAAGTCAATACAAGGTGGTGGTTGCCGGCCCGTCAACTTTTGCCGCGCTTTTGAACAGCCTGCAGATGGGATTCAAGACCCTGGCGGTGGAACAGCGGGCGACCGAAGTTTGGAGGCTGCTGGCCGCGGTCAAGGCTGGCATGGAAAAATTCATGCTTGAGCTTGCCAAAACCAAGAGCCACCTGGATGACGCGTATAGCAGCATCGACCGCGCGGAAAAAGAGACAGGCAATATCAACAAGAGGCTCAAGGATGTCCAGGCCCTGCCATCCCCGGAAGCGGACAAGCTGCTGGAAGAAGCGGAAGAAACAGATGATGCGTCTGAATCTTAAATTCAAAAGCGTGGCCCCGCGTCTCGCGGGGTTAAAGCCCGGCGCAAAAAACCTTGCCAATTCATTTTTCAGGGGCTGTTGCCCAAATCACTGCCGGGCAGCAGCGGTCCATTGAGCTCATTCCGCGCTTGACGCGGAATCTAGGCTCTTTATCCTGATTGTTGAAGGCTTTTAGATTTATCATAAGATTCCGGACAATTCTGGATTCCCGCTTTCGCGGGAATGACAAATACGGGCGCGGGAATGACGAATGGGCAAAGGAATGGCCATAAGGATTTCAAATCTCAAAATTTAAAATCTCTTCTTTGCGTCCTTTGCGCCTTTGCGGTGAGATTGAAACCTGGATTCCCGCTTCCGCGGG
>Ga0315282_10008153_pt1 | contig 16996 bp, 13 predicted proteins | sample YL17G07_20_MG_FD_203693 | JGI IMG/M metagenome (GOLD analysis project Ga0315282, IMG submission 203693) | Sediment microbial communities from Yellowstone Lake, YNP, Wyoming, USA - YL17G07_20 | ecosystem: Environmental > Aquatic > Freshwater > Lake > Sediment | place: USA: Wyoming | collected...
CCTCCGGCGCCTGAACGCAAGCCCGTCGAGCACGCCGCAGATGTCGACGACGTGCCAGCCGTACTGCTCCGCGATCCGCCTGATGGCTTCGTTGTACCGATCGACAGTGCCGTCGATGTGCATCGCGTCGGCGGCTGTCAGATGGGTGTACCGATCGGGATCCGCCCTGAAGTCCTCGTCCCAGACCCAGAAACGGGTGTAGTACTCGTAGTACCAGCGCGACCCGCCCTTGCCATCCGGCCCTTCCACTATCGGACCGTCATCCGGAGTGGAGACATTGACGCCACGGGTCACCGGCGCGATGGTCACGTGCGGCACGGTGCCCACGAAAACACGCTCGGCCCCGATTCGGCTCACCCGACGCGCTACTCTCTCGTAGACCTGCGCGAAGTGCTCAGGGAACCAGAGAGTGGCCGCCACCTGGTGGCCGAAGCGGCTCACGTCCTCTCGCTCGGAATGGCGGATGTCCATCTCCACGGTTGTCCACAGGCAGTTGTTGGCACCCAGGTAGAAGATGAGGTTCTCGATGCCGCCGGACAGCCTCGCGATCTCCGCGGCGACGTCCACCTGTGCTCTGAGGCGGGGGCTGTTCGGCGTGAGCTCGGCGACCGGCACGTGCGCGTCCTCGAAGCGCGGGTTCAGCACCCGCCGCGCGGTACGGTAGATCGGCCAGTCCGGCGGGCCTAGGTCATCCTTGTGAACGCGGCCGATGAAGTGGGAGCAGACCGCCTCGCTGATCAGGTCCGCATCGCCGACCATGAAGCCCCACACCGCCAGGTTCCTGTGCAGGGGGCCTGTTCCGCTCGCCCCGCTGCCCGCGCCGCGTTCCCAGTAGTCCTCGCACCTGTCCACGAACTGCAGCGCGGCCCAGACGGCCCGGGGGAGCACCAATGGGTCCAGCCTGGGCCCGCAGGCCTCCTGAAGCTCCCGGATCAGCAGCTCGAGGTTGAGCGGGAGACCACCGACCGACTCGTCGCCGAATGTCGGATAGTCTTGCTCTGACCACGGAGCGCCGAGGGCTCGCGCGATCATGGCCGGGTAGCTCAGGTGCGTCTTTAGGATAGCTCCGCTCTGGAAGCCCTGTGTCATGCTGTCGCCGATCGCGACGAGCTTGGCCATGCGGGGTCACTGGTCCTCGAGGTCGTTCCGCGGCGGCGCTGCGGGCCGACCGACCGTGCGAGTGGGCAGACGGGTTCGTGGCGCCGCTGTTTGCCGGCCCATCGCGCACCACCCACCTTGTGTTCCTACGAGCCCGGGGCCACCAGCCTGTGGGCTCTGTCGGCGATCTCTACACCAGCGTGTTCACCATTCGCCGGCGGGGGAGGAGCACCTTCGCGGATACCTGGCACCTAGCGAGAGCCCCGGCTCAGCGCTGGTAACCCACTCCCGACTCGCACTCGTCTCCGGGATTCGGAGGTACCGGCTCCTGGTCTCTCTCGACCACGAACAGCGTCACGCTGTCTCGGCCCACGTGGCCGGGCACGTCGACCCCTATCACAGTGTACCCGGCGCGCTGAGCCTCCAGCACGGACGATGCCCGACCGACGCGGTCCGTCGCCATCTGCTCGGGCTGGGGACTCGCCACCGTAGGATCGGTAGACGTGAACGTCACCAGCACGTTCGGCTGGGCTTGGTCGAGCGTTGCCGACACGATCGAAGTCTCTCCGACGCGAACCGACGCCGGCCTGAGGCACACGTCGTACCCGGGAGGGCTGCAAGCAAGGGCGACCAGCAGCACCACGGCGCCCGTCAGGGTCAGCGGAAGCCAAGAGCGCCGCGACGCGTGGCGGCCCGGATCTGCTTGCCTCATCGCTGGTCTCCATCCTCAGTAGACGTTCAGGGCCTCGGGCCCCATCGAGTAGGCCGCGGACTCGGCCGTGACCAACGTCGACCCCACAACGAGGCCGCGAACGACGACTTCCGCATGGCCTTGCTCATCGGTGAGTGCGGTGGCTGCGAGCGGCCGGGCCACCGAGGGGTCGGAGAGCACGAGCGTCAGCAGCTCGTTCGGCACACCAACGTCGACAAACCCCGAGTGGCACATCCGCTGGCGGCGGATGTCAACGCTCAGGGTGGCGACCTGCCCCACCGGGATTCGGCCGGGTTCGAGGTCCACGCGGCCATAGTCGGCCCACGGGTCGCACTGGAGCCCCCCGCAGCCGGGTAGCGCCACCAAGACCGCGAGCGCGGCCGCAAGCCCGACGTACGCCGGAGAGACGAGCTCGCGCACTAGCGTTGCGCACCGACCCACCATACACCACCCGGCTAGTGTCGCTGCGAGCCCGCCTTCACCGGCCCGCAGGGCCCTGCGAACAGCCGCTGTGCCTCTGGTTCGGCGCTTCGCCGCCTGCGGCGCGGGTCCTGCGCCGAGGCACGCGGGGAGGGCGTCCGCGGCGTCGATGACGCCGGCACTCCAGGCTAGAGGTCGGCAACGTCCGGGTCGAAGCCCGCTGGAAGGAGCGCGAAGCCCGCGGGCACCGAGGCGAGCTTGACCTCGACGTTAGCACGCTTTCCCTCGCGCAGGACGAGCAGCTTGAGCGCCGTGCCGGCAGCCGCACCGGAGACCTTGGCGGTCAGGGCTTCCAGCGCGCCGTCGCCCAGAGTGGCCCCGTCAAGGCCCACTATCACGTCGCCGGGCACTAGCCCGGCCTCGTCAGCCGGTCCGCCTTTCGACACGGAGACGATGCTGACGGACGTGTTCTTGGCGAGGCCCAGCGTCTGCGCCAGGGTGGTTGAGGTCCTTGACACCACGGCCCCCAGCCATGCAGACCTGAGCTCAGGCTTGAGGCCGGGCAGCTTGGCTATCGCCGCCCCCAGAGCCACGGTCGCCTCGCGGCGCTCTCCTGAGCGGAGGTACCCCAACCGGACGGACTGCCCGGGTCTGGTGAGGGTTTGCCGCATGAGGGCGCCGCCGTTGTCGAGAGGCACTCCGTCGGCCTGCACGAGGATGTCGCCAGGCTCCAGGCCCGCGGTGGCCGCCGGCCCGCCCTCGGCAACGCTCGTGACCACCGCCCCGGGATGACCCCCGAGTCGGTAGTGCGCAACCAGGTCCTGCGGAGTCGGGGCAACGCTGAGCCCCACCCTCCCCCAACGCACCTCGCCGGTCGCCATCAGCGAATCCGCCGCGAAACGGAGCGTGTCTCCCTCGGCGCAGAGCACGAGTGGGTTCGCCACGATCACCGGCGGTCCCGTTCGCCGCTGCTCGGGGAGCGCTTCCGGGAGCAGGAGGTTGTAGGCGATGAGCCCCGCGCCGTCGATGGGAGAGTGGACGCTTCCGGGCTCGGGCACGGTGGAGATAAGGACGACCCCCACCAGTGCTCCGTCGTCGGGCGAGAACACCGGCGCGCCGCTCATGCCTGGGTCGGCCTTCGCGCTGATCTCGAACGCCGTGCCCATCGCGGGCAGCCCCTCGTCCATGATGGTCCGGTCGAGGCCGCACACGATGCCGGTGGAGAGCTTGTTGGGGAACCCGTACCCCGTCCCCATGACGGCTATTGGCTGGCCCAGCACGGGGCCGCGGGCGCGGTCGAGAGCGACCGGCTTGCCGACCGGCTCGCGCAGCTCGAGCAGCGCCAGCCGCGAAAGGCGATCGCCCCCGATAAGCGCGGCCGGGAGGCGCCGCCCGTCGGCCAGCTCGACGAAGATCCCCGCTGCGGCATCCACAACGTATGAGGACGTGATGAGACGGGATTCCGAGACGAAGACGCCGGTGCCGACCAGCCTGACGCGGCCGGCCGTGGGGTCGGCGGCGTCTGCGGCGGGTCTGAGAGCCACGACGGTGGCGAGCGACGGCCTAAGCTCCGCCGCCACGGTCCGCAGGTCTGCGCGCGCAGCCCCTGCCACTAGGACAAGGACCGCGGCCAGCAGCGAGGTTGTCGGCGCACTGCCCTTCATTGACGCATTGTCTCCCCTGATCTCCTTGCTTTCGCCTCTGAAGACGTTCGCCGACGGGGAGACGGCTCACTAGTTTGGCGCTGGGGATCGCGCACACCATGCCAACACACCGCAGCGGAACGCGCGGAGCGGAGCCCGAACGGGCTCCGCTCCGACGTGCTCGCACCGTTTGTGGCAGGGCGATAGCTACTTGGTCCAGTAGTCGAGCTGGAGGGTGACGGCACTCGTCTGGGCACGGGTCCAGTACTGGTAGGCGAGCTTCCCGCCGAACTCCTTGCCCTTCTGGCGGTAGCCCAGACCGACCGAGAAAACACCCATCGGGTTGTTGCCGCTAATGTAGTCAATGTACCCACGCCAGGTGCGGTCGCCGAAGTCGGTTCCGACCATCACGTTGGTGTTGTCACGGCCTAGGAAGGTCCTGTTGCCGGTGTACAGGCCGGCATGGAAGTTGAACGAGTTGCCTCCGTCCGTGTCCGTGTCCTTCAGCGTAGCGACAGCGTAGAGGACGTTTGGCGATGTCTGGAAACGCGGCCCGACACCCCAGACGCCGACGGCGAAGTGGGTGTCCCTGTCCGACGCGGTCACGCGCCATTTGGCGTTGAAGTAGACGCCCTGCGGATCGTTGGTGACCGCGTCGAGACCGAGCTCGAAGTCCTCGGTGCCGCCGTAGGTGATGCCGGCAAGCGTCTGCAGTGTCTGCGTGCCGAAGTTCAACGTATTGTCGACGCTGATGTTGTACTCCCCGTCACCCACGATCTCAGCCGTCGGCATCTGGATGACGTTGGTGGGCGTGGCCCACGCAAACGAGCAGGCGAGCACCACCAAGGTGAACACGCTCAGGACTACCGTCGTACGCACCTGTCCGCACCTCCGTTGTCAAGCGACGCCCCACGAATGGCTGCGCGGCTCACCGCCGCCGCGTCCCCGTTGCCGGGCGCAGTCCACGACGGTCGCGCAGCTTAAGACGCCATACTCCTGGCACAATGGTTCAAGCCGGGTCGCGGCTAGTCCTTCCACCCGCCAAAATGGGCAACTGGGGTTCTTTGTTCACCTGACACGCTCGCCGTTGCTCACATCCCGATCGAGTGTGACAAGGCCCACCGGGTCCTTCTCTCCGGCCGCCAGAATCATCCCCCGGCTCTCGACGCCTCTGACCGCCCTGGGCTCCAAGTTGGTAACGATGACGAGGCGCTTCCCCACCAGATCCTCGGCAGGAAATACGTGGGCAACGCCCGCCACGAGCTGCCTGACCTCGGTGCCGATGTCGACGGTGAGCTGGTAGAGCTTGTCGGCCCCCGGCACCTTCTGCGCCGTCAGGCACGTGCCGACCCGCAGGTCAATCTTCATGAAGTCGTCGTAGGTGATGTACGGCTTCGGCTCGGCCGCAGACTCCGGCTGGGCCGCGGGAGCCTGCTTCGGGATCTTGACCCTCGGGAAGATCGGGTTCCCACGAGCGATCGCGACGCCTGACACGCGCTCCCCGCCTTGTAGTTCCGCATCGAGCGTGCCCTCGGGCGCCTCCGGGAGGCCGAGCTGCCGCCTGATCTCCATCGCCGCGTGCGGCACAAAGGGCAGGAGGAGGACGCTGAGCCGCCTGATCCCCTCGCAGACGGTTAGCAGGCAGCTCTTCGCGGGCCCCTGGTCGGGCTCGTGGACGAGATTCCACGGGGCCAGTGTGTCGAGGTACTTGTTCAGTGCCGCTACCGCGGCCCAGATAGCCTCCAGAGCGCCGCGGAAGTCGAGGGACTCCATCTTCTTCGGGATCGCCTTCGCCGCCGCGTCGACGGCCTCGGCCACGGCCGTGTCGTAGGAACCGTCCGGCACCACTCCGCCGAAGCCACGCTCGATCAGCGGAAGCGACCTGTTGAGCACGTTGCCGAGGTCGTTGGCTAGGTCGGAGTTGATGCGGCCCCAGTAGGCTTCGCGTGTGAAGTCAGCGTCCTGCCCGAAGGTCATCTCGCGTAGGCAGAAGTACCGGACGGTGTCATAGGCGACATCCTTCTGGATCGGCACGAGTACCTGTAGCTCCTCGGCAAGCTCATCGACTGCCACGAACACGCCGGCCGACTTGCTGATCTTCTTCCCACCTATCGTCCAGAAGCCGTGCGCGACGACATGCGAAGGCAGCGGCACCCCGAGGGCCATCAGCATCGCCGGCCAGAGGGTGGCGTGGAACCGCGGCAGGATATCCTTCGCCATGATGTGGATGTCGGCCGGCCACGTGCGGCGGTACGTCTCCTCGTCGTCGGGCCAGCCGGTAACCGTCAGGTAGTTGATGAGAGCGTCGCACCAGACGTACACCTGGTGCTCGGGGTCGCCGGGCACGGGAATCCCCCAACCGTTGCTCGGCCTGGAAACGCAGCAGTCTCGCAGCCCCGACCCCACGAAAGAGACCACCTCGTTGCGACGGAAGGCGGGCTGCACGAAGTCAGGGTTGCTCGCGATGTGCTCGAGGAGCCTGTCCGCGTATGCCGAGGCCCGGAAGAAGTACGCGGCCTGCTTGCGGCGCTCGACCGGCTTGCCGCACTCCGCGTTCGGACAGCCGCCGCCCTCGACGTCCCCGTCCGAGAAGAACGTGGCACAGGACACGCAGTACCAGCCTTCGTACTGCCCCTTGTAGATGTCCCCGCTCGCGATCAGCCTGCTGAACAGCTCCTGCACGACGCGGTAGTGGCGCGGCTCGCTCGTGCGGATGAAGTCATCGTAGGTGATGTCCAGCCGCGCCCACGCTTCGCGGAACCGCTCCGCAAGCCCATCGGAGTACTCGCGCGGCGACATGCCCGCCGCCTCGGCCGCCGCGATGACCTTCTCGGCGTGCTCGTCGGTGCCTGTCGCGAAGAGCACCTCGCGGCCGCGAAGCCGCTGGAACCGCGCGATGGTGTCCGCCACGATAGTCGTGTAGGAGTTGCCGATGTGCGGCTGGGCGTTTATGTAGTAGATCGGGGTAGTGATATAGTAAGCCTTGGAGTCGGCCACTGCGATCGCCGCCTTAGGATGCCGGTGCGGTCTTGACGGAACCTGGCGCAGTTTAGAGTGGTCTTAATGGCAAGGTCAAGGATACCTGTCCCCGTCGGCGAATAGGCCGGTGTGGGGCGCGGCGTTCGGATACGGGGGTGCTCCGATGAAGTTGATAGGTCTACTGGTCGCCATCGTGGCCGCCCTGCTCGCGCTTCAAGGGTGCGGCTTGTCCATGGGCGCTTACTACGACGCCGCGTACTCCTGGGACAACTACCAGAGCTCTCTGACCACCGACAATGGGGATAGCGGGGCCGGCAACAACGCGGGCGACGGCAGCGGCTGGCAGTACCCCTGGACGCCAACGCCGGGTGACGACGGCTACACCGCACCACCCTCTGACGACAGTGGCTCGGACTCGGGTTCGGGCGCGAACGACAATCCGTTCGATGACGACAACGGCGGCACGAACATCCCGCTGGGGCTCAGGTGACGCACGCCCTACCGGAGGAACCCCGCGTTCGCCCAGTCGCCGTGGTCAAAGCCGATGCCGTCGCCGGCGTCGGTAACCACCAGGCGCAGCTCCTTGGCGCCGCCCAGGGGGACGCTCAGTGGGAATGGCTTCATCCCTCCGTGCATGACGGGCGAGCGCCACGCAAGCTGCCCGTCGAGCCTGACCTCGAAGATGACGCTCGCAGCGCGCGGGTCCACCACCTCATCGTCCACTCCCACGAGCGCCACGAAGCCGCTGTAGGAGCCGTCCAGCGGGTAGACGATCTCCGAGTGAGCGTGCGCGCCGATTCCGTGCTCGTACGTCAGCCCCGCGATGCGCAACGGCAAGCCCTGGATCGACTTGCCCTTCTGTGGGGCCTGTCCCCAGCCGACACCAGCCGACGACCAGCTCATCCGCTCGATCGGCATGTCCGGCGCGGGAGGCGGCTCCGGCGCCGGCGGCGCGGGCAGGGGCAGCCACTCGCTGCGCGCCGCCTCCGAGCCGTCGGGACCCAAGGCCACGACCGCGTAGTGCAGGTCAGCGTCCGCGTTCACCGACTCGGTCCACGAGGTACCGCGGGCGAACCCTATCACCTCGCCGTCTCGCAGGACCCGGTAGCCCAGCGCGCCCCGCCTCGCCGGCCACGACAGCCTCGCCAGCCACGGGGTTGGCCGATCCCCTGTCAGGCGGAGCGGCCCCGACGAGGGGGCGGGCAGCGGCTCGCCTGCCGCCTTGGCGAACCGCACTGCGAACCTGACGGTGCCGCCTCGCTCACGCGTCAGAGTGACGTCCGACAAAGGCCCGGCGGCGGTCATCTCGACTGTGGCGTTCGGGCTGACCGTGGCCGATGCTGGGACGTAGGCGCTGCTGCCGGGCGGGGACACGAAGGTCAGCTTCGTCGGAGCGCGAGGGACCAGCCGGCACGCTCCGCTCAGCGTTCGGGTCGCCGCGTTCCACTCCACGTCGGCGACGTCGAACGCCCCCGCAGTGAAGTGCCTCGATGATGACAGCAGCACCGGGTGGTCCTCCACCCGCGCCAGGACCACCGCCCGCGCCGACGTCGGCGGCAGACGGAGCCCGACGCCGCCAGGGCTGTAGCCCAGGAACTGGCCCGTCCACAGCTCGTACGCCGCGTACAGGCCGGGATCAAGCCCTAGCTGCGACGCGTCAGCCGACACCTCCGCCTCGGCGGCATCCCAGTTGAAGAGCGCCACGACGTCGTATGAGCGTCCGCCCTTGCTCACCTTCAGGTCCCACACGCCGGGCCGGCCGCCGTACGGGTACAGGTCCATCGGGCGGATATCCGTCGCGGGCATAACCCGCCGCGCGAGGTCCATCCGCTCAGCGGGCAGGTCGTAGGTCCTCTCGCTGATCATGAGGTGCTGGCCCGTGACGCCGTATAGGGTCGCCCAGGCCCGTGCCTGCTCGACCGTCAGCGGCTCGTGCAGGAGCAGGCAATCGGGGTCGTTGTACCAGACGACGTTGTGCATGAAGTACCAGCGCATGGTACAGGCGATGGAGGCCTGGAAGCCGCCCCAGCTCGGGCCCACGTCCCCGCCGGTGCGGCTGCCGTCCATGATGCCGACGCCCTCCAGCGGGATGCCCCAGCACCCGAGCAGATAGCGCTCCGGGCCTATCTCGTCCTTGATCGCCGTCAGGCCGGCGCGGTACGCGTCGTCGGGGGCGATCCTCTTGTCGAGGAACCGCTCCTGGTTACCCCGGAAGGCGTCGACCACGTTCGGCTGACCGTCGATCTTGTAGTACGCCCACCCCATGTCGTTGAGGTCGCGGAAGAGCTTGCGCATCCACTGATCCGCCACGCCCGGACATGAGAGGTCGACCGTGAGAGGGCCCTTGAACGTCTCGACGATATTGCCGCTTGAGTCGCGGAGGAACCATTCGGGGTGCTCTCCGACGAGCCTGCGGTCGCCTTGGCTGTACGGGGTGAGCCACAGTCCGGGCTTCAGGCCGCGCGACTTGATGTAGTCGCACAGCACCGTCCCGCCCGAGGCGAACCTGTCGTTCCACCGGGTCCAGCTCTCGGTCTGGAAGCCGTCGTCGAGCTGGACGTACTCGAGCCCGTATGGCTTGAGGTTGTCCGCCAGCCAGTCGGTGTTCCGCCGCATCTCCTCTTGGTCAATGCCTGTGTAGTACTGGTACCAGGAGCACCAGCCCGTCGGTGGCAGCGGGAACAGTGACTTGTCGATCGGCTTGTAGTACGGGATGCCCAGCGTCTTGCGGTAGAGGTCGCGATGGATCCGGACGGTCGCGCTCGAGCCCGGCGCGATGGCCAAGGTCAGCTCCGCGCCGCCCGCGACCGAATCGCCCGTCCCCGACCCGGCAACGACCTCGACCGCGCAGTCGGCGGCGGCGTCGAAGGCGGCGTTGGCGGAGCGGCTGATCACGTCACCCAGCGAGAGCTGCACTACCCGCGGATCCGACGGAGTGACTCTGCACGGGAAGGCCGCGAGCCGACCCGGGAGGAGGCGGCCCTCGATCACGAGCGGCAGGCCCTTCGCGTCGGCCGCGAGCGTGAAGGCCCGGGCCGTGTTGTCCGCCGTGATGCTGAGGCACTTCGCCCCATCGACCGGCGACACGACTCGGCCGCGGAACACCGTGCCGAGCGACCCATCGACCAGGCGGAGCCCGCCCGCAGGGCCCCTCTCGAACGACATGCCGGCATCCGCCGCCCGGGCGGCCGAACAGCACCAGACCGGCGCGAGGACGCCGGCCAAGATCACTGCACGCAACATACCGCACCTCCGGCCCCCGTTGTTCCGGTGGCCCGTCGGGCCGACCTCCGCTCGGCCCGTGTGCTATGATCTCCCTTGCGTGCACGGAACCGTACAGGAGGCAGGCGATGGAGAGTCGGCTCGCCCGGGAGCTTCGCATGGCGCACCACCCGGTCGCGGTGCAGTTGACCGACCGCAGACCCGACGGCGCGCTCCAGTTCAAGGAAGGTGCGCGCGGCTGCGTGGTGCAGATGCTCTACGCCGTCGCGGCGCAGGGCCGCACGGCCGTATTCGACCGGCGGACGGTGGGGTGTCCCGGTGGATTCGTCGGCCTGTGCTTCGGCAGCGTCTATGACCGGATGCCGGGCGGGATCGAGTACTTCCTGTCAACGGGCAGGGGAGAGGGCTTCCCGCCGGGTGAGCGGTACTTCAAGAGCCCCGATGTCGCGAAGGCCTGGGTAGATCAGCTCCCCATCACCGACGTGCCCCGGGAGTTCGTAGTGTTCAGGCCGGTTTCCGAGGCCGATGACACCGACAAGAGGCCCGACATCGTCGTCTTCACCGTAGGCCCCGATCAACTGGCCGCGCTCGTGTGCCTGGCCGGTTACGACCGCCCCCCGGGCGAGCACGTGGCGATGCCGTTCGGCGCCGGGTGTCACTCGATCTGCCTGCTCCCGTACCGCGAGGTGGCCAAGGAGTACCCGCGCGCGATCGTCGGAGCGATCGACCCGACGGTGAGGACGATGGCCGGGCCCGATGTGCTCACATTCTCCGTGCCTTACTCGATGTACATAGAGCTCGAGAGCAATGTACCCGGCAGCTTCCTCGAGACCCACACGTGGGCCAAGGTGAGGGAGCGCCAGTCGGCCCAGTCTCCTCCCGCCGGGTCGGAGGGATAAGGGCGCGTCTTGCTGCTGTCCCCGCATGACCTGCTCAGGGTCCGCAAGCCCGCGCGGTACGTCGGCGGTGAGCTCGGGGCGGTCGTCAGGAATGACGACGCGATCCGGCTCCGCTTCGCACTGTGCTTCCCCGATGTGTACGAGATCGCGATGAGCCACCTTGGCTCGCAGATCCTGTACTCGGTCCTCAACTGCCTGCCCCGGGTGGCCTGCGAGCGTGTCCACGCCCCTTGGCCGGACTACGCCGACCTGCTTCGCGAGAAGAGGCTGCGCCTGCACTCGCTGGAAACTGGGCGGCCACTTCACGAATTCGACATCGTCGGCTTCTCGCTGCAGACTGAGACGTGCTATCCGACGGTGCTCTGGATGCTCGATCTGGGCGGGGTGAAGCAAGAGGCCGGGGACCGAGAGGACGACCCGCTCGTCATCGTCGGCGGTCCGTGTGCCGTCAACCCTGAGCCGCTCGCGCCCTTCATCGACGCGGCGGTCGTCGGAGACGGCGAGGACGTGATCGTCGAGCTGTGCGACGCTTGGCTCGCCTCGGCCCACCGGCCCCGCGCCGAGAGGGTGGCCGACCTGGCCGGCGTCGAGAGCGTCTACGTGCCCGCGCTTGGCACTGACCGGGGCGTGCGGATGCGCAAGGTGCGCGATCTAGACGCGGCCCCATACCCACGGCGGCCCATCCTGCCGCACATCGAGGCGGTCCACGACCGGGTGACGCTCGAGATCGCGCGCGGCTGCACGCGGGGCTGCAGGTTCTGCCAGGCCGGTGCTATCGACCGCCCGGCGAGGTTCCGCTCGGCGGATACACTCAAGGCACGCGCGCGCGAGCACCTCGCCGCCACGGGGCATGAGGAGGTATCGCTGCTGTCGCTCAGCGCCGCGGACTACCCGGGTATCGAGGATCTATGCCACGACCTCGCAGCCGAGCACGCGGACGCCGGCGTGGGCCTCGCTCTGCCGAGCACCCGCGTGGACGCGTTCTCCGTCTCCCTCGCCAAGAGCATCGGGGCCGTGCGCAGGTCAGGCATTACCCTCGCCCCCGAGGCCGGAACGCAGCGGCTGCGCGATGTTGTGAACAAGCAGGTGAGCGACGCTGACATCATGGCCGCCGCGGAGGCGGCGTTCGCGTCGGGCTTTGAGCTGGTGAAGCTCTACTTCATGCTCGGGCTGCCGACTGAGACCGACGAGGACGCGGAGGGTATCGCGGACATCATCGCCCGGATCGCCGAGTTGGGCAGGAGGCACGGCAGCCGAAGGGGCAAGATCGTCACCGCGTCGCTGGCCGCGTTCGTCCCGAAGCCTCACACGCCGTTCCAGTGGGAGGCGCAAGCCGACGGCGAGACCCTCGACAGGCGCAGGCGGATCGTCACTGACGCATTACGTCGGGAGCGCAGGGCGGCCGTGCACTGGCACGACCCGGGGCGCGCGTTGCTGGAGTGCGCCCTTGCCCGGGGTGGCCGCGAAACGGCGGAGGCCGTGCGGCAAGCCTACCTCCTGGGGGCCCGTCTCGACGGCTGGGACGAGTGCTTCTCGTCCGACGTCTGGGTCGAAGCCTTCCGGCGCGCCGGGCTCGGTTTAAACGACGCCGCACGAGCACTCGACCCGGCCGTGATGCTTCCCTGGGATCACATCCGCACCGCTGTGAGCAAGGAGTTCCTACTGCGCGAGGCGGAGCGCGCCAGGCAGGGCCTTACGACCGCGGACTGCGCGGGGGTGAGATGCCACGGCTGCGGGGCAGGATGCAACATGGCTGGTTGAGCTGATCTACGCGAAGCATGGGCCGGCGCTATTCCTAGGCCACCTCGACGTGATGCGGGCATTCGAGCGCGCCATCAGGCGGGCAGGGCTGCTCGTCGCGCACACGCAGGGCTTCAACCCGCGCCCACGGCTGGTGTTCGCATCGCCGCTCGGCGTGGGGGCCACTGGAGACGCGGAGCGGCTGTGCATCGCCCTACAGTGCCGGCCGCGCGCTGAAGAGGTACTCGCGAGCCTTCGCGCGGCGCTGCCGCCGGGGCTCTCCGCCGTCGAAGCGCACGCGCTGGTAGGAGCCAGGTGTCCCCGCTATCACCTCATCGCCTGGGCCGAGTGGGAGGTCACGCTACCACCCCCGGGGCCCTCGAGGGATGAGCTCGACGGGCTGAGCGCTGACTTGCTCGCCAGGCACGAAGTGTTCGTTCCGCGCCGGCGCAAGGCCGCCGCGCGAGAGGTGGACATCCGCCCCGGGATCTTGGCGCTCTCGGGCGCCGGGGATGCGCGGCTGCGAATGACCCTGTCGCTCATCGAGGGCCGCGGCGCGAAGCCGCTTGAAGTTACGGAGGCGCTGGGGCTGCCACCCGGTGACGAGCGGACGCCCCATCCCCTCGTGCATCGGCTGCGGCTCGCGCCGACCCCAGGATAGCCGGCCTATGCGCTCGCTCTCGCCTCCGCTTGCACCGTCTGGTCGGATTGCAGGTCACCGTCTATACCGATCCTGACCAGCCGCAGCGGAGCCGCGCAGCCCGCAGCCTGCATCGCGGAGCTGACGACCTGCACGAGCCTGTGGCAGCACGGCACTTCCATAGACGCCACCTCTATCGACTCCGCGTCGTTCCGGCGCAGGATCTCCGTGAGCTTCTCCTGATAGAGATCGGCGTCGTCAAGCTTCGGGCAGCCGATGGCCACGACTCGACCCGGCAGGAGCCGGCGGTGGAAGTCGGCGAAGGCGAACGGCACGCAGTCGGCCGAGATGAGCAACCTCGCGCCGCGCAGGTGTGGGGCCGCGGGGGACAGCAACATGAGCTGCACCGGCCAGTTCGTGAGTTGCGACTCGGTGCACGGCCCATCGGCGGCCGCGACCGGGGTCGCTGCCGGCCTGCGTGACCGCATCATCGAGCCCGGACAGCCGCCCGGCGGCGGGCGCAACTGCGGCGGAGGCGCCTGGTGCGTCACCTGTTGCGCGAGCGCCTCATCGAACCCCTCGGCCTCGCGCTCCTCGATGGAGATCGCGTCCTGGGGACACTCGCCGAGGCAGTTGCCTATCCCGTCGCACAGCGCGTCCGCGACGAGCCGCGCCTTGCCGTCAACGATCTTGATCGCGCCTTCGGCGCAGGAGGGCACGCAGATCCCGCAGCCGTTGCACTTATCCTCGTCGATCCTTACGATCCGCCGAACCGTTCTCCCGGCCATCTGGGGTACCACCTGTTCGTCTCTCGCACACGGTTCCGTAATGGGTATTGCGGTATGTATATACTGTAATTCTCCGAGTGTCAAGGGGAGCCGGTAGCGGCGACACACACGGCGCCCTTCCGTCCATGACACTCCTGCCATGGGGCGCGGCGACCCGCGCCCCCGCACCCCGCCGCAGGGCAGCGGCCACGTGTGACGAAAAGACCCATATGCACGAGTTCAGCATCGCGGCGAGGCTGGTAGAGGCGGTCGAGAGGGCGCTCGCGGAGCGCTCGATAGCGTCCGAGCCGACGCGTGTGGTGGTTCGGATCGGTGAGTTGTCAGGCGTCGTTCCAGAGGCGCTGGAGCTGGCATTCCCGGCGGCCGCCCACGGTAGCCGAGCCGCTTCCGCCGCACTGGAGATCGAGACCGTCCCGCTCATGCTGCGCTGTGGGGGCTGCGGTCGCGAGTGGCACGCGGAGGAGCCGTTTCTCCTGTGCGAGGATTGCGGCGGCGGCACCCCGGTCGCCGTGCTCTCAGGCCGCGAGCTGGACCTCGTCGCCATCGACGTAGAGGGTGAGGAATGAGTGTGCGGATCGACCTGGCACAGGGGATCCTGGACGACAATGACCTGATCGCGATGGCAACGTCCGAGCGCTTGCACTCCGCTCACGTCCTGTGCGTCGGGCTCCTATCGAGCCCGGGTGCCGGCAAGACGACGCTGCTCGAGGCGACGGCGCGCGCATGGTCCGATCCGACGAGACTCGGCGTGATAGTGGGCGACGTGGCGACCGAGGTCGACTCCGCCAGGCTGCGGGCCTGCCGGATGCCGGCCGTGCAGATCAACACGGCCTCGCACGGCGCGTCGTGTCATCTATCCGCCGGGCCCGTGGCGGAGGCCCTGGACGCGTTCGACCTACCGCGGCTGGATGTGCTGTTCATCGAGAATGTTGGCAACCTCGTCTGCCCCGTGGCATTCCGGTTGGGGGAGCATTACAGGTCCGTGCTGCTGAGCGTGACCGAGGGCCCGGACAAGCCGGTCAAGTACCCCAAGGCGATCCTCGACACCGACCTCGCCGTCATCACCAAGGCAGACCTGTGCCCACACGTCGACGTGCCCGCGGCCGAGGTGGAGCAGAACGTCCGCAGGGTGCGCCCCGATGCGAGGGTGCTCACGGTATCGGCCCGCGGCGAGCCGGGGGTAGGGGCCTGGCTGGGCTGGCTGGATGAGATGCTGGCCGCGATGTGCTGTACAAAGTGAAAGCCCCTCGCGACGGGTGGTTGGGCCATTGGGGGGACGGCTGGATGTGTTTCGCGAGAGGCTTTCAAATGTGAGTATACGTGGTTCCGCGCTCAGGATCAACCCCTTGTCGCCGATAGCGGATTCCGTGTCCGGGAAACCGTTTACACGACGTGCGCGGGCCCCTTCAGTGTCGGTGCGTCGGCCTATGCGACCGCGGGCACTATGGCTGCTCGTAGATCGCAAGGTGCGAAGTATCGCTCCAGTGCCCCGCGCCATCGGCGGCCCGCACGTGGAGGTACCACGTCCCCGCCTCGGGTCGGTCGAGGGTGACGCCCGGGTTCGTCCCCATCGCGGTCGCCTCGGGTATGGTGAACGGCTTCCGGTCGAAGACCCACGAGTAGCCGGCGATGCCTGTTGGATCCTGGGTATGCCACTCGAACTGCGGCCTGCCCTGCCCTCCCCTAGTGAGCCACACGTTGTCCATCCAGATCGTCCCGCCCACCGGTGTCTGGACGGTTCCCAGGTCGACGAGGTCGACGTAGCGCAGGCTATAGGCCGGCTGGTCGCCGAGCACGTCCCGGGCCACGTCTATGAGCTGAAGCTCTCCGTGGTGCCAGGTGTCGTCGGCAATGGCTCCCGGAACCTTGCGCGTGGCCTGTGTCTCGCCGTCGGTGAAGGTGACGGCTATCTTGTTGCCCTGGATGTTGAACACAAAGTCGACCTTGGTGCCCGGCGGGCATCTGTAGTCGAACGACAAGTAGGGGCAGTCGGCGAGGTTAGTGCCGGAGCTGCTCGCGAGGATCCTCGCCCCGAACGCGTCGCCCTCGGTCCTGGTGATCGCGAGGCACGCTGTCCCGAGACGACGCTTCACGGCATCCTCGCCGGGCGCCGAGACGGCGCCCTGGTCGATCTCCGCCTTGGCCCCCACGAGGCCTTGGTCGCTTGACCCGATATTGGTCTCATAGGGCTCGAAGAAACCGGTAACGTGGCTCGGACAGCGCATGTAGGGGCGACCGGGCGGGCTGTCGTCCTTGGAGAAGTCCATGGTGAAGGTGCTCGAGAACGGTGTCCCGAGTGGGTTCCCCGCGTAGTCCTGCGCGGACTCGAGCGAGACGAGGACGTTCTCCCCGTCCGCGAAAGTACGCGGCGTCGGGCGGGCGGCCTGTCCGTCCCATGCCAGCCGGCCGGTCTTCTCGGAGTAAGTGAGCACGCGCCCGTCCACACCGTAGACTCCATCGCCGACCCTGAGCTTGATGCTCTGGGGGTCTACGCCGGACTTCGCGCCACTGCCACCGTCCGACAAGGTCATGCGTACGCTGTCCGTGCACACGCGCGCTTGGTCAGCCACGGTGAAGCTGCTTACCGTGAGCCCCTCGCCGTCAAGGAAGATGCGGTGATGTGCGGCAGCGCTCCAGTTGCCCCGGCCGTCCTCGACGCGCAGATGCAGCCACTGCCAGCCGTCGGGAACCGGCGGGTCGATGCCCAGCGCGGGCGATGAAGTGTCGGCAACGGTGTCGGGCTCCGTGTCAGAGCTACCGTCGATCACGTAGCTCGCGCCGGAGATGCCGCTCGAATCCGGCGCGTCCCACTTCAGGATCAGCCGCTTCCTCGTCGACGCCACGCCGGCGATCCG
>Ga0315282_10008154_pt1 | contig 16993 bp, 12 predicted proteins | sample YL17G07_20_MG_FD_203693 | JGI IMG/M metagenome (GOLD analysis project Ga0315282, IMG submission 203693) | Sediment microbial communities from Yellowstone Lake, YNP, Wyoming, USA - YL17G07_20 | ecosystem: Environmental > Aquatic > Freshwater > Lake > Sediment | place: USA: Wyoming | collected...
CACCTCCCTGCTCCCTCTCCCCCCGGAGAGGGCCGGGGTGAGGGCCCCGGCCTTCATATGACGCGCGCGAAGGGGCCGCGTTCCCTGAGCACCCAGACGCTCCCTGTTCGGCCGCCGGCTCGAGGGGAGGCGTGGACGTAGGCGGCTCTGGTGTGGCCGCCACGGAGGCGCGCTGTGGGGGCTTGGGTGCCACCGGCGCGGAGGCCGGCTCTCACGGAATCCGCGCAGCTTCGACCACGTCGTTCTCGAGAGCCGGCGTCTCTGCCGGCGGACCTGTACCACCAAGGCAATGCTGGCCGGTATCCTCAGGTCAGCGTGCAATCGATCCTCTTCAGCTCCTCCTCAGTGAACTGCAGGTTCGCCAGAGCCGCCACGTTCTGCTCGATCTGCTCCACCTTGCTCGCCCCGATGAGCGCCGACGTCACCCGCTCGTCCCGGAGTACCCACGCGAGGGCCATCTGCGCGAGGCTCTGGCCTCGCGCCTCGGCGACCTCGTCGAGGGCTCTGATCTTGGTCAGCAGCTCGCCCGTTATCTGCTCGGGCTTGAGGAAGCCGTGCGCCTTGGCCGCTCGGGAGTCTGGCGGGATGCCGTCGAGGTAGCGATCGGTGAGAAGCCCCTGCGCCAGTGGGCAGAAGGGTATGCAGCCGATGCCCTCGCGCCCGAGCACGTCGAGCAGTCCTCCCTCGATCCACCTGTTCAGCATCGAGTAGGACGGTTGATGGATGAGGCAGGGCGTGCCGAGGCTCTTGAGGATGGCCGCGGCCCGCGCCGTCCGCTCCGCGTCGTACGACGAGATGCCGATGTAGAGCGCGCGCCCGGACCGGACGATGTAGTCGAGCGCGGTCATCGTCTCCTCGAGGGGCGTGTCCGAGTCCGGTCTGTGATGGTAGAACAGGTCGAAGTACTCGAGGCCCGTCCTCTTCAGGCTCTGGTCGATGCTGGCGACGAGGTACTTCCGCGAGCCCCAGTCGCCGTACGGGCCGGGCCACATGCCCCATCCGGCCTTGGTCGAGATGAAGACCTCGTCGCGGTACGGCCCAAGGTCCTGCGCGAGGATGCGGCCGAAGCTCTGCTCCGCCGATCCGGCCGGCGGCCCGTAGTTGTTGGCGATGTCGAAGTGTGTGATCCCGAGATCGAACGCGCGCAGGATCATCGCGCGCGCGTTCTCGAGTGTGTCCACGCCGCCGAAGTTGTGCCACAGCCCGAGGGAGATCGCGGGCAGCTTGATCCCGCTCCTCCCGCAGCGCCTGTATTGCATCGTGTCATAGCGTCCGTCCGCTGCTACGTATGGCATGTCTGCCTCCCAGTGCCGTCCCTGAGGGCTATATACCGCGCGACGGCGTTGCGCCGCCCCGCATCATGTCGCCTCCTTCCGCATGCGCGGGGGCTGAGAGGGGTAGGCGGCCCCGCTTCGGGCGGAGACGCGGGGTTCAGCTCCGAACTCCCGTCGTCTCCCGCGCCTGGGTCATGAGGTCAGTGATCTGCTGCACAACCTCTCGGTCCTCTGCGGGCAAGCGCAGCAGGACTCGCTTGTCACGGTTCTGCCGGTACTCAAACGATGCGTCCGCCAGGTCGACGAACCTCGCCAGCTCAGGACACACTCGTGACGCCGCCACCATATCCGCCCAGAGCTGGTCCTCCCGGCCGACGAGCATCGTCACAAGCGCGCCAAGCGCGACCGTCGGGAGTAGCGCAATGCGGACCAGACGCGCAGGTGTTACGCCCTGGCTGGCAACGAGTTTCAGCAGTCGTCGGCCCGAGTCTGCGGCGTCCTCCCTCCGCCCCGCTCCGGACTCGCAGGCCAGCTTAAGGGCCCATGCCTCTGGGTCGTCGCTTCGCTCCGCGTATGGTGCCACAACCTGGAGGGCATCCGCGTACCGACCAAGGGTGACCAGGACGCCTGCAAGCGCCATCCGCGGCGTCGAGTCACTCGGCAAGACCTCGACCCCCATGCGCAGGTGCGGTTCGGCCTCCTGGTGGCGCCCGAGTCCGATCAGCGCTAGCCCCGTCACGTAGGACAACACGGGCTCAAGCTCAGTGATCAGTTCGTCCGGCAAGACCCGGCGGGCGTCGTCCAACGTCGCGAGTACGGCTGGGAAGCGCTCCAGGCCCAAGAGCGCGAGAGCTTGGGCTAAGCCACTTGCCGGGTCCGCGAGTGCCGAGCCCTCCTCGGCGCAGGACAGCAGCCGCTCCCACTGTCCTGAAGCGACGAGCTGCCCTACGTCCTGCCGCCAGTCCTCTCTAGCAGGTGCCCAGACCTCGTCGACGCCGGCGCGGTCGAGGTCTTGCAGTAGCTCGGTGGCGTTCAGCCTCCCACCGTGGCAAAGCCGCGCGACAAGGTCGGTGAGGTCCTCACGTGAGTACCAGATCCGCAGGAACTGAACGAACAGCTTGACCGGGGTGCCGCGTGTCTTCTTCGCCTCGAAGCAGAGGCGCATCAGCGGCTCGCGCAGCTCGTACCATGACTCGCGGCCCGCGTCGTGGCAACGAACGTAGTAGCGCTCACGCAGTTGCTTCAGCGCGGTCGAGGCTGTCTGGTGGCTCATGAATGAGTCGCGCGCGATCTCCTTCACCGGCACGGCGCCGCGCTTCTCGCAGAGGTAGTTGACGATCTTCCGCTGCTGCTGTGACAGAAGCTGCATCCGAGCCTGGTAGTACGGGGTGAGCTCGTCGACCGTGCGCATGAACGGCTCGACCAGCTCGTCGAGCGACTCGCCCGTGAGGAACTGGTAGAAGATGACGTAGACGCGTGGGTTGCCGCCCGCGAGGTGGTGGACGGCGCGTACGCGCGCCCTGCCGAGTGGGCTCTCCAGGGCCGTGACAAGCTCGTCCGACTCGGCCCTACGGGCAATACCCACCAGAAGCTCGCGCGCTTCGTCGAGGCTGAGCTCGGAGAGGTGCTCGATGGCGAAGAAGCCGTAGAAGGGCGACGTCTCGCGCCTGATGCCGTTGAATAGGGCGGGCGCCGTCGCGACCAGTGAGCAGAACCGATGGTCCTGCAGGAAGGCGCGCAGCCGCTTCTGCTCGATGTCGCCCATACCCGCGAACAGGTCATCGAGGTTCTCGATGAGTACGGCGAGCACGCGTTCGCCGACGGCAGAGAGGAGCAGGTTGGCGGCGGCGGCTTCGGGATCGCGAGCGTCCGGGATCGCGGCGATGCGATCCGCAAGACCGGCGTCCGGTTCCTCTGAGTCGAGGGCCGACAGCAGTCGCATTAGCAGGTCGAGGAAGGAAGCGACGCCCCACTCCTCTTCCCGCAGCCAAGCGAGCGCGAGCTTCCCCTCCATCTCGGGGTCGGCCTTAAGACGGTGGTACACGAGCGACAGGATGTGCGTCTTCCCCATGCCCCGGGCCCCGATGGTCAGGTAGCTCGGGATGCTCCCGCCCAGTGCGGCCTCGCGCACTCCCTGCACGATGGCGTCTACCCATCGCTTGCGCCTGTCCTGGACGAAGATCGCCTCCAGGTCTTCGTGACGCATGAGGCTGGGCGTGAAGTGCGAGAGGAAGAGGTCCCTCATTCGCCGAGCCCCCTGTCGCGCCGCCACCATCGCTTGACGATCCCCAGGGCGAACGAGTGGGCGCCGCCGCTATCGCGCGTCAGGTACTGGTCCTTCACCAGCAGGGCAAGCACGTCCCGCAACAGCTCATCGTCAGTGAGCTCCAGCCGGCTGGCGACAAGATCGCGAAGCTGACCGAAGGCGCAGGGCTCGAGCTCCGTAGACACCGTGTCGAGTGTCGCCAGAGCTAGTGCCCGCTCGCCCTCTTCGTAGCTCAGGTTGAGCCGCTCGCGATAGTGGCGAAGCTGCAAAGGGTCGTTGCCATCCAGCAGGAGAGCATCCACGTGCCGAACGGCCTCCTCGGGTGTGGCGTCTGAGCGGTCTAGCTGCATAGCCAAGGCGACGTGGTGCACATAGAAGGGCACTCCGTCGACGGCTTCCGCGATGGCTCCCGCGGCAGCTTCAGGCCGGCCTCCGATGACTCCGCCCTTGTAGAGCAGTGAGTAAGCAAGCTCGGCGGCGGCGTCCAGGCTCAATGGTGGCAGCACCATCGCGTACAGATCATTGGTGGGCTCGTTCCTGTAGTCGCTGCCGCGGAGTCGGCGAAGCACGTGGTGCATACCCACCGACCCGGAAAAGACCATGCGGAGCGACGCATGGGTCTGGCGTAGCTCGCGTAGGAGGTCGAGAACCTCCATCGCGCGCACGGGGTCTGACTTGGCGATGTCGCCCAGTGCCAGCGGGAGCTCGTCCCACAGAAGGACCGGTGTTGCCTTCTTCTCTTCCGCCGCCTCCACGAGGTCCCGCATAACGCCGCGGACAAGGTCCTTCCAGTGCTCCTTGAGCGCGCCGGGCGCGAGCTTGACGCCGGACACCTCCTGAGGATCGAGCTGCGAGAGAAGCGACCGCGCGTGCCGCAGAACCCGCCTGCCCGCGCCCAGCCTCGCCTCCACCTGCATGAACACGCGCTTCGCGAACTCCTCCGGCGATCGGGTCCCCTCCAGGTCGGCCATGTCCACCATGAAGCCCTCGGCAGGCTCGGCGGCCATCTTCCTGAGAACGCTCGTCTTCCCCATGCGGCGAACCGAGTACAGCTCGACGCTCATCGACTGGAGGATGCTCCACAGGTCGGCGATCAACTCATCACGGCCCACGACCTGTTCCGGCTTGAGAACGGCTCCCGGTGCGGCTCCCATCGTTCTTCCTCCCAGCATGGCCGATCGTACGGCGTTCTCAACGTACGTCAAAACTAACGTACGTTGCTTTCAACGTACGTCATTCTAGCCGTACTTCAGGTCCAGGGCAAGTGCGAGGGAGCATCTCCGGCAGGGACGCCAGAGCCACTGGATAGGGTCCCGATGCCGGCGAGGACGCCGGCGCTCACCTCACCGCCAGATGCAGCGCCACGCACTCGTCGTACTGGGAGTTCACAAGGCGGATCGCGAGGACGTTCCGGCCGGGGCGGAGGAGGGGCGCGATGTCGAGGTCTGTCGCCAGGTCATCGATGCCCAGGCCGGCCGCGAGCGTGCCGTTGACGTACACCTCGCCCTCGTCATCGAGGTACACCCTTAGTGGCGCCGACTGTGGCGCGGACTCGAGGTCGAAGGCCCGGCGGAAGTAGGAGACGTACTGCGGGCCGCGGTCGCGTTCGGGGTCCGTGCGCGCCGTCATTGCCATCGCCGGGAACGCAAAGGTCTCCGAGAGCCGCCCGAACTTGTGCAGTGCCGCGTAGTGCCAGCACTGGTCGTCGAACTCCTTGCGGAAGCGGAGCGACGGGGCCTGCCAGTCGCTGTCGTCGTAGTCGGCCTCCGTCCAGCCCGCGCGCGCCTGGTGGGTCGCGCGCCACGTGTCGTCGCTTGCGATGTGCAGCCCCGGACCTAGGCTCGGAAGGCGCCAGGAGGAGTCGAAGCAGCCCTCCACCCGCGGGATGAGGCGCCCCTCGTCATCGACATCCGCGACCTGGAACTCCGCGTCCTGCGCCGCGAGCGCGACCGGTGGCAGGGGCCACGCCTCTCCCTTCTCGGATACCGAGCGCAGCGAACGCGCCGTCGGCCCGCTGAACACGGCGGCCATGAACCGCGGGTTGCGCGGGTTGGGGACGCTCAACTTCGACGCCTGGGCCGGGTCGTACTCGGGCAGGTCCCCGGCAAAGAGAGCGCGCGCCACCGAGTTCGTGTCCGGCCCGCCGTAGAGGATCATGCCCCCGTCCGGTAGGATGTCATCGGTGACGTCGCTGTCTGCGCCGACCTTCGTGTTACCCCAGACCCACCAATCGAACCGCTCGGCCGCTCGGTGCGCGAGGTCATACGCGCCGAGGATCCTCTCATCGTCCCAGCCCTGCGTACCGTACGCCATTCTGAAGCTGTCCGCGAAGACCCGCCTCATTGGGCCACAGGCGAGCGGCGACTTGTCGGGACGCCGGGCCCCGTCCGCGACGACCTCCGGCGACGACACCGCCCAGCCGTCGGATCCGGCGCGGAAGAGCAGCCTCCCGCCGGAAGGCAGGAACACCTTCGCGACGCTCCGTCCGTCGACGGTGAACTCCACGGGCCGGCTGGAGTCCACCATGGGGTGCCCGTCGAGCGCGAGGGAGAACGCGGTCACACCGCGCGTGGTCACCTCAACGACACTGCTTCCAGTCACTCGAGCGTCGATCGACGCCAGACCACCCTCCTGCTCAATGCCCTCGATGGTGACCCAGTACGCCGACGACCACCGGAGCCAGTCCGTGTCATAGCGCACCTCGGCGGGCCACCTGACCCGGGGGTGCGCGTCCATCCATTGATAGAGCGCGGGCGCGAAGTCTCCGAACCCTTCGTGGCCCCGAGTCGGGAACTCGGCGTACTGAACGTCGTAGCCGAGCTCCACCATCCAGCGGTACATCGTCCGGGCGTCCTCGACGGGCACGATGCTGTCGGCGGCGCCGTGGACGATGTATGCGGGGACGTTGAGCAGGTTCGGGGCGAGGCGCTCCTCCTGCCAGATACTCCACACCTGCCCCGATGATGCCCCGGCGATGGGGATCGCCCCTGCCCACACGTCCGGCCTTCGGGCCGCGTGATGCCACACGCCGCGTCCGCCCGCTGAGACACCGGCGAGGTAGATGCGGTCGGGGTCTATGCTGTAGGTGCGCCGCAGCTCGTCCACAAGGTCGTACATGTCGCGCTCGCCGGAGTCCCGCCAGTCTTGGTTCCCGCGACCCCAGGGCCACAGCACGAGCCACCCGCGTTTCTGCGCCTCGATCTTGTAGATGTCGTTCGGGTCGCCGGGGAAGCCGAACCCACCGTTGCCGCCGTCGTAGCCGTGCAACATGAGCACGAGACCCGCCGCTCGGGTGTCCGCGTAGGTATCCGGCACGAACAGCGCGTACGGCTGCGCAGTGTCGTCAACGCGGGACCAGTGGGCGAGTAGGAATGTCCCGTTCGCGCCCTGATAGGGTCGCTTGCCCTGGGCGAGGTCGTCCGCGATACGCTTGGCTTCAGCCGCCTCGCCCCGCACCGCGCCGAGGGGCCCGGCCAGTTCTTCCTCGCGCGCGACGTCCGCCTTGTCGTAGGCGGCCCAAGCGCGCTGGAGTCTCAGCGCCAGAGCAGCCGCGCCGCGATAGACCGGGGCGGATGGCGACATTGAGGCGAGGATGTCCGTGAGCGCGCGCTGCGGAGCCGCGAGGCCCAGGTCGGCCTCGGTCAGGCGTGACACGCGCACGAGCGTGGTGCCTTCCCCGAGCGCGACGGAGCCACGCGATATGCGAGCGGTTACGGCGTAGTCGCCGGCGAGGAGGTCCTTCGCCGGCCACGAGTACGACCGCCGCATGACCGCCGCGTGGATCGCCTCCATCCTCACTGATTGACGCGCACGCTCACCGGAGCCCGCGCCGACGGGCCCGGTAAGCGTGAGCGAGACATCGACGGGTGGCTGGCATTCCGGGTCCGGCCTGCAGTCCACCGCGCGAAGGCTCGCGCCGATGGGTGTCACTCCCGCCAGCCTGTGGCCGAGGGCAAGCTCCATCCAGCCGATGCCGCGGACGAAGAAGCGCGAGTCGCTCGTGTACTCATGCGACGACGCGTACAGGCAGCGCCCGGCCGCGTCTCCCTGGATGCGCAGGACGCCCCGGCCGGGCACGGTGGTCGCGAACGGCACGCTTGCTTCCCGCCGCTCCCGCGCGGCGAGCTTGACAGAGGTCACATAGGCAGGCGGATCGGCGAACGCTGTGTCCGTGTCGGACGTCAGCGCCACGTCGAGCTGCTCGTCGCTCGAGTTCGTGAGAAGGAGCCGCAAACTGCCGGTGCCGAGATGGAGCGGCCCCCAGGCGAGCGACTCGACCCGAAGCGGGTTGTCCGCGAACGCCAGCACGCCGGTTCCGCGCGGATCGACGTCGGCCGACGACGAGGCCCTGGACCAGCGCGATGTCTTCCCCTGATCGGGTCGCACCCGGACCACGTCAAGGCCCATGGCTCTGCGCCATGACAGATCCATGCCCAGTACCTCCCAGGGCACCGCGATCTCGCCCGTCCATGTGTCGTCCGCGACAGACGAGGCCGCAGTCACCCGCGTAGCGTCGAACCCGTCCGGCGCGCCGATGCCGACCGGCGCCGCGGATGCGGTCCCATCGGCGGGCACGTTGACGGCTACGCCGCCGCGATGCTCATTGGGTGGGTCGAGGACGACGACGATGCGCTGCCCCGCGAAGCCGCCGGAGACATTCGTTCCGACGCACGTGAACGCGACGTAGAGCGCCTTCGTGTCTTGTGCGACACGCACGTCCGTAGACGCGTCCTCGGGTTCGGGCGCCAGGCTGCCCGCGAGCGAGAAACGTCCGATGGTGCGCGCGGCAGTCCACTCGTCAGCGGCGAGCGTGCCGTCGATCCTCGGGGCGGGGCACTCTCGCGCGTAGCAGTACTGTGGCGCCACGGTGTCCGCACACGCGGCGGCGGCGAGAAGCGCGATGAGCATGACGGCGCGTCGGGCCATAAGGGCGAGTTCTCTCGGCATACCCGAGGACCCTCGCCTGCAAAGAGAAAGCCCGCGCCGGTGTGGCGCGGGCCGGTCTGACGGTAGCTAGCCGCAAGCCTAACGTGAAGTGCGTACTCCGATGACTACCTCTTCTTGGTGGCTGTCTTCTTGGGGGCGGCCTTCTTGGCGGGCGCCTTCTTCGGAGCAGCCTTCTTCGCCGGGGTCATCTTATCACCACTTCCGCTGTTTGTCTTGCAGGTCGCCTTACTGGCGGCCTTTCCTGCCGCAGCCTTCTTCGCCGGCGGCTTCTTGCCGGCAGCCTTGATCACCTTGGCGGCCTTCGGACCGGCCTGCGGGTCCTTGAAGAACGCGACCGCGCAGGCCTTCAGGCCTATCGCGCAAGCGTTGAACGAGTCCATCGACAGACCCGCAGCTCCTAGAACCGCTCCGAGCTCCTGACCTGCCCCAACCTTGTTGGGGCCCGCAATACAGATCGCCGAACCCGGCACCGGCGTGAAGCCTGCGGTCGCTAGTGCCTTCTTGTCCTTGGCCGTGGGGTTCCTAAGGGCAACGCGGATCTTGGCGCTGGTTCCCTCGGTCCAACCCCACAAGTGGTCGAGGTTCACACCTGCCGCGGCGAGCGGGCCCAGGGCTTCAGCGAGCTTGCCCGGGGAGTCCGCGACCGCCTTCTGGAATTCCTGTACCTTGAAGACCTCATAGGCCATGAGCACAACTCCCCCTGTGCATCAACGCTTGCGGCGTACGTCGCGCGTTATTTATGGGTCGTATCACCTTTCCCCTTCCGCGCATCGCAATTGAGTGCTACTTTTTGCGGCGTTGTCACGAGCGGAGGTCAGGCAGTGAGCGACGACACCGATCGGCCGAATGACAGCGGCTCTCCGGTCGATGATGAACGCCTCAACTTGAGGCGGGAACTGCGCCTTGCGAAGGACTGCGTTCTGACCCCGGAGGGACTGTCCGGATCGATCGGTGTGCTGCTCGTGATGCTGCTCTGGGCAACGTGGGGAAGGAAGCCCGGCCTCCGCCCCGCGGAGGATCTGATCTACGGCGCCGCACACATCGTGGTCATGGTCCTCCTCCCGCTCCTATGCGGCCTGTTCGTCCTTAGACTGACACCCCGGGACCTCGGCGTCACTTTCGGCCGGCCGCGCGTGTGGCTTCCCATCGTGCTGGTGTTCGGCGCGCTCGTCGCGCCCTTCATCTACGCGGCAACGCACAACAGCATGTTCATGCAGTTCTACCCGTTCTGGCCCGGCGCCCGGCTGAAGCCCGAGTACTTCTTTCTTCACCAGGCCGTGATGTTCTGCGTCCTGTTCGCCAACGAGTTCTTCTTCCGGGGCTTCATGCTCGCAAGCGCACTTAGGCGAATGCCTGCGTCGGCCGCGATCGTGTTCCAGATGATGCCCTATGCCGTCGGGCACGGGGGCAAGCTGCCACAGGAGTTCATCCTGTCGCTGGTCGCGGGGCTGGGTCTCGGCATCATGTCCTATCGGGGCAAGAGCATCTGGCCGGGCTTCATGCTTCACTTCCTCTGCGCGCTCGTGGTGGATGTGGCGGCGGTGCCTGAGATCGCTCGCCAGGTGCCGACCGCGGTGCTGCGGCTCACAGGGCTTTCCGGCTGAGCAGACGCACTGAGTTCGCTTTCCCCCGATGAACCTGCACACGCTTCCGGGCTTTTGACGGTTGTCTGACATCCGTGTCCGGAAGCGGTGTTCGGTTTGAACTGCTCGATGTGCTTGAGGTCAAACCCACCCTGGGCCACGACCTGCGCGGGGTGCGGTGCTGAGCTCGCGAGTGCGGGGTGGAAGCCGCCTGAGTGGCTGCTGTCTCCTCCCGGTTCCGACCCGCCCATCTTCGGGCTGCGCAGGAGGCGTAGACGCAGGCAGTGGTACGCGGCGTTCGCTCTGCTCGTCATCCTTTGCGGGATCGCGTACGCCTGGTCGGCGAAGCGGGTGCTCTCGGGCGGCGGCACCGGCGGTACAGGTGTGTCCGTCGTGTCGCGTCTTGAGGCGACACCGTCCTGGGAGAGCACCGTCTGGCCCGAGGCGCCCGAGATGCCTGAGGGGCTGTTCACCGAGTCCGCCGCTACCATGCCCGAGTCGGAGGCGCCCGCCACGTCAGAGCAAAGCGAGGAGGGGGCCGCCGGTACGGCGACGCACGGCGCTGCGGGCCACCGTGGCGGCGGGCTCGCGGGTGGCGCTCGCGCCTCCGTGGGCCACGGCGCCGGAGGGGCACGCGCGGGCCCCGGGCCCGAGCCCACAGTCGTCGTGCACGCCACCGAGACCACGTGGGACAAGGACGGCGCGATGATGGTGAAGGTCGCGGGGGGGACATTGGCGATGGGGTCCGCGAGCGGCGATGAACCCGAACAGCCTGCCCACAACGTCGCCTTGCATAGCTTCTGGGTCGACAAGACCGAGGTCACCAATGAGCAGTACGCGCGCTTCGTGAAGAACACCGGCCACCCCGTGCCGTACGTTGGGGAGGCGTGGGCGTCGGCGCAGAACTGGGACCGCAAGGCCGGCACCTATCCAGACGGCAAGGGCGACTGCCCGGTGACCCTTGTGTCGTGGGAGGATGCGGTCGCGTACGCCCAGTGGGCAGGCAAGCGACTGCCCACAGAGGCGGAGTGGGAATACGCCGCGCGCGGAAGCTCCGGGACTGTCTACCCGTGGGGCAACGCGTGGAACGCATCTCTCTGCAACTCTGCGGAGTCCGACCCGTTCGCCCTTGTCGCGCCGGTCGGCAGCTTCGCCCGGGGGGCCTCATGGTGCGGCGCGCTCGACCTGGCCGGCAATGTGTGGGAATGGTGCGCCGACTGGTTCTCGCCCACGTACTACGCGGAGTCTCCGTCTGCCGACCCGACCGGGCCCTCCGCGGGGAGGTACCGTGTCGTCCGAGGCGGGTCATGGGGCAGCGGCCCAGAGCCCTGCCGGTCAACCTTCCGTGGCTTCCGCCCACCCGAGGCGAAAAGCGATGGCGCCGGATTCCGCTGTGTGGCGGACGTGGGGTAGAGCCGTCTCGCTGGTGGGCGCTTCCTTCCTCGGTGATCCGTCAGGGCGCAGCCACAGTCATCACGCTTGCCCCCCGAGCACCTCCACCGCGATCTCTTCGCAACGGCCCAGATCGCGATCGGCTGTCAGGAAGACAGCGCAACCATGAGTGACCGCCGCTGCAAGGTGCAATGCGTCCGGGGTACGGAAGCCATAGCGTGCTCGAACCGCTGCGGCCATGTCAAACGCCTCCTCGCCAATGCCGATGATCTCCAGGCGGCCGGAGTCGAAGAGAGCCTTGTACTCGGCCAGTAGTCCTGTGTCCTGCCTGGCCAGAGGGGCGACGATGCATTCTAGGCGCACCGGGTGGCTTACCACCGGGGGCCGCTAGGGCCCGGAGGGTCGGTGAGCCGCACGACGGCCTCAGCCGCCAGACCCCTCGCCCCTCGACGGCGTAGATCAGCACGTTGCTGTCCAGGTACGTCGACATCCAGGCACGTCCCTATCCGTACCGGCGGTCACGCCTACGCGTCCCACTCGTCGCGCAACGCGGCCAGCTCGCGGTCGAGTTCCTCGCAGCTCCGGCCGGTGAACCCGCGTTCTGCCTGTCTGGCCTTGATCCAGGCAAGGACCTCCGCGATGTTCAAGTGCTCCCGTGGGCTGTCTTCGGTCTGCTCCATGATCACCGTGACTCGGCCGGGCGGCAGGCAAAGGGGACGGTCCAGCTCGAGCCGGCCGTCCGTCGTGATGCGCCCGGTTGTTGTAACGCGAGTAGCCGCCATGATGGTCTCCCTTCCGGCGACATTGTACCGCAGTGGGGCTGTCCTCGTACTACCGCGTGATGACTCGCCCCTCCGGCCCTTCGGCCTTCCGCCCCTCGATCAGTACGTGCCGTGCCGGGTGGAGCCACGCTGGGATGCGGACCAGCCCAGGAAGCGTCCCGCCCAGCGGGTCGGTGGACCCCTCCAACGGAAGCCGGGTGACACGGAGTGTGTCGACAGGAGTACCCAGCGCCTCAGCCATCGCCGAGCTGAGCAGGCGCTGCTCGTAGAACAGCACCGCCGAGACGCCCCGTCGCGCCAGCAGCCACCTGACGAGCGGGAAGCACGCTCGCTCGACGGCCCACATGGCTGCCGACCGCACGACCGGCTCGGCGACGAACAGCGTTCCGCCCGGCCTAAGCGCCCGTGCCGCGGATGCGAGCGCTCTGCGAAGCGAGGCGACGCTCTCTGCCACCGTGTCGCCCGTGATGTGATGGATCGTGAAGCTGAACAGCGCGGCATCGGCCGACTCGTCCGCGATGCCCAACAGGTCCCGAGCGTCCGCGACGACCTTGCGGACAGCCGGGTCGGTGATCGTGTCGAGCATCGCGGGCGATATGTCGACCGCCGTGACGGAGGCTGCCTGCCCGACGTCGTAGGCGAAGACGCCGCCATTGCCGATGTCGAGTACGTCCTTGCCGGCGACCGCGGGCCTGACAATGTCGCGCATCCCGCGGTAAAGGGACTCCCAGGACGAGTAGGTCTCGTGGTACTTGCCCGCGACGTCGTCGAAGTGCTTGCGCGCGCGGTCGCTCATGCGCGCTCCTCCACGCGGACCCCCGAGCGGTACACGTCGCGGATGACGTAGAGCGGCCGGCGCTTGGCCTCGAGGAGGACCCGGCCCAGATACTCCCCGACGATGCCGATGCAGAGCAGGTTGAGCCCCTGGAGGACGCAGACCGCCACCATGAGAGAGGCCCAGCCGCGCTCGACAGCCGGGTTCGCGAACCGGGCCCACGCCGCCCAGATCGCCACCGCGAAGCCGAGCGCCATCGACGCGACCCCGAGGTATGAGATGAACCGAAGCGGAGCAGTCGAGAAAGACGTGACGGCGTCGATCGCGAGCGAGACCATCCGAGGCAGCGAGTACTTCGTTGAGCCGGCGAACCTGCCGCTCCTGCGGTACTCGACGGTCGCCTGCTTGAACCCGATCCAGCCAACCAGCCCGCGGATGAACCGGCTGGACTCAGGGAGCGACCCGAGCGCCTCGAGGGCCCGCCGCGACAGGAGGCGGAAATCGCCGACATCCGCGGGGATGTCGGTGTCGGAGAGCACGCGGAGGACGCGGTAGAAGACGCGGGCCGTAAGGCGCTTGAACGCCGTCTCGCCGTCCCGGCATGTGCGCCGAGCGCACACGACGTCGTTGCCCTCAAGCCACTTGTCGACGAGCGCCGGCACGACCTCGGGCGGGTCCTGCAAGTCCGCGTCCATCGTTACGACCGCGTCCCCGAGGGCATTGTCGGTCCCGGCGCACAGCGCGCTCTGGTGGCCGAAGTTCCGCGAGAGTGAGATCACCGTCACCCTTGGCTCGGCAGCCTGCCATTCCCGCAGAAGCCCCAGCGTTGAGTCATCGCTGCCATCGTCGACGAGGACGCATTCCCAGTCAAGATCGATGCGCGTGTCCCACAGCCGCGCGAGCCGTTCCCGGAGCATGGGCAAGGTCTGCTCCTCGTTGTGACATGGAACCACGATCGACACGAGCGGGCGCTCCTCCGGGCTCACTTGGCGGCCTGCCCTTCCTCGCTCGACGGCCGGATCACGGCGACTACCTGGCGGCCGATCAGGCGGCTCTTCACGCACAGGAAGAAGCTCGCGTACATCAGCGCGGCCACGGACCTGCCGAGCGCGCCGTGGTCGGTGGGCCTGGCCGCGCGTGCTCGGTCGCCGAGCAGCCACACGATCGTACGATAGAGCGAGAAGAACGGGAAGCCCCAGCGGTACGCCCGTGCGGTTGCATAGCCGGCCGCCGTGCACACGTTGTCAAGCTCCGGCAGCGTGAAGTGCCGGTGGTGCCCGATCCGGCGGTCGAACGCGGTGATGGGCCCAATGGGCACGGTGAGGATAACATTCGCCCCCGGCGCCAGCGACCGGCGCAGGTTCCGGAGGAACGCCACCGGGTCTGACACGTGCTCGAGCACCTCGGTCATCACCACGAGGTCGAAGCGGACACACGTGGGCAGCGGGCTCTGCCCGATGTCGTGCACGAACGTCTCGCGCACGACGTCGGACGCGAGCCCGACCGCCGCGGGTGAGATGTCCTCACCGTAGAGTTCCAGTCTTGGGAAGCGGGCCGCGATGCGGCGAAGTAGGAGGCCGTTCCCGCAGCCCACGTCCAGTAGCGAGAGCCCGGCGCCCGCATCGCCGCCCGCTCCCACGATGCGAGTGAGCTCTCCGATCACGAGGCGAGCGCGGTGCCTGTTGCCGGGGTGGACGCGGTTCCACGCGTCGTCCTCCTGCCAGTAGGCGTCATAGAACTCGCCCGAGCCGACCGCGGGCTCGCGCGGGGATGCCGGCTGTGACGCAACGGGGCCCTGTTCCATCAAGGGCAACTTCCGGCCGGCCGGCTTGCGGTCCTGCGTGGCGGCCGGGCATCAGCGTCGCGCCGGAGGGCTGCGCTGCCTGCCGGACGAAGGCCTGGTGTGCCCACTCGCCAGCCCGGGTGGCTGCGCCACGGCGCGGAGGGAGCCGCTGCTTCCATCCGCGCAGTGTGGCCGCGGAGCCTGACAAGGTGGAGAAGAACATGACAACCGCGTTCCTCGCAGCAACGCTCGTGTGCGCTCAGTCGACGGCGCCGGGCGATGAGGCCGCCATGCGCGCCTCGCCCGATGTTCTCTGGTTTGATAGGCCGGCCACGCAGTTCAAGGAGGCCGTGCCCATCGGCGGCGGCCTTGTCGGGGCGATGGTCTACGGAGGCGTCGCCGAGGAGCGCTTGTCCCTGAACCACAAGGTGCTCTGGCGGGCCACGAAGCGTGGCCTGCCGATCCCCAATGTCGCGGACCGGCTGCCCGAGATCAGGGAGCTGTTCCTGGACGCGAAGGTGCGCGAGGGCGCGGAGCTGGCGCGGCAGGTGCTGAGCGGGGTGCCCGGCGGCGTGGATGCGTATCAGCCGGTCGGCGACCTGCGCATCCGCTCAGCGCTCGGCGAGCCGACGTACTACGCGCAGTACCTCGACATGTCGACAGGCGTGCATGAGACGCGCTTCACGTGCGACGGTGTCTCCTACATCAGGCGGTCTTTCGCATCCGCGGCCGATAAGCTGATCGTCGTCCACCTCCGCAGGCTGGACGGCGGGCCGGTCGACTGCGACGTAGAGCTGTCTCGCATCGCCGATCCTCAGTGCGAGCTGACGACGGCTACGGAGGACGGCAAGCTCAAGCTGGCCGGCGCGTTCGCCGAGGGCGTTCGCTTCGCGGCGACGGCGTCGGTCGATGCGCCCGGCGGGTCCGTCAGCTTCGCGGACGACGGCGCGATGGCGCACATAGAACGCGCGGGCTCGGTGACGATCCGCGTCGCGATGGCGGTCGACACGGCGCTGGCAGATAAGGCTCCCGTCGATCCCGTCGCCGAGGGGCTCAGGCTTCTGGACTCAGCGCCGGCGGGCTTCACCGCGCTTCTGGAGCGCCACACGGCCGACCGCTCTGCCCTCTTCCGCCGGTGCTCGGTCACGCTCGGGAACACGGCTCCCGGCGAGCGGCCGGCGACCAACCGCAGGCGCGAGGCGCTCGCCAACGCGGATGACCCAGAGCTCCTCGCGCAGGCGTTCCAGTTCGGCAGGTACCTCATGATCTCGGGCTCGCGCGCGAGCGACCCGCTGCCCACCAACCTGCAGGGCATCTGGAACGAGGAGCTCGCGCCGCCGTGGGATTCCGACTTCCACCTCGATGTGAACCTCGAGATGAACTACTGGCCCGCGGAGGTTAGCGGCCTGCCCGAGTGCGCGGACCCGATGTTCGCCCTTGTCGATCGAATGGTCCCGGGCGCGCGCGAGGCGGCGCACAACCTCTACGGCGCGGAGGGAGTGTGCTTCCCGATCACTACCAGCGCGTGGGCCACAAGCTGCCTCACCGCGCCGGGCTGGGACATCTGGGTCGGCGCCGCGAGCTGGCTCGCGACGCACTACTGGCAGCGGTGGGAGTTCGGCCACGACAGCGAGTTCCTGCGCACGCGCGCGTACCCGTTCCTCAAGGAGTGCGCGCTCTTCTGGGAGACGTACCTCGTGGAGGACGCGCGCGGCCGGCTCGTCAGCATCCCCTCTCAGTCGCCGGAGAACACGGTCATCGGGAACATCGGGCCCGTGTCGCTCGTGGTCTCCTCGACGATGGATGTGACGCTCGCTCGCGACACGTTTGAGCGGGTGCTCGAGGCGCGGGCGATCCTCGGCGTCGACGACGACCTGGAGGCCGGCTGGCGCGCCGTCCTCGACAAGCTGCCGCCTTTCCAGGTTGGCAAGTACGGGCAGCTTCAGGAGTGGCTGGAGGACTACGACGAGGCCGAACCCGGACACAGGCATTACTCACACCTCGTAGGCGTCTACCCCGCTGACGTCATCACGCTCGACGCGACGCCGGAACTCGCCGCCGCCGCGCGGGTGTCGCTCGAGCGCCGTCTGTCGCACGGAGGGGGACACACAGGCTGGAGCCGCGCGTGGACAGCGGCATTGTGGGCGCGTCTCGGCGACGGCGACCAGGCGGCATTTCACCTCTCGCGCCT
>Ga0315282_10008155_pt1 | contig 16991 bp, 18 predicted proteins | sample YL17G07_20_MG_FD_203693 | JGI IMG/M metagenome (GOLD analysis project Ga0315282, IMG submission 203693) | Sediment microbial communities from Yellowstone Lake, YNP, Wyoming, USA - YL17G07_20 | ecosystem: Environmental > Aquatic > Freshwater > Lake > Sediment | place: USA: Wyoming | collected...
CTAATAGTAATTGTATGGCTTCTGTTATTTCGAGTTCTCCTCTCCATGATGGTTTTAGCTGTTTTATCATTTTGAAGATTACTGGTTTGAAGAAGTATATTCCCGTGAGCGCGTAGTTGCTCGGCGGTTTTTTCGGTTTTTCAATAAGTCTGATCAAATTTCTGTTTTTGTCGAATTCAGCCACTCCGAATTGTTGTGGGGTTTCCACTTCGCACAGCAGTATCATTGCGTCGTAGTTTTTCTGTTGGAATTCTCGGACGAATTTTGAAGTTCCACCTTTCAGTAGGTTGTCGCCCAAATACACTACGAAGGGGCTGTCCTTTACGAAGTCTTCAGTTAAGCCTACCGCTTGGGCTATTCCTCCAGGCTTTTCTTGGTATATGTAGGTGATTTTTATGTTAAATTTGCTTCCATCTCCGTAGTGGCTTTTTGTCTTTTCCGGCATTATGTCGCCTAGTATTATGGCTATGTCCTTTATTCCGGAATCACGCAAGTCTTCTAAAACATATTGGGATATGGGCTTGTTTGCGACGGGGATTAGCTGTTTTGGTCCCGTGTGAGTTAGTGGTCTAAGTCTCGTGCCGTGGCCACCGTGGAGTATTACGCCTTTCATGTTTCTGCCTCTTTTTTCATTCTGTTTAGTCCATCTGTTATGTTTAATGGTTTTGTTTTTAGTTGTTTTTGTATTTTGTCTGTGTTTAGAGATGAGTCTTTGGGCCTTTTGGCTATCCAAGCGGTTAGTTGGCCCATTTTTATTGGTTTGATAAGGTTGGAGTCTAAGTTGAAGGTTTTGGCGATTTGTCTGGCGAATTCGTAGCGGCTGATACGTTGGCTTCCTGAGGCGTGGTATAATCCTTGTAGGTCTTTTTGTACGGCTTCGATTGTTATTTCTGCTAGGTTCTCTGCCAGTGTTGGCGTGTTGTAGTGGTCTTCGACTACTGTTATTTCTTTGTTTTGTTTGAGTTGGTTGATTGTCCATGTGGCGAAGTTTTGTTTCCACGGGTGCCAGTCGTACAGGACACTTGTGCGTAGTATAGCGTAATTTTGGCAGTGGCGGGTGACTCGGTTTTCGCCTTCAAGCTTTGTAACACCATAATAGTTCATTGGGTTTGGTTTGTCATCTTCAACGTAGAGTCCTTTTTCTCCGTCGAACACGTAATCTGTGGAGATATAGACGAGTTTTGCGCCTACTTTGCTGCAGGCAAGGGCTATGTTGCGTGTTCCTTCAACGTTTATTTCCCATGCTTGGTCTTTTTCGGTTTCGCATTTATCTACATTTGTCTCGGAAGCCGTGTGGATTGCTACATCTGGTTTAAGCTTATGAAAGAGGTTTAAAACTTCAATTGCGTTTGTGATGTCTAGTTTTAAAGAGTTTGAATGCAGTGGCTTGGTTTTATGAAGAGGTATAACTGTATAATCATTTTTTGCGAGCTCAACTATTTTGTTGCCTAACAATCCGCTTGCGCCGGTAACCAACAATCTTCTCTTACGCCCAACAATCTTCTTTATCCAGCTGATAACTCTAATTACCCTCAGATATAGGTCAATTAAAATGTTTAATAATTCTTTCGTCTACCTAGAGGGGGAGAATGTTACGAATGTTACGGTACTATGCGTGTGTGAGACCTTTCTTAGAAAGAAAGAGTGGCGCTTAGCATTTTTGAGAATTTCGTCGCCGTTATAATAGAACTGGGTTGCTTTGAAAATATGAGATAATTTTATCAAGTCCATCATCAAGGGAAACAGTGGTTTTCCACCCTAGTTTTGTTTTAATTTTAGTTGCGTCTAACACGATATATGGTTGGTCAGAAATTAATGGGCGAAAAGCATAACCTGGGGGATATGATCCAAAGGTTATGTTAGTTTTGTTATATCCGATCTTGTTAGCTATCTTTTCAGCTAGCTCTCTGTTACTCGTACCAACCCCGGTTCCGACATTAAACACTTGACCGTTTGCCTCTTCTTTTTTCAATGCTAATAAATAAGCGTTAACATGGTCGTCTATGTACATGTAGTCTCTAACAGAATCTGGTGCACCGATGTAAACTTTTTCCCTTTTTAGCATGTAGGTAACCAGATATTCAATTATGAAGCTTGTATCAAGCCTCCTCCCATAAGTGTTCGTTGGTCGTAATATAGTAGCATTTAAGCCGTACGTTTGGGACATCATTTGAAGATAAAGGTCTGCAGCCGCTTTGCTAACAGCATATGGGCTGGTTGGTTTTAAAGGAAGTTCTTCTATTAACGGTTTTGTTTCTTGTAGGCCATACACCTCTGCTGTGGAAGCTGCAATCAACCGTCTAGTTTGAGGGTCTGGAAGTTCCAATATCGCATGTGCAATGTTCATCGTTCCGAGAACATTGATTTCTTCATATTCAAATGGACGTTCGAATGAGTCGCGTACAGGCGTCAGCCCTGCCAAATGGACAATAGAATCAGGCTTCGCAACTTTTAGAACACTGCGAATTGATGCATAATTAGCTATATCCCCATTAAATAGTACTATATCCTTTGATATTTTTTCAATGGCTTTTATATTCCTGCTTGCAACCCGTCTAATGAGGCCGTAGACCTCGTACCCTTCACTAAGTAGCTTTTCGGCTAAGTAACTCCCTATGAAGCCCGTTATTCCCGTTATTAAAACTTTGGGCATTTCTATTCTCTCAGCAAATCAAATTCTTCTTCTGCTAAACTTAAATCTTTGACGCTGTTAATGGTCAACCATCGTTCATTCTTGCCTAACTTATATGCTTTAAGGCGTCTTCTTTTTGCAAGTATTGGGAGTGTCGTTTTCTCTAATGCCCCTTTTTGGGGTAAGTAATTCAGTATTTCGCGGCTGAAAATGTATATGCCTGAGCTAACAAATTTATCTTTAAGAATTGGCTTCTCTTTAAAGCCAATTATGTCATTTCCGTGTATTTCCACTATCCCGTAAGGAGACCTCATCGCAGAGACCACTATGGTTGCCGCTGGTCTATGTTTCATGTGAAAGTTTGCAAGTTTATCCAAATTTAAATTTGTAAGTTCGTCACCGTTCATTGCCAAAAAATTCTCGTCGTGCACATATCTTTCTATAGCTAGTCGGAAACCTTCTCCGGTTCCCCCTTCAACAGTATGTACACTAAAATCTATGTTTAAAGCAAACGGATCGTTTTTAATATAATCTATTATCACTTCCTTGCGGTAGGCAACACCCAAAACAGCATGCTTGAATCCGTATTTTTTTAGCCAATTTAACGTCCAATATAAGATAGGTTTGCCGCGCAACTTTATCATAGCCTTTGGCATATCTTCAGTTAAAGGTAGCATGCGTAAGCCTGCGCCACCGGCCAAAATAACGCCTGTTTGAATTCTTGATTCCATATGTATCCCTTGAAATTTTGAAATGTATTTATGGCGGGGTGGTTATAAACCTTTAAGGTCAACTAATCAATGGATGATGTAAATTATGAGAATAGCAATGGTTCACACTCCTCTTGTAGTACGCGCCGGCGGAGAAAGACAGATCCTAAGATTAGCTATCGAACTACAGAAACAAGGGAACAGTGTGGAAATATTTACAAATGCAGTTAACGAAGAAAGATGTTACCCTAACCTATTGAAAAAAGTCACAATAAACGTTGTTCCACATCCTTTCGTTCGCTTTGGTCCTTTCTATTTAAGGGTAGCTAAAAAACGAGCCAATCTTTACGATACAGTTTTTCCGCGCATGCTTAACATAGGAAGAAGTATACCTAAGGGATTCGATATCATCAACAACCATAATTTCCCAACAGAATGGGCCGCCTTTTTCGCCAAGAAAAGACTAAAAATTCCTGTAGTATGGATGTGCAATGAACCACCATTCTGGTTTTTTCACCCTGAACAAAGAAGGGGATCGCTTAAAAGTTCTTGGCCACTTTTCGAGATATTCGATAAAATTGCCGTCGCATATATCGATGAGATTGCTGTTCTATCTCATTCTGCTGAAAGCTTGGTTGGAAAAATTTACAATAGAACATCTAAAATAATTAGAAGTGGGGTAGATGTCGAAATTTTTCATAAAGCGTCTAGACAGCAGATAAGGAAGAAATATAATCTGCAAAATGATTTTGTCTTGCTTCAAGTTGGTGGTCTTATCTATTATCGGCGGCAGATTGATTCTCTTGAGGCGCTTTTTTATTTATCTAAAAAGTACGACAATGTTAAACTAATTCTAGATGGTGCTGGTCAACAGGAGATGCTTAGAGACTTTAGCAGAAAATTGGGTGTGGAGAATAAAGTTATATTCTTAGTAACTGATAATGACAAGGAACTTGCTAAAATCTATGCTGCTTGTGATGTTTTTCTTTACCCTTCTGAAGTCACGTGGGGTTTAGTGGTGACAGAGGCAATGGCTGCTAGAAGGGCTGTCATAGTCTCTAATAAAGCTGGTGTGTCTGAGATTATCAAAAACAATGTAAATGGTACTGTTGTTAACCATGCAAAACCCAAAGAAATCGCAGAACAGGTGGAGAGATTAATGGACGATCCGAAGTTACGTAAAAAACTTGGAGAAAACGCCTACGAATATGTCAAAAGGAACTTATCATGGGAAAAATACGCTGAGAACATGGAAAGCGTCTTTCAACAGACCATATCAAATTTTAGAAGAGGGACTCGATGGTTAAAAAACTGATTAGGTCCAAAGTGTAACCGGGGCGAAATTACGGATGAAAGATCTATTAAGGCGTATAAGAAAATTCTATTCAGATCTGATCGATTATTTCATCCGACTTATTCAAAGGAAGACTTATCTACCACCAAGAAGTTTAAGAGCTTTCGTTGGGCCTCAAATAAACCTCTTAGATTATGAAGCAACAGGTAAAGAGTTCTTTGGTTATTTTAGGGAGTTATGCGACCTTAGACAGACCGAGAGTATATTGGATGTAGGTTGTGGCTGTGGACAGAAGACTCTTCCTCTTTTAGGATATATTAAAAAAGATGGGCATTACTGGGGTACGGATCTTAGCAAGCGAGCAATAATATGGTGTCAGAGGAACATAACCAGAAAATATCCTCAGTTTGAATTTTATCATGTAGATTTATTTAATAGTGTATACAACCCAAAGGGAACATACCTCGCAGAAAAATATCGTTTTCCGTTCAAAGATCAATCTTTTGATTTTATTTTATTAGTTTCTGTATTTACCCATATGCTTCCCAATGGAGTTGAGAACTATTTCAAGGAAATTGCTAGGCTATTGAAAGATGAAGGAAGAGCCTTTATTACCTTCTTTCTTTTAAATGACGAACAACAACAATTGGCAGAGAAAAAACTGAATACTATAGATTTTAAATTTGAACACGAAATTTACCGAACCACAAGTGAAGACTTCCCAGAAAGTGCCATCGCTTATAAGGAGAATTACGTTCTTGGCCTTATCTCGAAGAACGACGTAAAATTGAAAATACCTATCAAGTATGGTAATTGGAGTGGAAGGACAGACGGACTTTCATACCAGGACATAGTAGTTGTTTCACGAAAAATTTAGATAGGTATATGCCTTGGAAGAAAAATAGGTAAATGTCAGATGTGCAACCGATTCAAATTTTAGAAGGAGTTCATGATGACCAAGCGCATAAAAACAACTTTCGACCAATTTTATGCGCAAGAAGCGCCGTAATTTCACTGTCAAGTACGGTGGCCACATCCGTACTTGACCCCAAGTACGGTGGCTAAAACTGTGCTTGGGTCACCACCCCTTTTTTGAAAGACATTTTGCCGAGTTCGCTGAACATCTTCTGATTTTATTGCTGATTCAGGTACGCAAAAAAAATAGAAACACGATTCAACGGATGATAGGGGAAAGTGTGTAATGCGAACTAATTGATATTCATGTTTCTTAAAAAATCCTTTAACCTTATCTACATTCTTTGAGAAAACTTCAATTATTATTTTTGGCCTGCACTTACTAATCACTTGTTCCAATCCACACAAAGTTTCATACTCCGCACCTTCAACGTCTATTTTTATCCAATCTATTTTGTTGTAGCCAGATAAAACATGGTCTAATTCCCGAGCTTCAACCTCCAAGCAGCCTAAACCCATGTTTGCCTTTATGCTATGCCGTGCAGTTGTTTCTCCAACGAAAAACTTTAGTTTAGTATCCACATTCCAAGCAGCGAGGTTAATTGGAATTACGTTTCTGATTTTGTTCAGTTCTATATTTCTTACTAATGCCTGATAGTTAATTGGGTGCGGTTCGACGGCTAAAACCATCCCTTCATTTCCAACGATTTTTGCAACATGTAACGCATACTTCCCAATGTACGCACCAATATCAATAAAGATTTCACCTCTTCTTGGTTCAAACCACGCTTTCATAAAACTCTCAAACTCAGGCAAAACAATCTCAAAACTCTGACGGTCAAGGAGAAAATAACTAATTCCATTCATCTCAACTATAGTACTGTACCACAATTGGTCTATCATCTTCTCTAATTTAGGAATCCTTTTTCGAATAGGATTAGGAGCTGACTGCAAAACAGCTACGCCAAGAATTGCCAGTTTATCGTTGAAACTATATCCTAAAAAAATCCGCTTGAACCTCTTTATATTTTCTGCAAAGAATTTTTTGATTGAGACCATCTCCATCAAACCTCTCCTTTAACCCCATCATTTCTGTTTGGAACCTCGCATATTTATGATTTTTTGTATCGACATTTTAAACTTAGCGGCATAGTTTTAGTTGATGTTCAAGGAAGTAAAATGTACATAGATTCCCGAGATACTACAGTTGGGACTTCTTTATTAAAGTGGGGCTTTTTTGAAAAGTATGAAACAAAGTTGTTTAAAAAGTCAATTAAAAGGGGAATGGTTGTTCTGGACATTGGAGCCAATATTGGATATTATACACTACTTGCGGCTCGTCTTGTAGGTGATGAAGGAAAAGTGTTTGCTTTTGAGCCAGACCCATATAATTATAGTTTGCTTCGCAAAAACATAGAAGCAAATAGATACAATAATGTTATTCCAATGTAGAAAGCCATTTCAAACAAATCTGGAAAAATCAAGTTATTTTTAGACAAGAGTAATCTAGGTGCCCATTCTCTATCACAGGCAAACGTTCCAGTTAGGGGTGCATCTATCACGGTTGAAGTAATAAGTTTAGATGAGTTTTTTAAAAATACAGACTGCAAAATTGATGTCATTAAGATGGATGTACAAGGATCAGAAATGGAAGTTCTTCAAGGAATGACTAATATTATAAATAAAAACGGTAACCTAAAAATCATTGCTGAATTTTGGCCTGTAGGAATTCAAAATTGCGGTTCTTCTCCAATGGAGTTTTTGAATAAACTTATAGAACATGGTTTTACACTTTATCAAATTGGACAACGTATAGAACTAATCGATGTTAATCACGTGTTAAGAATGTGTGGTGGTGAAAAATGGTGGTATATAGACCTGTTGTGTAAAAAATTTCCATAGGTGAGGCTCATTGAAAATAAAGTAAACTGGCAGAAGAGAAAGGAATAGTTCTGAAATTGATTAAGACTTGTGAGATACAATACACAAGTGGAAACGATTTTATACTTGCCTACGGGACTTAAACTCCTTGGGAAAGAACATGCGCGCTAAAACACGAGAAACCTGTAGAGTTTGCGGGTCAAACAAACTAATTCCAATATTGTCTTTGGGAGAGCAATTTGTAACTAATTTTGTGGAAGAGCCAAACAAAGACCACCAAAAGGGTCCTTTAGAGCTAGTTCTCTGCTATGTAAAAGATGGTGGCTGTGGGTTATTGCAGCTAAAGCATACTTTAGACCACGATATTTTGTATAGGAAATATTGGTATAGGTCTGGAATAAGCACAACAATGGTGAAAGCTTTAGCGGATATTGTGTCTTCTGCAGAAAAATTAGTCAAATTATCCTCTGGAGACTTAGTTCTTGATATTGGGGCAAATGACGGGACCCTGTTGAGACAATTCAAGATTCCAGAATTGGTAACTGTTGGTTTTGAGCCTTCAAACTTGTGGGAATTGGGAATCGAAGGAACATCGAAGATGATTAATGGTTATTTTAACTATGAAACATTCAAAAGGGAATTTGGAAATAAGAAAGCAAAACTAATAACAAGTATAGCCATGTTCTACGATTTGGAAGACCCAAATACATTTGTCAAAGACGTAAAAAAATGCTTGGATAAGGATGGATTGTGGATAATACAAATGAATTATTTGGGCTTGATGTTGGAAAATAAGACTTTTGATAATATCTGCCATGAACATCTTGAATACTATTCCCTATTGTCTCTTCAAAATCTCTTGGACAGGCATGATATGGAACCATTCGATGTTGAACTTAATGATGTAAATGGCGGTAGTTTCAGAGTGTATATAAGGCATAAAGGGGAAAATACAAACAGTTTTCCTGGAGCAGAAGAAAGACTGAGAAAGCTAAAGGCTTACGAAAAGAAAATGGGATTTGACAGTAATAGACCATATGATAAATTTGCAAAAGAAATAGGAAAAATAAAAAGTGACTTAATGGATTTTTTGAATGAAGAAGTCAAGAAAGGAAGGAAAATTTTTATATACGGGGCTTCTACCCGTGGCTTGGTTGTTTTGCAATATTTTGGAATAGATAAAAAATTAATCAATGCTGCAGTAGATAAAAATCCTGAAAAATGGGGCAAGCATATCGTTGGAACAGGTATTCCCATAATGTCCATTGAAGAATATAGAAAGGAAAAGCCAGATTATTTATTTGTCTTGCCTTATCACCTTATCGAAGAGATTAAAGACCAGGAAAGGGGCTTTCTCGAAAAGGGCGGAAAAATGATAGTAGCTATACCAAAGTTCAGAATAATAACTAAACACAATATGGTTAATAGAGCCTAGGTGAGTAGGCAGAAAAACCTTAATTACCTTACCGAATTAACGGATCGACATCCACAAAGACAGGTATTGCCTAACTTGAAGAATTACTCAAAAAAGTCATAAACTGAAAGCCCATATAATGGAAAACTATACTTGGAAAAAAGCTGCAAAACTTACCATCAAAGCATACAAGAAAATCATCGAAGAATAAGAAAACGAGCAATGTTTCATTACCCGCTTGCTTTTTACCCTCCCTTAAGTAAACCCTTTATTACGTAAAGTCTAACCAAAGGGTAGATATAAACGATGGAAGGCTCGTTCATTGTTAATGCTATACGTAATCCTGTTGCTGGAGAAAATACGAAATGAAAGAGAATATTCCTTTTTGTTGTAGGAGGCGTCTTGCCCATTTCTCGTTTTATTTTACGGTATATTTCGGGAAGAGTAAATCCATGCCATTCTTCGTGATGCAACTCATTTCTTAAGCCATGTCTTAAATGGGTTGAGTGAACATCATAATCTACTATCCACTGAAAACCAGCGTCAAAGATTTTATAAGATAAGATCACGTCTACTCCAGCAATGCGTCTTAATTGTGGAAAACCTCCTAAAGTCCTAATTATTCTAGTCTTGTAAGCAGTGTTGTCCAGCGTCTTCCCGAATCTATATGGTGCTGCCTGCCTGCTTTTATGCAATATGAATACCTCCCCTCGGCCTCGGCTTTCTTTGGCTGTGTATTGCTCTAGTTTTCTTAATCCAACAGGTTTATCTATAAACCTAACACCAGAAGCAACGGCAACATTAGGGGTTTCTAGGTAAACAGGAATCTTACTCCACCAATCCTTAGCCAAAAGAAGGTCTTGCTCGAAACTGATGAAAAACAGCGACTCAACATGCCTTAAGGCTTCATTAGCACCAGCAGATATACCCGTCGAAGGATTTTCATAAACTGTCCAATTGAAATCTCTAGCAATCTCGACAGTTCGGTCGCTACTGTGATCATCTACCAAAATCTTCTGATTAACACATTCATAGGGAATAACTGAATCTATACGGTTCAAAACTGATGAAAGAAACTTTTCGCCATTTTTAGTCCACATCACCAAATCAACTTTCATTTTTTAACCCCAACCACAATAATTTCAAAGTTTTTATATGTTTGGTCCAGAACTGACCGGAGCGCGCGTTTCAGAGTGTTTCAGCTCTGTTGCAAGTAGGTATAATAACACTGACCAGAGGCGCGTAACTTTTGTTTTTGTTAATTTCCACTTTCTCCCTAGACATTTCTACAAGTTTCTTTTCCCTAGAAGGCAAGATATAAGTTAAGGATTTTCTCATGGATGCTGAGAAATCAAAGAAAATCCAAGATAGATATGACTTAGTCCATATGCCAAAAGGAGGACCTAAACGGAATATCCTTCTTAAGAGGAAATCGCGAAAGATTATGAGGAAACTTAAACAAGATGGGACAGTGTTTATTCTCTCATAGAATATTCTTCTAAGAGTTTGCTTTACGTTAAAGGTGAACATTTGCCTAACACATTTAAGGTATCGTTAGATATATGGAGTTTGTTATTGATAAAGGAAAAACGGTGCCGCTTGCTATATGGGGATTAGAATTAAACAAACGCGAAGCGAGTTGAACACTTCCATCACTTGAATCATTATCAACAAATATGACCTCAAAATTTCGATAGCTATTTTTGAGAATGGAACCTAAACATCTTACGACATAAGCGCCTCCGTTATAATTAAGAATGATGACTGAAACTTGAGGGCCTTTTTCCCGCATTTTAATCGCCCACTCTTATATAACACTCTTTTTTATTTATTACTCAGCTAAAACTAGTTTGGGATTAAATTGCTTGAGCGCGCGCGAAAGTCAAATAAAGTCAATGAAGAACACAGTTAGATGGAAATGAAATATGAAAAGTGATCCCAAGATATCGGCCATAATTGTCAATTGGAACGGGAAGCGGTTATTGAGGGACTGTTTGAATTCAATTGAAAGAACTGAGTACTCCAATTTCGATGTCGTAGTTGTAGACAATGGAAGTAATGATGGGTCTGTTGAAATGATTAGAAACGAGTTTCAGTGGGTGGACGTAGTTCTAAATGAAGCAAACCTCGGTTTTGTTAAGGCGAACAACATCGGCATAAAGCACGCCCTCAAGAAAGGTGCTGATTACGTCTTCTGGCTCAACAACGACACCAAAATACTTGATAAGAACTGGCTTAGGAGTCTTGTTCAAGTTGCAGAGTCAGAATCGAGAATCGGAATTGTCGGATGCAAACTTGTCTTCCCATCCGGAAAAGTGCAAAGCGCAGGTGGTTACCTAGACTACAGGAGCTTTCACCATTACACCGATGGTAATAGAACTGCAAAAGTCGATTATGTGGTAGGTGCAGCCTTTCTGGTCAAACGCGAAGTGATAAACAAAATAGGGCTGATCGACGAGGAGTTTTCTCCAGGGAATTTCGAAGAACTAGATTACTGCATGAGAGCAAGGGCTGCGGGTTACTGGACAGTTTATACTCCACGCGTCGTCATAGTTCACATTGCTGGAGCTACCTTCGGAAAGACGAGCTGGCCTACGCCTGCGACGTACAAAAACGGAATAAGGTTCTATATGCTCAATTATCCTGCATCATGGATAATGACCGCCAACCTGTTCATCATACTCTCAGTCTTTTTTAAGAGGAAAGACGAAAGATACAGAATGGGACCACGGAATATCAAGTTGAAAGAGGACTGGATTCTGAGAATAAAATCACTCATCAATGCGTATCTAGTTAACATATTGAATTCCCCAAAAATCCTTCACAAAAGACACAATAGAATGGAAAAAGTCTGGAACTGAAAGCCTCCTAGTCAAACATCGCTGGACCCAGGCGTGAGTCTCGATGCTCTAGCAATCAAGTATTCTCGTAGATAAATCGGACTTGCGTATTTCAACGAGTAGAACACGGCTTTAGGCAGGGTGACATGATACTTGTTTGCCGCTAGTCTTGCACGAAACTTGAAACTTCTCGGGTTATCTGGTCTAAGGTGAAGAACTCCGATCCTCGAAAAGTATCTGTATCGATACCCCTTATACATACAAGTGCTTAAAAAATAAGAATCTTCTGCATCACAGTCTATGTGCGGACAAAATCGGTAAATGCTTTTTCTAAAAGCATACGCACCTGTACCATACCTTTTATGAAGCGTTCTAGATTTCATTTTTTCATAGTTCACTGCAAGTTGCTCCCTCACCTTGGCGACAAGGATACTTCTCACGTTCCCATAAAGCGGATAACTTTTTGAAACGAAGGAACAAAAATCCATCCCAGCCCAGTCAACCATGAATATCCTCAGGTCTACGTACATATCGCAATTAATAACATAAACAATATCTCCATCTGCCGCTCTACAGCCCACGGCCGCAGGCTCCGCGGTAGGGCTTTTCCACTGCTTCTTTTTTATTTCAATAACTCTTACCTTAAACGGGAAACTTGCGCTCTCAATTATCTTTAAGCTTCTATCAGAACATCTATCCAAAACGAAAATGACTTCGTAAACCGGAGACCGAACTAACCCTGCAATACAGTATGGAAGATATTTCTCTTCGTTATGAACTGCTACCACTACAGAGATTTTCTCGATCTTGCGCACTCTTCTCTACGGTACTCCCTTATGTAACAGTGTTTTTATTGATATACCAATTAAAAAATACTTGGGTGTAACATTGATCGACAGAGTTGATGTGGTGATGTGGACCAAAAACAGTTCAGAATTTTTGCCTTTAGTTCTTAGAAGAATTGAAGGCGTTATTCCATCAGAGGTGCTAGGAAAGAAGATGGTCATAGATGATCACAGTACAGACAATACTGTTGAAATTGCAAAAAATTTGGGATGGGACGTTCACGAAAATCAGGGAAAAGGCATTTTTGACGCCTTTGAAACCGCGCGCACACTGAATTTCTAATCATGATGAGACGTGAATTGGAGCCGAATGAACGCGAAGCCAGCTCGACGCTTCCATCACTTGAATTATTGTCTATGAATATGACCTCAAAATTTGAATAGCGATTTCGGAAAATCGAATTCAAACATCGATTAACATAAGCAGTTCCGTTATAATTTAGAACAATAAGTGCAACAAGGGGGTTTTTTCCCGCACTCTAAACGACCCACTCTTATATAACAGTCATATTTATTATTTACCAATTAAAAACTTACTCGGGATTACATTGATTGACAAAGTTGATTTGGCCATGTGGACCAAAAACGGTGCGAAAACTCTGCCCTTGGGCTTAAAGCGAATTAGCGAGGTCATACCAGACGAGTTTGTTAATAAGCGAGTAATTGTAGACGACCGCAGCACTGATGACACGCGCGAAATAGCGAAATCCTTCGGTTGGAACGTGGTTTTTAACGAAGGAAAAGGCATAAGCGATGGAGCTAATACGGCTTTAAAACACGTGGCATCTGATTTTTTCATAAGTTTCGAACAAGACTTACTATTGACTCATGACTGGTGGGAAAAAATCCCACCTTATCTCGAGAATCCGCAAGTGGCAGCTGCTTCGGGAATGCGTTTTGCGGATAAGCCCGCTGGTGTAAGGAAACTGCAGCAATATGTTGCTAAAAAATATCGAGGGGAAGCCGAGCTTGCATCATGGCTTAGAACTAGACAAATGGCTGCTTTTACACTGGGCAAAACTTTAGACAACACAATCTACAAAGCTAAGGCAATTAAGAAATTGGGAGGATTTCCAAAAATGCGAGTAAACGCAGGTGTTGACGCAGTTCTAGCTTACAAAATCGCACAAGCTGGCTATTATTGGATAGTGGATTACAATGTTCAGTCCAATCATATAAGGCAAGGGTTAAAGCAGGAGCTACTGCATCAATACTGGTACGCTACACAAACATATGAAATATGGAAAAAGATAAAAACTGAAACTACCCAGCCTCCACCAATAACAAAGAGTGGTATACTGTTTCGTTTCTTTGTTTCTCCTTTTACAGGATTGTTCATAGCGTTAAAAACTAAAGAACCCACAATAACATACATTCACCCACTTATCCGTTTTTACTACGTGAAAGGTCTTTTAGAGGCTTCCAAAGTGTAAACTAATTTTCATCGGTAAGGGTTAAACAGCCTACTGCCTTCTTCCAATTAGTTCCTTTTCTAGTGCTTCCACTCTTTTTTTGAGTTTTTCAACTTCGTTCCGAACGTTTTTATTCTTTATCTCTTCTTTTCGCTTTTCATTAGATTTTAAGATGAGCCGTAAAAACTCGGAATCATAACTTTTTAGCAGTAACTCAGCATTTGAAATTATGCAGTGTTCCTAATTACTCCTAGAAACATCGCTGGTCTGTTGAGTTTAACACAGTAGTGTTCTCTAAAAATCTACAACATCATCAAAATCAGCCTTAAAGTGCCTTGTCATCCCGTGCATTTCCCGAAAGCACGCAATCATCCAATCCCTATACGTAGTTTCAAACGTGCCCCTTATTAACTTCAGAACAAAAGACTGGCAAAAGCTGCCAAGAAAGCAGTTAACCACAACCATAATACAACTAAATTAAAAAAGTAGGCCTAAGCTGTTACAAACATGCGCGCGCGCTAAAAAATAGGGGGTAGGTTGCAAGGATAGGGGTTGCGGATCGCGTATTTTTGCGGTGGCTCGTGCGCGTAGGTAATTGCGACAGAATCAATACCAACGACCTTGATTTTTGTTTTAAACATCAAGGTTAGTAATATAAAAAAATGTTAACGTTGTACCTAAAGCTGTTTGGAGCTTTGGCACTTCAATTTGTGATAGCGCGCGCTCGGTTCTGTAAAGGGATAAAGCCTCTGAAATTTCGCTTGCTTTGTGTTCACCCCTTCTTGCAACGTAAATGTAAATTTCATCTCATTCTTTGATAACCCAAGTCTATAAAGAGTCTTCTTGATTATTTCTAGGGATTTAGATGCCCCCTTATCTGTTTTCAAAAATCTCTATAATACGGTATTCTCGTCATACAGTTTCATGATGTTTTCAGGTTTTTCAACAGATAACTCCATTTGAACCAATTGTAGCCTTGCTCCTTATTCGAACTCTCTGAGGTAGAACCCGCTTCTGCTCAATTACGTATTTTATACTTCTGAATTTAAAATGCAGCTTCAAAACTTTTAAGTAAGAATGGATAAACCATAAATAAGAATATCAAATCAGAAGCTGACGGGGAGAAAGGAATGCAAAGTAAACTAGGTACAGTGCTTAGTCCAAAACATTTTTTCTTGCCTAGAAATAACCATTGGTTAAAAAGGACTATTTTGGTTTTTACTTTCATACTATTCGATTATTTATCGACACTCGTTTTTTGTCGTGTCCCTTATGAGGAAGCCAATCTGTATGCAAGAACCTTTATGGAAACATTTGGTACACCGTTAGGGCTGACGATGTTTGTTTTAGTAGCTAACCTGCCGATTTACATAACTTTAAGTTTAGACTCTCATGTCATAAGAACCCCATTTAGAACTGCCATAGTCATCGAACCCTTTGTTGATATTATATTCGCATGGTTTGTTGCTGGATTGCATTTTAGTGGAGGTGCAAGTTGGTTTTGGCATGCTCCAGGTTTAATGCGGCAGGTTTCTGGCGCTTTTCTATATTTGACAATGGCTTTTCTGTTTGTCAAGCCTCATAAACCACGTTATGACAACCAATCACTGGTCAGCGCGTAACAATTACAATAAAAGATCAACCAAAACGTTCTGCAGTTCGCTCTTGTCTTTTAAATCTCGAAAAATAGCCTTACCTGTTCCGTAAAGTCGAAAAGAAACATTTTTAAAGGTTAGTTCAAAAATTATGGCAGAAATTGATTTTTCTATTTTTGCCTTTTTCAGAATTTTTGCAACTGCTTGCTCTTTCTTATCATATTTAAAAATGACGATAAAGTCTTTTTCTTTGCCGCATGTTTCTTCGATTCTAGCCACGTAATCTTCAATGGCAACCATTAAACTTGCTCAATCTCCTTCAAAACTTCAATGAATCGGTCGACTTCTTCGCGAGTATTGTAGATGTAGAAGCTTACCCTAGCTGAGGATTTCAGCTTAAATATTTCATGTAATGGTTGGGCGCAGTGAAAGCCACTTCTGATCATAATTCCATAATTGTCCAAGAATAGGGCAACATCGTGCGAACTTGAACCTTCAACGTTAAAAGGAATTATGCCACATTTAACGGATGCATCTTTTGGTCCGTAAATCTTGACTTTTTGGCACTCTTGCATGCGTTGCATGGCATATTCTGTCAACATACACTCATGTGCCTTAACGTTTTCCATACCTAGCTTTCTCAAATATCTTACAGCTTCCATCAATCCAACACCGCCACAGACGTTTGGTGTTCCAGCCTCGAACTTCCAAGGCAAATCATTCCATGTGATGGAACAACGTCTTGTTACAGTGTTAAAGGAGACTTCTCGTATCATTTCGCCCCCGCCTTGAAATGGCTCCATTCCTTCAAGAATCTCACGTTTACCATATAGGGCGCCTATGCCAGTTGGACCCAACATTTTATGCCCAGAAAATGCAAAAAAATCTACATCCAAGTCTTTAACGTTAATAGGTAAGTGAGGAACGGATTGCGCTCCATCGATGAGGGTTAAGGCACCATGCTCATGGGCAACTCTTGCGACTCTCTTCACATCGTTTATAACACCGCTAAAGTTTGAAACATGGGAAACACAAACAATCTTAGTTTTTTTAGAAATCATATCTTCAAAAGCCTCATAATTTAGCGTTCCATCACCGTTTACTTCTGCGTATTTAACGTTAAACCCATTTATTTTTGAAAGAATTTCCCAAGGAACGATGTTACTGTGATGCTCCATCAATGACACTATAACTTCGTCGTCTTTCCTTAGATTACGAAGACCCCAAGCGTAGGCAACGAGGTTTATTGCTTCAGTCGTGCCTCTCAAAAAAACTATTTCTTCCATACCATTTGCGTTTATGAAATTGGCAACCTCTTCATGCGCTTTCTCGTAAAGTTCGGATGCTTCCTGGGAAAGCGTGTGAACGGCTCTATGGACGTTTGCATTATGATTTTCATAGAAATTTTTGATAGCTTCAATTACCTGTTTTGGTTTTTGCGATGTTGCAGCGT
>Ga0315282_10008156_pt1 | contig 16991 bp, 13 predicted proteins | sample YL17G07_20_MG_FD_203693 | JGI IMG/M metagenome (GOLD analysis project Ga0315282, IMG submission 203693) | Sediment microbial communities from Yellowstone Lake, YNP, Wyoming, USA - YL17G07_20 | ecosystem: Environmental > Aquatic > Freshwater > Lake > Sediment | place: USA: Wyoming | collected...
CCCCGAAACCGCATAGAATAAGGGCTGTAGGGCGTTTACAATTCATCACCGCAGAGGCGCAAAGGTCGCAGAGAAGAAAACTGTTATTTCTTTCTTTGTGTTCTTTGTGCCTTTGTGGTGAGTTGTTCTTTTTCTGCAAATTCATTTCGCATTCATTTATTCATAACCAGCAGAAAGGAGGTAACCCCGATGTCGTCCCTGTGGGACTCATCGGGATAACTCGCTGTAACGAGTAAACTCTAACAGCGAGGTAACAAGCCCGCCTACGGAGTCGCAACGGAGTCCCGACCGGAGCGTCGGGGCGCAGGGCTTCGGCGGGTCTAAGAGCCAGTAATTCATTGCATTCAAACTGGCTCTAAGAAAAGGAGGTGATTTGAGACCGTAAGCACGGGATTATGACCCGTATTCTATAGAATATGATCCGTATTCTGTAGAATATAACCCATATTCTGTAGAATATAAGCCGTATTCTGTAGAATATGACCCGTATTCTATAGAATATAAGCCGTATTCTGTAGAATATGACCTGTATTCTATAGAATATAAGCCATATTCTGTAGAATATAATCTGTATGCACAGGAATATAAAGAAAGTGAGGTATTTATGCCGAAACAAAAAAGATATATCCCGCTCAAGGATGACGATTTTTTCAACTGGCAGGGTAATTTTGTGAATTTAGTGGTTACTAATGCGCCGGCATGGGGTATCCCGGCTCCGTCGGTTGCGGCGTTGGTTGCCCGCCGGGCTACGTTCGAGCCTTTATACACTACGGCTCAGAATAAAACCACCCGGAACAGGGCTGATGTCCTGGCATTCCGTCAGTCGCGCAAACTCTATGAGAAGGAAATCAGGGCACTCGCCAAGTCATATCTTATGTTTAATCCCCTGGTTACGGATGAGGATAGGATGGATATGGGCTTGACCATCCGCGATACCGAGCCGAGTCCGGGCAAGCCGATTACGACCGTGCCGATTGTCGGCTTAAAGGGCTTAGGCGGCGGCGATATAGAAGTCAGATGCCGGGTTACCACCGACCGGACAATGTGCAGTATGCACCCGGATGCCAATGCGGTTGACTACAGGTATGTGACCGTGGAATCAGGAGATGTGCCGCCCTCTGACCCTGAAGATTGCCCCAAGGCAGATAGTCAGCCCAAGGCAAAATTTGTCCTCAGGGCAGGCGCCAAAAATTCAGGCAAACGATTCTACGGATTTTTCAGGTGGCTCAATAACAGAAGACCGCGGCAGGAAGGACCCTGGAGCAATCCGATAAGCGTGGTGGTGTCGTAAGAAAAGATTAACCACAAAGGACACAAAGGGCACGAAGAAGAAATCCGGAATTCCTTTGTGTTCTTAGTGTTCTTTGTGGTGAAGGAAAAGGTGATTTATGTCTTTATTGCCTAACGAAGTCAAAACCGAAAACATTGCCAACGGCGCGGTGACCACTTCCAAAATCGCAGATGAGCAGATAACGTCGGCCAAATTACGGGAGGGAGCGGTCAAGAGCGAGCATATTGCCAGCAAAGCCGTGACCACGAGCGAGTTGCAGGATAAAAGTGTAACCGCTTCCAAGATTGCGGATGGCGTGGTCGTAACCCAGAAACTTGCCGGAGGCTCAGTTACTACCCCCAAAATAGGTGAGTTGCAGGTTACATCTTCCAGATTACAGGATAGGGCAGTCACAACTGAAAAGATTGCTAACGCCGCAATAACCACAACCAAAATCGCCAATGGCTCGGTGACTCCGGCGAAATTGTCCTTTACACCGCCCTCTGTGGCGAGACCCATAACACCGCCGGTGACGACCGATGAAATTGCCGGCGGCGCTGTTTCTGCAGAGAAACTCGCAACCAATGCCGTAACAACCGAGAAGATTGCTAACGGTGCCGTTACACCGGAGAAGTTGTCCGGTGGTTTTGTCAAGTATGTGCCGCGTGCAGTTGCGACCTGGGATAAGACGAGAATGAATTTTGAGTTTGATGGTGTTCTGCACTCGGACGGAATGGATTTGTCAGGCATAGTCCCAACAGGTGCTATTGCCACTCATCTGATAATAGAGGTTTCAGGGCCGCAGGGTGAATCGTTCCAGATATATGCGAATCAGGGTGCTAAAATCTGCAATTCGTTTATCGGTTTCATCCAGGGTATGGGCGGAGGTATGGGGCGGGTGCATTGCGTGATTTATAATGACCCGGACAGACTCTTTGATTATATCGCCAGCCCAGGATTAGGTGACATGGTTGTAGCAGTGGCAGGATGGTATGTGTAGGAAAGTAAAAGGTTCACGAGTTCATTAGTTCATAAGTAATTTGTAAAACTTGTGAGCCCGTGAACTCATTGACTTGTTACTCACACTAATTGAAGGAGTCGAACTCTAAAAACTGAAATCGGGGCTGCATCTAAAACCAAATCTTAATGTGTAATCGTATAATTGTTGACTCCGTTAAAGATGTTTGATATATAGTATAGGAAAGTATCCCTAACGGGACAAGCATCTTGGGTCTCGCCCTGTAAGGGTAAAATTAAGGTATACGCAGGCTGAAGCCTGCGGCTACAATTTTATACATTTCTGTAGCCGCAACCTTTAGGTTGCGTTTACTTGACAATCTTATTACTATGCAAAACATCCGTAATTTTTGTATCATTGCCCATATAGACCACGGGAAATCAACGTTAGCAGACCGTTTGCTGGAGATTAGCGGCGCGGTGTCTGCGAGAGATTTGCGCGAGCAGTTTCTGGATAGCGGTGAGATAGAACGCGAACGCGGTATCACCATAAAGGCAAAGGCGGTTCTTCTAAAATACCGTTTTAATAATCAGTCCTATATTCTTAATCTGATTGATACCCCTGGTCATGTGGATTTCAGTTATGAGGTCTTGAGGAGTCTGAAGGCGTGCGAGGGTGCTTTGCTTCTGGTTGATGCCACTCAGGGAGTTCAGGCGCAGACTGTGGCAAATGGGTTTCTGGCAAAGGAATCCAATCTGACAATCATTCCGGTTATTAACAAGATAGATATGGCGATTGCCCAGGTTGAGCAGACCAGAGATGAAATACAGAATGTTCTGGGTATTCCGGCTGAAGAAATAATTAATGTGAGCGCCAAGACCGGAGTTAATGCCGATAAGGTTCTGGAAGAGATTGTTAAAAGGATACCGCCGCCTAAGGGCGATGTTAATAAGCCGTTGAAGGCATTGATATTTGATGCGGTGTATGATGATTACCGCGGTGTGATTATGTTCGTGAGAATGATTGATGGTTCGGTTAAGATTGATGATGAACTGTTAATGATAAGAAATAATAAGACCTTTAAGGTGGAAGAGGTTGGGATATTCACGCCCAAGATGGTAAAGGGGGCTAAATTATCAGCCGGCGAGGTCGGTTATATTATCAGCGGTATCCGTAATAGCCGTGAGATAAAAATCGGAGATACGGTAACCCTGAAGAATAATAATGATGTGGTTCCTTTACCGGGTTATCGTGAACCTCTGCCGATGGTCTTTGCCGGTTTTTATCCGACTCAGGACAGTAATTTTAATGTCCTGAAAAAGGCGTTGGAGAAGTTGAGTCTTAATGATTCGTCATTTACATTCGAGCCAGAGACATCAGAGGCATTGGGCTTGGGATTCAGGTGCGGATTTTTAGGGTTGTTGCATATGGATATTGTTAAGGAGCGCTTAAAACGCGAGCAGGCAGCCGATGTAGTTCAGACAGCTCCTAACGTGCCTTACGAGGTTATAGCGTTAGAAAGGGGAATGAGCAAGACGCTGCGCATTGATAATCCGGCTGATTTCCCTGACGAGGTTAGTATCAGGGAAATAAAAGAACCGATTGTCAAGGTGAGTTTGATTATTCCTTCTGATAGCATCGGTAATATAATGGCATTATGCGAGTCCAAACGCGGTAAGCATATCAAGACAGACTACATTTCTCCGACCAGAGTGATTATCCAGTATAGTCTGCCTTTAGGAGAGATTATATATGATTTTTATGACAAGTTGAAATCAGCCACGCACGGTTTCGGAACAATGGATTACGTTTTTACTGGATATGAAACGGGCGATTTGGTTAAATTAAGAATATTAGTGGCAGATGTTGAAGTGGATGCCTTTTCATCTATTGTCCATCGTGATGTGGCAGAATCAAAAGGCAGACGGATTATCCATACATTAAGGAAGAATATTCCGCGGCATCTTTTCCAGATTGCCTTGCAGGCGGCGATTGGCAAGCGGATAGTTGCCCGCGAGAATATTGCGGCGCTGGCTAAACATGTAACCGGTAAATGCTACGGTGGCGATATTACCCGCAAGCGGAAACTCTGGGAAAAACAGAAGGAAGGCAAAAAGAAGATGAAAAGCATCGGGTCGGTGGAGATTCCCCAATCGGCTTTTATTTCAGTCCTGGGTGGAGAAGAGAGCAAATAGATGAACAGTATAATTAAGCAAAATTTCAGTACTGCGATGCATCTTTGGAATATTATTCCAATTATAATTATAGTCGTAGTGTATTTTACAAATGTTCTATCGTTCTGGTGGACGGTTGTATTGATAGTAGTCTGGCTGGTTGTGATTCAGGGTAATGCGGAGGTATTTCTGATAGCCTTTGTTATGGCTATGATAATTCGTTGTTTTAGTATAGAGGTATATAAAATTCCGACCGGTTCAATGGAGCCCACGTTACACGGTGATTATGAAAACGGCGATAGAGTCATTGCCGATAAGTTCACACTCCTTTTCATGCCAATAAAAAGGTTTGATGTGTTATTGTTTAGATTCCCGCTGGATAAAAGCACGAATTTCATAAAGAGGATAGTGGGGCTGCCTAATGAGGAACTGATGATTAAGAGAGGCGACCTTTATTCACGTCCAAAAGGAACTGATAAGTTTGTTATTGCCAAGAAACCGCTTAAGACACAGGAATCAATCTGGATACCATTTTATAATAAGTGGAATGGTTCAGAAGAGCAGCTTACAGAAACATGGGAATTATCCGAAGAGAAATATTATCCCTCAGGCAGTGAGCATAAAATACAGAATGGTAAATTATACCTGCAGGGTGATAATCTAATAAGATATAAATATAGTATTAGAGATAAATATGATTGGAGTAGTGGAAAGCATGAGGTTAGTGATATAAAATTTTCTTTCCGTGTCCGCGCCGAACAAAACGGAGGGGAAATCGGTTCAACTATCAAAACACCTTGTGGTAATTTTACTTTACGTTTATACCCTCAACAAATACAACCTATAAATAGCCAATCTTCTATGGCATCGAATAATGTCTTGCCACCTTGTTCTAATGTTCTGGAGCATTATATAGCATCAGGTAATTCTATAAAGTCATTGCCGATTGATATGAAGGTTGAACCGGGCAAAGATTATTTTGTAGAGATTCTCAATTTTGACGGAAGTATTTATGTAAAGATTAATAAAAAACTTATCCAGCAATACGATTATATTACTTTTTTAGAGGAAAATGATCGTCCTGATAAAGATTATTCTTTTAATCAGGTTAGTTTAGAAGTTAAGAAAAATTCGGTTGAACTGTGGGATTTTAAGATAGACCGCGATATTTATTATGCCAGCGATTACGACTCTAGAAGTATTTTAAAGGAAAATGAACCGCTGGTAATCCCGGATGGTAAATATGTGGCAATAGGAGATAATATTCCTAACAGCAAGGATAGTCGTATATGGCGTATGAGGACAATAACCCTTAAAAATGGTAAGGTTATTAAATGTGATGCAGAACCTTCTTCAGATTCTTATCAGGATAGTGGGAGAATGATTAGAGTCTTGAGAGATAAGAGAACAAATAGGGGAGGCGATATATGGGGAATGAGTCATGTTACAAACAAGGATGATGTTGTATCAAACGATGTGGAACCGTATCCATTTGTTAGTTCAAATGAGATATTCGGGAGGGCGTTATTGATATATTGGCCATTACCCCGGCTGAAGTTTATTCGTTAACTCATTGGAAATATGGTGGTTTTACGCGTTATTATTAATTACGTTATAACCTTATAATTATCATTGTTTTATACAATTTTATTCAGTGCAAGGAGTTAAGAAACACGAAGAGAAACCGTAGACTTGATAGTATTATTCAGTATGGGAAAATATGTTTCTCTAAAAGACCAGTTATACTATAACTCTATACTTTACAATGAGTTATGTTAAATGGCTGGTGTTTTATTACATAGTAAAGATATAGGATGGGTTAATATAATAGGTTTTTATATAGGTAAATTAATGGTAAAATTATCAACAAGTTATCAACAATTATAGACAATCCCTAACGGGATACCTCTTTGAAGAAGTCCCGTAGGGGCAAAAGATGGATAATACCTAATAATATGCTTCTTGAAATAAAAGAATTGGTCAAAATATACGGTCAGCGCCGAGTAGTGGATGGAGTAAGTTTTAATATTACTGAAGGTGAAATTGTAGGGCTCCTGGGACGAAATGGTGCTGGTAAAACAACTACTTTTAGAATGGTTACGGGTCTTATTTCTCCCTCTTCAGGTGAAATAATGTTTTTAACCCATCAAAAGGGGAAAAAGAAGGCGTTGGATGTTAAGAATTTGCCAATGTATAAAAGAGCGTTATATGGTATGGGATATTTACCACAGGAATCATCGGTATTCCAGAATCTGAGCGTAGAGGATAACCTTTTAGCCATACTTGAGACCAGGCCAATAAGTCGTGGAAGACGATTATCAGAGGGTAAAAGACTTCTTAATGAATTTGGTTTAACCAAGTTGGCACATCAAAAGGCATCAACGCTTTCTGGTGGAGAGACGCGACGGTTGGAAATTGCCCGTGCCTTGATTACTGAACCGACATTATTACTATTAGACGAACCATTCTCAGGGGTAGACCCTATTTCGGTGGCTGAAATTCAGGATATTATTAAACGTCTTAAATCTAAAGGTATTAGTATTCTTCTCACTGACCATAATGTTCGGGAAACACTTGCTGTAACGGACCGTTCTTATATTATTGATGAGGGTCAAATATTATGTGCCGGGACACCATCTGAAATAATGAATAATTCATTAGCGAGACAGAAATATCTCGGAAGAGATTTTTCTATATAAATAACAGTTGTTCCCGCCAGCCCGCCCTCGGCGGGGCCGAGGAGGCGGGTCATCGCTTGACGGACGGGCAGGTGCCTCTGGCATGATGCTTCTGACTTAATGAAAATATGAAAAAGTTTATATTGCCATTAATGCTGATTGGTGGCTGGTGCGTTCCGGGTTTGACGCACTGGTATTACGGATATCGTTATAAAGCAGTGATATTTTTTGCTATAATCTCAATTTGTTTAATATTAGGACTGGTTGTCTCGGATTTTAGGGCTCTTAGATATTCTGATAACCCCTTTTTATATATTGGTCAATTTGGGAGTGGGCTGATATGGCTGTCAAATACCTTACTAACTTCAGAAATGCCACGAGGATTGGTACCGCTTCCATATTTTGAAATAGGGTTGCTTTATATTTGTGTAGGTGGTCTTCTTAACCTGATAATTTTATTGAACTTATATTCACAGATAATCAATAGGAAATCGGCAACGGGTTCTTGAGCCTACTCCGTCCCGACAAAGTCTATCGAGGCTACGAAGGCTGGATTGAAGAGATTATGCTTAATTTTATTTTAATAGTTGGTTTTTTTATATTAATAGCATTTATAGTTTCTTTTGCTTTGAGTATTGCTACCGTAGAAGAGAACCCCAAGGTTATCATTCGTATAGCGCTGAAGAATTTCGGATTGTTATTTTTAATTGTTCTCTTAATCTGTATTATAGCAACTATTATAAGTTTTTATAAGTGACTGATATGAACCAAAAAGAGTTTCGTGAATCCTTGCAGCATATTGAAGAAATATTAAAGCAGATATTTGATTCCATACGAACGGGAAATCTTGTTTATTTAGATTCAGCGCAATCCCTTGTTTCTAGAACATCTGAACAGATAAAAAATTATCATCTCGTTGCTGAAACACCCGACAAGGGGTGGGCTGCTCCTAAAATAGGGGAGTTTCGTCTTGATAACAGACAAGAAACTATGCCGGATGTTCTTAGTGAAGCAGGTAGAAAGGATTTAATCAATCGGCTGGAGAAAATAATTTCTAATCTTTCACGGTTAATTAATATATTCAAGGAAAGGATAAGCAAGCATATTCTTTTTAGTGAAAAAGCCATTAGAGAATTGGAATATCTCATCGGTAGCATTAAATATCTTTCTCGTTGTTTGAAAGATGTGGTTATTACAAGAAATGATGTGTTGCTGAAATATATTATTGATACTGCCAACGCCTTAGAAAATACAGCGGATAGTTTTGCGGCGGAACATGAGGAGCGGTTGTTAAGCGGGGTTTGCCAACCTCAATCTTCCGCACTTTTTATAGATTTACTTAATACCATAAAAGAAAACTCTTATCATTTTAAGGAGATGGGACGTCAGATTGCTTCTTTTAGTAGAGGTGATTCGCATAGATTACCCTCTAAGGAAATCTGATAATTAAATTAAGGAGGGAATATTAAAGATGGTGGAAATGGAGTTATCGCGTATCGTTATTGATGAGAATCGTGAAGAGCAAATTATTGTTTTGAAAGAGGTCAAGGGTAAGCGGATTTTCCCTATTATTATCGGGATTTATGAAGCCGCGGCTATTGACCGTAAGATTAAAAATATAAAAACGGCACGACCCTTAACACACGACCTAATTATAAATTTCGTCAAGGCATTTAATTCAAATATTACAAAGGTTATTATCAGCGACCTCAAGAAAAATACCTTCTATGCTAAAATATTCGTCAGTTCTAATGGTAAAGAGATTGAGATTGACTCTCGTCCGAGTGATGCTGTTGTGTTAGCAGTCCATTTAAAAATACCAATCTATGTAGAGGATAAAATATTAGATGAGGTTGGTACAATTTCAGAAGATACTCAGCCACTCAGCACATAAATTACCCGTTCCGGGTTCTTGCTCAGAGAACCCGTCAGGGTTCGTAGAGTGTGCTGGGTTAAATCTATGCGAGAACCTAACCCTCAACAAGTCAAAGAGGTTATCAAAAAATTCGCTTCTAATAATGCTAGTTTGGTTCTATTATAATTAAAACGAATATTACTGAACGGCTCCCCAATGGAACTATTTTTATTCCATTTCACTTTGCTGAATCGGCTGCTAATATGCTTACTAATCCTGCTATTGACCCTATTGCCAAGATACCCGAATACAAAGTTTGTGCTATACGAATAACTAAAGTTAAGGAAGGTTAATTTATCGTATCGGAATTTCAATAATGAAATTCCGACAGCCCAGCACATAACTTATGTGCTGGGCTGGACTGAGATAGGCTAAAATCAGATACGACCCAGCACTCAAAGAATTTTGAGTGCTGCCCAAAGGGAGATAGTTGCACGAGCGTAGCGAGTGCCTATCTGGTTGTTCAGTGAGTAGGGAATAATTACTGATACCATAATTTTGATAACGCTTTTAGCATTCTGATTGGACTATTTCGTAATAATACTTGACTTTTATTCATAGATTATGCTAATATATCATTTTATAAATGGTTTGAACTTATTCGGGAGTTTTTTTGTGGTACTAACTGAATTAACTAACTAATTTTTATGATAACTTATAATAAGATATATTACGTAATACTGCTAATTATTATTGTGTTAGTTTTGTGGTTAGTATATGATTTTATCCAAAATAAGGCAGAGGCAGATAATATTTTGGCTAATATACCTCAACCATGTCCTATTGACAAATCTCCAATGATTTTTCTTTCGCCAGATTTACCACAGACTGATTGGGGTGGTTGGTGGGGTCCTAGAACAGAAGAGAAATTACCACCAGTAGCAACAACGTCTCCTAAACCTAATTTTATTCTTACCGGAATCATCATTGCCCCCCCTTCGGCTACGGCCTTTATTCTAATCCCTACCAAAAATAATGAAGAAAGAGTTTGTAAAGTTGGCGATAAAATAGATGACTGGGAGGTTATAGAGATTATTACAAATGAGGTAAAAATAAAGAATAGCCGCTCAGGAATAGTTGAATCTCTTCCCCTCCAAAAACAATGGCCCAATATGACTACTTCACCTAATCAAGTAAATGATGTAATTAGGAGTTTAACTAATGCTGTAAATATACCCGGTATTCCACCAGAGTTAATCCAGAAGGTTTTAGACGGTACAGAACCCGTAGAACAGGTCAATATTTATATTAAATCTGCGGTAGCTTCTTTACCACCGCCATATGTTAAAGAACTCATAACAAAATTTACTGATATTACTGAGGACGATATGCCATCTGATAACACTAAACTGGGAGAGTATGCAGTAAATTTATTCCGGATATTTGAGGGGGAATCCTCAGTATCTAGTACTGCAGTAGCAGAGAATGTTTTATTTACCACTTCTGTTAATGCAGACAATAGTCCGATTTCACCAACGATTTTCTTTAAACCTGGCGACCGTCAGATATACGCCTGTTTTGCTAATCAAGGTGCATTGACCGGACTTGCTAAATTAGTTCATCGCTGGACCTATAAAAATACCGGCGTGATTGAAAAATTAGAGACCAGACCGATAGACCCAAATGCACCATTTAACTTTATCTGGGTACGAAAAACAGAGGGTTGGCAAGTTGGAGAATACGAAGTGGAACTCTTTAAGACACAGACATTAGAAAAGATTGCAGGAGGAAATTTTAGTGTTGCTCCCTAAAACACAAATAGAAATGAAACCTTTTCAGTCACACCTAGCTAAACAGTTAGAAATTATTAAGCGTGGTATTGTCGAAATTCATTCGGAAGAAGAATTAATTCAACGATTAAAACAAGGTCGTCCATTAAGAATTAAATTAGGATTAGACCCGACTAAACCTGATATCCATCTGGGTCATACCGTGGTTCTTGAGAAAATTCGTGAGTTCCAAAATCTGGGGCATCAGGCAGTTGTTATTATTGGTGATTTTACTGCTTACATTGGTGATCCTTCTGGTAGAGATAAAACACGTCCGCAATTATCTCATAAAGAAATAGAACAAAACGCTCAAACCTATTTCGACCAAGTACGAAGAGTTGTTGACGTAAAACGTCTTGAAATCGTTTACAACAGTACATGGTTAAAGAAATTAACAATGGATGATATTATTCGATTAGCCTCCCAGGTTACAGTAGCACAGTTTATCGAACGGGACGATTTTAATTTGAGGATAAAAAAACAAATTCCGATTAGTCTGCACGAATTCCTCTATCCGCTTTTACAAGGATATGATTCAGTAGTGGTACGGGCGGATATAGAATTAGGCGGTACTGACCAGATATTTAATTTTCTTGTAGCAAGGGACATACAAAAAGCCGCTAATATGCCTCCTCAAATTGTATTAACCATGCCTTTATTGGTAGGTTTAGATGGCTCTAAAAAGATGAGTAAGAGTTTGGGTAATCATATTGCTATTAATGAGCCGCCATTTGAGATGTATAGTAAAATTATGTCTCTGCCAGACAAGTTAATGGAGAGTTATTTTACTTTACTGACATCATTGAATGAGAAAGAGATAAAGGATATCTTAAGTAAGCACCCCAAGGAAGCAAAAATAAGACTTGCAAAAGAGATTGTAACTCAATATTACGGTAAAGTAGAAGGGGACAACTCAGCTGCAAAATTCGAATCTATTTTTTCGCGTAAAGAGGTTCCAGAAGATTTGGCTGAATTAAAGGTTGATTCATCCGTGTTGAATAAGGAAGGGAAGGTTTACCTCCCGAAACTCCTCAATCTTTGCGGTGCTACCAAATCGAATAGTGAAGCACGACGTTTGATTACACAGGGTGGAGTAACTATAGATGGTATAAAATTGACTAATCCTGATTCTGAAATTACTATTAAAATAGGGCAGATTCTAAAAATTGGTAAAAAGAATAAATTTTACCGTATACAAATATAATAATTAAATTATAAAATAGCTGAAAGGAAATTTTATGTTATCAATAAACAAAATTGTATTAGTTATCATTATAGTTTGTACTTTCCAATATACTTTGTTTTTGAATCAATCGGCTATAATAGCCGAAGAGAAAAAAACAGATGATTTCCAACCAATAGAAGGTAGATTAATGTATTCAGATGATTGGTCTTTTCTTTCTGAAATTACAACACCATTCCCAACCATTACCCAGATAAAGGAAAATTATGTAACCTTGCCAAATCCCCAAAATCCACAAGGTTATCATTGCACTTCAGAACAAGACAAGGTAAGGTTAGATATGGATGGAGACTATTTATTTGATACAGAATTTAAAAATAAGGAGAATTTCGTTACTTATAAAATACAATATCCAAACGGTCTGAAGTTAGATTATCGAATGCGGATTTTTGGCAAAACTCCAATCCAAGGTATTCAGACTGTGACAAAAACTTATTCCACCTGGTATTATCAACGCGCCTGTTATATGATTGCTAAGACTTCCTTGGAAACTTTTATCCTTATAGATGATAACAATAATGGCTATTATAATGATTATGGAAAGGATGCTATTATTATTGGTACCATAGATAAACAGGCTGTTCCTCTTTCTTCTATCATTATGATCAAAGGAAAATACTATAATCTACAGGTAGAATCTGTGGTAGAAATACCAGAAAACGCCAAAAATATTCCCAATTATACCGGTATGATATTGCGACTGACACCATATAAGGGTGATACTGGTAAAATTGACCTTATCAGAAATTGCAACCCACCTAAAGACCCACCGCAGACTGTGATTATTCGTCGCGGTAACGACGATTTCTTTCAGTTTACTAATAAGAAAAATGCTGTTGTACCCACCGGTGATTATTATTTAGTCTCGGCTGTTTTTAGTAAACGTATTCACACACGTGGCAGCGAGAAACCTCTTGGCACAGTTGACAAAGACAAAACACTTTCACCCAAATGGGGTGGTCCTTTCAAATTAAATCTTAATCCTTATTGCGAAAAAGGAGGGGACATACCTATTATAACTCAGGTTGCTGATAGTGTAAGTAATACGATGCTTGCTACATATACCCCAAAACATATGGGTTGTCCATTTATCAAAATGAAGTTTCCTACTGTTATTGGTTCATTAGGGGAAGAATATTATGCTACTGATGAATTCAAGGATGAGAAAGGTTTGGCTTTTCCGGATGGAGGGGTGGTATTCTTCAATGTAGAAATCAGACCTAAAGATACTTCAACTCAAAGAGCAATAAACAGAACAATAGGAAACCCTTATGTAGAAAGATGGATACCTGTAGACCTTTCTTCAAAAATTAAAAGAGCTGCTCCTTTCTGGGAGTATTATCGTTGCCCTATAGAAAAATATCGGGGTAAGGTTATCGTTAAAGTCTGGGTATCAAGGACAGTTTTTGGAGATTTGACATTCGAACAAGAAGTTGAGGTTAAAGAATAATAATGAAAAACTATACCGACAAAGTCTGTCGGTATCGTTTTACCCCTTACGGGGCGAGTATCAATGAAGCAGTCCCGTCAGGGACCCCTTACGGGGCAAGTCCCAAGAAAGCAGTCCCGTTAGGGACACTTTACGTTGGCATGATAGATAACTATTTAGAATTTGCCATCAAAATTGCCCGTCAGGCAGGAAAACTGCTCGTTGTTCTTCAGCCACGTCTGGCAAAACAATCCAAAACCAAATCCACAACACTTGACCTCGTTACAAAAGCCGATTATTTATCTGAAAAATTGATTATTAATAGAATTAAGAGAAAATATCATCATCATAGGATTCTATCAGAGGAAGAATATTCATCTAAAATTCAGACTAATCCTATAAGAATCTGTGGAGGACAGTTTTCGGAATCATTACTCTGGGTAATTGACCCTTTGGACGGCACTACAAATTACTCACACCAATTCCCATTTTATTGTGTTTCTATAGCGTTGGTTAAAAACGACCCCTTACCCCTCGACCCAGAAGGGTCTCGGGACGAGAACCCTGAAGGGCGGGGCAAGAAGCAATGTAGTAGTCCCGTTAGGTATAAAATACTGCTCGGAGTCGTTTATAATCCTAATTTAGATGAACTCTTTTATGCCAGTATCGGAAAAGGGGCATATCTTAATAACAAACGCTTGAAGGTTTCAAATACCAATACCCTTTCTAAAAGCATGCTTGCCACCGGATTCCCTTATATAATTCGGGAAAAGCTGGGTGATAACTTCCGTAATTTTCAGCGGTTCTGCTTAAATGCTCAGGCAATTCGTCGTGCTGGTGCCGCAGCCCTTGACTTGGCATATGTTGCTTGCGGTCGTTTTGACGGATTCTGGGAACGCGAACTCAAACCATGGGATACTGCCGCCGGCGTAATTATCCTAACTGAAGCAGGCGGCAAGGCAACAGATTTCAAGAATAATAAATATAATCCATTCTCCCATCACGAAATACTTGCCACTAACAAGTATATCCATCAACAGATGATTAATTTACTCAATAAAAGATGAAATCAGAACTCTATCATACCCTTAAGAATTTATTGGATAAGACGCGGGTATTGAACTCATTGGAAGACCGTATTGCTTCTTCATACGATGCATCACGCCTGCAACATATGCCTGATGTAATAGTAAAGCCGGTGACTACCAAAGAGGTATCGGATATCCTGAAGATTGCCTACACAAATGAGATACCTGTTTATGTTCGCGGTGCCGCATCATCGGTTACCGGTTCTGCTGTTCCTATCAAAGGCGGTATTGTTCTTGATATGGTTTTAATGAACCGCATTATTGACATCAATACGGTAAATCTGAATGCTATAGTTGAGCCGGGTGTTGTCGTAACAGATTTTCAGAATGAGGTAGAAAAGCGTAATCTCTTTTATCCACCAGACCCGGCCAGTGCTGATTTCTGCACCATCGGCGGCAATATTGCTACAGGCGCCGGCGGTCTACGCTGTATCAAATACGGCACAACACGCGATTATGTCCTCGGCTTAGAAGTCGTTCTGTCAGATGGCAGGGTGATTAATACCGGCAAAGGCACTTTTAAAAAAGTATCCGGCTATGACCTGACCCGTCTGATGGTTGGCTCAGAAGGAACATTAGGTATCTTTACTAAAATCACCCTAAGACTTATTCCCAAACCACCGGTTGATGCAGTGATTATAGCCTTTTTTGATGACCATAATAAAGCCTTACAATTTAGTATTACCTTGCTTGATAAAGGTATTTTACCTCGTGCATTGGAGTTTGTTGATGATGCATCGCTTCGGGCTGTGCAAAAATATAAACCTGAATTCCAGATTCCTCACAATTCCAAAGCAATGCTTTTGATAGAGATTGATGGATACCCTGCTGATGTTGAAAAACAGGCTGGCGAAATCCAGCGTTACCTAAACCCCGCACATAACCTTATGTGCGGGGCGATTGCTATTAAGATGGCTTCTGATACAACTGAATCCAAATCACTATGGGCACTACGTAAGGCGATTTCTGCGGCTTTATACTCAATCACCGCCCAAAAAATCAGCGAGGATATCTGCGTTCCTCGGCAGTCTATTAAGGAAATGCTGGCAACCATTAAAAATATAGAATCTGAATACGCTATTCCTACAGCCACATTCGGTCATTTAGGTGACGGTAATCTCCATGTTAATTTCCTTGTCTCTACCAAAGAACAGGAAAGCCGTCTTGAAAATGCATTGGATAAATTATTCAGTAAGGTAATAGAATTAGATGGCACGCTCTCAGGCGAACACGGCATCGGACTAAGCAAGGCGAGGTATTTTCCATTGGAATGGATGCCTGATGAGATATCATTATTCAAGGGAATAAAACACCTCTTTGACCCGAAGAATATCCTGAATCCGGGTAAAATCTTTAGCACCGCAGAGACGCAGAGCACGCCGAGAAACCCTTAATAATAAATCTCTGCGGTCTCTGTGCCTTTGCGGTGAATAATTATCTTGGTTTCTTGGTCTCCTTATAAATATTGCTTTATCGTAATTGTATAAATGGTAGATAATGATATAAAGATACGAGATGAAATAGAACGTTGTGCCAAGTGCGGTCAGTGCCGTTCGGTCTGCCCGGTTTTTATTGCCTTAAAGGATGAAACACTCGTTGCCCGCGGTCGATTGGCTATTATTCAGTCTATCAACGACCGTGAAGGTCGTTGTCTACCGGACACTTCTGGTAGACAACGAAGTTTATCTTCGTTGACCAAAATACTGGACACCTGTCTGATGTGCCGGCGTTGCGAAGAAAATTGCCCCTCTCTGGTTAATACTACTGATATATTCAAAGCACAGAGATTAAGTATAACGCAAGAAAATGGATTACCCATTCTTTTGAGAATTGTCTTCCGCTATGTTTTACCGCATCGCTGGCTGTATAACATCGTGTTAAGAGCCGCCTATTTATTTCACCGTGTGCTGAATAGAAAGTTTACCTCTTTCCCGGTCCGCCACCTGCCTTTCTATTTTGTTAATCTATTTAATCGTATGCCGAATCTTGCTCCTAAATCCGCATTACAAATTAGTCATTCGTTTACACTGAGCGAAGCGAATGTGTCATTAGTCATTAGTCATTCACCTAAAGTTGCTATTTTCATAGGTTGTGCGGCTAATTACATATATCCTGAAATAATTAACGGGATTATCTCTATCCTCAGACACCATAAAATTCCTTATACTATTCCATCCCAGCAGGTCTGCTGCGGATTCCCGGCTTTATTATCAGGTGATGAGCAGGCGGTCAAAAAACTGATGGCAATAAATCTCTCCGCCTTTGGCGAGACATCGCCTTCGGGCGTGAAGAACTTAAATACAGACACGATTATAACTGTTTGTCCCACCTGCAACCGGATGCTTAGCGAAGAATATGAGCAATTAAAACAACAAGGTGTTAAGATAATGGATGCGATGGAATTTTTAGCACCGTATTTAGTTCTTCCGTCCTCCCAGCCTAATCGTAGGGGCACGTTGCAACGTGC
>Ga0315282_10008157_pt1 | contig 16989 bp, 27 predicted proteins | sample YL17G07_20_MG_FD_203693 | JGI IMG/M metagenome (GOLD analysis project Ga0315282, IMG submission 203693) | Sediment microbial communities from Yellowstone Lake, YNP, Wyoming, USA - YL17G07_20 | ecosystem: Environmental > Aquatic > Freshwater > Lake > Sediment | place: USA: Wyoming | collected...
CTGACACTCGTTTCCATGTGGAGCATGCAGAAACAAAAATCGTTGATAAAATCATTCTTCCGCGGATTTGTTATTAACATAAACTAGTTAATTTCCCATACTTGGGCCGAAGATGGTAAAGATGGAATCAAGAGGGGTATCCACTGGCGCAATAGTAGCCGTGGCCGTCGCTGTAACCGTAGTAACTGTTGTAACAGCTGTTGGCGTCTACTTACTTCTCGGGGGAAGCACCACGACACCAACCACGACAATCACCCACACAACAACCACCACAACAACCCACACACCAACCTCCACAACCACGACACCAACTCATACAACAACCACCACACCAACCACAACAACTCATACAACCACCACGACTACAACCCATACAACATCCCCTACAACCACGATACCAGGAAGTTTTGTTATCCCCTCAGAAAGCACTGCATCCCCGTCTGAGATAGCTCTCACTTACAATTGGGCTCAGTGGTCCAACAACTACACCTTCACCACTTATATTCCAGAAAATCTGTACGAGTACTACGAAAACAAGCCACGCGTGCCGGTGAGTGGCACCACCTACTCGGGCGCTACTTATTACGTAAACTATTCTTACTATGTCACGGACCCCAAGGATGACAAAGAGCTGGAAGAAATCGTGGCATCGTTCAATGAGTTCGCTTTGAGGGAAGGGCTTGGGGAGGAGGAAAAACTCGATCTGATGGTCGGATTCGTCCAAAGCCTGCCGTACATGACGGATATAGAGAGCAAGGGTCAGCAGGAATATCCAAGGTATCCGGTAGAAACTCTCGTGAACAACGTGGGCGATTGCGAGGACACTGCGATACTGATGGCATCACTCCTAAAATTAATGGGTTATGACGCAGTCTTGCTTGATGTACCGGAGCACATGGCAGTTGGCATAAGCAGCGATTACTTAACATTTTACGGATTCCACTATTCGGAAAACAACAAAGAATATTACTATGTGGAAACAACAGAGCCAGGTTGGTCGATTGGAGAGATCCCGGAGGAGTACAGTGATGTGCCAGCCTATATCGTTCACCTAGTGCCTGTACCGATGTTGACTCACACGTGGATAAGTACCTGGACATCGGACTCGGTGAATTACACCGCCGACTTAACAGTTACAGTCAAAAATGAAGGTACGGCTACGGCTGAAGATGTATACGTGTTCGCCGGGTTCGATGCCGGCGGGGACATGTTTTGGAACGCTAAAACAAGTGATAACTTCACCCTGAACGTAGACTCGGAAAAAACTGTGACCCTGCAACTCACACTTTCCTGTGGGCATCATACCCGATTGGTGGTCGAGGTAATCTACGGCGGATACATGGTTGACAAAAGCAATTCAGATTGGTTTACAACGTGAACCAGGGTACACGACTGATGTTGAACGAATCGATGCAGTGAATTTTTTTTAGGTATTTGCCGAAAAACCTTGGTTCGTCGACAGCACTTTCAGATTCTTTTCCTTATGGCTGCCGTTTTCATGCGGCTGATGTTAGAAAATCTTAACAGGTGCCAATCCGATTTAACATAGTGAATTGTATGAAGCGCTTTGATTGGGTCGAGCACCCGTCGGACATCGGCTTCCGTGCGTACGGCTGGGATTTAGCCGAGGCCTTCGAAAACGCTGCGCTGGCGCTGTTTGAGATCATGGTCGACACGAAGAAAGTCGAGCCGCGCGAGGAGATCAAGGTCGAACTGGAAGCGGAGGACGAGGGGGCGCTGCTCTACGACTGGCTCGACCGGCTGATCTACCTCCACGACTCCAAGAACATGGTGATGTCGAAGTTCAAAGTGACAATCTCCCGTATCAAGAGTGGCTTCAAGCTCAATGCCCAGGCTTGGGGGGAACGCTTCGACTCTGAGAAACATCCCGAGAAAACAGCGGTCAAGGCGATGACTTACCACATGATGGAGATCAGGCGCCAAAAAAACCGTTGCTCGGTGCAAGCGGTCGTCGATATTTGATGCGATTTTCTAACCAAAAGGTAATTTAGCACTTATGCAACTTGTTATCAGGTGCACGAATGGTGGAGATAGACAAGATAAGGCAAATAGACGAGGTTCGCTGGGAGATCTCTCAGGACTACAAGCGCGGCATGCTGGTTCCTGCGCGCATCTATGCGGACGCCGAGATGCTGGAGGAGATGAGTAGGGATCTAACGCTCGAGCAGGCCACGAACGTGTCGTTTCTGCAGGGCATTTACAAGTATTCCATCACGCTTCCAGATGGGCATCAAGGTTACGGGTTCCCAATTGGTGGTGTTGCAGCTACTGACGCTGAAACCGGCGTCATCAGCCCTGGGGGAGTGGGCTACGATATCAACTGCGGAGTCAGGTTGTTGCGAACCAATCTCGAAAAAAAGGATGCCGTGCCTAAACTTCGCCAGCTTGTCGAGACCATTTTCCGAAATGTTCCTTCAGGCCTTGGAAGCACAGGGCATGTCAAGCTCACCCCTGCACAACTCGATCTGGTCCTTGAGAGCGGCGCAAGCTGGGGCATCGAGAACGGCTTTGGCTGGAAGGAGGATTTGGACAGGCTCGAAGAAGGCGGATGCATGGCTGGTGCCGACGCCAAAAAAGTGAGCGCGGAGGCGAAGCACCGCGGCTTCCCCCAGCTCGGCAGCCTGGGGAGCGGCAACCACTTCCTCGAGGTCCAGACCGTTGACAAGATCTATGAACCCGAGATCGCACGCAAATTCGGAATCGACCACGAGGGCCAGGTCACCGTGATGATCCACACTGGCTCCCGGGGGCTCGGCCACCAAGTCTGCTCCGACTATCTCAGGATGATGGAGCGGGCCGTCCACCAATACAAAATCATGCTGCCGGACCGAGAGCTCGTAAACGTTCCATTCACGTCACCGGAGGGGCAGGCGTACTTTTCAGCGATGGCGTGCGCGGCCAACTACGCCTGGGCAAACCGCCAGATGATCGCGCACTGGGTCAGACAGAGCTTCGAGCAGGTTTTCGGACGCGATGCCGAAAGCTTAGGTCTCCACATCATCTACGATGTCGCACACAACATCGCAAAACTTGAGAAGCACCGAGTCGATGGTGGAGACAAGAAAGTTGTGGTGCACCGGAAAGGGGCCACGCGGGCATTCGGGCCGGGGCACCCAGATATCCCGCCAATCTACCGCGACGTCGGCCAACCCGTGCTGATCCCGGGAGACATGGGCACGGCCTCCTACGTGCTAGTTGGGACCGAGCAGGCGATGCAGGAGACCTTCGCCTCGACCGCGCACGGCGCCGGTCGCCACATGAGCCGTGCTGCATCGCTGAGGCAGTTCCGGGGCGAGGATGTGAGGAGAGAACTCGAGTCAAAAGGTATCATCGTGCGCGCGGCCAAGATATCCGTGATAGCGGAGGAAGCACCAGGTAGTTACAAGCAAGTGGATCGTGTCTGTGAGATATCCCACAAGGCGGGAATCGCTCGGAAGGTCGCGAGGCTGGTGCCGATAGGAGTTGCGAAAGGCTAGAGACATGATATCAAAATCTCACATTTCAGTTCTACTGCCGACATCGTTAGCGGCCGAAGCACCAGATCTCCGCCAGAAAACTGTAAGAGTGGGTTCGATCGGACGCACGCTGGCCGTCTTTCGTGTTGAGAGGGTTTGTATTTATTCCGACGACGACCCAAACGTGAAAAACCAGACAGAAGAGGCGGAACTCATCACCATGCTCTTACGCTACATGGAAACGCCGCAATACCTGCGCAAGCTGCTTTTACCCCACACCGAAGAACTCCACTATGCCGGTTTGCTCCCTCCTCTGCGAACACCGCACCACCCGCTTCAAAGCGAGAAGATCAGGCCCGGAGATTATCGCGAGGGAGTCGTTGTTGAAGCCGGTAAAAACCAAAGCCTGCTGGAGATCGGCCTGCCTGAGAAAGCCGTAATCGGCGAGAGGCTCAGGGTGGGCCAACGGCTGACGCTCAGGCTGGGCAAAAAATCCGGAAACCAAATACTTGCCACGCCGGTAACGCGCAGTGAAATTTCTGAGTACTGGGGCTACGAAGTCCTGCGGGCGAAAAGCCTTGCGGAGGGCTTAAAAGTTTTGAAAGCTGATTGTTCTATCGGAACTTCGCGGCGCGGCCAAGATTTAAGTGCCGTGCACGCGATAGAGAGCGGTAAACCTCGCAGCGTGGCAGTGGCCTTCGGGGGTCCCTACGCGGGGCTCTTTGAGATCTGCGAGCGCCAAGGCGTCGATGCCGACAAGCTCTTCGACGCTGTCATAAATACGATACCAAACCAAGGTACTGCGACAGTTCGAACGGAGGAGGCGCTCATAGTCACGCTTGCTGTACTGAACGTGCTCAACGAGGGATAGAATGGGAAAGAGAAAACATCGACCGAGGCGGGGTTCGCTCGCGTACATGCCGCGAGTGCGGGCCCCTCGACCGGTAGCCCAAGTACGGGCCTGGCCAGCGGAAGCTAGGCTGGGTCTGCAGGGCTGCGCAGGTTACAAAGCAGGGATGATCCAAATTTTCATGATTGACGACCAGAAGGGAAGCCTGACGACAGGTCAAGAGATAATCTTTCCCGCAACGGTTATAGAGATCCCGCCCATCATCGTGTGCGCGGTTCGCCTTTATACTTCCGACACGCATGGGCTGGAGAGTGGAACTGAAGTGTGGGCAAGCGAACTTCCAAAAGAACTCTCGCGTTCTCTGAACCCTCCAAAAAAATACGACGCACAGAAAGCTCTCGAGCGGGCAGAAGCCCTGGTTAAGAAAGGCAAGGTCGAGGACATCCGAGCTATCATTTGCACCCAACCTTGGGTCACGAACCTCTCGAAGAAAAAACCTGATGTGTTCGAAATTCGCGTTGGGGGGAGTTCAGCGGAGGAGCGGTGGAATTACTCAAAGGGCCTGCTTGGCAAACAGGTCCGAGCCGGAGATGTATTCAAAGAAGGGGAATACGCCGATGTACTCGCGATAACCAAGGGCAAGGGATTCCAAGGACCGGTCAAACGCTGGGGGATCAAAATTTTACCAAGAAAGAGCGATGAGGGGCGCCGCCAGGTTGGGACACTGGGGCCTTGGTCTCCCGCACGGGTGATGTGGACGGTTCCGGCTCCCGGGCAGATGGGCTACCACCAACGCACCGATTTCAACAAGCGAATTTTGAAGCTGGGAAACGACGGCAAGGAGATCACGCCAAGCGGAGGTTTCCTGCGTTACGGCCAAGTCAGAGGGGAATTCGTCGTACTGGCTGGCTCGGTCCCCGGACCTACAAAGCGGCTCATACAGCTCAGGCGACCCATTAGGCTGCCGCGGGGTGCTACGACCCAGCCGCCATCCATCACCTATATGGATACCACATCACAACAGGGGGCGTAAATACGAAGGTTCGAATTATGTCTCTAGAAGGCCAACCGCTCGAAGAAATCGAGCTTCCGCCGGTCTTTGCTACGGAGCTGAGGCCCGACGTTATAAGACGCGCCGTGCTGGCTGCCCAGACCGCTAGGCTCCAACCTTGGGGAGCCGATGAGATGGCGGGCAAAAGGACATCTGCGGAAACATGGGGTAAGGGTTTTGGGGTTTCTCGCACTCGCCGGGTAAAAGGGACCAAATCACCCGCTTCTGGCATGGGCGCATTCTCACCTCACACCGTGGGCGGAAGACGGGCGCATCCGCCAAAGGTCGAAAAGGTGCTCCGCGAGCGCATAAACAAAAAGGAGCGCCGCCTCGCGATCCGCTCCGCCATCGCTGCCACCAAAGACAAAAAACTCGTCGCCTCTCGAGGCCATATCGTCGACCACATAACCGAACTACCATTGGTCGTAAGCGATGAGTTTGAGGAGATGAAAAAGGCAAGCGAGGTAAAGGGCGTGCTCCAAAAGCTGGGACTTTGGAACGATGTCGAACGTGTGAGCAAAAGCAAGCGAGTGCGGGCGGGACGTGGTAAGATGCGGGGCAGGAAGTATAAACGGGCGGTTGGGCCGCTCATTGTAGTAGGTGAGGACAGAGGAATCGGCCTTGGGGCCAGAAATTTCCCGGGCCTTAAGGTCGTGAGGGTGACCGGGCTCAACGCAGAGGCACTTGCCCCCGGAGGCGCACTGGGCCGGCTAACACTTTGGACTCGGGGGGCAATCAAAAAAATGGCTGAGGGGTTATTCACATGAAAGATCCGCAAAAAGTACTGCTCTACCCGCAGGCCACGGAGAAAGCCGTGAGACTGATCGAGTCTGAAAATAAGCTCGTGTTCATCGTGGCTAATGATGCAAACAGAACAGATGTAAAACGTGCCGTGGAGACACTTTTTGAGGTAAAAGTGAACAACGTGAAAGTGGGGATAACTCCAGATGGGCGGAAACGCGCTTACGTAAGGCTTGCGCCAGAGTTCAAGGCGGATGAAATAGCTGCAAAACTGGGGATGATTTGAATGGGAAAACGGATTAGAGCCCAACGACTCGGACAAGGTTCGCCCACCTACAGAGCGAAATCGTGGAGAAGGCTAGGCGAAGTGAAACTACCTCCATCTGAGGAAACTGGAGAAGCAACAGTAGTTGACATCCTTAAAGACCCGGGCAGGAGCGCCCCCGTTGCCAGAGTGAGATACGGTGACGGTCAAGAGCGTTTGGTCCTCGCGCCTGAGGGAATAAAAGTGGGAGACAGGATAGTGGCTGGTGTCTCGGTTCCAGTAAAGCCAGGGAACACGCTATCGCTGGCTGAGATTCCCGAAGGGACCCCAATCCACAACATCGAATCCCGACCTGGCGATAGAGGAAAATTTGCTAGGTCGTCCGGTGCTTACGCTACCTTAATCGCCCACGATGTCGGACGCGCTACTGTCCAGCTTCCATCTGGAGAAATGAGGGACCTTAACCCCCGCTGCCGCGCGACCATCGGAGTGGTGGCTGGGGGCGGGCGCATGGATAAACCGTTCATCAAGGCGGGTAAGCGTCACCATGCAATGCTTGCGAAGGGGAAGCCGTATCCTCATGTGCGTGGCGTGGCGATGAACGTCGTCGACCATCCATTTGGAGGAAGGGGAAAACATGCCGGCAGACCAAAAACAGTTTCGAGAGATGCGTCTCCTGGCCAGAAAGTAGGGTTAATAGCAGCAAGGAGAACTGGTGAGAGGTGAACCCATGCCGAAGAAGTTTACCTTCCGCGGTTACTCAATCGAGGAGCTCCAAAAGCTCTCCCTAGACGACTTCGCAAAGCTATTGCCAGCGCGGCAGAGGCGTTCGCTAGTAAGAGGACTCACGCCTAGAGAAAAGAAACTGATCGGGAGCATGAAGCAGGCGAGAGCAGCCAGCAGGGAGAGCCCTATCCGAACCCACTGCAGGGAAATGATTGTTATCCCGGAGATGGTCGGCTTAAAGTTCGCTGTTCATAACGGAAAAGAGTTCTTCATCGTTGAAGTGAAGCCTGAGATGATCGGCCACCGCTTGGGGGAGTTCTCCCAAACGCGGAAGAAAGTCACCCACGGCATGCCTGGGATAGGCGCGACTAGAAGTTCCCTGTACATACCACTAAAGTGATTGTCGATGCCAAAGTCCGGTTACTCTGCTAAAATTAAGGAGCCGTGCGCAAAGGCTTTCGGCAGGGAGATGCGGGTTTCCCCCAAGCATGCTATGGAGGTCTGCCGAGCGATACGAGGCATGCGCCTGAACGCTGCCAAAGAATATCTGGAAGCAGTCCAAGAAAAGAAAAAAGCTGTTCCTTTCGTGCGCCACCGAAAGAAGCTCGCCCACAGAAGGGGAACCGGTGGCAGCGGGCAATACCCTGTCAAGGCCGCTCGAGAAATCTTAAAGGTACTGAAAAACGCGGAGGCCAACGCGAGCTACAAGGGACTCGATGTCGAAAAACTCAGAGTTGTACACGCCAGCGCCTACAAGGGTATTATCATCCCGGGAATTTTGCAACGGGCCTTTGGGAGGTCGTCACCGTACAACAAGCCACTCACGAACTTGGAAATAGTCCTGAAGGAGGCATCCTGATGCCGGTGCAACAGATTTTTATAAAACGGGGGCTGAAGCGCGTCGAGCTCGAGACTTTCCTCGCGCAAGAACTGGGTTCGGCAGGATATGGGGGCGTGGACCTCAAGCGCGCACCTACTGGCACCCGTGTGACTCTATACGTGGAAAAACCGGGGATGGCGATAGGGCGCAGGGGAAAGAGCATCAAACAGCTCACCGACGACCTCGAAAAAAGGTTTGGGTTGGAAAACCCGCAGATTGAGGTGGTCGAAATCCCGAAACCTGGGCTATCTGGTCCGATAATGGCGAAACACATCGCCTTTGCCCTCGAGCGCGGGATAAGCGCGAGGCGTGTTGGTCGCAGCACGATCCGTAGGATAATGGAAGCCGGCGCGCGAGGGGTTGAAATAATAATCTCCGGAAGGATAGCTGGAGAAAGATCGAGAAGTGAAAGATTTTACAAAGGTTACCTCAGCAAGGCAGGCGAGCCAGCTGAGAAACTCGTGAGCCACGGCTACGCTGCGGCCAAACTGAAACCAGGAATCGCCGGCGTCAAAGTCAACATAATGCCCCCAGATGTGCCGCTACCTGACGAAATCAAGGTCAAGGAAGAAACCAAACCAGCCGAAGCGGTGGTCGTTCCCGAAGCAACTGGGGAACAAGTTGAAAAGGCAGAGGAACCAACGCCAAAGGAAGGTGGGGAAAGTGGCGATACTACGGAGTGAAGAAATTCGCGGGATGAGCACAGAGGAAATGCTCGAAAGACTCAAAGAGTTCCGTGCCGAACTGGCTCGAGCACGAGCGACCGCGGCCGCAGGCGGCTCGCTTGAGAACCCGGCGCGGATCAGGGAACTCAAACGCACAATAGCGAGGATACTCACGATAATAAAGGAAAAACAAAAAGGAGGTGCATAAGCTCGCAAGAGATATGCAAGGTCTGTGGTCTACCTAAGGAACTCTGCGTCTGTCAGGAGATGGCACGCGAGCAACAGCGGATAAGCGTGTACTCGATAAAACGAAAGTACCGCAAATTTATGACCATCATCGAGGGGCTGGACGAAAAACAGCTGGACTTGGACAAACTGGCTAAGATCCTGAAATCGAAACTCGCGTGTGGTGGGACTTCAAAGAACGGACGCATCGAACTCCAAGGTAACCATAAAACACGCATCAAAGATGTACTCGCGGGGATGGGATTTTCCCCCGATATGATAGATGTAAGGTAGGTGGTGAGATGCCGATGATGAAGCAAAATATAATGCGGCACGAGCTTATTGGGCTCGAGGCTAGAGTCATGAATAGTTCGGACCATACACTACTCGGCACATCTGGAAAAGTCGTGAATGAGACGCGCAACATGCTGGTGATAGAGGATGGGGAGAAAGCCAGAAAAATATCAAAATCCAACTCAACTTTCCTCATAACCTTGCCCGATGGTGAGAGGGTGACCGTCGATGGCAAAAAACTGGTTGGGCGGCCCGAGGAGCGGGTCAGGCAAAAGTGGTGAAACTATGGTCGGTATGGGAATCGAGCCTCCAAAAGAAAAGTGTTCTGATGTAAATTGCCCGTTCCACGGTAAGCTACCGGCCCGGGGGCGAGCATTCGAAGGCGTGGTCGTGAGCGACAAAATGGCCATGACGGTAACTGTGGAGCTCGAGCGTATGCAGTACATTCCAAAGTACGAAAGGTATGAACGTCGCGGCTCCAAATTTCATGCACACAACCCACCATGCATCGCGGCAAAGACAGGGGATAAAGTCAGGATAATGGAGTGTCGCCGGCTGAGCAAGACCAAGGCATTCGTCGTCGTTCAAAAGCTGGAGGGGTGAAGGATGGGAAAGAAAGGTGCTGGTACTTCGGTGGGTGTATCTGCAGTAACTCCCGTTCGCGCGCTGCCTGTGGGAGCGCGACTCAACTGCGCGGATAACACGGGAGCGAGGGAAATCCAAATCGTGAGTGTCATGGGTTACAAGGGGAGACGCGCGCGCATGGCAAGCGCTGGTGTCGGTGGTCGAGTAGTTGCGTCTGTCAAGAAAGGCACGCCTGAGCTCCGAAAGCAACTCGTCCAAGCTGTCATCATCAGGCAAACAAAAGAGTACCGCCGTATGGATGGCATGCACATAAAATTTGAAGACAACGCAGCTGTGCTCATCACGCCCGAAGCCGCGCCACGAGGCTCAGAGGTAAAGGGCCCCATCGCGAGGGAAGCCGCCGAGAAATGGCCACGGGTTGCCGGAATAGCTTCAACTGTGGTGTGAACCATGGTAACTAAACAACCTCGAAAGCAACGTTTAGCGCTTTATTCCGCTCCTCTGCACTCCTGCCATAAGCTTCTCTCGGCGTCCCTCAGCCGAGAACTCAGAGAAAAACACAAGATCCGCTCCCTCCCCGTCAGGAAGGGCGACAAGGTGCGAATCTTGCACGGCGACTTCAAGAAACTCGAGGGCGATGTAATTAAAGTTGACACAAAGCACCAATTCATCCAAGTGAAGGGAGCAAATGTGACCAAAGCTGATGGAACAGAAGTTCCCAGGATGATCCGGCCTTCTAATGTTATGTTGTTGAAGCTGGCCGAGGACAAGGAACGCACACAAATCATCGATAGGAGGTCTAAAAGTGGCTAAGAAAGGCGGAAGCAGGCATTTGAAGCGATACGCCGCACCGCGGGCCCTCAAACTGCCTAGGAAACTACATGTATGGACGACGAAGGCTGCGCCCGGACCGCATCCCATTGAAAAAACTATCCCACTCCGCTCTGTCCTGCGTGACTATTTATCGGTGGGACGAAACGCTAGAGAGGTCGACAGCATCCTCTTCAAGGGAAATGTCTTGGTAGATGGAAAAATCAGGCGGGAGCCAAGCTTCCCGGTCGGCCTGATGGATATCGTGCAGTTGCCCGCGCTCAACCGTAGCTATCGTGTGCTATTAGACCACAGAAAGTGCTTGATCCTGAAGGAGATAGACCCGGCCGAAGCCTCCATGAAGCTTTGCAGGGCGACGCACAAACAAATCGTGCGAGGAAAAAAAGTTCAACTGACATTTCATGACGGGAAAACTATTGTCGGGGATCTGAACGAGTTCAAGCCGGGCGATGTGGCTAAATTGGCCTTGCCAGACCTAAAGGTGTTAGAGCGCCTTCCATTCGAGGTGGGTGCGACGGCGTTGGTCACTGGCGGTAGCAACGTCAGCAAAATCGGCAGAATAGCTGAGATCAAGCTGATTGTGGGGACCCAGCCGAACATCGTGATTCTGAAAACGGGCGAAGAGGGTTTCCAAGCCCCCGAGCACTATGTGTTCGTCATTGGCAGGGAGAAGCCATCTATTTCACTGCCGGGTGTGAGCATATGAACCCAATGCGCGATATCAGGATTGATAAAGTTGTGCTGAATATAGGCATAGGTGAGGGGGGCGACAAGCTCACCAACGCAGAAAAAGTGCTCGAACGTATCGCCAAGCAAAAACCAGCGCGGACCTATGCAAAAAAACCTGTAAGAGACTGGGGAGTAAAGCTCGGGAGCCCCATAGGCTGTGTGGTCACCCTGCGCGGTAAGCTGGCAGTCGAAACACTGAATCGGCTGCTCGATGCGGTTGAGCGGCGTGTGAAGAGGAACTCCTTCGACAAAGGCGGCAACTTCGCTTTTGGCATCAAGGAACACATCGACATCCCTGGTATTTCTTATGATCCTGAACTAGGTGTATTCGGCATGGATGTGTGTGTCGCGCTGATTAGGCCAGGTTACAGGATAAGACGAAGGAGACGCTTGGACCGTCCCATTCCACCGCGCCATAAGATTACCAAAGAGGAAGCGATAAATTTCGCTACTGACAAATTTGGAATTCAGGTGATCTGATGGCGAGGAAGAAATTTGGGAAAGGCGCACACAAATGCACACACTGCGGCAGCTACGGGCACGTTTACCAAATGCATGGGCTGAAGCTGTGCCGGCGATGTTTCCGGGAGCTCGCCCCGAAGATAGGATTTAAAAAATATAACTAGGTGTAAAGATGCTGCTTGATCCTCTCGCTAATGCCCTTTCTAAAATCCAGAACCATGAGCGAGCCCGAAAGCGGGAAATCGTCCTCTCCCCGGCCTCAAAGCTGATCAACGAGGTCCTGCGCATCATGCAGGCGGAGGGGTTCATCGGAGAATTTGAATTCATCGATGACGGGAAGGCGGGAAAATTCAAGGTTGCGCTTCAGGGGAAGGTAAATGGATGTGGAGTGATAAAACCGCGGTATTCCACGAAGCGTGACGAGTACGAAAAGTGGGAGAAGCGGTACCTGCCAGCGGCGGGCTTCGGGGTGCTCGTGGTCTCAACTCAGCAGGGGGTAATGACACACAAGAAGGCGATGGAATTGGGGCTGGGCGGTCGACTTTTAGCGTATGCTTATTAAACCAGACCTCTGTTTTCGTCATACTTTTAATTGAGGAAAGCTGAAGATAGACGGAGCAAGTGTGGAGTTCGTTGTCGATGATGCTTGGTGCAAAAGAGGAGTTCGAAGCGCCCGAAGGCGTGGAGCTGAAGCTCACGGGCAGAACCGTTGAGGTTAGCGGACCAAAGGGCAAGCTTACGCGAACGTTCGACCTCCCTAAGATAACGCTGAAGGTTGAAGGGCGAAAGATTTTGATTGAATCAGATTCCGTGCGCCGCAAAGACAAGGCCGCCGTCAGCACCGTCAGAGCTCATATGCAAAACATGTGCAAGGGTGTTACTGATGGCTTCACTTATAAATTGCGCGTGGTGTATTCCCACTTTCCTATCACTGTTAAGGTCGAGAGCAAACGTGTCCTGATACAAAATTTTCTTGGGGAGCGATCCCCCCGCGTGGCAAAAATTGTCGGAGATACCAAAGTTGAAGTCAGCGGGGATGATATCGTCGTCAAAGGGATAGACAAGGAAGATGTCGGGCAAACAGCCTTCAACCTCGAGCAGGCCACCTCTATTAAACATCGCGACTCGAGGACATTTCAGGACGGTTGCTACATTACGGAGCGAGTGTGAATCAAATGAAGAAAAAAAGTTTGCCGAAGTTCAGGCGCCAAGAGTGGTTCAGATTCAAAAGGTTAGGTGAGAAATGGCGCAAACCTCGGGGGGGAAACAGCAAAATGCGAGTTGGTAGGAGCGGGAAACCTCCGGTGGTTTCAATTGGATACAGGTCCCCAAAAGCTACCCGAGGAACTCATCCTTCAGGACTGACAGAAGTTTTGGTTAATAACCCGCGCGATTTAGAAGGTATCGACGAGCGCAGGCAGGCCGTTCGAATCGCATCAGGAGTGGGGAAACGCAAGCGGGGACAAATTATAGCCAGAACAAAGGAACTCAACCTCAAAGTACTCAATGCAGGAGTTGAAAAACGTGAAATTGAACGCAAAGAAGAGGCTAGCGGCTCAAATCCTTAAAGTGGGGATAAACAAGGTCTGGATAGACCCGACCCGCGCTGAAGATGTCTCCACCGCGATCACCCGAGATGACATCAGACGCTTGATTAGACAAGGAGCCATCCGCGCAAAACCAGAGCAAGGGACGAGTCGCGGTAGACATAGGAAATTGGCTGCCAAGCGCAGGATGGGCAGACGAGGGGGCGCAGGGAGCAGGAAGGGCGCAAGACATGCGAGACTGTCTAAAAAGGCCAGCTGGATTCAAACAGTTCGCCCATTGCGTTCGAGGTTGCGGGAATTAAAAAAAGAAGGAATAATCGGGTCACCAGATTACCGCAGGCTATACCGCATGGTTAAGGGTGGGGCATTCAAAAGCAGAGCCCACCTCGAGACTCATCTCAAGGAACGAGGGTTGTTGAAGGGGTAGAAATGCCAAATATAGGACCTCGCTATAGAATTCAGTTTAGGCGGAAACGAGAGGGAAAAACTGACTACAGGCACAGGCTCAAATTGCTACGGTCGGGAAAGTCGCGCTTGGTAACACGAATTTCACTCAAACACGTAATCGCCCAAGTCGTACGAGCCACTCCTACTGGAGACATGACCTTGGCCTCTGCACACTCGAAACAACTGGAGAAATTTGGGTGGAAATGCCATACATCGAATATCCCCGCGGCTTACCTAGTTGGGCTCCTCTGCGGGTATCGCGCGGTGAAGGCTAACGTGAAAGAGTGTATACTTGATATTGGAATGCATGAACCCGTCGTCCGAGCCAAAGTTTTTGCTGTGCTTAAGGGCGCACTCGACGCTGGCTTACATATCCCGCATGACGATGGGATTCTGCCCGATGAGAACAGGATTAATGGAACACATATCTCCCAGTACGCTACCAAGCTGAAGGAGAAGGATGCAAAAGCTTACCAAGCTAGGTTCTCCGGATACCTTGCGCGAGGCCTTCCTCCTGAACACATATCAGAGCACTTTAATGCAGTTAAGCAGGCAATAATTACGCAGTTCGGTTAACGAGATGAGGAGGTTGACGAGATGAGGAGAACAAGAAAACCAATGAGAAGATTTGAAAGAGAGTTCAGTATTGACCTATGGCAACCGCGCACGAACATCGGGCGATCCGTCAAAGAAAAGCAGATAACTGAAATCTCCCAAATCTTGCGGCAGGGAACCCCTATCAAGGAGGCTGAAGTTGTCGACGCCCTCGTGCCCAATCTCGAGGAAGAAATTTTAGGGGTTGGTATGGTCCAGCGAATGCACAAGTCAGGACGGCGAGTCAAGTTCAGAGTTGTGGCAGTAGTCGGGAACAAGGATGGGGTAGTTGGAGTAGGACACGGGAGCACGAAGGAAGTAAGTTCCTCTATCAGAAAAGCCGTGGACGCCGCTAAGCTAAATGTGATAGAAGTCGCTCGGGGCTGCGGGAGCTGGGAATGTGGTTGCGGCCGTCCCCATTCAGTACCTTTTAAAGTCAACGGAAGAAGCGGGAGCGTCGGCGTGGTTATAAAACCCGCGCCTCGGGGGCTGGGCTTGGCTGCGGCTGAGGTCCCAAGAGTAATTTTGCGCATGGCCGGGGTTAAAGACGCTTGGACCCGTTCGGATGGACAAACACGGGCAACCCTGAACTTCGCCTTCGCCACATTGGATGCCCTCAAGCAGACGACGAGGATAGCCCTGCGCGAACAGTTCAAGGAACACGTTCACATCGGGAAGGCTGGTGAGGCACATGAGTAAGCTAGCCGTGATCAGGATTCGCGGGGGCATCAACGCGCTGGGTGTTGCTAACAAAACACTGAAGATGCTCAACCTGACGCGCGTCAATCACTGTGTCTTGGTCAATGATAACCCCTCCACTCTGGGCATGCTCCAAAAAGCGAAGGACTACATAACTTGGGGTGAAATAAAGCCCGAAACGCTTGAACACCTGCTACAAAAGCGCGGGAGGTTGCAAGGGGATAAACGTTTAACAGACGAAATCGTGAAATCTGGAACCGAGTTTTCATCCATCAAGGAACTTGCCACCGCCATATGCGATGGAAAGACGGAGCCCAAAGTGCTCCCGCAACTGAAAAAAGTTTTCAGGCTTCACCCGCCGCGGAAGGGTTACAAAGCAACGAAACGCCCGTTCAAGGATTTAGGCGACCTCGGCTACCGGGGCGAACGGATAAACGAACTTATCCTAAAGATGGCTTAGGTGAGAAATATGGTGGTGCGAAAACGGAGAAAGGTAAGGGCCCAGCGAGGTACACGCACTTACGGAAGAGGATGTTCGAAGCGGGGACGCGGCAGCGGGGAGAGGGGGGGCACAGGACTAAGCGGCGGACACAAACAAAAATGGTCTTACATCCTGAAGTACATGCCTGAACATTTTGGAAAACATGGGTTCACGCGCCCGCTCGCGGTTCAGAGGGAGGTCAAGGCTATAAACGTCGGAGAGCTAGATGAACGTTTGGAAGAACTCCTACAACTGGGCATCGCGAAAAAAGAAAATGAAAAATTTGTCGTCGATGTGGGCAAACTCGGCTTCGAAAAGGTTCTTGGTGGAGGCCAAGTCACACACCCTTTGGAGGTCATGGCCCAAGAGTTTGTAGAGTCGGCCAAGCGAAAGCTCGAGGAAGCGGGCGGCAAGGCGATCCCGGGTGAAGGCGATGGAAAAGGAAGAGAAGCTACGGTCTAAGCTCTATGCTCTCGAGCCCATTGTCCGCAAGATGCCGGAAGTCGCAGTTCCCAAGCGGCACGTTTCCTTCAAAGAAAAATTCATGTGGACTGCAATAGCTCTCATTGCGTTCTTCGTCATGACCCAGATTCCGCTCTACGGCACGCCAGCCCGTGAGTCTTTCACAGACACAAACGGCAATGGGGTATATGACAGCGGCGAGAACTTCACAGACCTTAACCATAATGGAGTATGGGACGCTGGAGTTCAGGAGTTTTTCGGGCAACTGAGATTCGTGCTGGCTAGCCACTCGGGAAGTTTGATGGAGCTGGGGATAGGTCCCATCGTCACCGCCGGCATCATCATGCAGTTGCTCGTAGGCGGGAAAATTATAGGACTCGACCTCGGTGAGCCGGAAGACCGTGCTCTCTTCACAGGGATTCAGAAGTTCTTGGCAATCATCATGGGGCTCTTCGAGGGAGCCATGCTCGTGCTCGCGGGGCACTACGGTGTCGGGCTCGGGAGCGCGGCTGGAATCTTCATCCTCATTCAGCTTAGTCTCGGCGCAGTTATTGTGATTTTCTTGGATGAGTTGGTTTCAAAATATGGGATCGGCAGCGGGGTGAGCCTCTTCATAGCTGGGGGCGTCACGATGACGGTAATATGGCAGGCTTTGAACCCCATGACCGGAGCCATCCCGAACTTCGCGGGGGCTATTCTTGGTGGAGAAAGCTTTGTAAATGCTTTCTTCAGGGCGGGGACGACCCTGCCGAGCATGATGGGTGTGGTAGCAACAATATTGGTATTTTTAATTGTGGTTTATGCCGAAAGCATGCGGATTGAGATCCCCCTCGCTTATGGTACTTACGGTGGGGTAAGAGGACGCTATCCAATAAAGTTTCTTTACACTTCAAACATACCTGTGATTCTGGCCATGACGGTCTTCGCGAACTTTAGGATAATCGCAGCAGTCCTTAATGCCCCATGGATTTCTGAATAC
>Ga0315282_10008158_pt1 | contig 16989 bp, 16 predicted proteins | sample YL17G07_20_MG_FD_203693 | JGI IMG/M metagenome (GOLD analysis project Ga0315282, IMG submission 203693) | Sediment microbial communities from Yellowstone Lake, YNP, Wyoming, USA - YL17G07_20 | ecosystem: Environmental > Aquatic > Freshwater > Lake > Sediment | place: USA: Wyoming | collected...
GATTTACCACCAAGGCGGCGGAAGCTCTCCTCTGCGATGAGCTGCATATTGATTGCACATTCGGCCACCCAGAGTTCAATTTCAAGACAAGGGAGGAGCTCGGAGACAAGATAGGCAGGTGGACGAAGACACGCCTCATGACCGGGCAGAACGTCGTGTTCGGAGCCTATTCCACCGGCAAGGCCCAGGAGCTGGTGCACATACTCAACGAGTTCGCGCACGTCACACCGATTGTTGATCCAGTAATTGAGCGCAGGTGCGCGGTCTATGAGAGGTTCGGCATCAAGCAGGAGCGCGCTGTCCTCGGCTCGCCAGACGCGGTGGAGCTACAGCGAGGGCCGTTCGTTCATATCATCCCATTCAACCATGTCAATCCTCATTCAGAGAAATGGTTCCTCGTCCAGCACAAGAGAGTCACATTCGCTCTTGTCACGGGGTGGGCCGCCCGCTTCCAGTACAGGTACCATGCGTTCCCGCTTAGCGACCATGCCGACTTCTCGGAGATACTCAGCTATGTCCAGCAGTCGGGCGCGAAGCGTATCGTCTGCCACTACGGCCATGCTGATGTAATGGCGAAGGAGCTGAAGAACCGCGGCTACAACGCGATGACCGAGACGGAATGGAAAAAGCTCCAGAAGTCGAAGGAGGGCGGCATGATGCAGCAGATGACTCTGACTGCGACAATGACAGAGCAGGAGCGCACCCCGGATCCTGAGTTCATCCGCTGAGCATCAGCTAATCATTTGTTCTATTATCTCTAAACTCTCTAAAATCAGTCGTTGAACCTGTTCCTCAGGTAACGGTACGCATAGCCGAGCGTGGCCAATACGCCAGCTAGTTCCGTCAGACTGGTGCGCCACTTGCTGGAGTTGCCGTGCACGCCTTCTCCGGGGGTCAGCACGAGTTTCACCCTTTTCTTAACTGCTCTCATTATCTTGAATATTTCAATTGACCCTTCTGGTGGCACTATCGGGTCACGCTCTCCGTGAACCAGCATCAAAGGTATCTTCATATCGGGTGCATATGTCAACGGCGAACCGAGTCTGAATATTTCTGGGTCCGCATCAGGAGTCAGTCCGATCCTAGTCGCGTAGTTGTTGTAATCGACTAGCACGCGTTTGGTGTTCGGATCGATGTTAGGATCTTCTATCTTTTTCTTCATGTAGGCGAATTGTTTGGCGAGATCTGCATATCCAGCTACAGCCACACCGCATACCACTCGGTTCTCATCGACGAATTTCTGTGAGGAGCAAGATCTATATAGCACGTTACATCCGCCGCTGATGACTACGAACGCGGTCTTAACTCCGAAGAGTTGCTTGTATTGCGAGTAGAGCCTGAGATATGATAACGCGTCAGTGTAGTCGTCCGCCTCCATCGCCTTTAGTTCCTCTCTTGACAGTATGCTGACTGCGCGGTATCCGAGGCATGCGATCAGCTTGCCTATCGTCGGGAAGTTGGATCTTCCTCTCTTGTAGCCGCAGTCGTATGCGACTATCGGTTTCTGTTCCTTGTCGTCCAAGCCGTACATCACACCTTCGATCGCTTGGTTGTTCCTGTTGGTGAACCAGAATCTGATTGGCTTGACGTGCCCCATATTCCTGAGCTTCCAGAGGACGTAAGGAGTCCAAAGTATGGACTTGAACACAAGCTTGTATGTCGGTTCGGCTTCTGGAGTGCCATAACTAGTATGCAAGTTATCTATTTTCCTGATGCTCCTGACGAGCTCCATCGCGCCTTGCATCTGCATGTTCTACTTACTTTATTCTTATATTAATACCTTCCGCAAGACATCCGACGGATGCCGATGCCCAGTCATTCACGGCGCTTCCGCTAAAGTCTGTTGGATAAAAAAATGAGAAAATAAAAAAGAAAAGATCGCGAATTTACTCGATTTTCTCTCCGATTCCGCTGCGGCCCCTGATCTGCACGATCCTGACCTTGATCTTCTCGCCAGCTGTGCAGTTCGGGACGAACACCACGAAGCCCTCGATCTTGCCGATGCCGTCGCCCTTCGCGCCGACAGCCTCAATCGTGAGTTCGATTTCGTCGCCTTCCTTGACCGGCTTGGGCATGAATCCGCCGCCTCCGCCGCCGCCTCGGCCGAAGCCTCCGCCGCCACCGCGTCCGCCGCCGCCTCGGCCACCACGGCCGCCACCATAGTCATCATTTCTGTCTCTGTCTCCGTACATACCGTTTACACTCTCCAATTTACTTTTTCAGATAGGCCTCACAGAAACTTTACAGAAAAAGCATTCACCTTTCCGTTCACTTCCCTTCCAGCCTATCTTATGTATTTGATACTCGCCCGTTGTTTATAATCCTATGTATGGCCCGACCGCGCGCCAAGAGCGAATCCACCCGTCGTATCACTAACTTTATAAAAAGAGGCAGGGAAACTGCTTCATGAACAGGAACCACGATGAGAAGGAAATGAAGAGCATCGGCGACATCATGGCGCCGAGAGCCCCGCGCGCCAAGAAGAGCCAGGACGAGGTAGCGCCATCTCACAGGAACAGCTCGAACATCGAGCAGATGTTCCCGAAGAAGGTGCTCCTGTTCTCAGCGATGCCGTTCACTACCGCGACGAAGACGCCGTATCGGCTCGCCTACAACTACCTCTCCGCAACAAAGGACAAGAAGCTCATCTGGATAGCGACCGACCAGCCGGCGGAGAAGGTGCCTGACATATTCAAGGAGTACGGCATGGACATCAGCGGTTTCAAGGACAGGATATTCTTCGTTGACATCGTCAGCTCCGGGGCCGGAGTGAAGTCGGGCGAGAAATCGCCCCAGGTGCACTACGTGGAGAATCCGGACAACATGGTGGAGATATCCATGCTGCTCGCGGACCTGTTCGACGACAAGCTGGTGGATCTCGCGGTCATCGACTCCATCAACGGCCTGCTCGCGTTCAACAAGCCTTCCGCCGTAACCAAGCTCATCCGATTCATACCAGTCATAGCCGAGAAGACTGACACCACCATACTGCTCGTGCTCATGCAGGGCGAGTTCGGCGCGGACCTGGAGCACGCGATCCAGGTCACCGCGGACGCATTGCTCTCGGTGGACAAGGACGAGCTCGTGATCAAGAAGCGGACATCGGTTGAGCGGATCAACCTGTGACCGCGCGTTACAGAGGCGACACCATGGCGACGATACAATCGGAAAAGCTGCTGCTCTACGTGCTCTCGATGCTCATGCTGGCCCATCTGTGCCTCGCGTTGGATCAGGACGTCTTCATAGACGTCAACGCGACCTCAGTCACCAAACTTGTCGCGGTTAATGCATCTTTCATTGACATGCAGATGCTCCCGGGCTATGAGTATTCCTCTGATCTGTCTGTCAATTGGGCGGTTCCGGATTCCGCATTGGCGGGGATAGTCGCGGACAAGGTCACGGTCTTCGTCAAGGTGCAGACCGATGAGAAGTCATCGCAGTTCTATTTCAAGGACAACGGCACCAGGAGGAATGAGACATTCTTCACGCTGGATTGCGCGGTGTCCGGCGGATTATGTTCTCCAGGCTCAAAGTTGTCTCAGACTGTGAGGATGTATACCACGCTAGTGGATATCTCACCCTCCAACGGGTCAGGGATGGTTTGGGTGTTGGCCAGCCTGAAGCCGTTCAGCGAGTTCGAGCCAATATACAACGAGTCTATAGACCTGGGCAAGCAGGTCAGCTCGCTCAGGGATGCCCTCTCGACCCTCAACATCTCCGACATCAACAGGACCGCCCTCAACACCAGCCTGGGCGAAGTCCGGTCCCTTCTTGACACTTATCATGTGGACGAGGCGAAAGCCAAGCTGAATGAGATCAAGCCCGCGATGGGGATCAACAGCGATCTCTTCTCAGGATTGTCGCTCGCGATCGCGTCCCTCGGTGGGAACTTCGCCGAGCTCGTCAAGGACCTCCCTAATTTCGCGGCGCTGCTCATCGGCCTAGCCATATTAGTCGTCGCGATGTTGTGCAAGCTGCGTTTCGGCAGCAAGCTGGCTATCTCTGCCGTGTCTCTGATCGCGGTTGTCGCCGCATTCATGAAACTCATTGACGCTCCGATACTGATTGCAGCCGAACTGCTGTTCGCCGCACTGCCGCTCGCAGTAGTCTCCTTGTGGAGAAGGAACTCCAGGAGCAGGGCGAGCTACAGGCTGAGCGACGAGTACGGCGAGTGAGCCTGAGCGTATCTATTGCCCCGATCAGACGGGGCGCAAGCTGGGTGTTGTAGCGAATAGGAGAGTGGCGGGCTATAGTCGGTCTTCTGTAATTGCAGCATTCGACTAAGCGGCGCAAAGGCCTTGCATGTCATCGCTTCACGGGAGTCGTTTCATCCGTCCGGCTTCGTCTTCCTTCCGTCATATTCATCCTCGGCCGACGGTTCGTTTCTGTTCCCCCGCAACGCCCTTAAGGCGTTTTGTGGCTCGATGGACCGAACTTCCTCAGAAAGGACTCACGGTTCTTCAGACGTCTGGGCTTGTGACCCAGTCGACTGATAGCCTGTCCTCCCCGACAGCTGCAGCCCACCACTCTGTGATGATTGCTCAGCCGCTGGTTAAAAAGGTTGCTGGGACGGGTCAGACTCTCCTCAGCGGGAGTGTCCTGTTCTCCGACTTCTCTATCTGGAACGGCTGGGGTAGGCATCTCCTGTCCGAGAACGCGATCGCCTGGAGACGGTCTTTCTTCCTTTCCCTCACCGTCAGGTCCGCCCTGAAGCACCTGGCCGCGCTGTCATAATAGGAATCGAACCTGACGAGGTCGATCGGGTCGGACAGGTAGGCGGCCTGCTCATTGATACCTGTCCTGTAGAACGTGATCGCGAACCGCCCTTCCTTGGTCACTCCCGCGCACGCGAACGCGTACGTCGGAGACAGGGCGAGCTGCCTCTTCCAGATCCATCCGGTCCTTTCGAACACGTAGCCCATCCCCCCTTCCACGTATCCGAGCCGGTGCTTTCCCCTGAAGTGCCATTGCAACCTGCTGGACAGCTCTATGTAAGCGACATCGTTCGAAGTCGCCGCGGAGATCTCGTCCATATCGATCCCATCCTGTATCTCGAGCGTTTTCCTTATGTCGAGCGTTCTCTGCGGCCTCTGGATACGCACCATCCCCTCTATGATCGGGGAAGGCATGGGCTGCCTTTTCACGTCTAGCACAGCCATGGGCGGACTGACCTGCGATTGGATCGTACGTTTATTCTGCATGCTCTCCTCCGCGCTAGGGTCTTTTCTTCGGCATAAAAAGATAACGCCGTCAGATGACGTGCCTTCGCTATTTTTAAAAGCGCCTCCGAAAGATGAAGGAAGGCGCAGTTAAGGCGATACAATGCTCATCCCGACCGGCATCCCCAAACTGGACGACATCCTAGGCGGAGGCATAGAGTCAGGAAGCACAATGCTCTTCCTCTCCGACCCTGGCGTCGACCCAATGCTGTTCCTGTCGCAGTTGGCGTACTTCAACACCATCAAGGGCAACCGCTGCCTGTTCTTCGTCGACAGTTTCACTCCGGCCGCGGTGAAGAAGCGCGTGAGCGCGATGAAGTTGTGGGACGCCGGCACGTTCGACAAGGTCATGTTCATAGACAATTTCTCCTCCAAGCTCGGCCAGCCTTCTGATGCAAAATACGTGGTGAAGGATCCGACCAAGCCGGAGGAGGTCGTTAAGGCGGTTGACCGCGCGATTCGCGAGAACAGGGGCAATGCCGTCATGGTGTTCAACGACGTGGACAGGCTGTACTTCTCCTACGGCGGGTCACGCTCCCTCGAAGTGCTGGACAACGCGATCGCGTCCGCGTACGAGATGAGGACGACGACGATGTTCTCTCTCGTGGACTGGGACTTCTCCGGCGAGTTCATGGACGAGGTCATGAAGCGCTTCGAGTACGTGATACGGCTGAAGAATGTCGAGGAGAAGTCGCTCACCCGCGCGTTCTTCATGGTGGAGAAGTCTCCGAGGAAATTCATGAAGACCGTCGTCCCGTTCAGGCAGGGGCTTGACGGCATCGGCGTGTTTGTTCCCAAGCTTCTCGTCACAGGGCCGTTCCATTCGGGGAAGTCATCGTTCATCCAGAGGATCAGCACGCGCGCCGTCTCCGTCGACCGGCTCGGCACCACTGTGGCACTGGATCATGGTTTCATAGACTACGGTGGCGTCGCTGTCGACCTGTTCGGCACCCCAGGGCAGGAGAGGTTCGAGTTCATGCTCGACATACTGAAGAAGGACACGTTCGGCATCCTCCTGCTGGTGGACTCCACCGACCCCTCCTCTTTCGAAAGGGCTAAGGAGATGCTTTCGTTGGTCGGCAAGGAAGCCTTGCCGTACGTCATCGCCGCCAACAAGCAGGACGCGACGAATGCCATGCGCCCAGCTGAGATCAAGAAGGCGATGGGCCTTCCGGAGAGCGTCCAGGTGATCGGCACATCCGCCGTGCTGGGCGACGGGTGCATGGACGCGGTGAAGGCGTTGATCGATGCGATAGTGCGCAGGGGATCCGCCGCTGGCGCGGCCGGATCGCGATCCGGTTCAGGGGCCAGCGTGGCTGGAAAGGATTAATGTTCATTCGACTGATGGTGATACGATGTTCATAGGGATAAAACCGATCGATGATGCTGGCGGGATTCCGGAAGCATCCAATGTGCTGCTCCTCTGCCATCCTGGCTCGGAGAAGACGGCGTTCAGCATCAGGATGATCGGCGACGCCCTCCAGCACGACCGGAAAGGGGTGTTCATCACCACTGACACCGACCCTCGCGAGATAGAGCGGAAGTCGTCAGCCGTGCCGAACGCGGACCTGACGAGGTTCACCGGCAAGTCCCTCTGGTTCGTGGACTGCTACACCTGGACGCTCGGAGCGGATCACGGCAGATCCACCGAGGTCAGCGACATCGTGGTCCCGGGCCCCAGCGCGCTCAACGACCTCTCGATAGGCATCGCTCAGTCCCTCCAGAACGCGACAGACGGGCCGACCGCCGTGTTCCAGTCGGTCTCCACTCTCCTGTTGTACAACAACCCGGAGATGGTGTTCCGCTTCGTCCAGATCACCGGCGCGAGGCTGAAAGCATCAAATGTTACCACTCTGTTCGTGGCCGACGCCGCCATGCATGACGAGAAGACGATCGCCACGCTCAGGCACCTGACCGACCTGACCATAGAGCTGAAGTCGGACGGCGGGAAGCAGATGATGCTCGCGCCATCATTAGGGATAATGTCCTGGGCCGCTGCCGAGCAGTGAGCGCCTCTGCCGACGTTCTGACCTCCGAGGGGCGTACCGATAGTCATATATATAACAAAACAGTACTATCTGGGTTGAACGGGATACCTGGTGACACGATGGATGCTGAGATATTCTCACTGGCGGACAAGGTCATAGACAACCTCAAGATGAGGAAGATCGTCGAGCTCCAGCTGCTGATAAAGGAGACCGGCGGCGACGAGAAGGATATCAGGAAGATCATCAACCTCTTGGAGCAGCAGGGCATGGCCGATGTGGAGTACAAGCTCACCAAGGTCGTCATCTCATGGAACGACGAGGCGGACCGCGTCCGCACGCCGAAACAGCACCTGAGGCACGACCGCATCTCATTCGACTCCAGCGGCAAGGGCAACCGAAACTACGCGAAGCCGGTCGGTTCCGCTTCCTTGGCATCAAGCAAGTATAACGTCAAGCTCCAGTCCGAGATAGTCGACGGATCCGTCTTCGAGCAGAGATTCGAGGAGAGGAAGCCGAAGGGGCTCGGCACAGTGGACACCGACATGGAGGGGCTGCTGGAACAGGATAGGGAGAAGACATCGTTGCTGGACCTCGGCCTAGGCCGTGAGGACAGCTTTGTGGAGAAGGCGGAGGAAAGGCCAAGGGACCACATCGCCCAGAGGGCCCCCGTCGCGCAGAAGATCAAGGAGGACAAGCACGAAACGTCCTTGAAGCAGAAGAAGCCTGAGGCCAGGTCCCAGGTGAAGTCAGAGAGGCTCATGCTCAAATCAAACAAACTAGAGAAACAGGAACGACTCAGCAGGAGAGAGGAAAGGATCAGGAAGGAAGTGGACAGCGAGGTCAAGGAGATCGAGACCCGCATACGCTCCAAGCTGAGGGGGAGAGATCCGGAACCGGACCTCGCGGAGACCGACATCGTCTCTTCAGTGAAGAGGGAGCATTCCACCAAGAGGGCGAAAGGAAGGAACGCCGTCCTCAGGAGATACCTCTCCACGCCAGGCACCGCATCGACCGCCGCCAGGGTCACTCCTCGCAATCCGTTTGCAACGGATGCGCATGCGCCAGGGGGCGCATTGCGCGACAGCGTGCAGGAGTCGGTCCAGTCATTCACGATTGACGTCGCTGACAATGTCAACGGCACCCAGCCGCTCGCCGAACTGGAGGCGCGCAATGCGTCTGCCGACGCATGCGCATTCGCCGCAGGCGAATCGCGGGAGGAGCGCGCACGCTCCCTCTCAGCGGATCTCGGCGCCAAGATGGATCTGGTCCGTGAGAGGAAGACCGAGATCGCGGCCCTCTCAAGGCAGAAGGCAGGGATACTGGACGAGTCCTACGCCCCGATGGAATCGAGGCTGGACGCTGAACTCACGGTAATTTCGGAAATAGTCTCCGAGCGGGAGAAGAGGCTGAAGAGCCTCAGGGACAGGCTGAAGGCGCTGCCTGAGAACCTCAGCAGCCTGGATGTGGAGTCCATCGAGCTGAAGAACGCGGAAGCCGAGGCGAAGGCCAGGTTCGACGGCGTGCTCGGCGACCTCCAGACTCTCGCCTCCGAGATAAAGACGATCAAATCGTCCGCGAACACCGAGCTGGTGGACGTGAAGAAGTCGCTGCGCCAGCAGGATACCGACCTCCGCGATCTCAGGGAGATGCACGCGAAGTACAAGGAGAAGGAGTCGGCGGTCCAGGGCGCGATCGACAATGTCAAGGGGAAGATCGAGCGCGAGCAGGTCCAGCTGGGGGAGCTGGAGAACAGGTTCATGGGGCTGCAGGCATCGAGCTCCGAGATCGAGATGAGGCTGAACGAGGTGGACGCACGCCTCGGCGACAGCTCAGTGTTCAGCAGGTCCGCGTCTGACATGATCGGCAGGCTGAGGGAGCTCGAAGGCGGGATATCCACAGTGCACACCGCTTATTCGGACGCGAAGTCGCGCCTGCTTGACGATATCGACCGGTACGAGCGCGAGCTCACCACGATGCGCGAGTCCATAGAGGCCGGCTTCGCGAGAAAGTACCTCGCAGAGATCGAGCGGCTCACCGAGAGGCATGACCAGGAGCTGGTCGCGGTCGCGGAGAGGGAGCGCGAGATCGACGAGAGGCTCGCCGAGAAGAGAGGAGACCTCCGCAGGCTGATCGGAGAGGCGAGAGACCTGCAGGACCGCGTCAGCTCAGCGCTTCCGAGAAGGCAGACCCGCCCGATAGAGGAGATCAAGAGGGAGCTTGAGATCGGACCCATGCAGCCTGAGCTCCAGGGGAAGCCGGACAGAGGCTCCTTCGAGAGGAGGGGCGTGGTGGAGAGCCTCGGCGACATACTCTCCAGGTTCAGGAAGGAGCAGGATTGAGCTACACTAACCGTTTTTTTGTTTTCAAAACATGTCAGCGTCAGCGCCGCGAAGGCGTGTTCAGCGGGACTTCGGCTTCTTCTGGGTCCGGCTGTCCCACACCGCCGCGGAGTACACCAGGACGAACGCGAATGCGACCGCCATGACTAGCGCAGGGTTGAACGATACCAGTATGGTCCTGAAGTCGGATACCGCCACCACATCCAGGTAGGCGGTGAAGTTGAACGCGATGTGCAGCAGTATGGCGATGAATATGCCGGGCAGCAGAGCGATATGGTAGTACTGCTTGAACTGGTCGCGCGACTTCAGCATCCCGAGGAGGACGCCCGCGAGGCCGGTGAAGCAGCCGTGGGCGATGGTGTTGAACAGCGAGCGGTACAGTATGACCGACACCCAAGCGTCGATCCCGACCATCATGGGATCCACCCTCGCTATGAAGTAGAACCAGTTCTCCATCATCGCGAACCCCACTCCGATCGCGAATCCGTAGAGCAGCCCGTCCAATGCGTCATCGAACTCATGGTGGAGCGATATGAACGACAGGCCGAACGCCTTGATGATCTCCTCCACCACAGGGCTGATGATCATGCTGCCGATGACCGAGGTGAGGACGAGCGGCAGCATCCCAGCGCTCTTACCGAACAGGAACAGCAGCGCGCTGTTGATGAAGAACGCTATGAACGCGGCGAGCACTCCCCACATGAACATGCCGAAGATGAAACGGAAGGGCTCCCTGTCCACGATGTCGGCGTACCATGTCAGCGTCATCAGTATGATCGGGAGGACGGCGGCGGCGACCAGCGATATCGCGACGATCTGTATCGTCGTCCATACAGGATAGGCCGGATACGCGGAGAACGCGAGCATGCAGAGCAGCAGCATCGCGAAGAAGATTATCACCGCCCATGTCATCGGGTTGATCAGCAGTGACGCGATCTGCTCCCCGATCGATCCGCTTTCAGGCAGCTGGAACAGCGACTTGTCGGTGTATTCATCCGGCGCGCCGTATCTCCTGCTCCCTGCGCTGCGCACCACTATTGAGAGGATCGCTATCATCGCCAGAGCTATGATCGGCGCGACGACATATCCTCCGAGGCCGAGCAGTTCCCTCGACCTGCTCTCGTATTTCTGCCAGTCCTCGGCCACGGTGAACTCCTTCGCATTCAGGCTGTCCGACACTATCGCGTACTTGCCGATGTATGTCGTCAGGCCGTTGTAGATGAGGCTGAATGGGAATGTGAACTGCGCCTTCTCTCCTTTGGAGACATTGCCTATCATCGCGATCAGGCTATAGGTGTCCTCCTTCTTCTCGTAGAGATAGACCACCATCTCCTTTTGCTCGCTGTTCGTGACTGTGAGGCTGAAATCCCTGACGCACGGAGTCTCGACGCAGACGACCGCTGTCGGCGATATGTTGATGGTCAGCGACCCTTTGATCGAAGAGACGGAGATGTCCTGCGACGGGCTCTGCGCGAGCGCGACCGTGGCCAACGTTCCGACTAGGAGTACTGCGAACAGGATAGTAAGTTTATTTCTCGCGCTGTTGTCTCTTGCCGTCGTCATGCGCCCACTGATGACTCTTGGCTTGATAGGTTTTTAACTGTTGTAAAAGGATGGGTGATTAAGCAAACGTATAAATATAACATAAACGAAAGTAACTAATGCAAGAGCAGTTGCGTTTCGATTTCGGCAAGGGGCCAGAGCGGCAGCCGAATCGCCTTCTGGTCAAGAAGCCGTTGATAGAGGGGCTGACTGAGCTGCCGCTGTTCGACAAGCAGGGCAACCTGAAGCGGATGCCGTACTCCTATATCAATAGGTATCCGTGGCTGATGTGGCAGATTGAGCAGGTAAGGGGCGTCACCAGAGTGGACGCCACGGATTCCGGTGGCCTGTCGATGTGGAATGTCGCGGTGGAGTTCCTAGGAGAGTCCGCGAGGAAGTACAGCAGGCTCTACAGCACGAAGCGGGACGAGATCTCCGAGACGTTCGCTAGGAAGGAGAGGCTCAGCAAATACGACTTCGCGGTGATGCTCACGTTAGCTGAAGCAATCACACCCCGCCTGGACCTCGCCGACAATCCGCTGAGGCATCCTGGCGGGCCGAGCAGGGCGTGTGTCGATTACTGGTCAAGACTCAACAGCCTCTATCTCGATTCGGAGTGGCCTGGGTCGGACTGACCCTATAATTTTAAAGCAGCGATAGCAGCTTAGTTATATGGCAGTGATACTTATCACGGGCGTGCCCGGCACAGGCAAGGGCACGATCTCATCAGAGCTGGCTAAGGAGGGATTCAGCGTCATCGCCGTCAACTCTCTCGTCACCCAACTGCACCTCTGGACCAAGAAGGAGAAGGGTTCGAAGGTTGTGGACCTCAAGGCACTGAGGATAGAGCTGCTGAGGATCATCGCCCTCGCAAGGAAGTTCAATACCGACACGGTCATCGAAGGGCATCTCCTCTGCGAGTTCGCTCTCCCTGCGGACGCCTGCGTGGTCCTCAGGACCGATCCGGACGTCTTGAAAAAACGGCTCCAGATGCGCCGCTATCCTGCGGCGAAGCTCGAAGAGAACATAGAGGCGGAGCTCGTAGACTACTGCACCCAGCTCTCCGAGAAGAATCTCAAGGGCAAGTGCCCGGTCTACGAAGTCGATACCTCAGGCACGATCGCCAAATCAGTGAAGGACACGCTCTTGGTCATCAAGGGCAAGGGATCGCGCTTCGCGTCAGGGCGGGTCGACTGGAGTTCGAAGATAGGGCGGAGCGCCGGCAAGCGCAGCGTTTAAAACCATCCCTGCGAGTTGATTGCATGGAGAACAAGCGCCAGAAAGGGCAGATCGCCCTCGAAGCGGTCATCATCATAGGCTTCGTGTTCCTGCTCATGCTCCCGTTGCTCTACATCCTATTCTCGCGCGCCATATCAATCCAGGACGAGTTCCGCACCATGGAGGTCACGCGCGCGGTGAGCACTTTGGCCAGTACAGTCTCCACTGTCGGGGTCATCGGCCCGAACGGCACTGCCGTGGTGGACATCACTCTTCCTGACAACGTGCAGAGCCTCTCGATAGGATCCACCAATCCGCGGGAGATCGTCGCGGTGATCAGCACCTCCCTCGGCGACATAGACATCGTGCGGGTGGTGCCGTACGCGGTGACTGGGAGCGTCAATTCGCTCGCCGGAACGCACCAGCTGCGGGTCACCTATTACGAAAGCGGTCTTCCGATAGACGTGAGGAAGAACTGAGTCAGTATCGATACACACCCAGCTGACGCTATCTTTTCTGAAAACAAGAAAAACGATAGCCGATCGATGATCAGGGCGCGAGCTTACGCTCCGCGTTCCAGTCTTCCAGGGTAGAGCTCGCCGTCGCGGATGCGGACAGACAGGCTCCTCATCTTGCCATAGCGCGACTTCTTGCCCTTCAGCTTATCCTTCTCCTGGATCGCCATCTTCTCCATCTCCTTCAGTACCTGGTGGAGGACAGTGAACAGCTTCCAGCCGGATGCGCTCGCCTCGAACGTCTTCTTGCCGGAGACGAACATATGCAGCGAGTACTGGTGCTTGGCGCCGGTCTTCGCGTGCACCTTGACCGTCAGCCTCGCGAACTCGATCGCCATGAGATTATGGATCCTCTTCAACGCCTCGACAGTCTCGCTCCTGATCTGGTCGCGGAACTCGAGCTCCTCGCCTTTCAGGCCGATGATCTCTATCTGCGGCTCGTTGGACGGCAGCGACGCGCGGATGATGTCGACCACGTTGATGATGCCGACCTGCTTCCCGTCGTCGACCAGCACTGCGGATATACTGTTATCGATCATGAGTTTCGCGGCTTCCGATAATGATGCACCCGGTTTGGTCCTGATAAGCGCAGCGGAGGTCAGGATCGCGGACCTCAGCAAGATCGTCGACATGCCGAACTTCTCGCGGCCCATCGGCGCCTTCGTCTTCACCTTCTGGATGAACGGCTGTATGTCCGCGGTGCTCAGCATGCCCACGTGCTTCCCGTTCTCCATCACCACGACGTGGTGGAAGCCGGAGTTCCTCATCTGCCCGGCCACTTTCGCGACGCTCTCGTCTATGTCGATCGTGAGCACCGGCAGCGACATGATCTCATTGACCTTCATGTCGGGGATCTTCTCCTCTTCCATGAGCTGCTTCAGCAGGTCGACGTGCCTCACCACTCCCATGATCGCGCCATCGCGCACCACCGGGAGCTCGCGCGATCCGTCCGCGAAGAGCTCGGCGATCTTGTCAGTCTCCATGTCCTCGGTGATCACCGGGGCCTTCCATGCGATCGTCTCTATCTTCATGTTCTGCTGCGGCTGCATCGTCATGAGCGTCCTGTCCGAGATGATTCCCCGGTAGCGCCCCTTCTTCTGGACGACTATAGTCAGAGTCCCTTTGGTCATCACCTTGAGGGCCTTGCCCATCAGTTCGTCAGCGTCCATCACAGTCGCAGGCCTGATTATCATATTCGCACCCCTATCATCATCAACAATATCCTGTTCGTTCAATATCGTCCGTCCTTACGCTTGCATCATCTCTTCTTGATGAACCCCTTCAGGAGGTAGAAGTTCGGTTCGGACATCAGCGCCTCTATTACTGATCTGTTGCCTATGACGTCGTAGATGATGATCCTCGCCTTCACCTTTCCGAGCTCCTTCTTCTCGGTAATGGAGACTTCGTCCAGGTATCCGATCGGCACGGTCATCCTGGTGGTCCCGTGCCTCGCGGTGATGTTCTCTCCGTCGACCACTATCTCTCCCGATTCCGCTCCGTAGATGTCGCCAAAAAGAGGTATGCGCACCATGAGAGTGGTTAATAGCAAGGTTATTTAAAAATGTGATTACAAAGCCTACCATGGCGCAGAGACACGCGATGCGAGGACAGGCCGCGACAGAATTCTTCATCAACTACGGCTGGGCGATCGTCATAGTGCTCGCCATCATGGCCGTCCTCTACTCCACCATATTCAAGCCTGAGTTCTACGTGGCCGAGAGGTGCGACATCGCTCCGGGCATCGTGTGCGATAACTTCAAGCTCGAGCCGTCCGCTGACGGTAACGTCACGCTCACACTGCAGGCGCACAACACCATGGGATTCGCTATGAAGCCGGAGAGCTTCAACTTCACGCTCAAGGATCCGGTTGGCGGAGAGGAGATCACGAGCGCATTGACGGGAGGTAACGGCGTCTACTACACGGGCGTCAACCTGGGCGATGGGGACAGCTTCAATGCGACAGTGTCATTCCCAATAGGGATTATCGCCGCGCCAGGCACGCTCTACAGGATAAAGTTCTCCCTAAACTTTTCCAACCAAGGCCTCTTACCAGACGTCACCTATCACAGGACCGCCGGCATCGTGAACGTCAGGCTGTCCGGTTGATCGCAGCAGACTACTGTGCTGCGGATCATCCGATTCTTTACTCTTGTGAACTACCATCGACTAAAGTTGGCCAGATTTCCCTAACGGGAAATTGACGCATTTCCGTACGACGGAAATCGCGTGGCTTCCTCTGTCATTAAAGGAACTTGCTGATCTGTTTTTTATCAGTAGCGGTTCCTTCTCTTAGAGGCTTGACTTGGGGCGGTTCCCGCCCTAGTTTTCTCAATCCTCGATTGAGTATGTTCATAGCTGCATTGTAGTCTCTATACACATGAACGTCGGAAAAGGTGTTTATAAACAAAGAGAGACAGTAGACTTCGGGTGATTTGGGTAATATTTGCATAGAACATCCTGCACAATGCAAATTCATTTCACGATTAAATTCATGGGATTTCTTTGTGCCGTCAGTTTTTAAATCTTCGAGGCCAATCTTCTCCATGCGCTATTCTGCCGTCAGCGGCACATATTATCCGAGCGACAAGACGGAACTGAAGGCGGAGCTGGACAGGCTCCTCGCGGAAGCAGAAGCCGACGAGACCGTGAAATCCGTCAAGAGCATCGGCGCCGCGGTCGCCCCTCACGGCCAGCTCAGCGAGTGCGGCGACGTGATGGCCGCGGCCTATGCGCCGATGAAGGGGATACAGCTGTTCACCACGTTCGTGATCCTGGGGACCGACCATTTCGGCAAGGGCAAGCCAGTATCCATATCACGGGAAGACTGGCGCATCCCATTCGGAGTGGTGAGGAACGACAGGGAGCTCGGCGACGCGATCAAGAAGGAGTCGGTCTTCGCCGAATTCGATGAGAAGGCCCATAATTTCGAGCCGGCCTGCGAAGTGCAGCTGCCGTTCATCCAGAACACTGTCGGCGAGGTCAACTGCGTGGAGATCTCCATCGCATCGCACACCTACGATGTGGCTGCGGACATGGCCAATGCAATAGGCAAGGCGGCAGACTCGACAGGACGAGATATTATACTCATAGGCAGCACCGATTTCTCTGAGGGTGAGACTCCGGAGAGCGCCGAAAGAGAGGACAACGCGGTGCTCGACCTGGTGAAGAAGATGGACGCGAGAGAGGTCATGGACACGATAGAGGGTATCGGCAGCAGCATCTGCGGCCCCGCGGTGCTGGGCGCCACCATGCTATACGCGGACAGGATAGGGCTCCATCCCACGGTGCTGAAGAGGAGGAAGCTGGCGACAGGCAGGAAGGAGGGCGTCAAGAGCTTCGTATCCATCGCTTTCGGCAAATGATCTGCTGTCAAATCCGATTCATGATCAATTGGTGATTTTATGGCCGTTTTAGATGTCAAAAAGGAGATTCAGAGAAGGAAGGAGGAGCACGTCAGTTTCGTCCTCAAGAAGGAGGTGCAGAACCGGTCGTTATCGCCTGGTTTCGAGGACATACAGTTCAGCTACTCAGCGTTGCCTGAGCTGGATTTCTACCGCATCGACACCAAGACCACGATGTTCGGAAAGGAGCTCTCCGCTCCATTGATGATCGACGCCATGACTGGCGGTTATCAGAAGGCGAAGCAGATCAACAGGGATCTCGCGACCGCCGCAGAGGAGACGGGGATCGCGTTCGCAGTGGGCTCCCAGCGCGCCATGATAGAGGATACCTCTCTCGCCGATACTTACAAAGTGAGGGATGTCGCGCCGAGCGTGCCCATCATAGGCAACATCGGAGCGGTCAATCTCAAGGAGAAGGACATGATCAGGAAAGTGGAAGGCGCGCTGAAGGCCATTGACGCAGACGCTCTCGCCATCCACCTCAATCCGTTACAGGAGATCATACAGCCGGAGGGCGACAGGAACTTCGAAGGATGCTTATCAGTCATCGAGCAGACATGCGACGCGATCGATGTGCCTGTCGTGATCAAGGAAGTGGGCAGCGGAATCACCGGCGATATCGCGCGCAGGCTGGAGAAGGCGGGCGCTAGCATGATCAATGTCTCAGGCGCAGGCGGCACATCGTGGGGAAGGATAGAATCATTGCGCCACAAGCGCAGCGGGCACGGCCTCAGCGATGTCGGCATTCCCACTGTCACAGCGCTGAT
>Ga0315282_10008159_pt1 | contig 16988 bp, 7 predicted proteins | sample YL17G07_20_MG_FD_203693 | JGI IMG/M metagenome (GOLD analysis project Ga0315282, IMG submission 203693) | Sediment microbial communities from Yellowstone Lake, YNP, Wyoming, USA - YL17G07_20 | ecosystem: Environmental > Aquatic > Freshwater > Lake > Sediment | place: USA: Wyoming | collected...
GGGTGTGGCGGCGGTGAGTTCGGGATCATTTCCGCGCGACACGCCGGCGACGGGAGCGGCGCGCATCGAGGCGCCGCTGTTCCACTTGGGCAAGGTTTCGTCGTCGCCGGTGAAGATCGCATCGGTCGAGCTCCTGAAAAGCGGCGGCACGTATTTCGTGCGATCCACCTCCACCGACGGGGCGGTCGGAATCTGTGTGCCCAGAGAACGAATCGGCTATCTCCATCCCATCCTGCAACAGATGGTCTTGCCCTACTTCAAGGGCAAAGACGCGCGCGCGCTGGAAGCGCTCGTGGACGGCGTCTATGTGCACAATTCCACGCGAACGAGCCGGTCAGAATGCTCAGCTCCACCCACGTGGGCCGGTAGTTGCCCCACGAATAGGGGATATAGTCGTGAGCCAGCGAAGTGACGATGATGACGAAGCGTTCGATCCACATCCCGAAAGGGCTTGTCGGCGCCGCGGCCGTCGTAATAATAGACGTGAGGGAAGAACCAGGCGAGCAGCCCGCCTTCGGGTTTGATCGGCGGCGGCGTGGTCGCCCCAGTTTTCGAGCGAGTGGTGGATCGGAAGGACCAGATGGGCCAGCGCCGCCGTCTCATCGAACTGCATGGTGAAGCAGGCGATGAAGCGCGCCTTCTGCAATGTCTCGGCCGCGCCCGGCAGCAGGAAAGCCGGGTTGGCCTCTTGAACCAACAGCGCCTCGACGGCTCCCGACTCGACGTCGTTCAAAAGGTTGCGAACTTCTTCGATCGCGCTGCCGCGCGGCGGTCGTCCGGGCGATGGGAACCGGACGGTGCGGCCTGTCTGACCGAGCAAATGCATGGCCAACAAGGCGAGTGAGTGAGCCGGCTCGGCATCCGGACCAAGTCCCGAAGTGAAGACCAGGGGCGCTTTGGCCGCGGTCAATTCTTCGCCGAGTTTGCGCAACGTGGCCGACGACGATCCGAGGGCTTGTTCCGCTTCGGCAAGAGGAATCGCGGCCAGAAGAGCACCCGCGGCGGCAATCTCGGCCGGGGGAGCCATCCGGCCGGTCGCGGTGCGGGCCGCCGGTCCATGGAGCATCCCCTCGATCATGACGCGCAGCGCCGCGGCTTCGCGTCCGGGCGCCAACGGAATCCACTCGTCGCAAATGGAAGCGGTCGTGGACTGGCGCGGTCCCACAAACACGGCGCGGGCGAGGCGTCCGTCGCGGTAGGCGTGTGCGCGGGTGAAGCCATGGATTTGCGCGACGGGGTTTCCCCAGCTTTCCGCAAAGTCGGCTTCCAGCGCCACGATCAGGTCGGCGGCCTCGAGCTGCAGCTCGGGCACGCCCTGGTAACCGAAGAGATTTTGTGCAGCGCAAGCGAGCGGCGTTTTGGCCAGCAGCCGGAGATTCACCGGGCCTCGCATGTCGGTCTCGCGCGAGAGCAGCTCAAGGAGATCCGCGTCGGAATCCGAAATCTCGCCGATCAACCACGCGACCGGCTTGCCGCGTCCGTCAGCCAGGAGTTGAGTGACCGACTGGTTCAGTCTCCGGAACGCTTCGTCCCAACTGACCTCGTGGAGCTGTCCGTCGTCGCCGCGCGCCAAGGGTTTGGTCAGGCGATCGGGATTGTAGAGGGACTGCACCGCGGCCTGTCCGCGCGCGCAGAGAGCGCCGTGCGAGAGCGGATGCTCGGGGGGGTTGCCTTCGAGCTTGACGGCGCGTCCCTCGAGCGTTCGCGCCCACACGCCGCAGCCCGCCGGACACTCGCGGCAGGTGGTCGCGTAGAGGACGAACGATCCGGGAGCGCGATCTTCGGGCGGCTCGAAATTGGCGTGCAAGTATTGAGGTTTCGGTTTGTTGTATCCCACCGCGGCACCGGCTCCCACGGTGGCCAGGATGCGCAAAAACTCGCGACGATCAACATGCCGGCTCATGGGCTGACCACCTCTCGCGGAAGTGGGACAGGTTGGCAACCTGTCGTCGCTGTTCTATGTTTCGCATGAGGAATCTTCGCAGACGGGTTGCCTACCTGTCCGACCAGTCCGACCAGTCTGACCAGTCCGACCTGTCCGACTAGTCCGACCTGTCAGACTTGTCCGACCTGTCCAACCGGTCCTACGCGCATTGAATTGACCCCGACGCTGAGCGACGAGACCGCCATGAGCGCCGCGTGACCGCCTCCAGGTTCTCCTGCGTCACGACCAGCGGCGCCGAAAGCATCGCCAGGTCCGCACCGGCGGCCAGCGCCACCCCGACGTCGGCCGCGGCCAAAGCTGCCGCGTCGTTGAGCCTTAGCTACTCCCTTATAGCTGGACAGTTCCGCTAGTTGTTTAAGGTGGACTGCTCCCTCTCGTTCACCACCCCAATAAGCCTCGGCCGGGGTCTTCCAGGCACTCACCCGGTGCGGATGCACTTCATACCGCGAGGCCACCTGGTTGATCGTTCGGTCACCCCGCGCCGCCGCCAACGCCACCCTCGCCTTGAACTCCGCCGCAAACCGCCGCCGCTTCTGCCCCATGATCCGCTCTTCTTTCCTCCTTGACCTTGGAGAGCCAATCCACCTTATTCAACTGTCCAGTTTTTCGGGAGTGGCTCACGAGGCGCATCCGCGAGGTTACACTTATCTGTCGAAGCCGGTATCGCCGGGAATGGTTTTCAGCGAGCCCTTCCCGGGTTCGAATATTGCCAGACCCTATACTCCGACCTATGGGGTCGCGAGCCGGGCGGCGGCACGGTATGGGGCCTATCGAGCACAAGGTGTTATGGCCATCCCGCCGCAGAGGCTTGCCGATGGCTACGGCTCGGGTGGCTACTATCCGCCGGGTGCGGCGGCTCCGACTCCGCCCGTGGGGCTCGGCTACGGCGCTTCGCCCTGGAATGCTTCTGCACCCGCTGCCCCTCAGACGCAACAGCAGCAGAAGCGAACCGGTCGCGTCGAGCGTCTGAGGAAATGTGAGCTTTGAAAACCGCCGTGCAGACGGGGGTTTTTCTCTGCCCTGCGAAGAGCTGTTCGAATCCGAAACCCCTCACGGGCATTTCTCGGCAAGAATTGTAGCCCCCGACATAAGGAGGCGGACAGCTTTCGGTGCGCATCCGGTCCGCCTCCCCACGTCGGCGGTTACACTTGGTTGAGGGAGATGAAGATCCCTGATGGTACAATTTACTTGGGGACCGCAGGCCCGAGCAAGAGCGAGAGCGGTGTCGCGAACCGAGATTCGGGCTGGGGCCGAGTATCAGGGTTATCGCTCGCGGCCGGTGGGCCAGAATGAAACCAGCCGGTTGGGACCCGGATACAAGTCCAGGCAGGTTCCCGCGCAGCCGCCGAGCGCGAGCCGCTATGCGGGCGACCATTCGAGACCCGTCACCTCGCAAGAGCTCCAATGGGCGCAGGGTGGCGGCTATCATTCCGCGCCCGTGTCACGCGTGGATGTGAGGGCGGGGATCGGCTTCGAGGGTTATCGTTCCCGATCGGTGAGCCACGACGAGACGGACTCCCGGAGAGGCGGCTACAAGTCGCGGCGGGTGACGCAATCGGAGATCAAAGCCGCCGAAGATTGATCGAGTTCTTTCTTTCGCGTTCCAAAGGCTGGAAGCCCGCCTCACCGAGCCGTGCGACATTCTTGGGCTTTTTCCATTCGCTTCCTTGTTCCATTCAGCGTTCAGCGTTTCGAGGAGCACCGGCGAGCCGCCGGCGTTCCTTTTGTAAGAAAAGCTGTGGAATTTCTCCGGCCTCTGGGTTTTGCTGGTTTTTGTCATCAAGCGGAATTCGGCGAATTAGCTTTGTGCAAGGGGTTTTCCCAGCATGGCGAAACGCAACGATCCGGTCGAAGTGCTTGCAGTCGAAAAACGCGCGCTCGAGGAAGCGGCGGGCGATCCGCTGGGGTTGACCCCGCGCCAGATCGTCGAGGAACTGGACCGCTACATCGTCGGACAGAGCGACGCCAAGAAGATGGTGGCCATCGCGCTGCGCAATCGCGCCCGCCGCCGTCGTGTCGAACCCGCCTTGCGCGAGGAGGTCAATCCCAAGAATATCCTGATGATCGGCCCGACGGGCGTGGGCAAGACCGAGATCGCGCGTCGCCTGGCGCGCCTGACCCACACGCCGTTTCTCAAAATCGAAGCGACCAAATACACCGAGGTCGGCTACGTCGGCCGCGACGTCGAAAGCATGGTGCGCGACCTGGTGGACATGTCCATCAACATGCTGCGCGAGGAGAAGCGCAAAGAGGTGATCGAAGGGGCGCGCCGCCGCGCCGAGGAACGCGTGCTCGACCTGCTCTTTCCGCCGCGGCGCCGCACGGGCCGAACCAGCGCCGGGGAAGATATGCTCGAGGACGGCGAGACCGCGGCGCAGCGCTATGGCCGAACCCGCGAGAAACTCCACGCCCGGCTCCAGCAGGGGCTGCTCGACGACCGCACGGTCGAGGTCGAGATGCAGCGAACGGGCACGCCCGTCATCGGCGGCATGATGATCGGCAATCCGGCGGAAATGGAAATCGAGATCCGCAACATGATGGATCGCCTCATGCCCCAACAGCCCAAGAGGATGGAGATGACCGTTCGCGAAGCGCGCGAGTTTCTGACCGACCAGGAAGCCGAAAAGCTGCTCGACATGGACAAGATCATTCGCGAGGCGGTCAAGGTGGCCCAGGAATCGGGGATCATTTTCATTGATGAGATGGACAAGATCGCGGGCCGCCACGCGGGGGTGGGGCCGGATGTCTCGCGCGAGGGCGTTCAGCGCGACATCCTGCCGATCGTCGAGGGCTGCACGGTCTTTACCAAATACGGCATGGTCAACACCCAGCACATCCTGTTCATCGCCGCCGGCGCCTTCACCATGACCAAGCCCTCGGACCTGATCCCCGAGCTTCAAGGGCGCTTTCCGTTGCGCGTTCAGTTGACCTCGCTGACCGTCGGGGATTTCAAACGCATTCTGACCGAACCCGAGAACGCGCTGACGCGGCAGTATCAGGCGTTGCTGGAAACCGAAGGCGTGGAGGTGGAGTTCAGCGCGGACAGCATCGCGGAGATCGCCCAGACGGCGTTTCAGGTCAACGAGCAGTCGGAGAACATCGGCGCGCGGCGGCTCTACACGGTGATGGAAAAGGTGACCGAGGATTTGTCCTACGAAGCGCCCGAACGCGCCGGCGAGAAGATCAAGATTGATGCGGCCTACGTGCGGTCACACCTCGGCGACATCGTCAAAAACGTGGACCTGAGCAAGTTTATTCTCTAATGCTTGTTGTAGTCTAGCCCTAAGACAAGCGCAGTCTCCTGCATGAAACCGGGGCGGAATGGAAAGAGAATCCCAACCGTCATCGTTGGCCAAAGAGATCATCCGCGCGAGGCCAGAGAGACCGAGCGGCCGTCCAGCGCAGCGACTGCCTGCCAGAGTCGCCGCTCTTCATACGCTCTAAAACGCTCCATCGGGAGGGAAGTGTGATTCTGGCTGGAGAGAGTGAGTCACGGCCGACAGGGTCGTTTCTTCCAGAGCGACGATGGCTTGCTCTCCACAACGATGGTTGGGTTTCCGGCCGGAAGGGGTTACGGCCCGGCATACAGTCACGGGAAACGTGGATCTGCCCGCGGAACAGCTATCTGGCGCATGACAGAATCGCCTTGTTCGGCGCGGGATTCAGAGCCTGGTGTTCCCGCGACGCGTCAGAACGCGCTGGTTTTGGGCCTGGTATCTCGGAACCGGCTGCTGGAAATTGCTCACTCTGACAGCTGCGATGATTTGGCCCCTTTATTGCGCTGAGGCGTGCTGAACCAACAAAGCGTGCGAACGAGGCGCGAAGAAGCAGATTCCTCAGGTTCGGAGTCGCGTTGTTCGTGTCGCTTCCCGGATAAAGTGTCTTGGCTTTTGATTCGATATTACGCACCCCCAGCAGCTTGTTTTTTCGACAAGGTTTCTCCGCGTCTCCCCCTATCCCCCTCTCTCATTCTCTCAGTCACAATTTGGTTACGGCCCCAAGCCGGGCCGCGAAATCTGCGGTTTCATCTCCAGGTTTTTTGCCCTTGACAGGGGAACGAGGCGATTGACAACGTAAAGAAGGCTTGCTGAGCGGGAGTAGCTCAGGTGGTAGAGCACGACCTTGCCAAGGTCGGGGTCGCGGGTTCAAATCCCGTCTCCCGCTCCACGATGCCGCGGCCCAGGCTCGAAGCCTTGGCCGCGGCGCCTTTTTTGGGGATTCTGGATTTCAGACTTTCGATGTTGGATTCGAGTACCCCGGTGACGGCCGGTTTGGCCCGGCGGCATGTTGCGGGTCATGGGACCGCGTGAGGTGGCGAGAATGCGGACGATCAATCGGCGGAGATTTTTGAAGTCCAGTGGTGCGGCTGCGGTGTGGGCCGGAATTTCGCCGATGATTCTTTCGGCGGCCAAGAGCGGTCCCCGCGCCGCTCCCAACGAACGCATCGCCGTTGCGCTCATCGGCTGCGGCAATCAGGGCTCGTCCGACTTGTATGCGGCGATGGCGAGCGGAATGGTCGAGGTGCCGGTCGTCTGCGACGTGGACGATTCGCACGCGGCCAAGGTTGCTGCCGAGGTTGAGCGCCGCCAGAAGAAGCGGCCACGGACCGTGCGCGATTTTCGCAAGGTTCTCGAAATGCCCGACCTCCAGGCCGTCATCGTCGGCACCCCCGACCACTGGCATGCGCTGATCGCCGTTCTGGCCTGCGACGCGGGCAAGGACGTCTATGTCGAGAAGCCCGCCTGCCACGAGCTGGCCGAAGGCCTCGCGATGATCAAGGCCACGCGCGAAAACCGCCGCGTTGTCCAGCTCGGCACGCAGCTGCGCAGCACCCGCCACATGAAGACCGCCGTGGATGTCGTGCGCTCGGGCAAACTCGGCCGCGTGGGGTTTTGCCGCGCCTGGATCTGCAATCACGGACGCCAGTTGAAAGGCGGACCCGGCGGCCAGCCACCCCAGAGCGTTGACTATGATTTCTGGTTGGGACCGGCGCCCGCACGGCCTTTCCATCCCGACTGCTTCCACCGCGAATGGCGCTGGTTCAGTCCCTATGGCACGGGCCAGCTGGGCGACCGCGCTACTCATCTGCTCGACATCGTGCGCTGGGCGATGAACGTCGAGTATCCCCGGGCGGTGGCCTCCGCCGGCGGCATCTTCTTCCACCGCGACGGCCGCGATACGCCCGACACTCAAGTCGTGACCTACGACCTTCCCGACTTCACCGTGGTGTGGGAACACCGCCAGTGGTCAGCCCGTTCGCCCGAGAGCAGCGGCCTCGGTTTTGCTTTCTATGGCGCCGACGCAACGCTGGTCGTCAACTACAAGGGCTGGGAAGTCCACGGCGAACCGAAGGGCGACGTGATCGCGAGCGAAAAAGGTTCGCTCGATCACAAAGGGCATCTCCAAAACTTCCTCGACTGCGTCAAATCGCGCAGACAGCCCAACGCCGACATCGAGATCGGTTTCGCCACCACCGCCTGGCCGTTGATGGGAATCGTCGCGCAGAAAGTGGGGCGCAAGCTGACGTTCGATCCGGCGGCTCGGCGCTTTGCCGGCGACGACGAAGCCAACCGCCTGCTGGCGCGCTCCTACCGCTCGCCCTGGACGATGCCCGAACGGTATCGCTTGGCCTGAGAACGCGCGGCCCAAAAACCGTTAGACGCTTGCGCCTAGCCCACCTTGGGCCGTTCCGTGACGTAGAAAAAGTCCCGCACGCTTCCGGTCAGGAACCTTGTACTCTTGTCATGATGAAGCGCGGGTTCAATGCCGATAAAGGTTGGACCCGACTTTCCTCTCTTCACGGTTTCAAAAAACACGTTGCCTCGGTTTTGATCCAGATGGACGGCCGTGCTGCAAGAGGCGAGGCGCAGGGCGACGGCCAGTTCGTTGGGCTCGAGGCCACCGCCGCCGGCGAAGATCAACCAGCGATGATCGGCGGTGATTCCCAGGCCGGTTCGATAGGTGGGGAAATCCAGATGCTCCTTGCTCGAGAATGGCGGGTGATATTTCCCGTTCTCCAGGAGCAGGCGCAGATTCTGTCGCACATCGGCGGAGGGGTAGCTCGCACTGACCGACGGATCCCATTTGCGGATGAGCACGTCGTCGGTCAAAATGATCGAAGCCAGACCGTCTCGCAAAGGCTTGTAGACGGCCCCGTTTTTCCTCATCCCCACGTCCAGATGATGGCCACGGAACCCGCCGTTGAAGGCGGCCACCAGAGAAGGAAAAACCTCGGGAGGGATGCGCGACAAGTCAGGCTCTTCCGCGATGGTGCCCGGCACAAACGTCAGCTTCAGCTTTTGCGGATCAATGGCTACCAGTGTGGCATACTCCCACTCTTCCTGGGCGTTTGGGCGAACTCGAGTGATCCACAATCCCTGGCTGCCGTTGACGTGATTCCACTGACCTTCGCCTTGGAGAACAGGGAATCCGACCAAGGGCTCGATGTTCGCGGGTCGGTCGCTTGCGGCCCCGTGCGATAGTGCGTCGGCCAAGGGCCATTCGAGCCGGGCTGCCACAACCGGGTTCTCCCGCCCGGGTTTCCCTCGAAAGAGCTTACGAATCCGGTGGTTCCACGTGTAAACGGTATATTCTGTCCAGTTGACCGCCTCCTGGCCAATGATGGAACGCAGAGTCTCGGCCGCCTGGTTCAGAAACAGTTCGTCGTTGAGGTTGGCCTGGACCGCGACAACCGCGGAGAAGACCGTTCCGCCCGCCAGGCACAGCGCGGCCGCAACGGCCACCAACCGCTTGCCAAGAGACAGGCGCCGAAACTTTGCCCAAACTGACTGGGGCAACTTCCAGAGGGGGAACAGGGTCGAATTGGACATGATTCACTCTCCTGGAGCGAGGTTCGCATCGCGATTAGGCCCTTTCGTCTAGACATCCAGCCATTTTGCGAAGATCCTCTCCCGTGGACGAAGTGGACGACATGGACGACATGGACGGGATGGACTTTTTCCGGTGCATGAGCGGATGTCCACGACTCTCACCCCTCTTTGGTTGCGGCCAGAGGCCGCCTTAGTTTCTCCCTGCATCAATCCCACCAGGTCGGCGGGTTAACATTTCCGGACTACTGTATCCATAGCCCAACGTGATGAGAAGATGAGGGACCGCCCGGGCGCACGAGCGTTCCAGCTCAGGAACATTTTCGCGCGCCCGTCTGTCCTAACTAGCCGCCCAGGTTCACAAAGGGAAAAAGCAGGACACGCCGGCAACGTGTCTTGCGGAAAGGGAGGCCCACCGAAATGAGAGCCATTCGTCAACTCTCTCCATGGGGGGTGTTAGCGGTGCTGGTCAAAGGACCGGGAGGATGACAAAGTAGCGCAGGCTGACAGCCACAAGCGTTTAACGGTTTTGGGGCGGCGCGATCTTTTTTGAGAGGGTATTCCCTAAGGCGGCCTATGGCCGCAACCAAAGAGGGGGGAGAGTCGTGGACATCCACTCATGCACCGGAAAAAGTCCATCCCGTCCATGTCGTCCACTTCGTCCACGGGAAAGGGTCTATGGACTCAATGCGATTGTTGGCAGAGAAACAAAGCGGCGGGGGACCGCCGCACTCCAAAAGGTGACTCGGCCTTATCTATATCGCGTCCACTCGCGGATCGCCGTGCGGGGCGACGCCAGCGCGAGCGCGTCGCTGTAGGTCAGCGAGGGATTGCCGGCGGCATCGCGGAACCGGGCGTAAACGATCTTCGAACCGTCGCCCGAAATCAGTGTCCACGTTTTCTGCGTCGCGTAGGCTTCCCAGGTGCTCCAGGTCACATTGTCATTGCTGAACCGCATCTGCGCGACCCCGCTTCTCGCGTCCGTCGCCGACAGCGTCAGGGTCACGACGGTGGAGGTCGTCTTGGCCGCACCGGCGTTGATCACGATGCTACCCGTTGGCGCGATCGTGTCCAGCCCGATCGTGTCGGTGAAGGAGCCCGAGGGGTTCCCCGCGACATCGTTGAACTGCACATAGACGGTCTTCTGTCCATCGCCGGCCGGCAAGGTCCACCCCTTGCTCGACGCGTAAGATTCCCACGCCGTCCACGTGGAATTGTCGTTGCTGAATCGCATCTGCGAGAGGCCGCTTCCGCCATCGCTTGCCGAGAGCGTCAAGGTGGCGGGCAGCAGGTTGGTCCAGGCCGCACCGGAATTGATGACGATGGTCCCGGCGGGCGGGGTCGTGTCCAACCGGATCGTGTCGGTATAGTTTGCCGAGAGGTTCCCCGCCTTATCCCGGAATTGCACATAGACGGTCTTGAGTCCGTCGCCGGCCGCGAGGGTCCAGGCGTCGGTGGGCATGTAAGCTTCCCAGGCGCTCCACGTCACGCCGTTGTTGCTGAATCGCATCTGCGAGAGGCCGCTGCCGGCGTCGGTGGCCGAAAGAGCGAGCGACACCGAAACCGACTTCGTGTTCACGGCTCCGCTGTTGATGGTGATACTGCCGGTTGGCGGCACCGTCTCCAGCGTGATCGTATCCGCCAAAGCCGCCGAGACCGTTCCGTTGCCGTCCTTGAAGCGGTAGTAGACGATCTTCGGGCCGTCGGCGGGCGCCAGGACCCAGGGTGCGGTCGGTGCGAAAGCCTGCCAGCCGCTCCACGTCACACCGTCGTTGCTGAACTGCATCTGGGTGACCGGTGCGGTGCTCACCGCGGTGAGCGCCAGCGTCACCGCCGTGGCCGTCGAATAGACCGCGCCGGAATTGATCGTGATGCTCCCGGTGGAATGGGAGATGGAAACGGCGACGGGGATCTTCGACCACCAGGACCAGCGATTGGTGTTGTCCATGTGGCGGACGCGCAGCCAATAGGCGCCGGGTTTCAGAGCGCCGCCCGGAATGACGGCCGCGGTCAGGCTGGTGGTCGTGATGCCGCTCGACCAGTCGGGTTTGAGTTCGTTGCCGCCGACGTGGGTCGCGATCCACTTCGAGGCGGCGTGAGGGTTGCCGTTCGGGTCGCTGAAGGCCGACGACCTCAACGGGATCGGCGCCGACGTATCGAACGCGAAGGTCGGCAGCGGAGCGGTGAGCGTCGGCGTGGAGGGGATGTCGGGGTCCCAACAAGTCGTTTGAGGCCAGCTCGAGGCGGTTTCCATCCACCAGTTGCGCGGCGGGTTGGCCAGCCAGTTGATGCGGTTGCGGATCCAGTACTTGATGTCGCCCAGGCGCACGTCGAGCGGGGCGGTGGTGGACGACGGATAGACGTTCAGGTAAGAGGTGAAGTGCCCCTGCCAGCTGAAGTCCTCCGGGCCGGTTGCCGGCGCGTAGTCCCAACGATCGCGGTCGGCCTCGGCGATTTCGATCAGCAGGTTTCGCCACTGGTCAATTTGCGGGAACAGCTTCTCTTCGCAAAACTGGAGCTGGATCACCTCGCGCAGGCGGTTCTTGTAAGCCAGCTGGAATTCGGGGAAGGAGGGATTGAAGACCACGCGGTCGCGGAACGGACTGTTACCTCCGCCGTGATCCGTGCCGAACGTCAGGTCGGTGTCCCAGAAGGCGATCTCCCACTTGTTGGTCGCCGGATTGTGATAGAAATAGTAATTCTTGCCGCTCTCCACACCATCCCAGTTCATGGTCGGATAGAGGTCGCCGTGGTGGGCAAAGTCCACCACGGACCGGGCCGAGTAGTAGGTCTCGAGATCGAAATTCTGATCCCACCATTGCTGGGTCGGCGTGGGATAACCACCCGACGGTCCGTACTGCCGCCGAAATTCCGTGATGTCGGTTTGGGGACTCGGCAGGGCGCAGTCGTTCGCCTCGACAAACCAGGGCGGACCGCCGGGCAGGTAGCCGAAGGAGTCTATCTTGTAGAAATTGCCCACGGGCCGGTCGTCGCTCATCTTCAAGACCCGTTCGTCCATGCCCTGAATGGCGAGATAGAGGCCGAAGAAATCGCCGCTGAACTGGTCGGCGCCCGTCTCGCTCGTGTTGTCCACAATGCGGAAATGGATCCACGCCATGTCGGGCGCAATCGCCCCCACGCGGTGCCAGAGCCAGAAACACGTTTTCTCGACAATGCCCGCCTCGCCGCGTTGGGAATAATCGCCGTATTTCGAACTCAGCCACGACGGCACATTGCCCGGCGGCTGGATGCACGGGCCCAGATTGAGCGTCTGCAACTCCTCGGCGAATGGTTCGCCGTCGTTGTGGACAAAATCGAGGTAGTGGCCGCGATTGAAACGGAACTTCCACATCCGCTTGTTGTACCTGTAGCGCCAGGTGCCGCCTCTCATGCGAAACCGAATGTGGTCATAGACCTTGCCGTTGAAGATGATGGTTCCATACCATTTGAACTCGCGACGCTGGACCTTCCAATCCGGAAGGGTGTAGAGATTCACCGTCTGCGCCTCATTGATATCGGCGGCGTTGACGATCAGCTGAAACACCGGAACCTTGGTCAGGACAGTGTGGTCGCGGTACGGCTTCACACCCGGCCGCGGCGAAGCGTGATATGCCGGAACGCCGTCATAGACGTATCGAGCGTAGTTTGGTTCGCTGTCGTCGCTATAGGGGACGGTCGTCACTTTCCCCGCGCCGTCCTGCGCCGAAATCCGGAAACGAACCAGTGTCCGGTGCGGCTGGGCGGGGAGGGTGGCCACGTAGTAGGTGGGCGTGGTCCCTGGCGTCATCAATACGGTTGTCCAGCTGGTCTGATAGGCCGGGTCGCCGAGGCGGATATAGCGTCCGGGGCGAACCAGTTGGTAGCGGAGCACGGCCGAGGTGATGCCGTCCGTGTCTGTGATTTTCGCCCAAATGAGAATGGGATCGGACGATGTCGCGGAATCCGGCGACGAGTCCACGTCGCGAATATACGGCGGCGTGTTCGTCGAATAGCAGGAATTTCGCGAGCCGGGCGTGGCGAAGAAACTGGGCACGCTGACTTCGGTGTAAAGGCCCGACCCGGCCGGAACCGCCGGTTGCGCAAAAGTGGCCGTGGTCATGGCCGCTCCGGCGTGCGAGGTCACCGCAAAGCCGATCAACACCGAAGAAGTCATGGCGATCGAGACCGAGCCGAGGGGCGAAAAACCCCCGCCGGTATCCGCCTCCGCGATGAACGTGCTGCCCTGCCGCGTAAGGCGCAATCCGACGGGACTGGAGCCCGCCCGGCTGCCCGCAGTCGCGCTGGCTCCATTCGTGGCGGACCGATATTGGAAGTTCACGCCGTTGTCCCGGCTCAGCAGGCAGAAAGCGTGTTTGCTGCCGGCGGCCGTGCTCTCGCGAATCATGATGCCGGCCTTGGCCCAGGGGTCGGGCGGAGTGCCGACCCAGGCGACCGTCGCTTCGAGCGCACCGTTACCGTTCAGGGTGGCGTAAGAGAAACGAAATTGGTCGCTGGCGCCCCAAATATCATTTCCCGCTCCCCAGACCGTGTAGGTGTCGGTTCCGGCGTTGTAGCTCTGGCCGCCGCCCGTGGCGCCGCCGATGTCCACCGAAGCGGTTGGCGCCCACGTGGTTCGAGAGCCGTACAGGCCGGCGCGGAGAATCACCCCCGGCCGCAAGCCCTTGACCCAGAACGACAAGGTATATCGCGGGCCGTTGAACGTGAGCGGCTGGCAGGTCTGCCCGACCTGGCCGCTGGAACTGCCGCCTGCGCCCGTCGCCACCAGCTTGAGGCACGCAAACCCCGAGTTCGCATCGCTGGTTACGCGAACCGACCCGCTGTGTGTGCCGGTCGGGGTCCATCCCAGCGGCGAGGCTGTTTCGAAGCTCCCGTTGTTGATGTAGTTGGTGACCGGATTGGTCGTCGCGCGCAACTCGACGTCGTCAATCAGGCATTCGCCCACGCCGTCGAGGTAAAAGTAGACGCTGCGACTGGTCGCCACGCCGGTCACCTCGTAGCGACGCCAGGCCGTGCTGACCCAGTTGGCATTGGCGGCCCGCCACAAGCCCGCCGAGCTGTTCTCGTCGTTGGGATTGATCAACTCGAGCGACGGACCGCCGCCGTCGGGCGAGATCGGCCAGGGCCGCTTGTCGTTGTAACGCACGCGATCCACGCGATTGCCGAAAGCATTGACCAGTGTGATGTCCTCGCCGTTATTGCTGAGATGACCGTTCCAGGGGCCGAGAAGGATGGCCGGCGTGGTGCTGTAAAAGCTGGTGAACGCGGTCACGTCGCTGCACACCACCAGGTACTTGTCCGGTCCCAACTGCGTTCCGAACGGGAAACTGTAGGTGACCCCTTCGGAAAACCTCCACCCGCTCAAGGTGACGGTGGTGGTCTGACTGCGGTTGTAGAGCTCGATGAATTCCTCTTTCTCGCAGTCGGTATCGGGGTGATACATGATCTCGTTGATGACAACGTCCGTGTCGGCCGCCCGCGAAACTCCCGGACGAAACACCGCGAGGAGCAAGACGGCCAGACTGATGGATGCTTCCAGAACACGCAAGTTCGTCGAACCGCGTCTTGCTCTGCCGACCATAGCCGGGTCCCTCCGCTGGTGAAACGTCGTTGATTCCCTCTAGTCCGCGCCCCTCCGATTGTCAACCGAAACCTCTGACCAAGCGCGGATGGGGAGGGAGTTGCAAAAAGCGATGTTACAGATTCGGCTGGCGTAAAGACTGGGCGCTGCAAAGGGGTATCTGTCCGATTTCCGCACGATTCACAGCCTAACAGGCTGCGCCACTTGCGGCTGGCAGCCTACGCTACTTTGCTCTGCGGAATTTGAGAAACGGAATGAGCCGCGGGACCTGCCTGCGGTAGGCTCGATAGGAGTCGCCATAGGTCTCGATCATGCGGTCTTCCTCGATGAACGACATCAGGAAGACCAGCAGGAACCACACCGGTACCAGCGCGATTCCCACCCACGATCCGCAAATTGCCGACCAGCCCAGCGGCCAGACGATGTTGGAAAAAAGAATGGGGTGCCGAACCATGCCGTACAGGCCGCTCGTCACCAGCGGTTCCATGTGCGTGGGACGGGTATAGATCTTCACTCCCAGGCCCGGGAAAGCGAAGAAGAGCGCCGTAAGGCAAAGGATCGCGCCCAACGCCACGACGGCCACCGGTGCTTCAAACCGCGGCTGCTGAACAAACCACAACGGCAAAATGAGCCGCGGAATCTGCGCGAGCATCGAACCGGTGAAACCGTACAGCATGTAGCGGCCCAGACTGGTGCTGCCGACGGTCAGCATCCCCATGGCCCAACCCAGCGTGGACAGAAACGCCCAGAAATACGGGCAGAGTAACGGGTTCGTGTGAACGACGGTTTGAACCGCCATTTGAGCGACTGCTTCTGGAACTACCATTGCTTTTCTCCCGATCCCAATTCGACAACCGCGGATTTGGCCCGGATGGCGCACACTTCTACAGCAGTTGCCACTTTGTGTCAGAGGACTTTGGCACCGCTCCCGTAGGGCGTCGGGAAGGGAAAAGCACCCCACGCGTTCAACTTCAAGACTTTTTCATCGTCCCGGTAGGATTCCCCTTCGGGGCGGGCAAAGGAATTGGTTCATCATAGATTTTTGTGCAAGACATCAAAGCAATCGGACCTTGAGTGGAGAAGGGTTCTGCTTTTTACCCCAAAGGGGTCGAGGGCTTGTAGCCGGGGGTGAAACGCCGCTCAGCGGCGTGGAACCCCCGGAAACGAACGCTCCCCTTTTCCGGCACACCCCGAAAGGGGTCGAGGGAATCGTGGTTCCTTTTCACCGCACTGTACCCCTATCCTTGCGCCGCTTGATTTCTTGGAAAGAGTTTTCGAACGCGTACGCGCTTGCCCAGACATGGCGAATGATTTCACGGCGTTTGTCTTCTCGGTTTTTCGTTGTCAGTCGTCAATTGTCCGTTTCTTTTCTCCTCCGCCCCATTCGGGGCTTGAGCGAAAGGAGGACGGTTCGGGCCCGGGGGTTCCGCTCCGTTTCACTTCGCTTCACCCCCGGCTACAAGCCCTTGACCCCTTCGGGGTAACAGGCAGAGTCAAGTGGGACAGGTTGCCAACCTGTCCTACCATCCGTCGCGCGGAATCGGAATTCGCTTGCGGGCCACCAAGCCGGGCGCTACTAGCCTGTCCTGCGCTGACACGAGAGCCGTAGGTGGCGACCAGGGAAAGACCGAGGGAGTCTCCGAACCCAACACATCGCGGAAGGATGGGAACGCCATGATTATCGAAGCGATCGCCAGCAATCGCGTGGGGGACTTTGGGGGATGGACCGATACGTGGTTTGCCCGCACGGGCGCCATCGTCAATTTCGCCGTGGACCTCTTTGCGCGCGTCACGCTCCAGACGCGCCGCCGACCCGGCATCACCATTTATGCCCAGAACTTCGGCGATGTGGTCGAAATTCCCGATCTCGAAAAGGCCACTTACGCGCACCAGCACGGCCTGCTGATCGCCGCGCTCAAGGTGATGAAGATCAAGCAGGGCCTCGACGTCTGGATTTCGGCCGACGTTCCGGCCGGATGCGGCACGGGCAGCTCGGCCGCCGTCTCGGTCGCGATGATCAAGGGGCTGAGCGTTCTGGGCGGCGAGCCGCTCGTCGCCCACGAGGTGGCGCGCCTCGCTCACCTGCTCGAAACGCGCGAACTCAAAATCCAGAGCGGCATCCAGGATCAGATCGCTGCGGCCAACGGCGGCGTCTGCTACATCGAAATGTACGAGTATCCGAACAGCTACGTGTCGCATATTGATCTGACCGAAACCACGCGCATGGCTCTCGAAAACCGCTGGGTGCTCGTTTACGAAGGCGCACGCCACCTCTCCAGCGACGTTCATCTCAAGGTCATCGCCGGGATGAAAAAGAAGGGGAGCCAGACCCAGAAGGCGCTCGATACGCTGCGCTCGACGGCGAACGCCGCCAAGAAGGCGCTGCTCAGGGGCGACCTCGCGCTCCTGGCCGAGGTCATGAACACCAACAACAACGCCCAGAAGATGCTCCACCCCGAAATCACCACCGACAACTTCGAGATGATCGAAGACGCCGCCCGCAAAGAGGGCGCGATCGGCGCGATGATCAACGGCGCCGGCGGCGGCGGCAGCATCCTCCTGCTGTGTCGGCCGGGGCGCAAATTCGAGGTCGAGCGCACGCTCACCAAAGAGGGCTTTCGCGTTCTGCCCTGCCGGA
>Ga0315282_10008160_pt1 | contig 16987 bp, 25 predicted proteins | sample YL17G07_20_MG_FD_203693 | JGI IMG/M metagenome (GOLD analysis project Ga0315282, IMG submission 203693) | Sediment microbial communities from Yellowstone Lake, YNP, Wyoming, USA - YL17G07_20 | ecosystem: Environmental > Aquatic > Freshwater > Lake > Sediment | place: USA: Wyoming | collected...
TTTGCCGTCTATTACTATGCATGTGTCTTGCACTCCACATTTTGGACGCTTCCACTGATTTTGTTGACTTAATTTGAACCTCTACCAAATCTTTAAGCTTTGATGTCACACGTCCCACTTTCTCCATAAACGGAGCAAAACCGAATTAAAACCATTTTTGATCATTCTAGGGATGCGCATGTGCGCTAAAGTTCGAAAGCGAAAAAGTGTTGCGTGCAAGTTAGGTCTGTGGGAGAAGGTGAGATAAAAAGTGTCTCACAAAGTAACAAAGCAAATAAACTGAGACGAGGAGCAGGAATACATGCGACTGGAAGTACCGCTCTGCAGACAGACAACGGATTTTACATGCGGCGCATGTGCAACACTCATGGTCTGGAGATATTTCGACAAGAAAGTGCAACTCTCCAAGCAGAACGAGTTTCTGATCTGGACGGAGATAGTTGCCTTGCCCTTCAAATTCTCGTCGCCTTATCGAATCGCGGAATTCTTCATCAAGAGAGGGTTTGAAACGGAACTGTTGATGAAACAAGAGACAAGCAGCACCGGCAACACGCTGCTGGAGTGTTGCCAAGTCGGCGTTGCAGAGAGAGATCTTTTCCTCGACTTCTTTAAAGCATACAATGCGATCCTGAAAAGATGCGTTGCACAAGCCATTTTGGATAGAAAGCCAACCCTGTCTGACATCAGAAGAGCACTGTCTGCCAGAAGCCCCCCAATTGTTCTGGTGGATTCTTACCACACTGCAAGAATCAGGGGAGCCAGAAGCCCGCCTCATTTACCTCACTGGATCGTCGTGACAGGGGACGAAAACGACAGATTTCATGTCAACGATTCAGCCAGTGAAAGCGGTCTGAAGACTGGAAAAATGATGATTGAAGGTTCCATCTTGGAGAAAGCTATGGATACCTATCCGAGATTCGGATGGCCATCTGCGCTGATAGTTGCAGGGTCAAAAACCAGAGGACCAGACGGCTAGGAAGAGGAATTCCGGAAACTGTTGAAAAGAAGTCTTTTTAGTCATAACAATTTCCTTAACTTGCAGCTTTTGTGCTAACACTATCATTCTTCTGACAGGTAATGTTGACTTTTCCATTTGCTTAAGTTCAACGTTGACTTTCGCAGTCGAAGCACAGCTCAGCATCTCGGTTTGTCCAGAAGACTTTGCCGCATTTCTTGCATTTGGTTTTTCGCAGTAGTCCTTTGTCCTCCGGTGCTCTTGACATTGCTGTTATGCGTTGTGGAAAGGCTATGGCCTTTTTGGGGCATATTTGTTCGCATGCAATGCATCCATAAACGCATTTGTGAGGATTTATGGCAACCGCTTTGCCGTTTCTGAGTTGGAAAACGCCGTTGGGACAGAATTCTATGCACTTCGGCTTCTCAAGGCCTTCGCAGCCGTTGCACTTGTCTGGAAAGACTGTCGGATACCAAACTGCCGCTGAGCTTGTCACCATCATTTTCTCCTCTCAATTTTCGTCTTTTCTTCAATGTTGATGTCCCTAGTTTCTTTTGTAATATAGTTTTTTAGCTTTCGGCTCGATTCTTCTTTATTTCTCCTCGACTATTCCAAGATAACTGTCAAGGGAGACTGTGAATGTCCCTTCTGTGTCGAGAAGCACACGAGAATCTCCGTTTCTCATCAAATCCAAGATCATAAATTTTTTTCAGGCCTTTTTTCTGGGTCGTTACGCATCATTCAGTAACCTATTCAAATCCGCAGTCAATCTGTGAAAATGGTGGCAAAGACGCAGGGTCACTGTCTGATGAAAACATAAGGTAAGTGTTAAGATGGAACGTTTTCGTTAAATTGTCCAGTACGAGCAGATGATCAGATCTTCTCTTTCAAATTGCGCTTTCAGGAAGTCTTTCACTTTTTTCTCTTCTATGTAGCGATTTCCGTTCTTGTCAACATCGACTGGAATGCCCGTCTCCTTTAGTCTTCCTTCTCTTCGAAAGTCGAGAAAAATATAGTATTTGTCTGGACCCTGCATCATGAGCCTTAAAGCTGTAAGTTCTCTTGTGTCTGAAAATCCATACTGTTCTATGTTATAGACAATGGCGCTAGGCCTCAATTCATTAACCAGACGTTTGAATTCCTCCCAGCTACTGACCTTAACAATTTTGCCTGCCAATTCTCTTCAACTTCCTCTAAGCCACTGACTCAGAATAGGCGGTGTTTTTGAAAGCACCCTTTGTTTTCAGTGGGCGCAGCGTATCAAACATGTCAACCCATTCTGTGAGTTTCTTCATAAACTGCATTCATGTCCAGCATGTTGAATGTGACGAATTTCCATAATCCAAGCAGGAGGTCGAAGGATTCTTGCGCAACGATCTTCAGACAAACTGCTCCTCTCAGGTTCTGCATTCCCCATACTCATAGCGTAGCATATTGACCATCGCTTTCTTCCATGTCTTGCTCAGCGAAAAGTCACAATCTGTTAAGTTTGCCATGTCGCCCCTCTGATTGATTTGTTTCCTGAGTCCTGCTACAGTTTTGCTCCATCGATGACTATTTGTGCTATTTTCTTGACATCTGCTTGGTATATGTCGAGTGTTGGCACTTTTTGCAGGTACTTAGATATGTCGATCTCATAATCGATTCTTTTTCCAGCTCTTTCCATGACTTTTGAGGCGCATCTGTTGCCGCATCCATTTATGACAATGTTCTTTTTTGCTTTTTCCGCGATATCCAAGTGTGGCTTTGAGTTTGCAGCAACTGCTGTCGTGCAACACATTCTGGCTTTGTCCAAGTTGGTCAGTAAAACTCCTACTGCATGTCCTATTTGGCCTACATTTGCAGCCCCATCACAAACCCACATCACGTTTTCGTGTTCAGCAACCTTGTAGCAAAGTGGAAGAATTTTAGGCTGAATACTTGTTTCTTCTGGCATTTCTTACTTCACCTCCTCTTTTTGTTCTTCATCTTTCTTTTCGCAACTTTCCAATAGTCTTCGCATTTGCGACATGCTGAAGCCACTCTATGAGTGAATTAACTCTGATAGTGCGTGTCCGAGATTTAATGTTCTCTTTTTCAGGAACTATGTAGATCCCCTTCACTTGCTGTTTATGAAATCTTATCGTCAACCATTACTCATCCCAATTTATCGGCTGCGGCCATATGCCTTACCTGATGAGCCTGATCCAGCTACTATGCAATTTTCTTGGCATTTATCCAACAAGGCAAACCACAATATGGCCTCGATCCGTGTGATTTATGCCGAACAGGGTCAGGTCTTCACCAGTTTTGGAGCAAAGAGCGCATCTTCCCATCCAAAACCACCTTTATGTATCTTCAATCTTAAGTTTTTATGATCTGGAAGGACAGACCATAAGGCATGATGAGGTCAACCTTGAGTTCAAAGTCGTTTCCTTCTTCGTTTTCCTTCAGGAACTCTTTGATAGGATCGCATGCAGCAATTGAGATGCCGTTTACGTTGCAGATTGTTTCGAGTTTGCTGGATGTTTGGTCAACTACGTCAACTTTGGGTGTGGAACTGCAGCAGCTTCTTGCAAGATCTAGATAAACTCCTGCTTTCCTTATTTTCTGCTTTTCAGTGATGGATTTTATTTCTTTTAGAGCATCATCGGTGACGGTAATCTTCATTCATCTCTCCTCTCCCATGTCAGTTGTTCCTCCGCAGGTTTGCCTCACTTTATTTGTGGCAATTTGGAACTCTTTTTCTGTTTGTTTTTTCATCGGGTTTTCTCCTTTGAATCCGTAAGTTTCATAACGATGAATTTAAATACTTGAATTTTAACCTTTCCGTCATAAATGAAGAGAAGGTATGAGCGAATGACTGAGAAAAAGTTACCTAGATTCGTAATGTGCTTCTGCACTGGTGAGTGCCCAGGTTTTGGAAAGTTGGACCTGTGGCCGCTGATAAACTTTGTACGAAATGAACTGGATGTGGAATATGCGCTAATACATCCGCAGCTCTGTGTTGAAGACGGAGACAGGTTTTTCGCAGACTACCTCGACGGAAACGATAAGGATCGCGTATATATTGTTGGGGGATGCGACCCAGTCATGCAGAAGAAAATGTTCAAGGAAGCTTTCAAGGCAAAAGGGCTAGACATTAACAAGCAGCTTATTCCATTAGACCTTAGAAACATACCTACCGAAGAAGCAATGAAAAAAGTGCAAAAGGCAGTTGAGCAAGCCCTAGGAGAGCAGAAGGCTTAACTGGATGACTGAGCACGACACCCAAACATACGTGGGGATACCTCGAAGCGAAATAGCATGGTTTCCCAGCGTGAACCTTGAACGTTGTAACGGCTGCGGAGACTGCGTTCGCCATTGCAAGCATGATGTATTCACAGTTGTTAGCGGAAAGCCAGTTGTAGCCAAACCTGAGAACTGTGTAGTCGGATGCAAGGCTTGCGGATGGGTCTGTGCCGTCGGAGCAATAAAGCATCCTTCAAAAGATGAACTGAGAAAAATGTTGAAACAAACTAGGGCAAAGTATGGATTCAGCCTGATTCAAACGGAAAAATCATGACTGAAGGAACGCACATGAGTTCAACAATGTATCTTGGGATTCCGAGAGAAGAAATAAAATGGTATCCAACGATTGATTTCTCAAAATGCAACGGATGCAAACTTTGCACTCAAGTATGCAGTGGCGCGGGGCATGACGTTTACGGTTTCGACGAAACAAACCAGAGACCAATCGTAGCCAAACCCGCTCACTGCTTGGTTGGCTGTAAAGCGTGTGGGCGGGTCTGTCCTTTTGAAGCAATAACTTTCCCTTCGAAGGATGAACTGAAACAGAGACTTATTGAGCTTCGAGATAAGTACAAGAGCAGAACTTAACAGAGGCGAGATTGTTGTCTCAGGAAAATAAAGAAAAAATCTTGGTAATTCCGTGCAGCGGCATAGGCAAGCCCAGCGGAACAATATCGAGACTGGCAATGTATTATGTTGTTGAAGACCTTCTTCCCAAAGAGACAGACACGGTATGCTTGCCTCTGTTGGTAATAGGAGACGAAAAAACGTGTCAGCTGGTTCAGCAATATCCGGTAATCACCGTAGATGGTTGCCCTTATAAGTGTGCAACAAAAAGTGTCCAAGCTTCGCAAGGAAAGCTTTTTGCAAGCTTGAATGTTTTGCAGCTTTACCGAGATTACCTACAGTTGGAGGTCAAATCTGTGGTTGATCCAGGGCCGGAAGGAGAGAAATTTGCTAGGATAGTGGCTGGCAAAATACTCAAGGAAATAGACAAGATAAGGAAGGAGAAAGAAAAATGCCTAGCTCCAAGCTAGTGAGCATAGTTGCATGTAGCGGCGAGGAAATACCCGAAGGAACAGTTTCAAGGGTTGCAGTTTGGAAAGCCTTCGGAAAACTAATGTCACCCAACATTGTAACGACCTGTCTTCCCCTTTTCCTGGCGGGGCAACAACAGGAAAGAGAGTTTGTTTGGATGCATCCTACCGTAACTATCGACGGCTGCGATAAAAGGTGTGCAGAACGCGCAATACGAAAATTTGGTGGAACCCCCAAAGCAACTTTCGTCGTTACTGACATAGAAAAAGAAACAGGGCTTACTCCCAAGTCTAGAGTTTACCTTGGAGAAGAAGGTGAAAAACTAGCCGATACAATAGCTGAGAAAATAACTGGTGAAGTTGAAAGAATATGTTCAAAAGGTAACAAAGAATGAGCGAAATTAACGTGGAAGAAGATAATGAAAAATATACGATACGTTACTGGAAATACTCGGTTCTTATTCCCAAGAATCTGCTTTACTCCAAAGAATCACACTTCTGGATTAAGCAACAAGGAGACATTGTAGAAATCGGCTACAGTGATCCCTTCCAACGGCTCATGGGCGATATTGCGGCTATCAGCTTACCTCCGAAAGGAAGCACAACGGAAGAGATGGGCGAAATAGAGTCCATGAAAGCTGCAACAGAGATGATATTGCCTGTTGAAGGAACATTCATCGATGTCAACAAGGAACTGGAAAAAGAGCCGTATGTGGTGAACGAAAAACCGTATTCCTCTTGGCTTTTCCGAGTGAAACCCTCAAACCTAGAAGAGAGCAAAAAATACCTTCAATCCGCCGCAGAATACCTCAAAGAAGTACTCAAAATAATAGAAGCACAGGAAGCAAAAAGGAAATAATAAAGTCACAACTGCAGACATATTTAAATGTCTCATTTTATTAACCACACGTCGATGAACAAAGTTCAATACTAAACAGGATCTGCTGAAAAAATGTCCAAGTCTAGACTGGCCAAGAGACTCGCACGATTGGTCACCTCAGAAATCTGTTCAGTTCAGGATTCCTCAAAGTACTCTGCTGAACTTAGACAGATTGCAGATGAAGTTGCCGGTGTTGAAGTTGCTGATAAGCAGAGCAGGTTTTTTAAGGCGTTGGCTGACGAGACGAGGCTGAGGATTCTGAAACTTCTGGAGGTTAAAGAAATGTGTGTTTGTGAGGTCATGGCTGCTCTGGACTTGACTCAGCCTACGACTTCTCATCATCTGGGAATATTGGAGAATGCCGGGCTTGTTAAGGATAGAAGGCATGGAAAATGGGTTTTCTACAGTATAGCTGATCCAAAACTAATTGAAGAAATGCATAAACTGAAAATTCTGTGACGCAAGCCTCAGCGGAGACCCATGTTATCCATGTGTTGTGTGGAAATCGTGACTATAGATTTAAATACTTAAATATATTGCCTATTTTCCGTTAGCTTGCGCCAGCGGAAGGCTTTCGATGCCTGAACAGCAACATGCGAAGAAAGAAGAAGCATCACTTGGGATTTTCGAGAAGTACTTAACACTATGGATAGCCGTATGCATAGTCGTTGGTTTGTTGATCGGAAGGTTTGTACCTGAATTTGGGGAGTTTATGGATTCTCTTAAGTTTGTGAAGTTGTCCATTCCAATAGGCATACTTCTGTTCTTCATGATGTATCCAACTGTTGTTGGAATCAGATTCAGCGACATAAAGAAGGCCACACGAAATCCCAAGCCTCTGCTGGTCACAGTAATCGCCAATTGGGTGATAGCTCCACCTCTGATGACGCTGTATGCAAACACCGTTCTTGCCGGAAACCCTCAGTATATTGCTGGGGTCATACTTTTAGGCCTATCACCCTGCACTGCTATGGTCATGTGGTGGATGTTCCTCGCAAAAGGAGACATGGCTCAAGGCTTGATCAACACGGCAGTCAATGCTTTGCTCATGCTCGTCCTCTATGCACCACTTGCAGCTCTCTATCTGGGTGTCAGCAGCATTCCAGTCCCGTGGGATTTGATAGCAGTCAGTGTTCTAGTTTTCATAGCACTTCCAGTGGCGGCAGGGGCAATATCTCGCAAACTGATATTAAAGAAAAAAGGTGAAGGATGGTTCAATAGCACTTACATTCCTGCGACAGGAAAAATATCCATCGTTGCCCTTCTGACAACACTGATAGTCCTGTTTTCTTTTGAGGGCGAAATCATCCTCAACAATCCTCTTCTGGTCGCATATCTTGCAGCGCCAAACCTAATGCATTATGCCACTATGATTACGTGGACCTACCTCTTAGGATATTTCGCTGGCTGGGCCTATGAAACGGCTATAGACACGACACTCATAGGCTCAAGCAGCCACTTTGAAGTAGCAATAGCAGTCGCCACAACACTTTATGGTATAGGATCAGGCGCAGCACTCGCAACAGTCATTGGGCCTCTTTTGGAAGTTCCTTTAATGTTATCACTGGTCAAGCTTGGGTTATACACCCGAAAATACTTTCCAAGAAAGAAGCGTCAAAAATGATTACTGAAAACACTCACCAGTTTGGATCCGAACAATCAACGTATTAGTCGCTGAAGACAGCCAGAGCATTGAGTCTGAACATGCAGTAATCACATTCACACTTCTTTGGTACAGGGTCGTAGAACAACTGTTGTAAGAGGTTTTGGTTACAGTCTGTAACAAAAGCTATAAATATATTTCTTTTATGTAACGTTTTTAACAGGGAAGGCATATGAAAGAAATAGGTATTGCTGTAGACTTTCGAAGGTGTTAAACATGCTTGTACGATGTGGTCAGACTTGACGGACAAATCTTGTTTCCAAAACATGCTTGTTCCCATAGACGGCTCTCGCTTTTCTTTTCAAAACGAAGAGGTCGCCGCCAATATTGCCAATAAGTTCAATTCAAGAGTAACTGTGCTGCATGTAGTTCCTGATGCAATCAAGCATGTGCCAATTGAGTTCGTTCAACAAGTTCCAGATTCTGTTCGCGAGGAAATGGAAGGCTGGTTCTTGCAAAGAGGAAAACAAGCCTTGGAGGAAGCAAAAAGGCTTTTCACCACCGAAAATGCACAGCTCGATATCATGCTTGTCAAGTTTGCTAACCCTGCTGAAGCAATATTGAAAGTGGCTAAGGAGAAAAAATCAGACATAATTGTCATTGGCAATCGTGGAACAGGCGAGATTGAAGAGTTCACATTAGGCAGCGTGGCTGAGAAAGTATTACGACATGCTGAATGCACAGTTCTTATACTCAAGAGAGGAACAGCGATATCTAAAATATTGGTAGCAATTGATGGTTCAAAGCATGCACAGAAGGCACTGGAGTATGCGGTTCAGCTTGCCTTGAAATACAACGCATCAGTCACTCTGATTAACGTAGCCCAAACGGTTTATCCATACTTAAAAGCTGATGCAGCCAGGAGCATCGGAGAGCTCATTGTTTCTGAGGCAGCCAGGCAAGTGGGTGAGTTGAAAGTTAACAAGAGAGTTGAGATCGGGGACCCTACGAGGACTATACTTGAGGTTGCCAAGAATGAAAACTATGATTTGATAGCCTTGGGCTGCAGAGGTTTAAATCCAGCCGAAAGGTTTCTGCTCGGCTGTGTCAGTGACAAGGTTGCCGGGCATGCACACTGCTCTGTACTGATCGTCAAATAAACTCTTTGGAAGATTAGGTGGTCTGGACACATACAGGTTGAACCTGCACCTTAAATCACTGTAGCACTTGGCGGTTCATATGCACTACAGCTTCACTAGGTTGAGCAACCAAGCCATCTTCAACACGGACAGTTATGTGACAAGAGCAGCACCGAGCGTGAATTGAACACATTCAACCTGTTCATTTCTACAGATCTCCAATAATAACACCAAACAATTCGGATGTTACTATTCATTGCGTTTTTCGTGAATGTTTTGCGAAACCCAAACTTATGAGGGAAGTTTACAGAGGGCCACGATAATGTTTGGTCGCTGGGCAGCCTAGGCATTTTTGATTCTTGTAGCGTAAACATTTTCCACATGCAATTCCACAGGGAGCTATTTCCATTTCTTTATTAGGAACAATTCTGATCGGAAGATACTTTGGCACTATAGGCGCTTCTCCTATTGTAGCTTCTGAACGTCTGATGCCTTTCTGCGCTCGTATGGAACAAACTTCAATGATGGCATTAAGGGTGTCAGCGTCTTCTGCAACCATTATTGTCATCACGTTGTAAGCGCCTGTTGTGGTGGTGACGAATATTGTTCTGGGACACTTCGAGAATACATTGATGAGTTCTCGTAAGCGCTCGGGTGTTTCGACCTCTGCATTCACGATGGCAACACGCAGGCCAAGTTGCTCTGTGTTAAGCTCTGCTGACACTTTGATGGAATTTTCACAGAGGTTTTTCAGTCTTCTTCTTACGCCTACATGCGAGAAGCCTACTTTTTTGCCTATTTCAGAAAGGGAAGTTCGTCCATCCTCTTGCAAAATGGATATTATCTTCTTGTCAACATCATCCACTGTTAAGCGCCTTCGGTTACAAGTTGTAACAAAACGTATAAATATGTTTCTGTTATGTAGCTTTTCCAGCGGGGAAGAAATATGAAGGAAATCATGGTTGAAGTCATCGGCGTGGAACCTCCATGCAAGAATTGTCAAGCCACTTTGAAGAACGTCGAACAGGTAGCGTCAGAGCTTAAAGCAAGTGGATTCAGCATTCGTGTATCAAAACTAAACATGGCGTCGAAAGACGTCATTGCCAAGTATGGCGTTGTAGTTTCGCCGTCGCTCGTCGTCAACGGCGTTGTCAGAATAGTGGGAAGGGTTCCGGATAAAAAGGAAGTTGAGAGGGTTCTCAGGGCAGCAATCAAATAGAAAGGATTTCTGAGGTTCAGATCTTGACCGAGAAAGCCAGAGCTGTCCGAAGCATCATCATGCTGATTTTCATTTTTTTCACCATAAGCTATCTCATTTATTCGAGGATAATGGCCTACTCGCTTGCGCCTACGATGAAGCCTGCAGATTTCCACGGGCTTCCAATATGGCAAATCCCATTAGCGTATTTGGTGGATTATTTCAGCCACGGTTGGATATGTCTTCTTTTCGCGTTCGTAGTAGCTGGACTCGTGTACTCATTTGTTCCTAAAGAAATCATCACGAAATACATGGGCGGAGGCAAAGTTACAGGATACGGCTTGGCGATAGGGATGGCGCCATTTCTCACGGTCTGTTCATGCACCATGGTTCCGCTGTTCACAGGCGTACTATATGCTGGTGCAGGTATCGGCCCAGCAATAACCTTTCTGCTCATGGCCCCAGCAGCTAACATCCTATCAATTTTGCTTACTGGAGAGATGATATCGTGGGAATTAGCTGGAGTGCGTATAATAGTATCTGTTGCCGTCGCATTGACGGCAGGACTAATCATCTCCAAGACTCCGTGGGGGAAGGCCATTGAAAAAGAACATCAGTCGTCTGCAACGGCGCACACAGCAATAGACGTAATCAAGCCTCCTCTCGACGAAAGACTCTGGTCTGCCCTTAAGTTCGGGGGCTACATAGCAAAGCAGATTCTTCCATTCTTTCTTCTGGGTCTCGTTGCCGTTAGCTACGTAGAGGCATACTTACCAACAGACATCGTTGGAACCTATCTAACAGGTATCACTGGAATATTGATTGCGTCCGCTATTGGCGGGCCGCTATACACTCCTACCCTTGTTGAGATCGTTCTGGGCAAGGGAATGTGGGATATGGGCATGTCAAAAGGAGCGCTGCTTGCATGGCTCATGGGGCAACCCTATGACGTTGCGAACGCATTAGCTGTCTCAAGGATAGTGCGATGGAAAGTGGTTCTAACGTACATGATCATAGCTTGGGCAGGCAGTGTAATCTTCGGAATAACTTACGGAATACTGAGCGGAAGCTTATAGGAGATGAGCGCAGGTGATGAGAAGACACGCGTCCAAGCATATGCGAAGGGGGCATTCAAAGCTATTCGGGAAAGAAGAACAATCCTCTTTGCGAGGTGACCGCTCATAAAGAATGAAAAGGAGAAAGTTTCAAAAAGCCTTGAAACATTCAAAGAGGAGTTCGGCAAAGTTCTGGATCCAGTAGTTTTCATCAAAGAAAAAGACGAAGACCTTTGCAATGCTTTCCTAAAACTTCATGAGTTAACAGTTAATGAAGGCGTCATATCCAAAAAGTTCAAGTTTCTGATGCACGCGGCCATCACAGCGTCTTTACACGATGTGGACGCAACTGCGATGCATCTGACCGGCGCAATAAGGGCTGGTGCCACTAAGAAGGAGGTACTCGAAACGGCGTTCACGATAATTCCAGTAGCAGGAATGCCTGCTTTCGCGATTTTTCTCAGCGCTTCAAAAAAGGCGAGTGCATGAAGAGAACGTCTCATGAGACTTCAGAAGTGAGGGAATTTAAGTGAATTGTGCAGTTTTAAGCGAAAAAATGGAAACCATACTGGGGCTCGATTCACCGCCCGTCGCTGTGAAAATAGTCAAACAAGAAGAAAACATGCCTGACATCAAATCACCAGACAAGAAATCACGGTATTGCCAACTTTTAATGCTAGCGAGAAAAGGTTACACCTTTAAGCTGACACCTGAAACCATCGCTTGTCCTGCTGCAAGGGCAGCTTTAGGATTCGACTCATTGCCTGAAAAAATATCAACTGGACAAATGCTGTGCACTCTTGGCTTATTCATGAATGAAGAAGCCGCTGCCAAGACGATGCGAATGATGCCGAGACTCAAGCTGGACGTAGCTAAAGCTGTTATAGGTGGTCCGCTGAGCAGTTTTCCGCTAGATCCTGACGTGGTCATTGTTGAAAGTTATCCTGAACATATAATGTGGCTTTGCCTAGCTAGAAACTTCAAGGAAGGTGGACGGCTTAGCTTCAGCAGCTCAGTTTTCCAGTGCTGCTGCGTGGATGTGACAGTGGTTCCATACATATCAAGCGATATTAACATAAGCCCAGGCTGTTATGGATGCCGAGAAGCAACAGACATACCTCCAGAACACATGTTCATCGGCATCCCAGCAAAATTGTTGAACGACATGGTTGAATCGCTCGAAGCATTATCTAGAAAGGCAATGATTCCGGTTAGAGAAAAAAGAGTTTACAAGAGCTACACTTCAAGTCACCCTTCATAAGAGAAAAAGGAAAATCTGACAAGAAAGTAATGCCCACATGAATGTTGAAAACAAAAAGCCTTTGAAAGAAAGTGCATTTTATTTTTTCACTTCAATTGGTAACTATACCGGTGAGAGTGCAGTATCGATAGAAGATTTCTTGAGGAAAATTGAACAAGTAGACATCAAATCCATAGAATTTCATTTCCATAGAGGCGATTTCGAGAAATGGGTGGCTGAAACCATTAGAGATAAAGAATTGTGGGAACAAATCAGAAAACTGCATGGTCAAAACCTTACGGGGGAAGAATTAAGGAGTCAGCTTCACATGCTTGTCGGAAGAACCTTGGCTGGGTGCAGGTGAGTATTCTGAACAGTTCGGACATGGAGCAGGAATTTCGGGAGACAGATGTTGAAATAGGGCTAGAGGCTCAAGAAGTCCAGAAGAGGCTTGTAAAGTACGGGTACAACGAGATTCCTGAGAAGAAAGTGAGCTTTCTCGTAAGGCTTGGAAAACGTTTCTGGGGCATCGTACCTTGGATGCTTGAAGCTACAGCGGTTATTACATGGTTACTCGGCAAGTATCCACAGACACTTGTTATTGCGTTTCTCCTTCTATTCAACGCCGCAATGTCACTGTGGCGAGAGAAAAGAGCAAGGTCAGCGATGACCGCTCTGAAGCAGAGGTTAAGGATCCAGAGTAGAGTGAAAAGGGGCGGAAAATGGTCAGTTGTTCCAGCTAGGGAACTTGTTCCAGGAGACGTTGTGAGAATCAGAGCAGGCGACCTGTTGCCAGCAGATGTGAAGATTATTGACGGCTCTTTTGGCGTTGATCAGTCAGCTCTAACAGGCGAATCTATAACTGTGGAAAAGTCAGCTGGAGAAATTGCATATTCTGGGTCGGCGGTCAAACGGGGCGAAGCCACGGGTATAGTCGTTGCCACAGGAGCAAGGACCTACTTTGGGAAGACCGTTTCGTTGCTTAAGCTTGCAAAACCCAAACTGCACATGGAGGAGGTGACGGTTAAGGTTGCGCACCGCCTTCTAATGATAGTGCTCGCATCGCTTCTAGTTGTTTTTGTGTATGCCCTGTTGACAGGTTTTCCACTTGCAGTGCTGTTGCCCCTCGCCGGTGTGCTCCTCGTGGCTTCCGTGCCAGTTGCAATGCCGACTATGTTCACGGTTAACATGGCGCTTGGCTCGTTAGCGCTTGCCAAACAAGGCGTCCTTGTTACGAGACTCGGTGCAATCGAGGATGCGGCTACTATGGACGTATTATGCGTAGACAAGACGGGCACCATCACCATGAACAAGCTTTTCATTGAGGAGGAAATACCGGCTGATGGATTCAGCAAAAATGATGTTTTGCTGTACGGGGCGCTTGCATCGCAAGAAGCCAATCACGACCCAATAGACATAGCGTTTCTGAACGGTGTGGCTGAAGCACGTGTCTCACTAGACGGCTACTCACAGACGGCGTTCGTGCCGTTTGACCCCAAAACTAGAATGACTGAAGCTACTGTTCAGAAGCATGGTAAGACATTCTTTGTGGGAAAAGGATCATTCGACACTATGTGTTCTTCCTGCAATTTGTCAGATGAAGAGACAAAAGAGCTGTCTAGGCATGCTGAGGCACTCTCAGCCAAGGGGCTGAGAGTAATTGCCGTTGCCAAAGGAGATGATCGGGGCAAGTTACAGTTTGTTGGTCTAGCAGGGGTAGCCGACCGACTGAGGGAAGACTCACGTGAGACGCTGAACCAAACCCGCGGTTTGGGCATATCTGTTAAGATGCTTACAGGTGATGCGTTCCCGATTGCAAAAAACATCGCCCACCAGATAGACTTGGGCGACAAAATAACTCAGATGTCGAAGATTGAAAAGATACAGGATCAAAGAGAGATTCTCGACGCTGCAGTCGAAGACAGTGACGGTATCGCTGAGATTTATCCTGAAGACAAGTTTATAGTAGTAAAGGCTCTTCAGGATCGAGGACATGTAGTCGGAATGACTGGCGACGGCATAAACGATGCTCCTGCTCTTAAGCAGGCGGAGGTGGGGATCGCTGTGAAGGATTCAATAGATATTGCCAAAGAGTCGGCGAGCGCTGTGCTCACTGACGAGGGTCTCGGGGGCAAAGTAGTCATGGTCAAGGCGGCGCGGACGATTTACCAGCGAATCTATAGCTGGGCGTTGATGATGGTTTCAAGGAAGCTCCATATTGTCGGCTACATCGTTGTTATGCTGTTTCTTACTCATTCCTTCATGTTGTCAATAACAAGTACAGTACTGCTGCTTTTCCTAGGCGATTTTGTCTCAATGTCTATATCAACAGATAATGCACAGTTTTCTTCGAAACCTGATTCATTCAATATGTCACGGCTTTTCGGAGTCAGCGGATCACTAGGCATACTGATGACAATTGAAAGTGTAATTCTCACCCTAGTTGCCATGCCACAATTCGGGCTGACTAACAACGTGGACAAGATCTACACCTTCGGGTTTGCTTACTTAAACCTTGCAGGGGTATTCACTCTCATGATAGTGCGTGAGCGGAACTATTTCTGGAGGTCGCGACCTAGTAATTTTCTAATTTTCACAGTTGCAGTGGAAAGTCTGTTTGTGATTGCAATCTCGCTCTTAGGCTTCTTGGAGCTTGCTCCGCTCGGCTACATACCTGTACTCACAATTTTAGGGTACACTTTGATAGTGACTTTTCTGGTCAATGACTCTATCAAGGTGTATCTCATGCGAAAACTAAACAGCAATTCAGGATGACAATCGATTAGAGGGGACATGCATGGGAAGTAGGATAAAGGTAAACATGAGCTCTTCTGAGGGGATGCAACGTGCATGAAGCAGATCTTGTTGCTAAGACCGTGCAGACGTGGCTTGGCAACCCGGTTTCCAGAAGCTTGTTGAAGTGGGTTTCAAAGAGGACGGAAAATGGCAGCAGATTAGAAGTTGCCCTAAAGAAGTATGTCGACGGGACTCAGAAACTGGGCATCCAGGAGGAAATCGCTTACTTAATTGTGAAGTTGGCGCTTGACAAGGGCTCTGAGTCCTTCGGGGTTTCAAAGGAACAGGTTGCTGAATCTCTCAAAAACCCCGTGGTTAGGAGAGGTTTAGCAAACGTGCTTGAGGGTATAGGCTATTATGGCGTGCAGAGGCCTCAGACGACGGCTGCTCCTTTTCTCATAGTTTGGAACTTCACAAGGCAATGCAACTTGAGATGTAAGCACTGCTACGAAAACGCCGGACCGAAACCGGCAGCAGATGAATTGACAACTGAAGAAGCGAAACGCGCCATAGACGGGTTTGCAGAAGCAGGAGTCGTTGCCCTCTCCTTCTCCGGCGGAGAGCCCTTAATAAGAAAAGACTTCTTCGAAGTGGCCGAGTACGCTGCTGAAAGGGAATTTTATGTGTCCATAGCTTCGAACGGAACCTTGATAACGGAAGAAGTTGCGCAGAAAATGAAACAAAAAGGCGTCCAGTATGTTGAGATTTCTTTAGACGGGTTCGAGAAGGTCCACGACGAGTTCAGGGGAGTGCCAGGAGCTTGGAAACGGTCTGTAGAAGGAATAAGAAACTGCGTCAACGTCGGCTTGGACACGGGTGTTGCCACAACAGCAACCCACTACAACTTTAAAGAGATACCTAAACTCGCAGAGTTCATCGAGAAAGACCTTCACGCGAAACGTTTCATGGTCTTCAACTTCATCCCCGTAAACAGAGGAAAAGAAATAGTAAACCAAGATTTAACCCCGACGGAAAGGGAGGAACTGCTGAGTTTCCTCTACTCGAAGCTCATCGATGAGAACCACAAGCTAGACACGTTTTCCACAGCCCCGCAATACGCCGTGACCTCCCATAAGTTCGCCTTCGGCCCCGTGGTTGCCACCCACTTCACGAACAGAGCAGCCACAGAAATGCTGAGGGGAAGAACAAAATCTTTAACCGAATTCATCGGCGGCTGTGGAGCTGGCCGTCTTTACTGTGGCATGGAACCCAACGGAGACGTTGAACCATGCGTCTTCATCCCCGTAAAAGTGGGAAACATCCGCGAACAGAGCTTAGTTGACATATGGAGAAACTCGCCAATCTTAAAGCAGATAAGAAGCAGGGACGCCTTCAAAGGCTGCGGAGAATGCGAGTACAAATACATTTGTGGAGGGTGCAGAGCAAGGGCTTACGCCTACTTCAATGATTTACAGGGACCAGACCCTGGCTGCAGCACCAACGAAAAATACTGGAATGAAGTGGTGAAAAAATGGAAATCTACCTACTAGCAATCTTGATTTATGCTGTGAGTATTACTGCAGGGTATCTAATTAACAAATATCTGCGGATACCTTGGATGCTCACAGCTGTGCTGTTTGGGATGACCCTCTCTTCATTTGGCTTATTTGGCGACGTGATGAAAAGCGAAGATTTTCAATTATTGTCAAAAATGGGATTGCTGTTTTTCCTTTTCACCATCGGCATCGAGATAGAGATGGAGCAATTCCGAAAATTAGGCCGCTACATCGCCGTTGGCCAAGCCCTACTCACACTGACCGAAGGCTCACTCTTGGCCCTATTCTTCTATTTTGCGTTTCCAAGCTTCGTGAGCA
>Ga0315282_10008161_pt1 | contig 16987 bp, 13 predicted proteins | sample YL17G07_20_MG_FD_203693 | JGI IMG/M metagenome (GOLD analysis project Ga0315282, IMG submission 203693) | Sediment microbial communities from Yellowstone Lake, YNP, Wyoming, USA - YL17G07_20 | ecosystem: Environmental > Aquatic > Freshwater > Lake > Sediment | place: USA: Wyoming | collected...
GGGGGCGCGGGAAAATCGGACTGAGGTCCACGCGCCCCCAGATTTTTGGCTTGAAAACCGGGGAAAGCTGCAGCGGGCTGTCGAGTTTCGGCATAGGCCGTTCAGAGTTTAGCGAAAAAGTCCTTCAGCCGCCGCAGGCCCTCGGCGATCTGCTCCTGAGATGCGGCGTACGAGATCCGCACGTGCTCCTCGGTTCCGAACGCGGGGCCCGGCACCAGGGCGACGTGCACCTCATCCAGGAGCTTCCCCGCCAGAACGGTCGCATCTGCGGTGCCATTCTTCTTCAGGTACGCGCTGACGTTGGGATAAACGTAGAACGCTCCCTCGGGCATGGGGCACTTGATGCCGGGGATGGCGCGCAGTCCGGCCACGATCGTGTCGCGGCGCCGTTCGAATTCGGCCAGCATCATCTGCACGGAGCCCTGGGGCCCGCGCAGAGCCTCGACCGCGCCTTTCTGCGCAAACGACGTGGGGTTAGAGGTGGAGTGGCTCTGAAGCTTCAGCATGTTCCCCATGAGCTTCGCCGCGCCCAAAGCAAACCCCACGCGCCATCCGGTCATGGCGTAGGTCTTCGAGAGCGAGCCCACGACGAGGAGGTTTTCCCGATTCTTGGACGAGCCCAGTGAGTACGGTTTGCGCCCGTCATAAAGGAAATGGCAATAGCACTCATCCGACATCAGCAGCAGGTTGTGTCGAACGGCCAGCGCCAGCAACTTCTCCATCTCCTCCGGCGGAATCACCGCCCCGGAGGGGTTGTTCGGCGAGTTGATGATGACCATCTTGGTGTTCGGCGTGACCAGCTTCTCGACTTCGTCGGTGCGCACCGCGAAGTTCTCGCTCTCGCGCGTCTCAAGCAGCACTGCCTTGCCGCCGGCGTAGTTGACGATATCCAGGAACGAGACCCAGTAGGGAACGGGCAGGATGACCTCGTCGCCGTGGTTGAGGGTGGCGAGCACGGCCTCGAAAATGGCCTGCTTACCCCCTACGGTGACCAGGCATTCTTCCACTGTGTAGTTCGACCCGAAATCCTGGGCGTGGCGTTCCACGATCGCCTGCTTCAGCTCGCGCGTCCCGCCCGTGGGCGTGTATTTCGTAAAGTTCTGCTTCAAGGCCTCGACGGCGGCCTGCTTGACGTTGTCGGGAGTGGGGAAATCTGGTTCGCCCGCCCCAAAGTCCACCACGCTGACGCCGCTGGCCTTCAGCTTGTCGGCCTTGGCTACGACGGCCATGGTGGAGGATACGCTGATACGGGAAATGCGTTCTGAAAACTGCATTTGATTTGACCTCGCGGATTATTTTGGAAAAACCTTCCGACGGAGCCTTTCTTCGACCACGGGAGGAACCAGGCCTTTCACCGGTCCCCCGTGCTGGAAGATCTCTTTGACCAGCCGCGAACTGATGTGGCTGTACGCCTCGGCGGGCGTCAGGAAGACCGTTTCGATATTGGGCTGAAGCTGGCGGTTCATCAGTGCCATCTGGAGCTCGTATTCGTAGTCGGTAAACGCTCGGATGCCGCGCAGGATCACGCGCGCCTTCTTGCTCAGGGCGTAGTCCACCAGGAGCCCGCGGAAGGTATCCACGGAGACGTTCGGAATTCCCGCCGTAACCTCGCGCAGCATGTCCACGCGTTCCTCGATGGAAAACAGGGCCGCTTTCTCCAGGTTCGTCAGCACGGCGACGACGAGCTGGTCGAAAATCTGGCTTCCCCGCTCGATCAAGTCGAGATGACCGTGCGTGAGGGGATCAAACGAGCCCGGATAGATGGCAAGAATTGCAGACATGAGTTGAACGGAACACAGCTTCGCAGGAGACCAAAACTCGAAGCACTATTTTAACGTTCGGTTCGGACTCTTGTAAACGGGATTCTCGACCAAGGGGGAGAAGATGTCGCAGTGACGGGCTTCAGCCGCGCACGGGGAATCGTTGCCCCTTAGCTCCCTCCGAGCCCTTTCGGGAAATACCACTCTCCCTTTAACCTGCCCGCTTCCCGGTGCCCACCGCGGCAGATTCGGAGGCTTCGACCAACGCACCCATGCAGCTTGAGCCGCTGCCGGCGGTGCAGCCGAAGCAGTGCGCGCCAGTGCGAATCTCGCGCCGGGCCAGTAGGTACGCATCAAAATCGCGGATGTGGTGAGGAAGCCCGTGGTTCACAGGCAGGTCCAGCATCTGGTTGAAGTCGCAATCGTAGAGCGTGCCATCCCAGCCCACGCTCACCAGATTGCGGCACATCAGGCTCGGCACGGTCTCGGGGTTGAATTTCTCCACCAGCAATTCCATGTAACGCTCGTGGTTTCCCTCTCGGACGAGCTCGCCCAGGAAGCGGCTGATGGGCATGTTGGTAATTGTATAGAGCTGGTTGAACACGATTCCGTGCACCGCACCGAGATGCTGGCGGTAGGCGTCCTCCAGCGATTGCTGCGGCGGAGGCAGTGAGGGACCGAGGGGGTTGTAAACAAGGTTGAGTTTCAGGCTTGTCCCGGCTTGCCCGTAACCGAGCCGGTTCAGCCACTGCAAGGCTTCGATGCTTTTCCCGTAAACCCCTTTACCGCGTTGCGCCGCCACATTGGTTTCGAGATAGCAGGGGAGCGAAGCCGTCACTTCTACCTGGTGGTCGCGCAGGAATTCCGGAAGACGCTGCTTGCCCTGAATGAAGAAGACCGTAAGGTTCGAGCGGTCGATGACCTGATGGCCAAGGACGCGCGCTTCCTCCACCAAGTATTCGAAGTTGGGATTGAGTTCGGGGGCGCCGCCGGTGAGGTCAACGCTCGGCATGGCGTGCCGCCGCAGGACGTCCACGACCAGCTCCGCCGTCTCCCGCGTCATCGTCTCGGTGCGCGTGGGGCCGGCGTCCACGTGGCAGTGTCGGCAGGTCTGGTTGCAGAGCTTGCCCAGGTTGACCTGGAGGGTCTCTACGCCTGCAGCCCGCAGAGGCCACTGGCCAACCTGCGCGAGTTTCGCCTCAAAGGTCAGCATCCGTGGTCGCCCCAGCCGGCATTATAACAGAGTCAGTGCCAGAGCCAAGCCGCCGGCAAAGCTGGTGCCCGCAAAGTTAACGATGCCATTCGTCACCAAGCCGCGGCGCTCGAGGGTGGCGCCCAGCAAACTGTCGAGCAGGTTGCCTGCTACCGCGGCGCTGAACGCGATCGCCGCGCCGCCCTTCCCGCAAAGCCCCAGTCCATATCCTAGCCCGACTACCAACCCGGAAGCCAGCAAACCGGCTAACGACCCCCCGAAGGAGACGCCTCCGTTCTCTCCGGCCGGAACCGGCTGGGAGGTCGTGATCAGGTAGGCGCGCGGGGAAAGCCACTGGCCGATTTCACTCGAGACCGTGTCGCCGGCCGCTTCCGCGAAGGCTGCCACCAGCGCCACCAAAAACGCGGCTTCCTGGTGCGTCGTAATGACAAGGACGGCAAAGGAAGCCCCGGCCAGCGTGTTCGCGAGGGCCTCGCGCCAACTGCGCGCGCCTCTGCACCGCTCCGCGATCTCGCGCGCGGCCTTGGTTGCATAGCCCAAGCGCGTGGCCATTGCGCCCAGCAGGAAAAAGCTCAGCAGGATAAGGAAGCTCTTGTAACCGTAGCCCAGATATATGGCTACGCCGAGGACAAATCCCGCCACGGCAACTGACCGGCCGACAGTCTTCAGACCGAGGGCTAGGAGAGCAAAGACCGCGTTGATGGCGACGGCCACGAGAACCCTCCGGCGGAGGAAAGGCACGTTGCTGTCCAGGGCCGAGCGTTCGACCAGGTACGCACAAAAAAGGAAGGCGCCCGAGACCAGCGGCACCGAGATGTTATCGTCCAGGCGGATGGGCACGGTTTCCACCAGGGCGCCCACCAGTGCCGCTGCCGCAGATACGATCAGTACTTTGTTAACAGGTAACGAGGGATTGACCCAGCGCGTGAGGGCGTAAGCTCCGGCTGTCCCCGCCACGACGAAGCCGGCGAAGCCCGACCACCTTTTCTCCCCGTTCCAGGGAAGCGCGGGGCCGCATAGGCCCTCGCCGACCACGCTCGCCATCCCATCGCCCATCGCCATGATGGCCCACGCCGCGGCCGCGACGTGCAGGTGGTGCCGATACAGCAGAATGAGCAACAGAACCGACGTGGGATAAAGAATGATTCCGGTCCACGTACTGGCGGGGTAAGGGAGAAACTCCGTGTCGCTACCCGCAGACCTGGTAAGGTCTGCGCCGGCCACGCCCGGTTGCTTGCTCAGGTCAACCTGCAATCGCGGCAGGAGGAAGAGGTTGAACAGCAGAGCCAGCACGGCGCAGCCCGCCGCCTGAACCCAGGAGAGGAAAGGCAGCAGAAAAGCGAAGATGAGCATTGACATGTGGACGATCTTGCGCGTGGAAAGGAGCGGACGTGCGGCAGTGGCGCGCGAAGGCGGAATTGGCATAGTCCCGGCGTTGGTTGTCAGTTGTTGGTCGCCAGTTGCTAGTTATCTGTTGTTAGTTGAACCTCATTTCATACAGGGGCCCACTGACACGCTTTTCACTGCTCGCAATGATTCAATCCCTCAATCACCGAATCCCTCAATGACTCGAGGGCCCGATGACTCAATCGCTCGATGAGCCGATCGTTCTTCTCAGCCCTTCCTCCAGCGGGGTCACGCGGTAGCCAAGCTCGCGTGCAGCCTTCGCGCTGGAATACACCCAGTCATGCTTGAAGATCTCCACCACGCCGGGAGTAAGCTGGGGCCGGTGGCCGAATAGTCGGGCGCGCGTGACCTCGATGGCGCCCACCAGCTTCCCAGCGACAAACGGCAAGTGGCGAACCGGATGACGAACACCGGAGATGTCTCCCAGAAGCCGGAAGAAATCGTTCAGCGAGCGGTTGTCGCCACCCAGGACGTATTCTTCGCCCAACCTCCCTTTTTCGAGCGCGGTAAGGTGAGCGGCGACCACGTCCGCGTTGAAGGAGAAACTCCAGCGCTGCTCGCCCGCGCCGAGCACGCCGGGGAACTTCCCGGCGAAATACTGGTCAATCATCCCGCCCACCAGGTTGCCCTCGGTCTGCGGGCCAGGCCCGTAGATGACCCCTGGCAGCAAGGCCACCACGGGGAACTGTGGAAACCCTTCGTCGTGCAGCCAGGAGAGCGCCTGAGCTTTGGTCTCCTCGTACTCGTTCAAATAGGGGCCAGGGTGCCGTAGTCCCTCGCCCAGATTCACGTCGGCCGAGGGGCCAGGGCAAGGAAAGAGGAAGTGTAAATGACGCGCTCGACTCCCGAGGCCGAAGCAACTTGCAGCAGACTCCGCAATCCCTCCACATTGACACGCCAATAGTCGCGCCGGTCCCGCACCCACATCTTGCCGAGCGCGGCGGTGTGAATGACCGCGCGCGCGTCCCGCAGCGCATTCCGCAAAGCGGAAAGGTTACCGAGGTCCCCTGCCACCACTTCGCACCCGGCTTGGGTGACGTCAGAGGGCAGTCGCGAGGCATCGCGTACCAGGATGCGGAAAGACACCTTGCGCGCCGTGAGCTCCCGCGCGATTTGCGAACCGAGGTAGCCGGTCGCGTCGGTCAACTGACAAGCCCAAAACGGCTGCGAGCGGCTCGTCGCATAACGCGCTGCACTCTTCACCGATGCCATGAGGATTAAAGCGTGCGAACGACGAGCATGGGAGTTGAAGCATAAGACAGCCGTCGGGGCCGATTTGGGCTTCCAGAGTCTCGCACGGATGCGAACAACCGGGCAAGCGCTAACCTCCGCGGCGGGCGCCGCCCTGACATCAGTTGAAATGAGATCCGTCTCGGGGGCCTGAGCGTGGTGGGGCGTCTGCCGGTTTGCCGACCATACGCCCAAAAGGCCTCGAGCGAACGGTCCTCCTACCCAACATTTGGAACCAGGAGTTCTGCCGTGGGGGCATTGCGCCCTGCTGTATCCACAGTTGCGACTTGGTAGTTGTGGGCGGCTCTGTCGTCAATGACCTCTTCAAAGACAAATGGCTTCCTGTTGATCTGAGGCTGATGACTGACCTCGCTGATTTTCCGGTGGTCACGCCATATTTCATAGCGTGCTATGGGCTCATCGCCGGCAAACGCGGTCTGCCATTTCAGGCGGATTACGCGTTTCCCGTCGTGCACTTCCTGCTCAGCGAGAGCCTCCCGCGGAGGGGTCATCCCTTCCTTCGGACGTTGAAAGTAATTCGTTTTGCCGTCCTTCGCAGTGCTTGCCATTTTTTCGATGGCAAGCCGATCGGAGGTGGCAAGCCCGTTGGGAGCAACCTGGGCGGCAGAGAGGTTTTGCCGCAACTGGCACGATTCGGGGTCATCACTGATCTGTCCAGTTCCGATGATCGCCGTGTGAATGCCCGGCGTCGACAGAGCGTATTGCACCAGCGGTCGGCTAGGCAAGGTGGTGTTGCCAACTGTCCGGACCACGTGTTCGGGTTTGTCTGACCAGGTGGCCGGCTTCGTGTACATAGCTCCGTCAGCAAACACCTTCATGGCGATGAGACCCATGTTCTTTGCCGCCGCCACCGGGATGACGTTGTACTGCATGTTGAAGTTGAGCCGGTCGTTGGCGTTGATGGCCACCAGCATGGCATCAAGGATATTGCGCTCGTCGCGTTGAATCATTTCCATCATCACCGCCGCAGAATGATGTCCAGAGAATCCGATGTGGCGAATCAGCTTCTCTTCTTTCGGATTGAGGCCGGTCAGATTGGAGCCATCCCGATAGTCCACGAGCGCGGCCAGCGCCCCGATATTCTCGGCATGCGGGTCGGGTTTGTCCAAACCCTCATAAACCGCTGCGAGTTCTTCGGTCGTTGTCAGATTGTGGATGAGAAGCATGTTGAGATATGACCCTGGTGGATAATACCCTTGCCCATCGCCGAATATCTGAGTCAGACTTCTCTTAAGATCATCCACCGCGCCGGAGCCCTGGGGTCCGTTGGTAAAGTTCCTTAACCCTTCTTTCTTCCATCCCCCTTTCGCGAAACGTAGCATCGTCTTGCTGGTCAAGAAGATCGAACGCCTGGTGGATTCCTTGTATCCCGGCTGCCCGGGAATCAACCGGAGTTCTCGGAAGGCCTTTCCGTAATTCGACTGACTCGGGCCGTACACATTCGATGTGTCGAAGTAGTTGATGCCCAGGTTGAAGGCTTTCAGAATGATTTTGGTCGGCTCGACATCCGCAGGGGTCCATTGTAGGGAGGCTTGTCCACCAAGACCGAGCGTGGTCGCCTCAAAATGCAGGCGGCCCATGTGGCGTTTCATGGGCTTTGTCACATTGCTTTGCCCGAACGCCCAATGTGGTCCGAGACAAAGCCCAGCCGATGCCAAGGTGGCCGTTTGCATGAACCGCCGGCGTGACATCCTAAGGTCTGTTTTGGTGCTCATGATCGGTCCTCCATTTGAACCGTGGCTTGTGATCTCAGCGTCGCAAATGGTATGCTACCTATTCCGTCTATTCAAGCACAGATCGCCATGGCCGCCCTTCGGTAGCCTCACGCCCGCTTTGCCCGCTCCGCTCACATGTCTGCTCTGCTTCATGCTCCCAACCTGTCTCGCTGCTAACACTTGTCCCCAAGGGAAGCCCGTGCCGAAGCTGCGATCGTGGCGACGAAATCGCTCGCAGGGCGGTAAGTCGTTGTCCGGGCTATTCGGGGATTTCGTACGGGAACGCGCGCCGCAAGTTGGCTGGGCGGTTGTCGGGATGGAGGCTGGAGCTGATGAAGGCCAGCCATGCGGCAACTTCGGCCTCATCCACCGCGGGAGTTCTCAGATCAATGCCTCCGTAGCTGTAGCGGTCGCGGCTGTAGGGAACCAAGCTCTTCTTGTAGAAGAACACCAGCGTGTGGCCGGGCTTGGGCGAGAAGATCTTCATGCGCGCTCGATTCGGCAGCCCGTTGGGCAGGAACGCGCCGGCGCGGACCTCGAACCCCGTGGCCTCGGCGCTCACTTCAAACGGCTCCGGCGAGGCTTCCGCCGCCGCGCAGGCGGCGCGCGCCACTGGGCTGGCCGCCGATTCGGCGCGGATTTTCTCTTCCACTTCGGGCTGGGCTTTGTTGAGAACCATCTTTGTGGTGGCGGTCGCCGGTCGCCGTCGAGACGTTCCGGTGGAACGTCTGTATTTCTCGGAGACGACCCGTCGGGCCCTCTCTACAGCGGTGGCGAGAGCACGTCGGAAGCGGCAACCTTCTGCGACCGGCGCTTCCACCGGAAATAAGGCCGGGCTAGTTGCTTCGCCGCGGCCATTTTCAGTCCGTACCAGCGCGTGCCCCAGTTCCGGGGCGCGAGGTAGCGCGTGTCGCCGGGCTGCACGATCAGGCTGACCTCGATATTGGGCGTGACGTCCATGGGAATGTTGTTCTTCCGGCAAGTCTCGTAGAGGTGGCGGAAGACCACCAGCATGTCCTCGTAACGCGGCGACGGCCAGTGCTCCATGTCGGCGCCAAGGGTGGGGCGAAAGATGCGCACCGTGGGAAACGCGCCGAGTCCGGTGATGTAATCGATGGCCTTGAGCGTGTCTTCCAGCGGCTCGACCCCCGCGATGATTTCCCCCGAGCACGCGCCCTTGCCTAGCTTCCGCGAGGTGTATTCGAGCGCCCGGAAGAAGCTCTGCTGCCCGACCAACTTCTCTTTTCCGGGCAGGTACTTTGCGAAGTATTCCGGGTTGTGGAACTCGTAGCAGAAACTGAAGTGGTCGGCGCCAAGGTCCACCAGCCGGTCGTACTTCCAGAAGTCGCGCGTGGGCATGAGCTGCAACCCGATGAGAGCTCCCACGCGCGATTTCACCGCCTTCACGTAAGGTGCCGCCACATCGAGGTCGCGCTCGGTCTGGTAGCCGGAGTTGAAATGCACAAAGGTGACGCCGGATTCCTCTTTCGCCGCGCGCCACCTCCACCACGTCCTTCACCGCCACTTCGTTGACGCCGACGTTCAAGCCCGTGGCGCAAAATCTGCAATTGAGCGGCGGCGCGTAGTACCAGAAGCCACAGGAGTTCGAGATATAAATCCCGAGATAAGTCCCCTGGAGTACGCCCACCTTGTGCATGGGCGTGCCGCGCGAAGTCAGGCGCATGTACCAGGCGGGTTCGGGCGGGATGCGGATCGGGTAGCGGAAGTTCTGCCGCTCGTCCACCACGAGGTACTGGCTGTCTTCCAGCACCAGCCGGTAGCACGATTGCTGCGCGAAGTCCTCCTCCACGGGGGCGTTCACCCAAACGTCCTTGAGCGGCCCGGGAACGACAATCTCCAGCCCGCTGCCCAACCCGGCGCGCGTGCGAGTGATGAACCCTGCGTCCTCTTCCAGCGTGCAGGAGCGATCAACGCGCATGCCCTTGCAGAACAGGTCGATCTCCAGTTCGCAAGTGTTCAGTGGGCTGGTGGGCATACTCTCGGGCCCGAGCGTCACGCGGGCCGCAGAATCGAGAACCCCATCGTGTCCCACGAGCCCCATCATGTGATGATATGACTTTGCCCTCCACTCCGCCACCGGCTACGAGTCAATTACCAAAGGCGCAATCCCTTTCTTCTCCACTTTCCGGCGAGCGTTTGGATCCAGGGACAATTGACAGTTCATTTCTGTGCGATTAGACTCTGAACTGCCCTAGATACCTCTGTGCACAGGAGGTCTCGTCATGCGTGCTCCCAGGATTTGGCCAGGGCTCTTCTGGTTTCTCGCGATCATGTGTGTTCCTGCGGTTCTGCCCGGACAACAGGCCACCCCGCGCACAATCAGGATCCCCGACGGGACACCCTTGCGGCTCTCCCTCATGGATGGCCTCAGTTCGGCGACCAATGAGGTGGACGATCCCATTAACTTCGAGGTGACGGAAGATGTGAAAGTGGGTGACGTGGTCGTCTTCCCCAGAGGCACTTCCGCCCGGGGGCACGTGGTGGAAGTTGAGCCGAAGAGGCGCCTGGGGCGCGCCGGGAAACTCAACTTCTCGGTGGATAACGCCAAGGCCCCCGACGGCACGAACGTGCGCCTGCGCGCTAGTTCCTTGCGCAAGGGCGAGGAGAAGTCCGGCACGGTAATCGTGGGGACCGTCCTGCTCTCTCCCCTGTTTCTTATCATGCGGGGGAAAGACGTGAACATCCCCAAGGGGACTAACTTCAACGCGTATGTGGACGGGGACCGCGACGTCGCGCTGAGCGGCCCGGCTGCGGCTCCTGTCTCCGCTCCGGCTCCGACTCAGCCGGTCGCCGTGGCGCCCGCTCCAGCTCCCGAGCCCGAAGAGCTTTCCACGGTGGTGCTGAAATCGACGCCGGATGGGGCGGATGTCACCGTGGACGGAAAGTTCGTGGGCAGCACCCCCTCGACGGTGCGCTTGACGCCCGGCGACCATACGATCGCCATAGAGAAGGCAGGCTACAGAACTTGGCAGCGCACCATGACGGTCAACCCCGGCGGGATTGTCACCGTGGACACGGCGCTGGAAAAGAACCCCTAGTGCCGTTCCAACTATCTGGGGCCGATTAATGGGATACAACGATCCCGCGAATAAAGTTGGAACGGGACTCGGCGAATAAAGTTGGAACGGCACTAGGCCACTTCTGCCGAGGAGAACCTGCACCTGGCGTCGTGGTTCAGGCTGATGTCACCCACCCTGACGCAAGTCGGCCGATATCGGATCGAGCGAGAGCTCGGGCGCGGAGGAATGGGTGTTGTCTATAAGGCATTCGATCCCGTGGTCGAGCGCACCGTGGCCATCAAGACCATTCGCCTGGAGGCGGAGGGCGCGGGGGATCTCCTCCTTCGCCTGAAGCGCGAAGCCAAGTCCGTCGGCCAACTCGAACATCCCAACATCGTCACCCTTTACGACGCGGGCGAGGCCGGCAGTTTGTTCTATCTCGCCATGCAGTTCGTCCAGGGCGAGACCTTGCAGGACCGCATTGATCATCAACGCTGGTTCAATATCCGCGAAATTCTGGAACTGTTCCGCCAGATTTGCGCCGGACTCGACTACGCGCATCAGCGCGGCGTGATCCACCGTGACATCAAGCCGGCCAACATCATGATCACCACCGAAGGCGTGGTGAAGTTGGCGGACTTCGGAATAGCCAAGCTGGCCGGCGGCGACACGTCAATGTCGGGGATCATCCTCGGCACCCCCAGTTACATGTCTCCGGAGCAGGCGCTGGGGAAACCCATTGATGGGCGGTCGGATATCTTTTCGCTGGGCTCCGTCCTCTATGAGATGGTCACCGGGGAAAAGGCCTTTCCCGGCCAGAACACCACCACGGTCATTTACAAGATTGTCCATGAGGCGCCCACGCCGATCACGGCCCTTCAGCCGGGCCTGGATCCGGCCCTCGAAGCGATCGTCTTGAAAGCGTTGGCCAAGAGCCCCGACCAGAGATTTCAGGCTTGCACTGAGCTTTCGACGGCGCTCGAGCTTTACCTCAACCACGTTGCGGCTGCCATGCCCAAAACTGCTGTGGCCTCCTCGGTAGTGCCGCTGCCACCAAGTGCGCCTGCGGCGACGCCCCCGCCTCGGGCGGCCACACCCTATCCTGCTCCTGGCGCTCCTTACCCGATGAGTGTGACTCCCTATCCTACCGGGGGTACCCCATACCCCGCTGGCGTCACGCCGTACCCTGCGGGCGCGCCATCGGCGATTCCGGGAGCGGTTCCCGGTATGGGAACTCAACCCGTGCCCAGCCCGGCGCGAGTTCCCCTTGCTTGGTTGGGCGCCGGCGCGCTGGGAGCACTTCTCATCGTCGTGGTCATCCTGCTCGCGGTGCTGGTGCGGCGGCCTGCCCCGGTGATGACCAACCCGGCGGCGAATCAGGCCGCAAGCCCTGGCGCCACCTCTTCGTCCACATCCTCTGGGACGGCGACGCAGCCGCCGAGTAGCTCTGCCGTTCTCCCCGCTGTCGGGCCTTCGGCTGTGCCCACACAGCCGGCGGGCCAGCAACCCGCGGTGAGTTCTGCGACTAAGGCGCCCGAACCGGAGAGTCTCCGGCCCCCCAAGCCAACGCCGCGCCCGGCAATGCTTCCCAGCAAGCAAGCACTCAAACAGCCGGTGTCCACTCCGGAAACCAGGCGGCCGAGTGCCCCCCCCACCCGCGAAGCAGTCCCAGAGCCCCCGCGGCCGACCTCGGAAACGCTGGCGACTCGACCGGAGCCCCCAACTGCCCCGCCGGGGACTGTGCCTGAGACTCTCGATTCACTGATGGTCAAAGGCGATCTAGCCTTCCAGCAGGGGCGCTACCCGGACGCCCTAAGCGCCTACTCGAAAGCCTATAGCCTCAACCCTCGTAATCCCGCCGTGCGACGTAAGATCGTCCTTGTCCTGACCATGCTCGGCCGCGCCGAGGAAGCGCGGAAGTATCAGTAGAAGCGGCTAGGCGACGCCAGGGGTGTCAGCATGGCAGGCAGAGAATCCATATCTGCAAAACGATTTCCGTAGCGCTGGGCTTCAGCCCAGCACCCCTGCTGCCCTAAAGGGCAGCGCTACAATTCTGCATTTCCAGCGCGGAGGGAAGGTTCTGGGCGAAGAAGCTTTCCGGGTCGCGGGAGAGTTGTTCGAACTCAGTGAGGGGGTAGACCACAGAGTCAACGGGAATCCCTTTCGCAAAGATAGCGTGACTGCCCCGGTCGAAGATATCAGCGAATTTCTTCTGTACCACCACGAACAAATCGGCGTCGCTGTCGGCAGTCCCATTCCCCTGCACGAATGAGCCGAAGAGGAACACCGTCGCAATCTCGGGACAACGCCTCTTAGCTTCGGCCATCGCCTGGCGGAGGTCACGAATCACCTGCTGGCGGTCAATGAATCTGACTTCGACAGAATTCCAGGACCTGTCGGGCATCGTCAATATACTCTCGGCTGCTTCTTTCGTTGAAGTAGTTGCTGGGGCTCCCCCAGGAGAAGGCATTTCGGTAACGCGGCGCTACGTAGACTCGGTCCAAAGCAAGCGCAGCATCCAGCAGGCTGTCAGGGACCGTAGCCGAGCTGGGGAGTCGCCGCAAGATTTCCGGGATGACGTGGCCACGCACGGCGCCGTGTGACGATTGCGCAAGCGCTTTGACAGCCTTCTCGGCAGACTGCTGCGCTTGGAAAACCGTCCACTCGTGGTGGCCAGCCTTTGCCGAGTCCTCAGCAGCCCTTAAGTCGCTCTCCGCCTGTCTTAGCCAATCTGCCGCGCGGTTCACGTTTGCAGTCCTAACACAGTTTGCCACTCAGGTGGGCCTGAAAGGGGCGGCCACAGGGCTTGCCCCCTTCTGTCCAGCATCAAATCCCCGCAGTTTCTCAGCTGGAATTGCACGAGCACTGTATAATCGTTTGCTGGTCATTCATGGTTTGGCGCGGGCCTGGATTCACGCCAGGCCGAAGGGGAAGTATGAGGCAAACGGCCAAGGTGATTCTTCGCATCAGCTTGATTGTGCTTTTGACCTTTTTTGCCTGCCTGATCTTTCCCCGGCGGACAACGGAAGCTGAACAAACGCCCCAACCGCCGCGTGGCGCGCCGAAGCCCGCCTCGACACCGGCGGCGAAGAAAGGCGTGGCTTCCCCCTCTGCGGAACTCCAGAGGGTTCGCAACGTGGGCAAGGCGTATTACGAGCAAGGGAAGTATGTCGAAGCAGTCGGCGAGTTCCAGAAGGTCATCGCCGCGGGTCAGGCGCTCGCCACGGACCACCTGAACCTCGGTCTGGCGTTGATGCAGGCCAACAAGCTCGATGGGGCTTTGGGGCCTCTGACCACGGCCAGGCAAATGGACCCGAAGCTGGTGGCTGCCGACTACAACCTCGGCATCCTCTTCAAACGCGAACTCCGTTACCCGGACGCCGAAGCTGCCCTGAAGCGCGTTATCGGGGCCGACCCGCGCGATCCGGCGGCGTGGTTCAACTTGGGCACGGTGTACTTTGCCCAGAGAAAGCTTGAGGACGCGCTCCAGGCCCATCAGCACGTGGTGGAGATGGGATTTGGCCGGGGGCAGAACTTCTATGTCGCTTCGCTTTTTCACAGCTTCACCATTTTGGTACGTTTGAAGCGCCAGCAGGAAGCGCAGAAGGTCCTGAAGATTCACGAAAGGATGCGGGACGCGGTCCCCGGCATATCGCTCCAGAACCCCGCGCTCGAGGGGGGCAAGTACGGGGCCATTGCCGTACCTCCTTCTCCCACGACGCTGGTCGCGCGGGAAACCGCCAGGGAGAAAGTAATTTTCCTCGACATCACCTCCAAGCTCGGCATGACGCCGGAAACATCCAATTCGACACCGCTCTCTGGCGCGCGACGGGAGATCAAGGCGATTGATTACTCACTGGACTCCGCGCGGCGAACCCTCGCGCTACTTTTCGGCCCTTCCCTGGTGCTGGGGGATTATGACAACGACGGACGACCGGATCTCTACGTGGTTGACCCCGCCGGCTCCAATCGCCTGTATCACAACAATGGAGACGGGACGTTCACGGATGTGACCGCGAAGGCCGGTGTAGCCGGTCCGGGCGCGAGTCTTTCCGCCACCTTTGCCGACTACACGAACAGCGGGCACGCGGGCCTGTTCGTGGTGGGCGTAGGCGGAGTCCGCCTGTACCGCAACGCCGGGGACGGCACGTTCGTGGAGGAGACCGAAAAAGCCGGGCTGCAAGGGCAGCCGGGCGAGCTGGCGACCCGCACCGTGCTCTTCGATGCGGACAACGACGGGTTCCTTGATCTGCTGGTTACCGGCTACACCAACTTGAGCACGCCGCCCGACAAGGCGTCGTTCGTCTTCCCCAACGACTTTGCGGGCGCCGAAACCCGCTTCTATCGCAACAACGGGGACGGCACGTTTAGCGACGTCACCGCGTCGTCGGGTCTGGCCGTCACGGGACGCACGCGCCAGGCCGTCTTCGCTGATTTCGACAACGACGGCTATACGGACGTGCTCCTGGTCCGGGACGACGCGCCGCCGGCCCTCTACCTGGGGCGCGGCGAGTGCAAGTTCGTGAACCGGACAGCGGAGGCAGGCGCGGACCTCGCCAAGTCGGCGGTGCTCGATGCCCAGGTGGTGGACTTCAATCACGACGGCAACTTCGACGTGGCTTTGTGGTCTCGTGCTGGTTACCAGGTGCTGCTCAATCGCGGGGGCGGAAGGTTCACGGCCGCCAAGGGTTTACCGGTCGTCACACCCCCCGTGGGAGAGTTCGTTTTTCGCGGGATTGTGGCGGACCTGAATGGTGACAGTTTCGATGATCTGCTGGGCGTTGACGCGAGCGGGAAGTGGCACTGGATTGCCAACCGCGCCGGTCGGTTTCAGGAAGCGGCTCTCAGTCTGCCTTTGCCAAAGAGTGAACCCATCACCGCGCTAGCAGCCACGTGGCTGAGCACTCCGGGCAAGCTTAACCTCGTAGCCGTTCTCCGCCGCGGTCAACTGGCGGCCTTTGAGAAAGAGGGGCCGTCCGCGCGCTGGCTGGAAGTCAAGATGAACGGCTACAAGAGCAACGCGTTGGGCGTGGGCAGCGTCGTCGAGCTTAAGGCGGGGAACTTCTACCACAAAGTGGTGGTGACCGGAGACCGTGTCCGGGTATACACCGGCGCCCTCCCCAAGCTGGACGTGGTGCGCGTGACGTGGCCCAATGCCGTCGTGCAGAACTGGGTTAACGTGGCCACCAACAAGCCCATCGAGGTTCGGGAATCGGAGCGACTGGCCAGTTCCTGTCCATTGCTTTACGGCTGGGATGGCGCGCGGTTTGTCTTCTTGACCGACGTGCTGGGCGCGGCACCGCTGGGCGAACTCCAGCCTGACGGCAGCCGGATCAAGCCTTACCCGGAAGAATTCGTGCGCCTGCCCGAGGGCCTGCGCGACCAGAATGGGATGTATGTGTTCCAGCTCACCGACGAGTTGCGCGAAGTTGACTACTTCGATCAGGTCCGGCTGTTCGCCGTGGATCATCCCGCGACCGAGGAAATCTATGCCAACGAGGTCTTCTCCTCGGCTCCGTCCTCTCCCACGCTCCATGCGGTGCGCCAGCGGCATTTGCCCGTTGCGGCCGTGGATGACTACGGAAACGACGTCCTCCCTTTGCTGCGCGCGGTGGATGGCCGTTATCCTACTAACTTTCGTCAGAACCGAATCTTGGGCTTGGCCGACGTTCACATGCTGACGCTGGATCTCGGCGCTGCGGCGTCCTCGGAGCCGTTGACGCTCTGGCTCACGGGATGGGTCTTCTGGACGGATTCGAATGCCGCTCGCGCCCTGATGTCGAATTCCGAGCTCCAGATGGTTTCGCCCTACCTTCAGGTGCGCGACGAGCAGGGCAAGTGGGTAACGGTGATTCCGGACATGGGTTTGCCGAGCGGCACCAACCGCACGATGCGGCTCGACCTGACCGGCAAGTTTCTCTCCGCGGACCGGCAGGCACGCATAGTCACCAACTTCTGCGTTTTCTGGGACCAGATCTTCTTCACCACGGAAGCGGCGCCGGCTCCCCGGCCCGTCGAGTTGCCGCTGGCCTCCGCCAACCTGCACTATCGCGGCTTCTCGACGCCCAGCAGCGATCCCGCGCACCTGAAGCCCGATTTCTTCGACTACACGACCGTTCTGGCTGAGGCGCCCTGGAATCCTATGTTCGGGAACTACACTCGCTACGGAGACACGTTGAAACTGGTGAGCCAAGCGGATGACCAGATGGTGGTGATGGCTGCCGGCGACGAGTTGACCGTGACGTTCGACACTAGCGGCCTGCCGCCGCTCGAGCCCGGGTGGAAGAGAACGCTATTCCTTTACACGCACGGCTGGGCCAAGGATGGCGAGCCGAACACCGCGTACTCCAAGACCGTGGATCCGATGCCTTTCCGTCAGATGTCCAATTACCCCTATGGGCCTGAGGAGCACTACCCGCATAGCCCCCAGCACCAGCAATACATGCGCGAGTACCAAACCCGGCCGCGATACCTGCTGATACCGCCGCTGGCGCCGCCCATGCCGTAGGGGGGCACTCCTGAGTGTGTGACAATCGAGTTGTTTTGAGCGGCCCTGCCGCCGCGCCGGCGAGCTTACAGTTTCGCTCGCTCCGCGGCGCTTCCCCTTTGCGCTGAAGGTTG